>Ga0272444_10001643_pt1 | contig 21349 bp, 17 predicted proteins | sample SSMForm13_FD_201033 | JGI IMG/M metagenome (GOLD analysis project Ga0272444, IMG submission 201033) | Marine sediment archaeal communities from Little Sippewissett salt marsh, Falmouth, MA, United States - SSM-Form-13 | ecosystem: Environmental > Aquatic > Marine > Wetlands > Sediment ...
ACCACCGGCGGATCTTCCATGTTGTTAGACGGGAGATAAGATAAAAGTTTTTTGATCCGGTTGATGGCGTCTTCATCGTTTTCACAGGCAAAATGCGCCACCCCGCTCTTTTCGTTGTGGGTCATGGCGCCCCCAAGTTCCTCAAACGTGATCTTCTCACCGGTGACCGATTTAATAACATCCGGACCGGTAATAAACATGTAGCTGGTATTTTTTACCATAAAAACCCAGTCGGTCATGGCCGGTGAATACACCGCCCCTCCTGCCGTGGGTCCCATTATCGCTGAAATCTGGGGAATAACACCCGAAGACATGGAATTGCGGTAAAAAATCTGCCCGTATCCGGAAAGGGAATCCACCCCTTCCTGAATCCTGGCCCCGCCGGAATCGTTCATGCCCACAAACGGTACACCGGCTTTTAATGCCATATCCATGATCTTGCAAATCTTTCTTGAGTGCATCTCACCCAAACTGCCGGCTCTGGCCGTAAAATCCTGGGCAAAGGCAAATACCGGCCGGCCCTCCACAAGACCATGGCCCGTGATCACACCGTCTGACGTAATCTCAACCTTTTCCATACCAAAATTCACACACCGGTGAGTCACGAACATGTCCAGCTCCCGAAATGTGCCGGGATCGAAAAAGATGCCGAGGCGCTCCCGGGCGGTGAGTTTGCCCTTCTCTTTCTGTTTGGCAACCGCTTTTTCCCCGCCCATCTGAAGAACCTTTGCTTCCCGTTCTTTTAGATCCTTAATTTTATCTTCAATAATACCCATTATCAAATTCCTTTAATCATATGAATAGATTTCGTACTCGGTATTTTCTCCAAGCAAATGATCAATTTTTTCCTGGGTTCCTTTTCTGATGTCGTTAACCACCCATTTCCTCCAGTCCTCCATGGACTGCCAGGTACTTACCACCAGGCTTTCGCCGGGTCGATCGATTCTCTTGAATGTTTCCCCGGAAATGTAACCCGGTTGCTGCATGGCTAAATTCCTGAGCTTTTGAAGAAGAGGCTTTAACGCTTCCGCCTTGTTTTGCGGTACTACCCTTTTAATGATTATTTTTACTGCCATTTTACCATCCTCCTTTCCTATGCAGGAAACTCAACGCAAGCACATTTTCTAACAGAAAATTTTATCGAATGACCATACCAAAAGAAGAAATTAATATAACCTCGCAAAACTTATGCCAAAAAAAGAATAAAAGTTAACTATTTGAAATAAAGTAATAAAATGCCTAAGGGTGGGGCTTGATTTGATTAAATAAATTAGGATAAAAGGGGCGAAAATACCCCAAACCATTTAAAAAGGAGGCTTATTAATTGAAAATATTAAGGAATACGCCTATGGGGCAACTTTGCCCCAAATTGGGGCTATGAAATTCCATGGCTTTTCATCTTTCTAAACAGAGTTTTACGATTGATGCCCAGAATCGAAGCTACCTTGGATTTGTGCCACTGTTGTTCTTCCAACAATTTTTTAATATATTTTTTCTCGACACTTTCCATGACGGCATGTAATTTTAGATCCTGGTTATTTTGAATGATTATACTCTCCGGGATGATTTCCGATTCATCCAATTTGGATTGGGATATATCCATAAATTCCATCTCTTTCAATGTAATATAGCGGTGTATCGCATTCTGGAGTTCCCGGACATTGCCCGGCCAATCATAAGTCTGCATGGATTTAATTATATTTTCCGGAATTGAATGGATGTTTTCATCATCACCATATTCTTGCAGGAAATGATAGACCAATAGAGAAATATCTTCTTTACGCTCCCTTAATGGTGGAACATGGACAGGAAGGATGTGTATTCTGTAAAAAAAATCTTTACGTATCGTACCCTTTTCCACAAATTCCTTTAAATCCCGATTGGTTGCCGCAATAATGCGTATATCGGGTTTTTTTATTTCCCTGCTTCCAACAGGTGTATACCCTCCGCCTTCAATAGCCCGCAACAATTTTACTTGTATGTTAGGATCAAGTTCACCTACTTCATCCATAAATAATGTGCCACCATCGGCAATATCTAAATAACCGGGTTTATCAAAATCCGCCCCGGTAAATGCCCCTTTTTTATAACCGAAAAACTCGCTCTCAATAAGATTGTCTGGAATAGCGCCACAATTAACCGTCACAAAATTTCTTCTGCCACGATTACTCAAATCATGAATTGTTTGAGCTACCAACTCTTTACCCGTCCCTGACTCCCCATAGATGATAACATTAGCATTGGATAAGGCTGCCTTTAAAATAACCTCATAGACTTCATGCATTACTTTGCTTTTTCCAATAATATTGCCGAACTGGTTAGAGCCTATAAAAGACGCTCTCAGTCGTATATTTTCTTCGCGCAGATTCGCCTCACTTATTCTTAGAGCTTCTTCATTCAGTTTTCGATCGGTAATATCCACATGAGTGCCCACCATTCGAACAGGCGTGCCGCTTTTATCTCGCTCAACCACCTTGCCTCTTGCCATAATCCATCGCCACCCCCTTTGTTTTGTTTTCAAGCGGTATTCTACCTTAAATGAACCGATTTTCTTTTGAACATATTCTTGAATCTTATTGATTGTGTTTTCTTTATCTTCAGGGTGAATCAAAGTTCTCCAGGTTTCGAAATTCTGTGGCAATTCATAGGGTTCATAACCGATCATTGTATAGAAACAGGGGTTGAAATAAGTTTTATTTGAAATAAGGTCCCAGTCCCATAAGGCATCGCTAGTGGCTTCCATGGCAAAGTCAAGGCGTTTTTTACTCTGTCGTAATGATTCCTCTGCTTTTCTGTAATCGGTGATATCTTCCCCTGAACAAACAACATATTCAACATTTCCTTTGTCGTCCAGTTTTGGGGTTTTAACTATTGATAATAGTCGTTTTTCTCCTCTTCCGTTTACAACCCATTCTTCTGTTTGAACCTTTATTTTTTGATTAAATACTTTCATGTTGTGAGCAATAAAAGCCTCGGCTTCTTCTTTAACGAGAATATCATAAAGGATCTTGTGCTCTATATCTTTCTTTTTCACGTTTAAAAATTCTGCATGAGCCCGGTTAACTGCGCCGTAGGTTTTGGCATCTGTTAAATACCAGATCTGAGTTTGTATGTTATCTAGAAGCAATTTTTGTTCTTGTACTTTTTGTTCTATCGATTGTTCTGCCTGCTTGCGGCCGGAAATGTCTATAATCATAGCTAATTTGGAGAAAGAACCATCGGGATGGTATATGGGGGTACTGACTACATAATACCAGTTATCCTTAGGGGTTAACACTTCACATCGAACGGTTTCGCCTTTCAATATGCGGTTAATAAGGCACCATGGACAGATAGAATCACGATTATGTAGCGCCTTGTAACAAATTTGCCCGGTTGCATCATATCCGATCCGCTGGATATATTTTTCGTTCATATACTCAATACGATAATCCTGAGAACATAGATACATCAGCCCGTCAAAAGCTTTCACGATGGCTTCCAGTTGTAAACCTTTCTCGCTCAGCGCAGCTTCCGAATTCTTGTGGGGAAACTCTTTTTTTGCTTCGTTATACGCTTGTTCCGATTTTTTATATGTGGGTTTTTGGGTCATTTGTTCATGCTCCAACACAGCAAGGATTGATGGCAGAAAATGACGAGATAGGTAAATCGTCACCGGGTGAAAGGGTAATGGTTACCTCATTAGATCGGTTTGGGTTAAAATTCAGTGTGACAATAAGTGATTAAATTTAAATAACCTAATGGAAAACTTGATGAACTCGTAAAAAGTCCGATTTAGACGGTTTGGCAAAAAGTTCAAATTCCCCCGCCAAACATAGGCGGGATAAAAAGGCGTAACAAATTATGTAATCATGAGGTATACTTATCGTACGTTGAATGATTGCGAAATGCAGCACAACGCAGAAGTTGGACTTTTTACGAGACCGCCAAACTTGATTTCAATATTAGTACTCTTTGGGCATATTATTCAACTGGGCCAGTGTAAAGACCGGGCCGTCTTTGCAAACATATTCTTTGCCGATATTGCACCGGCCACAAATACCGATGCCGCATTTCATACGCATTTCAAGGGACATGATAATATTATCATGGACATAACCGAGTTTATCTAAAACCGGCTGGGTAAACTTGATCATAATCGGCGGCCCGCAAATAATGGCATAAGTTTCTTCATTGCCCGGTGGTGCTTTCTGATCGGTAATGGTGGGTACAAAACCGATATTATATTTCCAGTCCGGGTCGTCTGTGCCGTCCACGGTAATGTGCATGTTGATATCATCGCGCTTTTCCCACTGGGCCAGTTCGTCTCTGTAAAGGAGCATACCCGGGGTGCGGGCGCCGTATATCACGTGAATATCTTTAAATTTTGGACGATTGTCCGAATCGAGCATATATATAATGGATGAGCGAAGTGTTGTAAATGCAAAACCGCCGCCAATGATAACAACATTCTTGCCTTCCATCACTTCCCAGGGATACCAGTTTCCCAGAGGACCACGGATTCCCATAATGTCGCCCACCTTCATGGCATGAATATAGGATGTTACCAGGCCCACCTTGTTTATGGTGAACCTTAAAAACCCTTTTTCCGTGGGGGATGACGCGATTCCTATGGGGATTTCCCCCCGGCCGGCCACGGAAAGTTCGGCAAACTGGCCGGGGGTGTAATTGAATTTTTCTTGGTCATCCGGGTTTATAAAGACGAAATTGAATGTTTTAAGATTTTTATCTTCGGTTTCAGTTATTATTTCCTCGATGCGAACCGGATAAGGCAAATAGGGATTTTGCACGGGTGTAACTCCCTTTGACAATTGAATATTGAATATTTATAACACGTTGAAGTCGGTTGAATCCAAGGCTTACTTTTCAAAACCATTCATCAAGTCGCAAACCTTACGTATGTCGATGTTCACCGGACAGTGACGAATGCATCGACCGCAGCCCACACATTGAATTCCGTCTCCGTATTTATCCACATAATACTTGAGTTTGTGCATAAACCGCTGGCGGACCCGCTGAATTTTGGTGTTTCTGGGGTTGTGACCCGATCCGTGCAGGGTAAAGAGCGGGTACATACAGCTATCCCAGTTGCGCAACCGTATCCCTGAAAGTCCTATGGTTTCATCCTGAATGTCAAAACACCAGCAGGTCGGACACACATAGGTGCAGGTTCCACAGTTTATACAGGCAAAAGCCACCTCTTCCCAAAAAGGGGCTTCAAAAAGTTCGGTTGTTTTTTTATCTTTTAATTTATCTGTTGAAATCCTGGCGGTTATTTTTCCCTCTGCCGCCCGCTTCAGAGTTTCGATCTCATGGCGTGCAGCATCTGACTCCGCCTTTGAACTCCAGCCGGCGGCGGTTAAAAAGTTTTCTCCCTTTTGGGTTATTATCTTTAACAAATAATAATCGCCCGCATCCACAAGAAGCAGGTCCAGGCCTTGTTCATGAAACGGGCCGCAGCCGGCCGTGGTGCAAAAACAGGTACTGCAAGGGGTGTTGCACGCATATCCGATGAAGGTGGTTGCTTCGTAAGATTTTATCCAGTAAGGGTCTTTATATTCGGGGGTGTCAAAGTTTTCTTTTACCAGGAGAAATGCCCTGGCATCACAGGGCCTGATACCGATAACCGCTTTAGGTGAATAATCCTTATGGATTTCTTTTAAGATGTGATGATCCTCCCGGTTTTCATCCAGAGTAAATTCGAACATTTTTTCAGACTGGGGATAAACCATGGATTTTGCTGAAAGCCGGGTATTTAATAAATTCAGATCCGGCAGCTCACCTTTGACAAGTTGCCTGAAATTATGAAATTCATTTTGCTTAACCGGACCGAATAATCGAAAAGAATCATATAAACGCTCAAGTCCTTTGGCCCAATCTTTCTTATTAATTGTTATGACTTTCATCCTATAAACCTTTATATCAAAATCCGATCTGAACAATACGGAACCCAGAAATATTTGCCACCAAGGCACAAAGACACGAAGGATATTATTCTTTTTTTGTGTCTTGGTGTCTTTGTGGCGAGAAAAAGTTTGACCACAAAAAGCACAGCACTCATAATTTAAAAATTAAAACGTTAGAGATTCAAATTGTTAGATATCATTATAATATTTTCTATTTTATAAAATCATCCGGATCATCCGGCCGGTAGGTGTCAAGTGGCGGCCGCTTTTCCAATGTCATGCCGGCTTCCCAGTCGAAGAGTTCCAGACAATCTTTTTCCAGTTTTTTTGTAAACAGACGTACTTTTATCCCCATGGGGCAGGCCCGCTCACATGAACCGCAGTCCGTACACCGGCCGGCACAATGATAGGCCCTTAAGAAATGAAATGTTCGGGTATCTATGGGATCTATGCTCTTTCCAACCCACTGGGGCCGTGATTCATCCACAAAGCATGTGGGGCAGTAGCAGAGGGGACATGCATTTCTGCACGCATAACAGCGAATACAGGGCGAAAGGAGGTCATCAAAATATCTCCATTTTTCTTCCGGGGACAGGGATTCAATTTTTCGGATATCCTCATATCTGTCTACATCCTTTTGCTCCTCCACAAGAGCTCCCGCAATTTCATCATATATGACCGGGTTTCGGTGAATGCACAAGGCACAATTGTCCTGCAACACATCTTTTTTATTCAAGGTTTTTTCAAGACCTTTGCCTTTGATGGTGATGTTGCCATCCCCCTCGATCACATTCTCTATTTCAGTTTCAAACAGCGCCTGGATTTTGCGCCGGTCAATCATTCCCTTGCACGGCACCCCGATAATAACCAGCTGATCCCGTTTGATCTTGTTTTCAATAATATGGGTGACAATGTTTCGAGAATCGCACCCCTTGGCAATAATACCGATTTTTTCCTGTCTGTTTGTGAGGTAGTTTGCAAGATTGATTCCGCAGTTGCTGTCCCACACAAAGGTATCAACATCTTCAGGCGTTTTTACAAAACAGGGTTCATTCATCATGGGCACGGTCCCCTTGCGGAAACCCATGACCATATCAACGGTGCCCTTTTGTAAAAGCCTGCGTGATATTTCCCTTATTTTGTCGATATACGCTAACATGTTAAGCCACCTTGGCTTGTGTTTTTAGAAAGTTTTTATTGGGTCCCAGAGCCTTGACCGCTGCGCAGACCTCGTTAACCACATCAACGAATTTGGTTGACTCCGCAGATGAGATCCACGAAAAATGCAGGCGGCCGGGTTCAATCCCCATATATTCAATAAGGTTGTTAAATAGAGCAAACTTTCTGCGAGCATAGTAATTACCTTCCAGGTAATGGCATTCGCCGGGATGTCACCCGGACACCCAGACTCCGTCTGCTCCCTGCCTGAAAGCCGCTAAAATAAACTTGGGACTCATGCGGCCGGTACACGGAATGCGAATAACTCGGATGTTTGGCGGATATTCCATTCGGCTTACCCCCGCCAGATCCGCAGCACCGTAGCTGCACCAGTGACACAAAAAACTAACGATCTTGGGTTCCCAATGTGACATTTTAAAAATCTCCCTATCCTTAAATCCTATATTCGGGTTTTAAGGATACTGAATAAAATAACTTTTTTTATTCATTCAGCACCACGTTTTATACTGCTTCATTCAAAGAAAAAATCTGGGCAAAAATTTGATCATTATCGAATCCTTTAAGATGGATTGCACCTGATCTGCAAGATGCCACACATAACCCGCAGCCTTTGCAAAGAACGGGATTGATTTGTGCTCTGCCTGGAAAAAAACGGTCGTCTTCAGGGATAAAAGAAGGCGCCGAGTAAGGACAAACGGAAATACATACGCCGCAGGAACTGCAATAGGCAGGGTTGGTCATTGCAACCGTCCCGCTCATCAATATATTTTTACGTGACAGGAGAGTCACGGCTCGGGATGCGGCCGCCAGCCCCTGGGCGATGGATTCGTCAATAGGTTTCGGGTAATGGGCCAACCCACAAAGAAACACCCCGTCCGTGGCGAATTCCGAAGGCCCCAGCTTGGCATGTTTTTCTATAAAGAAACCGTCGTCATTTGTCGGCAATTTGAAAAAATTAGCAAGTTTTTCATCCTTGTTCGGTACGATGGCTGAAGCAAGAGTTACCAGATCGGCAGAAATTTCCAACGGACGATGGAGAATATGATCCCTTACCTTAACCCTGAGTTGGTCGCCGTGCAGGTCAACCTCGGGCTTGTTATTCAGTGAGAACCTGATAAAGACAATACCCGCCTTGCGAGCCTTTTGGTAAAGGTATTCACGCTCACCGTATGTTCTGATGTCCCTGTAAAGGATAAAGATTCTCATGTCCGGGTTTCGTTTTTTAAGTTCAAGTGCATTTTCAATGGAGTGTGTACAGCAAACCCGGCTGCAGTATGGCCTGTCAGGCTCTCTTGACCCCACACACTGAATAAATACCGCTGTTTTCAGCGAATCGATCAGAGAATCATTTTCTATAAATTTTTTGTCAAGCTCAAGGCTTGTCAAGATCCGGGGATCTTTCCCGTAACTGTATTCATCCGGCTTTAACGGTTTTCCGCCGGTTGCCAGTACCGCTATTCCGTGCTCTAAAACTTCCTGGCCGCCGTTATTGGAGAGGGTGGATTTAAAATTGCCGACAAATCCCTCAACTTCGGTGACAGTCGTATTTAAATGAACATGAATCTTTTTATCCGTTTCAATTTCATCGACAAGTTTTGAAAGCTTATTCTGTACGTCTCCACCGTCAAAGGTATGGTAAAGATTTAAAGCCTGGCCACCTAAGCTTAAGCTTTTTTCAATAATATGGGTTTCATACCCTTGTCTGGAAAGACTTCTTGCCGATGCCATCCCGGATATGCCGCCCCCCAAAACCATGGCGGTTTGATTGACATCAAGTTCGGCCTCCTCAAGAGGTTCCATAAGGGCAACCTTTGTTATGGACATTCGTACCAGATCTTTTGCCTTTTCTGTTGCCAGCTCCGGATTATTTTTATGAACCCATGAATCTTGATTTCGGATATTGCACATTTCAAAAAGATATTTGTTTAACCCTGCGTTTATCAGTGTTTCCTGAAATAAAGCCTCATGGGTTTTCGGCGTGCATGCGGCGACCACAACGCGGTTTAGCCCTTTTTCCTTGATAACCTTGGCCATGGTGTCCTGGGTATCCTGGGAGCAGGTATAGAGGTTGTTTGTGACGTATTCCACGTATGGTAATGATGCCGCGTATTCGGTTACCGCAGGCACATCCACGACACCGGCGATATTAATGCCGCATTTGCAGACAAAAACGCCTATTTTGGGGCGCTGGCCCACAATGTCTGTTTCGGGGATGACCTCCGGAGTTTTTGTTAAGGTATTTCGAACATCACTTAATATTTCACCTGCTGCGGATGCAGCGGCGCTGGCATCAACCACGGACTGGGGGATATCCTTGGGACTCTGAAAAGCACCGCACACATAAATTCCTTTCTTTGATGTGGCAACAGGTTCAAAGGAATCTGTTTTGCAGAAGTTGCCGGGGGTAAGCTCAACACCGAGCTTATTGGCAAGTTCGATAACCTGGGGAGGTGTTTGCAGGCCCACGGATAAAACAATCAGGTCAAAGTTTTCCGATTCAAACGTTCCGGTTTCAGTTATATAATGAACCGTAAGGTCATCTTCAGGGGCAGGATCTATGGTGTGTACGCGGCTTCTGATAAAGCGGACACCCTGTTGTTCCCTGGCGGATTCATAAAATCTTTCAAAATCCTTGCCATGGGTACGCATATCCATGAAAAATACGGCGCAATCAAGGTCGCCGCCGGCATGCTCTTTGGCGATAACTGCCTCTTTAATGGCATACATGCAGCATACGGAGCTGCAAAAGGCATTGCCGCTCCTGTTTAAATCTCTTGACCCTATGCATTGAAACCATGCGATTTTTTTAGGTTCCTTGTGATCGGACATTCTGACCAGATGGCCCTCGGTGGGACCGGAGGCGGAAAGAATCCTTTCAAATTCCATGGATGTGATAACGTTGGGATGATTGGCGTAATTATAATTGTCGAATTTAGACGGGTCAAAAGGCTCAAAACCGGGTGAAAGGATAACGGAACCCACCTCAATTTCATGAATTTGCTCATGGTCTTCGTGCAATATGGCATCTGCCATGCAGGCCGTCTCACATCCCTTGCAATCCATAACGCCTGCAAGCTTCAAACAATGCTCGCTATCCCGTATGGCCTTAAGGGGTACCGCCTGTGCGTAAGAAATATATATTGCTTTTCTTTTTGCCAAACCCACGTCATATTCACTCGGAAGAAGAATGGGGCAAACATTTACCCTTTCAATGGCCTGTTCTTTACAGGCTTCTATACATTTCCAGCAACCCGTACAATTCAATGTATCATAAATGGGCTTTTCGCAATTGCATATCTCGGCTTGCTCATGAGAACAGGTAATACCGATAAGATGCAGTCTCTGGGTTTTTATTTTTCCCATTTTCTCCAATTCACGGAGTGCTCTCACATCACATCCTCTCACGACTGCTGCGATGCGGAGATCCGGACGTTTGTTGAGCATCAGCTGAATGGTTTTTGCAAGGTTGTATCTGGGTTCGAGCTCAATGTCTTCGAGTTCTTCGGGATCCCGAAAAAAATATGGCCCGATTTGCCCCCATCTATTCATGAGTCCAAGGACGCCATCCCATCCTTGATTAAGGGTATTTCTTGCTTCTCTTTTGATCCTTTCTTTCATTATTGACTCCTATTGAAAAGACCCTTGAATCTTTCTATCTTGCTTTTTGATGTTTACCGCACAGACTTTAAAGCCGGGTATTTTTGCTATGGCATCAAATTTTCTATCCGTGAGGGTATTGACGGCACATTCTGAAAAATGCATGGGAATAAAGACGATTCCGGGTGTAACCTCAGTAGATATATTGGCTTGAATTGATATTTCTCCCCGGCGTGAACTTACGTTAAGCCATTCCTTTTTAGCCACACCCAGCTTTTTTGCATCTTCAGGATGGATGTTCACATAACCAGTAGGGGCTTCTTGATTTAAGACATCAATTTTTCGTGTCATGCTCCCCCCGTGAAAATGAAAAGGGATCCTTCCGGTACTGAGTATGAATGGATAGTCACTATCCGGAAGCTCGGCAGGTGGAATATAATCGAGTGCAAAAAATCTTCCTCGCCCCAGGGGGAAATTTTTTTCATAAAGGAAAGGCGTTCCCGGATGATTTTCATGCGTACATGGCCAGTGAAGCACCTCGCCCCTATCAAGCCGTTCATAAGTAATCCCTGCGTAGGAGGGGGTCACGGAGGAGATTTCCTCCATGATTTCTTTGGGCGAGTGAACATCGAATCCGGTAACGCCCATTTCCCTGGCAAGTTCCGAGATGATTTGCCCGTCTGGCTTTGATTGTCCCATAGGATCTATGGCCTTTCTGACCCTTTGAACCCGTCGGTCCGTATTGGTAAAAGTCCCTTCCTTTTCGGCAAATGAGCTTGCCGGAAGAATGACGTGGGCAAGTTTTGCGGTTTCGGTCAAAAAGATATCCTGCACCACCAAAAAGTCCAGGGCTTCCAGCGATTCTTTTACGTGTCTGGTATCCGGGTCGGACATTATCGGGTTTTCGCCGACCACGAACATGCCCTTAAGGGAACCTTTACTGGCTGAATCCAGCATCTCCACCAGGGTCAGACCTACAGTGTCAGGTATCGACAAATTCCATTTTTTCCGGAACAAAGACCTTATATCCGGATTCGACACCGGTTGATAGCCCGTCAGCACATTGGGCAAGGCTCCCATGTCGCAGGCCCCCTGGACATTATTTTGTCCCCTGAGAGGGTTTACTCCGGTGGAAGGACGACCGATATTTCCGGTTACCATGGCCAGGTTGGCTACGGACTTGACGTTGTCCGTCCCTGTGGTGTGCTGGGTGATGCCCATGGCATAGAAGATCATGGCTTTATCCGCCTTGCCATAGAGAAGCGCCGCCTTTTCCAGAACTTCCCTGGTAATGCCGGTAATTTCACTGACCCTTTCTGCCGGGTATTCCGTGACCTTTTGTTTCAGCGCTTCAAATCCTTCTGTCCGTTCCTGGATGAAAACCTCGTCGATGAGTCCCTTTTCAATAAGAATATGAATCATTCCATTGATAAGGGCAACGTTGGTTCCGGGTTTCACCTGAACAAAGAGATCTGCATATTCGGTGAGGGGTATTTTTCTGGGATCGATGACAATGAGTGTTGCCCCTTTTTCTTTGGCCCGAATCATTCTGCTGGCTACCAAAGGATGTTGACCGGTGGTGTTGCTGCCGATGACAAGGATACAGTCCGTATCATCAATTTCGGCAATTGAATTTGTCATGGCACCCGCACCGAATGCGGCGGCAAGACCTGCCACCGTGGATGAATGTCAGAGGCGGGCACAATGGTCGATATTGTTCGTTCCCAGAACGCCCCGTGTGAATTTCATGATCAGGTAGTTTTCTTCATTGGTGCATTTTGCACTCGACAGTACCCCAAGGGCATCCGAACCATAGTTCTTTTTGATTTCAAGGAAGCCGTCTGCCACCTGCTTATAAGCCTCCGACCAGCTCACTTCTATAAAGTCGTCACCCTTTTTGATCAACGGCGTTGTCAAGCGGTTTTTGTTCTGAATAAATTTATAGGCATTTCGGCCCAGGACACATAATTCCCCCTGGCTGACCGGATGAGTCTTGCAGGGAAGCACATCGGTAATTTTTTCTTCCAGGACTTTTAAGTAGAAATTGCAGCCGGTCCCGCAAAACGGGCAAGTGGTAAGGACCATATCAAACTTCACAGGTTATCCTCCTTGACGACGTTTTTCTCCGTTCAACAAAGTTGAGGATTTCATTCCGAGCCTCATTTTCCAGGCCGGGAATCACCTCAAAGACCTTTTCGGGAGGGAGGTATCGCACAAAATCTTGTATGGTTTTCAATGGGATTTGGGCGGGACATGTATTTTCGCATTCACCGCATAGCACACAGGTGTCCCATACCTGATAGGCTCTGAGAAGGTGGAAGAGAGGAAAGGGAGGGGGCACCTGGCCTTTTTCAACCCATTTCGACAGATCCAATCCATCAGGCTCTTCCACATAGACGGGGCACATATCGATACATCCATAGCATTTGATGCATTTCTTGAACTGGTTCTGCCAGAATATTTTTCGTTCCTCTTGAGTCATCCCCAGAATTTCCTGAAGAGGTGTGGGTTGCTTTATTATCTTTTCATCTCGTATGGCCTCAAATCTTTTTTGCACAATGGTTGTCAATGCGTGATTTTCCGGATTTTCATCTCTACAGGCCCTTACGCAATCCCCACAGTGAATGCATCTGTCTTCGTGGATTTTAATCCGATCAACCCATAATCTTCCATGGACTTCTTTGGGAGGATTGTTTTTATCTATCTGTACGGCACCACATTCTCCGCAGCCCGTACATTTTTCAAAATCAACATATCTGGGCTTTCTTCGGATTTTTACCTTGAAGTTTCCTTGGGTTCCGTGGATTTCTTCTATCTCTGAACACGTGTGAAGTTCGATGTTTAAGTTCCGGCCGACCTCGACCAGTTTGGGTGAGAGAATTCACATGGCACAGTCATTGGTGGGGAAGGTTTTGTCCAGTTGTGACATTACCCCACCGATGGCAGGTGACTTTTCAACGAGATGAACATAAAATCCGGAATCAGCTAAATCCAGAGCGGATTGCATTCCGGCAATCCCGCCGCCAACCACCATTACCGATCCGATGACATCCTCAGACATGGTTTGATTCTCCTAATATAAAGAGCAATTTTTTGAATTTATATAGCATGTTTTTAGTTTAACCTTCGGTAACTATAGGCTGTGATAAATCATGTCAATAAATTTATAGCTAAATCTTGCAAATGTCGAGTCTGCCTGATATGCAACGAGATAAGGGAATAGCTAATATCTTTTAAAAGCACAGGTTGTGCAGATTTTAGCATGTTTTTTGATTTCAGCAGATTGTGCAATTTTTCAGAGGACAGCCCAATTATGAAAAAGTATAAAGACAAAGCGGTTGAAACGGCTGAATTCCTAAGATTTCGTATTACAACGCTTCCCCGAATTGGCCTGATGACCGGAACAGGCCTTGGACAAAGTGTGGAATTTTTAAACATATTCCAAGGGTTTGACTATAAAGATATCCCTCATTTCCCCACCTCAACCGTTGAAAGCCATCCGGGCCGGCTTCTTTTCGGGGAGATGGAAGGCAAACAGATCATTGCCATGCAGGGCCGTTTTCATCTTTACGAGGGGTACTCGGAGCTTGAGGTTTCTTTTCCCATCCGGGTGATGCAGGAGCTGGGTGTCACGGTTTTGATACTTACCAATGCCGCCGGAGGTCTTAATCCCCAATTTAATGCCGGTGACATTATGATCATTCAAGATCATATTAATTTGACAGGGTCAAATCCTTTGATCGGACCCAATGAGGATAGTTGGGGAATCAGATTCCCGGATATGATCCATGCATACGACCCAAAGCTGGCGGTGCTTGCGGAAAATGCCGGCAAAAATGCCGGTATCTCCTTACAGAAAGGGATTTATGTCGGACTTAAAGGGCCGTCACTTGAAACACCGGCCGAGGTCCGCTTTTTAAGAACCATCGGCGCTGATGCGGTGGGTTTCTCAACCATACAGGAAGTTATTACTGCCGTCCATGCGGGAATAAAAGTGCTCGGTCTGTCCACCATAACCAATGTTCACGATCCGGATACGCCGGTTTCTGCAACCGTTGAACAAATCATTGCCGTGGCCGGACAAGCCTCTCCCCGGTTGGAAATGATTATCAAAACGGTTGTGGCGAATATTTGACGGTTTCGTAAAAAGTCCAACTTCTGCGTTGTGCTGCATTTCGCAATCATTCAACGTACAACAAGTACGCTCCCTACGGGACCGGCGGATAGCCGATGATTACAAAATTTGCACGCCTTGAATTTGAACTTTTTACGAAACCGTCTAAATCGGACTTTTTACGAGTTCATCAATATTTAACACACTTTTAAAATCACAAACCTAAAAATCCTTTTTGGCTTTCCGCCAATAGCTCAACAAATAGCTGTTTTAAAACCTGATGTACATTCCAGAAATTTTTCATGTTTAGATAATTATGGGGTTTGCTACAGGGTAAATGCATTTGATTTGGGTGCAGCGTAGCGACGGCGTGTTTCTCTTGGAAACCGAATGACTGTTTGAAGGGCTTTAGCACGCGTTAGTCCGAGCCGAATGAAATTATGACTAAAAAAATCAATGGGATAATTTAGTGACAAATTGTTCTTAATAACTCTGGAACGGCTCGGGATTACGGGTGCTTAAGCACAAGTTTCAGTCGGTTGGAAAGAGATGCACGCCGTCGTGGAGCGTTCTTCGTGTATTGGGATTCAAATGCGTTTGCCCCGGGGTTTGTTAAAACAGACCTTGTCTCAACCATTTATATGCATTATAATAATATTATTATGTATCTTGCAAGAATGAGAATAAAAGATCAGACTCACTATTATATTCGGGAAACCTATCCTGACGGTACGTGCTTAAAAAGCCGCGATGTTTTCCATCTGGGCACCGACCCCTCCGAACACATCATTTATCTCGGTGGACACGGTTATTATTATGATGAGGCGATTGAAGAAACGCTGGCACAATTTGGACTGTATCCGGATCAGGATGAATTGGACCATATATTCTGGGACTTTCTGAATCCTGAAATAAAACGGGTAATAAAGGGGTTTCAGCGGTCCTTCGACAACGCTAAGAAAGATTTGCCGGAAACCCATCCGCGGGTTCATGTATTCGACAAACGCCGTATTCATTATCTAAGATTCGCCCAGGTGGACCAACGCAACCTGGGTAAAATGCCCCTCAAGCTATTTAAAGTGCTCCACGGGAAATCACGTGATGAGATTGAGCAATACTTTCTGGTTCAAGAGCGCATTCTTCAGCCCAACGAACTGAGAACATATGTTTACACCATTTTTGATCTTCAGCGTTTTTTTCTCGATGCCATTGCCGCTCAAAGACCACAGGATTTAAACCAAATCAAAATGGATGAGTTTTTTGTTGATACGGTTTGCCGGCTTAATGATGATGCGAAATTTTGGGCCGGTATGGAGATGTCCGACAGGCTGCGAGACTACTTGATCAAATATGTGATTATGTATTTCGATAACGAATTTCCCCGGCCTTCCCTTTTCCAGGATTACCTTCACGAATTCATGAATCGACACCGGACTTACCTTCCGCCGAAAAAAGTGCGAGTGAACATGGAGGAAGCCGCAAGACTTTTTGAAACAAGATGGGAAAACTTAAAGAAGATGGATCTCAAATGTTTTAACCGTCTCTACCGGAAGATGGCCTTAAAGCACCACCCGGATAAAGGGGGGAGCCCCGAAGCATTTGTAAAGTTAACCAAATACTATCACGGCCTGTTACGAAAGAAAAAATGATAACCGACACTGTCGCATCCCCGGTGTCTGCAATAATATAAAAAGTTTAAAATTGACCCTAACCTTTTAGAATATTGGGAGATATCACCAAATACTGTTACGACCTATCGAAAGTCGAGCACCCGCCCAGGGAATCAAAAATAATTCGGATAGACGACGAGTCGCAGCGAGAAGAAATTTTGAAAAAACGGGCATAATTTTTATAACAATTTCACCTTATATAATAAGATACAAAGGAGACGGTAATATATAATACATCGCTATATTTTTTATAAAAATCAGGCCCAAAAAGCCCATTTTTCCACTACTTCGACCGCATTATCTGAATCGTCCACCAACTCATCTACGGTGACCAAAATGAAACCCATTATTGAAATCACCTTATTTTATAATAGATTACAACAAAGGCCAGATATAAGATAACGATTTGATATCACAATACCGGCAAAAGGGCATGTAGTGGAAATCTGTAATCAACCACTCCCCCCCCTTTCTATTGATTTACCCCTTCAACTATCACCACAATGTAGCACATATCCATTTGAATTGTTTGACAAAATCATGTAAATAATGTAATAAATTTTATGTAATCTACCCCACAATTACACAGTTTTTAATAGGGATCGGTAATTCTTTATTTACCCCATAGTTGATGTCAATGCTTGCCATATAAGGCTTTACGATATAACTCATTAAATTTGCATTATTTTTGCATGCAAAGACACGTCAATATCTCTATTTGTTCGCCCATAAAACAGCCAAAACCCGAGTAATCGGGTGACGGAAAGCCACGGGTCTTAATATTCTTGTAGATACTCGTTTAAGCCATTTCTCCATCCGGAAAAGACAGCCGAGCTGCCGAGAGCGACATCGTCAAGGTCGCATCTGGTGTATCTCGGCTTTTTTATGATCTTCAAAAAGCCATACAGGTACTGTTCAGGACCTGCCATATAAACCAATACAATTAACTGCATGATCAAGAATAGTAGGAGGTGCAAGAATGAAGTCAAGAATGATGATGGTATGTTGTGTTGGCCTATTGTTGTTGTTAACCATTGTACCTGCAGTGACCCATGCGGCGGTTCCGCAGCTGATCAATTATCAGGGCAAATTAATGGAAGACGGTGCCCCTGTCACCGGTTTTCGCATGATAACCTTTTCCATTTGGGATAACGACCTTGGCGGAGAGCCGGCAGACGGTCTATGGCATGAGACTCAAGATGTGGCGGTGACAGACGGTATTTACAACGTGGAACTGGGGTTTGTTGCAGCCCTACCATCCAACCTGTATGATTACGATGATCTGTTTCTTCAGGTAAACATCCAGCACCCAACTGCTGGATGGCAACGGTTGAGCCCTCTGATGCAGTTCGATTCAACGGTTTTTGCCTTAAAAGCAGCCAAGGCGGATAGCGTTGCAGACGGGGCGGTAACGGAAATCATGCTGGCTTCCGGGGCTGTCACTACCGATATCGTGGCTGACGGTGCCATTACGGCCGTTAAAGTAGCGGGCGGTGCTGGTTCGGGTCTTGATGCTGACTTATTGGACGGCCAATCCGCTGAGGATTTTCTGGGTGTTGCCGGGGGAACGGTTGATGGACTTGTCACTCTGGAAGGGGCCATCGGACCCCAACTGGTGATCCATGACAGTGGCTTACCCGCCGAGCGACCCGGCATTCAGTTCACGGGTAACAGCATCCATTTCATTGCCGGTGATGATCTGTCCGATGAACTGTTCGGTTTTTACTCCGGGTTTAACAACAACCGTACATACGATGCAAAACTAAGGGTTTACGGAAAGGCTAACGATAGTTGGTACCACAGCACCGGTATGACTCACAATGGTACAGAAGGCACAATCGATACCGATACAGGTGACCTGGTGTTGGCCCCGGCCGCTGACGTGCGATTGGCTGCCGGTAGAGGGGTTGTCTATCCCGACGGCAGTCGGCAGACGACGGCCTATACGGCCGGCCTGGAGGCCCGTGTTGCCGATCTGGAGAACGAGGTAGCAGCCCTCAAAGCTTTATTACTCAATGTTGAACGCAGCGGCAACGATATCCATTTCAATGGCATGAACCTTCATGTCAACAACGGCACAGGGTCTACTACGGGCGCGGTGAACGGTCTGGGCAACCTGATTGTGGGCTATAATGGAGTGCGTTCTTCGGGTAATGTCCGCACCGGCTCCCATAACCTCATCATCGGCGACCAGCAGAATTACAGTTCCTACGGAGGGTTGGCTGCCGGCATGACCAATACCATTTCGGGCGTCTACGCCAGTGTGGTCGGTGGTACCGGAAATGTCGCCAGCGGGGGCTACGCCAGTATCTCCGGCGGCGGGGGCAACACGGCCAGTGGAAACGTTTCCAGCGTCAGCGGGGGAACTCTCAACGAGGCCAGCGGTGACTGGGCCAGTGTTTCCGGCGGTGAGGACAACACGGCCAGCGGCCTGCGCAGCAGTGTCAGTGGTGGCTACCAGAACAGCGCCAGCTACGAGGACACCTGGTTAGGCGGCGGTAGCACCAATACGGCCAGCGCAAGCTATGCCAGTGTGACCGGCGGAACCGAAAACACAGCCAACGGGCTTTATGCCAGCATTACCGGTGGAGCTGGAAACGATGCCCAGGGCACGGCGGCCAGTGTCAGCGGCGGCTACATCAACCATGCCGAGGGCGAAAAAGCCAGCATCAGCGGCGGTCGCTACAGTACGGCCAGCGGCAACTATTCCAGTGTCAGCGGCGGGCGTGACAATACGGCCAGCGGGGAAGAATCCAGCGTCACCGGCGGGCATGAAAACGAGGCGATCAACACCCGATCCAGTGTCACCGGCGGGTATCAAAACAGCGCCCAGGATTGGTGGTCGACCGTTAGCGGCGGTTACCAGCGTACTGTGGTTGACCAGTTAGATTGGCGGGGGGGAGAGTATTTTTCGGAGCAATGATGCGTTCGAAGCCTTATGATCGTTGAGTTGGTTTGTGCGATGGGAACATTAAACCGGTAAGTCAGGGTGTGGCGGATACGTTACCTGGCAAATGAGAAAATCGGATCTCGTCCAATTTCAGGGAACTTGCTGCGCTCCCACCCTGACCTACACCGTTGCGCTTTTCGCTTCCATGGCGGCCATGAACACCGCCGACATAGCGGCTTTAAACACCTGGCCTTAGGAGAGGCTTCATTTTAAAAACCTTCTGTGGCTGACCTTGACGGCCATCTCCAAAAGGTCAAGGGTTTTGCTGCTGGTTGAATCAGAGACAGGGCTGGAAAGCTCAGAATTAGAATAGCCGGTTTTTGAGTATGAATCTATATTTCTTATGTGTTTGAAATTGCAGAAGATTAACGACATAGATCTCTAATTTGTAAATACGGTTACGTATTATTTGACTGCTATGCAGCCAACTGTTTTGTTTGTAAATCGGTATAGTCAGAAAGTTTGGAAAGGATTCGATTCAAATCATCCTTTGTAAATTTCCATTGAAACGGTTTTGCAATTTCCTCATAACGACTCTGGAAAGCAAGCAATCGTTGCTCCAAAGTTTTTAGGTCGTGAAAATCATTCGGGGTCAGCACTTTTCGCTGTACCACTGAAAAATAAATTTCAATTTGGTTTAGCCAGCTCGCATTGACCGGGGTATGAGCCTGAATCGCATTTGGATACCCTTTAGCAAGTCTATCGACTGATGTTTGGCCGCGGTGAGAAAACCCATTGTCGGTCACCCAAAATACACGATTACCTGGACGATACGCCTCTTGCTGCAGGACCAAATCAACCAGTTGATGGTAAACCTCGATGCCGGTGCTTTTTGCTCATAGACCGAAGACTTTTGCTCTACGGACCTACGGACATCCCAGGCTGCTATGTATGCCAAAGCCCCGGCTCGTTGGTATTGGCTAGGACCGGGGCCTTTATGGAGGCCTTCACGATTTCGGGCCTGGATACTGGTTTTTTCATCTGAGCTGATTACATAATCATTTGGCCTCAACAGTTTTCCGTTCCAAAATCCTTGATAAAGATCTAGGACACGGCCGGCTTTTTGGGCAAATTCAGAATCACGTAAAAAGATCCAGCTACGATACTGCCAAGGTTTTATGGCATCGGCGCTCAGCCAGCGCAAAACCATAGCACCGCTTGGAGGCAACAATACCGCTGTCAACCGCTTCACGGGCAATGTCTGCATTGTTGAGCCGCGAAAAGGGGATGTCTCTTTCGCAAGGCAGTTGGCAAGCCAGGGCTTTAAATTCCATAACGACTTTAGGGGGAAAAACGGCTCGGTCTCCAGCGCCGTGGACAATCTTGGAGGCCGCCCTACAAGAGGGACGCCCCTAAATATATAAGTTTCTATTTTATCTGATATATGATAGCATTTTGTTATGCCACGTAATGCTCGAATTGATGCTCCCGATGCCCTCCATCATATTATTGTAAGAGGCATTGAGCGAAGAAAAATATTTAATGATGATGTTGACCGGATTAATTTTCTGGATCGTCTGGGGAAGGTGCTTTCAGAAACCCATACAACATGTTTTGCATGGGCTCTGACTCCCAACCACTTTCACCTTTTATTGCGTACAGGTGCTTGCCCGCTTTCCACTGTTATGCGCAGGCTTCTAACCGGACATGCCATGAATTTTAACCGTCGACATCGTCGAAGCGGCCAGCTTTTTCAGAACCGATACCCCGGTTAAATAGTTTTTGCCAAATGCACCTTTTCTTAAGCTCATTCTGATGGGAAAACGTTTCTCCAATTAAGATATTCTTAAATTTAACAGGGCAAGGCAAATCCATTCTTTGTCAAGAGGATACCTATCTATTGGAACTTGTACGATATATTCACCTTAATTCGATTCGGGCCAGGCTGGTTACGGACATAAAAGCACTGGACAAATACCCTTTTTGCGGGCAT
>Ga0272444_10001645_pt1 | contig 21323 bp, 17 predicted proteins | sample SSMForm13_FD_201033 | JGI IMG/M metagenome (GOLD analysis project Ga0272444, IMG submission 201033) | Marine sediment archaeal communities from Little Sippewissett salt marsh, Falmouth, MA, United States - SSM-Form-13 | ecosystem: Environmental > Aquatic > Marine > Wetlands > Sediment ...
TTTCCAAGATCTCACAGAGCGACGCTTACGATGTTGACGAAGGTATGGTCCGAATAGAGTTTTACCCCAGTGGCGCCAGTTCCGGCGCCGAGATATGGATACAGGGCGGGGAAGAGAGATACTATAGCCTGACCGTCGATTTTATTACGGGTGTTGTGCATGTGGAGAGGTCCCATGACATCGCATAGTCAAACCCGTTTCATCCCTGCTGTGTGGGGGTGATGTCGTGTCCGGGAAACTGAAAGAATATGGCGGTTACAGCGCACCCGGCCCCGGATACAGCCGGGGCTTTACATTGATAGAGGTCCTCGTGGCCGTTTCCGTCCTCGCCATCACACTCGTCGTTATCATGCAGCTCTTCGCCGGGGGACTCAGGGCCGGCAAGATTTCGGATGATTATACGCGTGGTGTTTTCCACGCATCCTATATCATGGATGGTCTTTTGATGGAGGATACGCTCACAGAAGAAGTCACCGAAGGGGATTTCGATGACGGATACCGCTGGAGAGCGGACATTGCGCTTGCTGAAGTCACCGAGCCATCCTGGACGGCTCCCTCTTTCTCCGTCTACTCGATAAAGGTTGCCGTCTCCTGGGGTGATGTGACGGGGAAAACACTTGTTCTCGAGACAACGAAAATTACAGAAACCAGGGATGAGGCGGCAGAATGACGGTCACAATGTCCATGATGATGCCCTCATCGACGAGCCCAAAACGCAGGCGCGAAAATTCAAAGATGCACCGTTGCAAAGAAAGAGGGTTTACACTGATTGAACTCTTGATTGCCCTGACGATCCTCGCCGTTGTAATTGTTGTTATATTTGGTTCGTTCCGCATGGGGGTCAGGGCGTGGGAAAAGGGTGAAAGGGATATTGAAGAACGGCAGAAGCAGCGTATTGTGCTGAATCTCATCAGGCGACAGCTTGGTTCCATTTGTACGGAAAAAATTCTTACAGACAATGGGAAGACTTTCCGACTCGTGGGCGATGAAGAAAAAATCGCTTTCGTCTCCCACACCCCCGTTCTTCCGTCCAGCAAATACGGCACGGTATACGTGACGTATGAGATCGGCAGTGGTGATGATAATGAGAAGGTTCTTTATCTCTATGAAAAGAGTGCCGTTTTGTTGAAAGGTAAGGTGCCTGAATATCCGGATGAGGACGAATGGCATACACTGATCGGTGGTTTCCATGAGATTACCTTTGAATATTTAAAAGAGGATAAAAAAGATGATTATGCCGAATGGCAGGAATCATGGGATTCTGAACAGGACGATGGTTTCCCGAAGGCGATTCGTCTCGCCCTGAAGGCTCAGGAAAATACCGCTCCGTTGTTCATCTTGGCATCCATCGCGGAGAGCAAATGATGTGTGAGCGATTGCCGGCAGACAGATGTCAAAAGAATACAGACATGCCCGTCGATTCCCTCTGGAAAAATGACAGGGGTATCGCCCTGGTCTTTGTACTCTGGGTGGTAACGCTCCTTTCCGTCATCGTCGGAGAATTCTGCTACACCATGCGGACGGAGGTCAATATTACGCGTAATTTTAAGGATACAACGCAAGCGCGCTATATAGCGCGAGCGGGCATTAACGCCGCCCTTATAAACGCCATTGCCGCAGGCAGCGGCAGTCAGTCGGAAGAAACGGAAACAGAGGAAGTAACGTGGCGCATCAACGCCGAGACACCGGAGATACCCTTTGCAAACGGATATTATACGGTTCGAATTACCGATGAGTTGGGGAAAGTGAATATCAATTACGCGCCTCCCCGCCTGTTAAAGGTCGTGCTTTCCTCTTTTGAATTGGATGAGGATGTGATAAACACCATCGTGGATTCCATACAGGACTGGCGTGACCCCGACCAATTTCATCGCGTTAACGGCGCCGAAGACGATTATTATCAGGGTCTGCCGGAGCCCTATGAATGCAAGGACGCGGATTTTGATACGGTGGACGAGCTGCTCCTGGTGAAGGGCGTTTCAGAAGACCTGATGGATGCCGGTTTGCGCGATATGGTCAGTGTCTTTCACGTTGAAGCGAAAGACAAGGAGAGACAGTCAAAGCTTCGCGCGCTCTTTACGCGGATCAACCTGAACGCGGCTGCCGATGCCGTTCTCCGAGGCCTGCCCGGTGTGACGGATGAGACGATCGAGATTATAAAGGAATACCGTGAAGAAAGCGATTTTTCATCTTTTGACGACGTGCGGGAGATACTGGGGGATGATATTTACAAAGGGATCATGCCCTATATAACACTACGTCGCAGTCCGTATTGTCTCGTTCAGTGCCGGGCCCATATAGCGGGGAGCGAAAACGTCAGCGTGACAGAGGCCCTCATCGCCATAAACCGGGATTTTGATAAGGGATACGGGATACTCCGGTGGCGCGAAGGCAATGTATAGGAAAGCTTCGATTGATGGCAGAATTCTTGCACGAATAACCTCTTCGATGATTGTGAGTTGATACGGACTGGTGTCCAAAGCGGCTTGTTTCGCACTGCTTTGTTATATCGTTTGAACGATGCTGCTGTTACGGTGAGAACGGCACACCAGAAGTACAACGGGCGATGTGGCGTGCTTTTCGGTAGTTGAATGTCCGAGCAAGGCGAAGGAGAAACGGCTTTGTATGCCGTGGATGAAATGATTTACCGGCATGAAACAGCGATGTTTTGAATTAAAATGAGTTGTCATGGTGGTCATATATGGCCATGCGGTGATTGCCTTCACCAGTAACGGTGAACGGGAGGTTTCGTGTTTTTTCAAGAGAGTCTCGGTGTCAATATTGAAAAAGACTGCGTAGCAATTGTCTCTCTCAAGGCCGGTTTCCGTAAAGTCGGTCTTGAAAAGAGCGCTGTCTATCCTCTAGAGCGGACTGCGTCTCGTGAGGACCGCATGAAAAGAGTGCGTGACTGCATCAATGAATTCACCGCGGGCAGACAATTATCTTCCGCGTCACTCCATGTGGCGATTCCACGCGAGATGGTGCTGATACGGGATATCGAATTACCTGCTTCGGTCAAACACAATATTCGTGAAACGCTCATCTATGAAATGCGGAAATACACGCCTTTTTCTGCGGACGATGTCTATTTCGATTTTCATGTCGTTTCCGAATCAAAAGAAACGTCAAAAATTCATATTCTTCTTGCCTGTGCGAAAAAAGATGACATCAATGGCGTCTTCGAGCCGTTGTCTCATTCACATCTCAAGGGAACCTCCGGGATCGAGTGGAGTTCGTCGGCATTGGCCAATTATTTTATCGACAGAGGAACGTACAACGGTGACGGGAGACTGGCCGTCGTCTATGCGAGTGACGATACGGCGGAGTTCAATGTCATCGAGAGAAAACAGCTCTCTTCTTCCCACCATCTGAGAAATAGTCAGGATGAAAAGAATATTACCGATGTAATTGAAAAAGAAATCCAGCGCTTCAATGAAGCGGAAAGACCTGCCACAAAGAATTCCGTCATTATCTGCGGGAAAGGTGCGAATGATCTTTCCTCTGCACTGGGGAACAGGCAAGCCCACAATATCAGTACCTATGAGGGGGAATCAGCCGGGGCGGATGATCCATCAATCATGATTGCCCATGGTCTTGCATTGAAAGGCATTCATAAAGTTTCCGTTCAATACAATTTTCTTCCCCCTGCCGTGCGGAAGAAACCAAGCAATTTCCCCATCATTGTATCGGTCATTCTTGCCGTATTGCTCGTTTTTTCGGCGGGAGCTTTCGTCGGCGGAAAAGTCTTTCAGACACGTGTGGCGATGAGTACAATCGATCAGGAAATACAAAGATATCGATCCGAACTTGCCGATATCGAAAAGCTGAAAGCGACGGTAGATACACTGAATACGGACGTCGTTTTTTTGGATAATGTGAGAAAGAACAGCATTTCGACCCTTTCTTTCCTCCGGGAATTGAGTAACGCCATACCGTCCACGGCATGGCTCGATCGTTTGTATTTGAGAGACGATGAAATCAGATTGTACGGATACGCCCAGTCGGCGACGGACCTTCTGACGGTACTCGAATCGTCACCTTTATTCAGCGATGTTGCCTTTGTTTCTCCCATTACAAAGGACAAGAGTGGACGGGAAAAATTCCGTATTACAATGAAAGTATCATCGCCAAAAGGAGCCATAGCCCGGTAGCCCGATGAAAAAGATAATTGAAAAACTGATTGAAACAAAAGAAAGACGGGCTATTCTGATCGCCGGTGTCGTCATCCTCCTGATCGGTGTCGCCTATCGTTTCTACCCGGCAATGCGGGACATTGTATTTGTCGGTGAGGAGATGACCGTAAAAAAACAGCAACTGCGAAAGTACCGACAGGTCGCTCTCGATCGTGATGTCTTGAACAAGCACGTCATATCTCTTAACAGAAACCTGGAACGATTACAAACCGGTCTTCTGGAAGCCTCTTCGGTTTCACTGGCAGCCGTCAATATTCAGAATATGCTGAGCGAGATTGCAGAGAAAGCGGGGACCGATATTGAACAGGCACGGGTTCTGAAAGCCGAAGAAACGGAAAACAAAAATTACCTCAACATCGCTGTTCAATTCATGATACGAGTGCATATTGATGGCTTGAATCAGATACTATATGAGCTTGAGAGTTCCCCGAAGTATCTGACTGTGGACAAGTTGACCATTACAAGTCACGGGAAAGCTGATATCCCTGAATTGCGGGTTGACATGGTCGTTTCAGGTATCATGAGAAAAACGTAACGGTGTGAGTCCCATATTTTTTAAAGGGTTGACGTGTTGTGCTGAATGATATGGGTGGATTTCTTAAGAGGTCATGTGATTGATGGTTATTGCCGATGTTTAAAAAAGTATGGATAGTGAACATAGCTTTGGCTCTCTGCACCGTCTTCTTCAGCCTTGAGGCATATACGGTGTGGTCTGAAAAGCCCATCGATCTTTCAGCCGTGGAGGAGACAAAAAAAGCCGCGGTAAAACCTGTTGAAAAGATCGAAAGTATTTCACTGCCGCGCGAATCGTTCTTTGATGATATTGTCGACAAGAACCTTTTTTCCTCTCTCCGGGTAAGCGAACGAGAAGAGAAAAAAACCGCTAAAGAGCCTGAACCCAAGATTGTCGAGGTCAAGGTCGGTGGAAAGGAGATTCTCCTCTATGGTGTTGTCCTCGCCGGTGGGTATAAGAAGGCCCTTATTGCCAATGTGGACGATAAAAAGGGGACTGACCGCCCCGTCAAGTGGGTTGAAGTGGGAGATGATATCGGCGATGGGTTTGTCGTAGCGGACATACAGAAAGAGAGTATCGTGTTCGAAAAAGATAATGGGCGGTATGAAACCCCTCTCTACGATGAGAAAAAAGATCGGCGCCAGACCGTTCGACAATCCGCATCAAAGCCGCAGGAACAAAAACAACCGACAATTGTGACGACCGATTCAGAGAAAAAGGATTCGCCGCAGAAACCGGCAGGCGGAGGACGTGAACCGGGGAAAAGCGCCACGCAACCTCCTGAAGAGAAACAAGAGAACAGTTCAGTGACACAGGTTAGAGAAACTGAAGAATATATTGTCATCGATACACCCTTTGGAAAGATAAAGAGAAGGAAAAAGTAGACCTATGGAAAAACGAAAACTGCAGTGGACTGCTTACGCCGTGTTCGTCATGCTCGTGTATTTCACCGTATCCGGTTGTGCCACCAAGAAAATCAGCGGAGAAACACCGCCGGATATGACCGCACCGGCTTTGTCAGAAGAAAGCCACTCTCCTTCGAAGAAAGACGATCAGAAAAAAGAGAAGGATCAGATCATCACGAACGAAACGGGTACCTACCGGCTGATCAAAACGCCCTTCGGTGTTATAAAGAAACGTTTGGAAAAAGCGGACGACGGTGCACCGATGGAAGAACGAAAAGAGAAGCCTGCCGAAGGGCCTGCAGAGGAAACCCGCCCAAAGAAGGAAGATACGGAAAATGAGGAAAAATTTTCTATTATAAAAAAGACAAAGGAAAAGAGTGTCACAGAAAAACGGACAACATATTTGACGAGTGCCGCTCAACTGGAGGAAAAACGGGCACAGGCTGCGGATACCGCACAAGACAAAGAAAAGACGTTTACCTTTAATTTCGACGGTGCTGATTTGTACGAAGTAATCAGGACCTTTGGCGAAATATTAAATATCAATTATATGGTGGAACCCACACTTGCGGGAAAAGTGTCGATTCACACGACACGCGGCATTAACCGGACGGACGTTTTTTCCGTCTTTTACCAGATACTGGAGGCGAACGGTTTGACCGCGGTGAAGGAAGACAGTTTATACCGCATTGTCACAATGGAGGAATCGGCACGGCAGAACATCGCTCTGTATGAGACAGGTGAAGGGGATATCCCGCCCCGCCGTCAGATGGTGATCCAGATCATACCGTTAGAATACATCTCCGTCCAGGAGATGACGAAGCTCCTTCAGCCCTTCATCTCGAAAACCGGAACGATCATTTCCCATGAGGGTACCAATGTGATGGTCGTTGTCGACCGCGGTATTAATATCATGAAATGCCTCCAGCTTGCCGATGCTTTCGATGTCGATATTTTCGGGCGGATGACGTACCGCTTTTACGCTTTGAACTACATCGCGGCGAAGGAAGCGGCGGAAATCTTCGAACAAATATTCTCATCGTACAAAAAAGAGCTCGTTTCGGACACGAGTTTCATCGCCATTGAACGGCTCAACCTCGTGCTTGTCATGAGTGCCGACAACCGCGTTTTCACCAAGATTGATGAAGTTATTCATACCATCGATGTTGCCGGCGAGGGGGTCGATGCGCGTATCTACGTGTACGCGGTGAAAAACGGTGCGGCCGCCGACCTCGAGGCATTGTTGAATAACGTTTTCGGCAAGGGACCATCTGAGGACAAAACCGCCGTTCCGAAGAAGGACGAAAAAAGTAATGAGGACACCCCCAAAGGGATCGCAGGCAATCCCCTCGCTCAGAAGAAACCGGCGCCGGCGGAGAAAATAACGGCACGGACGATGGAAACAGAGGGTTCGGGTACTCTGAAAGGGGAGGTGAAGATAACGGCGGATGAAACACGCAACCTGCTCATCATCGAGGCAACACCTCCCGACTATCACGTCATCGAGAGGATCCTGAACGAGGTCGACGTTCTCCCCCGCCAGGCGTTGATAGATGTGACGCTGGCGGAAATCACTCTGGGAGAAGATACGGAACTCGGTATCGAGTGGGAATACCGGCGTAGTTCCTGGGTGGGGGAAGGATTGAACAGCCTGACGGCCGGTGCCACCGGCCTTCAGTATGCCATCGGTCTGTCCAACAACCTGCAGGCGAAAGTCTCCGCCCTGGCGGAGGAGAAGAAGGTCAACATCCTCTCATCGCCGCATATACTGGCGTCGGATAACAAGACAGCAAGAATCGATATATCGACGGAGATACCCGTGGCGACGACGGAATACAATGTGACATCCAGTAACGACGATGTTCTGGAAACAAGCATCGAGTACAGGGACACGGGGGTCATCCTGTCCGTCACGCCTCATATCAGTGAAAGCGGCATGGTGACTATGGACGTGGAGCAGGAAGTGAGCGAGCAAAGCGCCAATGTCAGTGTCGGCGGCAATAGTTATCCCTCATTCTATAAAAGGTCCATTGCAACCACGCTCAGCGTGAAACATGGACAGACCCTGGTAATCGGCGGTATCATCAGTGAGACGGGTTCGGAAAGTGCTTCCGGGGTTCCCTGTCTCATAAAAATACCCATCGTCAGATATCTGTTCGGAAAAGAAAAAACAGGAACAGGGAAGACGGAACTCATCGTGATGATTACCCCCCGTGTTATCGTTAACCTGCAGGATGTGGAGGCGGTGACAAAGGAATTTCAAGAGAAAGTTCATAATGTCAGAGACTCTCTGAAGAGCAGGTGAAATGTCATGGTGATTCGGTCGATCTTTTGCAGAGAGGTTATGGTTTCACTGGGGTTTTTTGAACATGGCGCAGTGCCCCCGGAACCTTCAAAGGTATTTCCAATGATACAGCGAGGTTACGGTGCAGATTACTCATCAGGCTTTTGAAACCAACCGATTGTTCGATTCATATCCGGGATGGCCGCTCTGCCTTTTTATTCGGCCGGTACTGTGAATTCTGTTCATAAATCAACGAATGCCCCCGTGTCAGAGGAACTGATGATACACCATGCCCATGCGCCGGGAGGATTGCTTCTGTTACGGAAAGGCATGAGTGGTGAATACTCGCGAGTTCCGTGCCTGCAGCGGGAGACACGCTTGCCGTTCTATTCAAAGGTCTGGTGATAGTGCGACGCCGGGAGAAATATAAATTTTCTTCTTTTTTGTTTGTGATTGTCGTGATCTGGGCGGCAACCGGCGCCATGTTCATGTCGGGCGGCGTTGTTGAGGCTGAAGACAGGAAATGTCGTGTCGCAGTTATTCTGTCCAGTGATATCAGACCGTATATCGAAGCCATGGAGGGCATCGGCGGCAGCCTTGAAGCACGGAGTGATTTCGACGTTTCGGTAATTCATTTAACCAATTTTCAAGGGAAATCACGGGAAACGCTGACAGAACGGTTATTGACGGAATCATACGATTACCTTGTCGGTATCGGGCCGCCGGCAACGGATTACATCTGGAATACATTGCCTGATAGTGTCTCGGCACAACGTTTCTACTGTATGGTCTTGAATCCTGAAGTACTTATTCCTTTGTCGAAAGATGCGTGCGGCGTTTCGCTCACCATCCCGGTGACGGAACAAATATCCACCATAAAATCCGTTTTACCGTCACTTTCCCGCCTGGGACTCATTTTTGATCCGCGCTACAATGAATCGTATTTTTTCACGCTGCAAGAGACAGCCGCCGCGTTCGGACTGGAGATGATACCTTTGCGCGTATCGTCGAAAAAGGATATCCCCGGTGTTCTGGAAAGACATTGGGAGATTGTTGACGCGATCATGATGATTCCCGATCGGACCGTTATATCCGAAAGCATCATTCAATACATCATCAAAGAAGGTCTATTAGAATCAACGGCGGTTATCGGCTATAATCATTTTTTTTATGAAAGCGGCGCAGCCGTCTCCTTTGTTTTTGATTACGGGGAACTGGGCCGGCAATGCGCCGAGAAGATAGAAAAAACTCAGTCAGGTACGGCCTGTGAAGTCGAAACACCCCGGTATCAATTGTGGATCAACGAGGCGGTGATGGAGCGACTGAATTTGCCGCTTGTCGTTCCTGATACGGTGCCTGTAACGAGGAAACCATGAGGAAGATCGGAATACGGGGACGATTACTCTTTGCGGTATTTGTTATTATCGCGGTGGCGGCCGTTATGTTCGGGTACATGGGTTTAACGATAACCAAGGAATTCGTCAACGATCGCTTTGACGAACGCATATCATCACTGGCACGGCATCTTGCACGGAACGCGGAACTGGGTATCTTGATTGATAACCGGTCCATGTTGAAGAAACTGGCGGAGAATCTTGTCTCGGAGCGTGACATCGTCGGTGTCTGGATCTGTGACACTGATAACATCGAACTGGCCGCGGCGGTAAAGGGAGAATCATCACAGACCTTTATCGTTGAAGAGCCGGTAACGATTCGACTCGACGAGGAAGAAAACAGGGCCTTCGGCATAGTGCCGGACCAGGCGGTGACGCAGATCGGCCATGTCCGCATTGCCTGTTCGAAGGAGGGAATACGGAATCTCATGGAGACGATGCGGATGCGTTTCATCCTGATATCGGTCATCCCGGCCGGTCTGGCCCTGATTGTTTTCTACATTCTCTCGCGATCCCTCCTGGCGCCCATTACAGAACTCGTGGAGACGGCTCAAACCATTGCCGGGGGAAACAGGGAGATGCGTGTACACCCGGGAACGATTCCTGAGATACGGAAACTCGGTGTCTCGTTCAACGTCATGCTCGATTCTCTGGACAGGAACAGACGGGCGCTTCAGCATGCACAGGTACAGATGATGAAACAAAAGACACTGGCGGAAACGGGAAAGATGTCCATGATCATCGCCCATGAAATCAAAAACCCGATCAGTATCATCAAAAGCACCCTTGATGTTCTGAAGAAGGATATTGAAGGGGCGTGCGATCCGACAATGATCGAGTATATCGACGAAGAGATACTGCGACTGAATCGCCTGATTGAGGACTTTCTCATGTTCGCCCGTCCCGGGCAACCGCATTTTAAAGAAACGGACCTCGATGCCCTGGTGGAAACCGTCGTGGCCCGGTTCCAGATACAGATGAGTCAACAGACCACGGATATTCACCTGACGGGTGAATGTCCCGCCGGGCGGGTGTCGGTCGATCATGATTTAATAACGCGCGCCCTGGATAATGTCATCAAGAATGCGTGTGAAGCGGCGGGCGAATCAGGTGCCATCTGGGTGCGGTCGGTGTGTGATAAGGACAATGCCGTCATAACCGTAGAAGACAGCGGCGACGGCATTGCTGATGAACACCGTGATATGATTTTTGAGCCCTTTTACACGCTAAAAACACGGGGAACAGGGCTGGGTCTGGCCTATGCCCGTCAAGTGGTTGAGGCACATGGAGGCACCATCAGCGCCGATAATTCGCCGCAGGGGGGCGCACTTTTTACCATTACCCTTCCCCTTGCGGAGACGGATGGCGGGAATTTCCAAGATCACGACGGAGCAAAGACATGAACAGCATGACGGCCAACCATATACCGCGTGCTGGTGTCGATTATTCAAGGTTTTTTACAACCATACGGGAGTGCATATGTCACGGATATTGATCGTTGAAGACGAAAAAAAGATGCGGCATCTTTTGTCAATTATGCTCGAAAGAAAAGGGTATGAGGTGGAACAGGCCTGTGATGGTGTCGAGGGTCTCGGACGAATACAGGAAAGGCCTTTCGACATTGTTGTCACCGACATCAAAATGCCCCGTATGGACGGTATGGAACTCCTCCAGAACATCACCCGCATGGACATTCCCTGTCCCGTTGTCTTTATCACCGCCTTTGCCACCCTCGAGTCGGCAATCCAGGCCATGCGTGCCGGCGCGGCGGATTATATTGTCAAGCCCTTCGATGAAGAACAGATTATCATGACCGTGGAACGCACGCTGAATCTGTCCCGTGTCATGGCGGAAAACAAGGATTTGAAGGAAATACTGCGGGAGACGGCGGGCAGTATCGATCTGGTATGCGAATCCAAACAGATGGGTGACATCATCGATCTTGCCTACAGGGTTGCCCGCAGTGATTCGGCGGTGCTCATTTCGGGCGAGTCGGGAACGGGAAAAGAAGTGCTGGCACGCTATATCCATAATACAAGTTATCGGTCAGACAAGCGATTTGTTCCGGTGAACTGTGCGGCAATTTCTCCCGGCCTCGTCGAATCGGAGCTCTTCGGTCATGAAAAAGGTTCATTCACGGGGGCGGATCGACGGTCACAGGGAAAGTTCGAATACGCAACGGGGGGGACGCTTTTTCTGGATGAGATCAGCGAGCTGTCGCTACAGGCCCAGGCCAAGCTTCTGAGGGCGCTTCAGGAGAAGAAATTTCATCGCGTCGGCGGCAACGAGGAGATTACCGTGGACGTGAGGATGGTCTGCGCGACCAATCGTGATCTTTCGCAACTGGTGAACGAGGGGCTTTTCCGGCGCGACCTCTTTTTTCGCATCAACGTATTCCCTCTGAACATACCGCCACTGAGGGAACGAAAAGCGGACATCGCCCCCCTTGCGCACCACTTTCTCAAAAAAATGAGTGATAACAGCGACATATCCCTCACAGAGGGTGCAAAGAGACTGCTCTCAGAGTATCACTGGCCGGGAAATGTCCGCGAGTTGGCGAATGCCATGGAACGCTCCGTGATCCTGAGTCGTGACAATAAGGTGATCACCTCGAGAAGCCTCTCCTTCCTGGATGATTCATATCAGGCTGATAAAGAAGACGGCACGGTTATCTTGCCGGCGGGCGGGCTGTCACTGGAAGAGATGGAGATGAACCTGGTCGAGCAGGCGCTGTCACGGACAGGAGGCAATCAATTGGCGGCTGCCCGTCTTCTCGGTCTCACGAGAGCAAAATTCAGGGTGTTGCTCAGACGTCTGAAAGAGAGAGAAAACGATGGTTTTGTGGAATAGACCTTTCATAAAAAGAAAGATTTTTCCCATTTTTGCTTCCGGACATCGCAGTCTTTTCGTCTTTCTGTGCGTCCTTGTCTTTGCTTTTCAGCCGGGTATGCTGTCTGCCGGCGATGCCGCTCCATCCTCAGCCACGGACGAGACAATGCTCATGTTTGTCGGTGAAGACCTTGAGGTGTTGTCCATTGCCTCCCGCCGTCAGGAAAGTGCATGGCAGGCGCCCGCCGTGGCGCAGGTGGTGACGCGTCAGGAGATGCGTGAAAGCGGCGCTCGAACGCTCAGTCAGGTGCTGGAGACAAACCCGGGATTTTACATGGCGAAGAAAGAATGGGGCTCGGAACCGTACCTCAGGGGCATACCGGAATCCGTCCTCTTTTTGTACGATACGGTTCCCATGAGTTCCGATGTGAGCAAATTTCTCCATCCCCTGGATCATGAGTTGTCTCTTGCGTCGGTCAAACGTGTTGAGATTGTCCGCGGCCCGGGATCGGTTCTATGGGGGGCGGATGCCTTCGGGGGCATTGTCAACGTAGTTCCCATGACGGGCAAGGACCTGAACGGCGCGGAGGCAGGTGCGTCATATACGGGTCCGGGCAATAACAAGGGTTTTTATCTCAATGTGGGGCATGATGACGGTGCGTGGAACACCTTCTTTTCCGTCAGCGGTCGTGGAGGCATAGAAGACGACAACCCGTACAATATCCTCCGATTCTGGGGAGACGGTGAACCGCCACCCGTTACCCCGTCTGACCGGCGTGGTATCGATCGGCCGGAAGAATCGCAGTACATTGAGACATCGATGAATTTTTCCTTCCGTGACTGGTTTACCATTTCCGGTATGGTGTCCGATTATGTCCGGCCCTATGCCATGTCGGCCGTTACCAAGGGCGGTGAGTCGTTGACATGGGGGGAAACGCGCAGCGCCTCCTTCGGCTATCTTAAGATGGAGGCGAAGAAAGATCTGGACAGGTCGTCTGCCTTCCGCGTGGCGGGATCGTACAGTTGGATGAATCCTCAATTCGAGATCATCGACACGAGTTTCAAACAGCGGGAAAATACGGCATACGGTGAAATCATTTATGATCGCAGTTTTCTCGCGGGGCGCGGGCTCTTTACGGGAGGCGCCTCGTACCGTGAGAAAAGGGTCCGTAATGCCCCCATCTGGGACAGTTATGTTCCTGATTACCTCGGATCGGACAATACGGTGTTTCTCCCGCTGCTCAGCGTAGAAAATTATGAGACGCGGCTCTTCTCCGTATTCTGCCAGTATAATCAAAGGATTGGAGATGTTAATCTGTCGTTCGGACTGAGGAACGATGATCATGATGATTACAAGGATCACGTCAGTTATAATGCCGGGGCCGTGTGGTCACCCAATTCACAATGGGTACTGAAACTGCTCTACGGGACGGCGTACCGGACGCCGTACGCGAAACAGTTGAGGGAAGAGGAAAAGCCGGAACTGGAGCAGATCAAGACACTGAACGCGCAGGTAGCGTGGAACCCGTCATACGAAGCGGGGCTCAGCCTCTGTGGGTTTGCAAGCTGGATCGAGAATCACTCCATGGAAGACCCCTATGCAGGTCTGTCATTGCCGAACAAACAGGATATCGTGGGTATCGAATGTGAGGGACACCTGTCGCCCCTCCCGTGTTTTGATGTCTCCGCCAATCTCACGGTTATGAGCAACAGCGGGCCCTCTGAAACCTATCATTATCTGGACCACATCGAAGGAGGACCGCCGCCGAAACCGTGGATATACGTTTATAATGATCTTGAATACCCCTATGATCTGGGACCGGAAACGCTGTTCAACGTGACGGGAACATGGCGGCCCCATCAAAACGTCAGCATCTACGGAAGGATTCATTATTTCTCCGAGAGAGACCTGATATATCCGCGGGGAGATGCCGTGACAACGGTGCCTGGTACGTGGCTTGTTGATCTCTGCGGGACGGTCACGGACATTATGGGCAGTGGGCTGGATCTGGAGGTTGCCGTCCGAAACCTGTTGGACGAAGAATATGACACGCCCGGGACCTACGATGTGATCGAGGGTGATCCCGCAACGGTATCGGTCATTGTGAGAAAGCGGTGGTAGTGTGAAGATACTTGCCATAGTGCCGTCGTTCAACGAAGAAGCGAATATTAAAGGGGTCGTCGAGTCGGTCCATGCCGCTGAGCCGTCAATCGATATCCTGGTCGTCAATGACGGATCGGAAGACCGGACGGGTGATGTGGCCAGAGCAACAGGTCTCGCTCGCGTGGTAGACCTTCCCTGTAACCTGGGTATCGGCGGTGCGCTGCAGACGGGGTTTATCTATGCACGCAGGGAGGGATACGATATGGTCTTCCAGTTCGACGGCGACGGCCAGCATCTCGCATCGGAGATATCGAAGATTCTCGCACCCGTGATACGCGGTGAGTCTGATGTGGTTATCGGTTCACGATTTTGTGAAAAGGGAGAGGGATACCGGTCAACGTTTTTACGCCGTATGGGGATCGGCATTTTCGCCATGGTCAATTCTCTTCTGATCAGACAGAGGATAACCGACAATACGTCGGGTTTCCGGGCGTACAATCGAAAGGCCATCGAATTTCTCGCCCGTACCTATCCCACGGACTACCCCGAGCCGGAAGCCGTGGTGATCCTCGGGCAGAACGGATTTCGATTGAAAGAAGTGCCTGTCAATATGCAGGAACGGAAAGGCGGTCAGTCTTCAATAACCGGGACGGCATCGGTTTACTATATGGTCAAGGTGTTGTTGGCCCTGGTTGTCTGCTGCCTCCGTCCCCGGGAAATAAAGGAGTAGGGACAATGGGTGCTGGGGTCAATGTACATGTCATACAGTATGTCGCTGTAGCGGGAAGCATTGTTTTTATTGCATCGGTGCTTTTGCTGATCAGCCGACGAAAACTCAAGGAGCAATTTGCCCTCCTCTGGCTCTTGTTCGGGGGCATTTTTCTCCTTTTGTCCCTATGGCGGGAGGGGCTTCACGTCATCGCGTCCATACTCGGCATCGCCTATCCCCCCGCCGCCATATTTCTTATTCTTATCATCGCCATCATATCTATTCTTATTCATTTCTCCATCGCCATATCAACATTGACAGAACAGGTAAAAACACTGGTCCAGGAGGTAGGACTCCTCAAAAAAAAATGAGGGTCACATCTTAAATATTAACTATTGACTTTTCGGTTTAGACTCTATAAATTGCTATGCCACATTGTGGTGGGAATGATCTGAGGTTAAAGGTATAAAACAAAAAGTTGCAAATGAGTATAATGGAGGGAAATAAGTCATGGTAATGTCTCGTCGATTTTTGTTTATGTCTATTGTAATAGCAGCAATTTTGTCTTTGTGTTTTGTGACACATCAAAGAAATGCGATGGCTCAATCTGCCAGTGAATCCCATAAAGAAATGGCTGACGAAACCACCGAAAAAACAGAAATTGTCTCTGAAGAATATCAATACGTTGGTGAAGTCAAGGATGGAAAAGCCAATGGCTATGGGAAATTGACCAAGAGCGATGGAACAATATATGAAGGCAATTTTATAGACGGGAAATATCACGGACAGGGTACGATTGTATATCCCAAAGGCAAGAAATATACGTTGAATACCTTTATGGTTAACGGGAGGAAGTTTGCCGTGACGCTTCCCATGGGCAAGCAATATGCGGGCGAGTTCAGAAACGGTGTTCGCGAAGGAACAGGAACATTAACATACTATGATGGCGGGGTATATGAAGGAGAATTTAAAAACGGTATAATGAACGGCAAAGGTACAATGAAAAACCCCAACGGCGTTATTTATGAGGGTGAGTTTCAGGACGGCAGACCTCACGGGACGGGAACCGTCGTCTTTCCCGACGGAAGAAAATATACCGGAGAAGTTAATAAGAACGATATCGAGGGACAGGGAACAATGACATTTCCTGACGGCAGGAAATATGTCGGGAACTTTGAGAATAACAAGATGAACGGGCACGGCGTCATGACTTATCCGGATGGCAGGAAGGAAGAGGGGACTTTTAAAGAAGACAAGTTTGTTGGAGCAGAGTAGTGCAACAGCTTCGTTAATGAAGCGAGTGATCTTGTTTATACTTTCGATGCTTTCTGAAATGGGACGGTCATGGCACGACCTTTACGAATTGAATATGAAGGTGCCTATTATCATGTGATCAGTCGTGGCAATGCGGGTGAACATATTTTTAAAGGTGTCCGAGATCATCGAAAGTTTCTTGAGTATCTCGAAAAAGCAGTGGATCGTTTTTCGATTATCATTCACTCATATTGTCTCATGCCCAATCATTATCATCTCTTGATCGAGACACCATACCCGAATTTGAGCCGTTCCATTCAGTGGCTGAATGTCAGTTATGCGTCCTACTTCAACAAGAAACGGAAGAGATCAGGCCATTTGTTTCAGGGCCGGTTTAAATCAATACTTGTTGATGCGGACGAATATCTTACACACCTTTCACGGTATATCCATCGTAACCCCGTTAAAGCGAATATAGCTTTAAATCCGGGAGCATTTCCCTGGAGCAGTTATCCCGCCTTTATCGGCAATGCCCCGGTACCGGACTGGCTGGAAACCAAGTTTCTGCTCTCATTATTTGGTCGTGAAGAAAGAGAGAGGATTATTAACTATAGACAGTTTGTCGAGGACAACAATGATGAGGTTTTTCACAACGTGACAACCGCCATGAGTGCCGGATGTATTTTGGGTGGTGAAAAGTTTGTGAAATGGGTTACGGATACTTTTCTTCCCGGAGATGGTAATATACAAGAAATTCCACAACTTAAAAAAGTGAAGTCAGCCGTTCCGATTGAGGTAATTATCCAAAGAGTCTGTGTAGAATACCAGTGTTGTCCGCGAAACATATTGGAGAAGGGGCACAAAGATAACATGGCGCGCGATATTTCAATTTATCTTGCCAGAGATTATTGCGGTATGACGTGTTGCGATTTGGGAAACCAGTTTGGCGGGGTATCAGGCGCGGCAATAACGGCACGCTATAAGAAAATTGCCAGTACCGTTGAAAATAACGACTCAATCAAGAGAAAAGTGGACAACATAAAAATGAGAATATCAGATGCGCAGGCGCACAACGTGAGCCGATGAAGATATCAATCGTGACGCCGTCTCTGAACCAGGGGCCATATATTGAAAGGACAATACTCAGTGTTCTGGGACAGAGAGGAGATTTCGATCTCGAATTCATTGTTATGGATGGTGGCTCGACAGACGGCACACTCGATATTGTCAAAAAGTATGAAAGTGATCTGACATTAGTCACAGGAAAAGACAGCGGACAATCCGATGCCATCAACAAAGGATTTGCCATGGCTTCGGGAGACATCTTTGCATGGCTGAACTCAGATGATACCTATGAATCTGGGGCACTTTCTCTTGTCGCTGAAAATTACAAAAATACCCCGTTCCAATGGTGCTTCGGTAACTGTCGTAATATTGATTCAAGGGATAATGAAATTCGTACTTTTATCACACGATACAAAATATTCGAGAGCAAACGTTATTCATACAAGCGGCTGCTCTCTAAGGATTTTATTCCACAGCCGGCAACATTCTTCACACGCGATGCGTTTAAAGAAACAGGGCCGATTGATGTTCATCTTCACTTTGCCATGGACTATGATTACTGGTTACGGCTGGGCAAAAAATATAATCCCCTTTATATTAACCGATTTCTGTCACGTTTCAGATGGCATGATGAGTCAAAAAACGGTGCACAGTACAGGAATGCCGCCCGTGAGGCATATCGTACGGCGAGAAAGCATGCTCCGACAGGATATCGTTATCCGATCTTTCGTCACTATTTGCACTATATATCTCTGGTACTTCTGTATCGGATTATTGAGTAATTCTGGTGATTGCGCTGTTCACGGCACACACTATCGGCTTTGTACCGACCTTCGCAGGATCGAGGGTTTTTTTACAGGTATGAAATGGAGAAACAGTATATCGTATGACTGCTTATGCACGGTTATAGCGTCGAATGCCGTCAAGGAAACCGCACATCACCGGCAAAAATCACTTTAGTTTTGTCTGTCCGGCCATAACGGAATGTTTTGTCACCGCTTCCGTGAGATGGCAATTCGATCGTTGAAATATTCATTCCAAACGATATCGATGATACGTAAAAGTTAATATTTAAGATGTGACCCTCATGAGAACTGTATCTCAAAGATGGCTTTTTCTGGTTGTCATTGCTCTGGTAACCATTGTGATTTATAGCAATGTTTACCATGTTCCCTTTGTCTTTGATGATTTTCTCCATATCAGGAATAATAAATTTGTCAGGGATATTCCCTATTTTTTTACTTTCGATGCACTTTTTAAATCGAGATCCCTTGTTGTTTTCACTTTCGCCCTGAATTACTACTTCCACGGACTGAACGTTTTTGGATATCATCTTGTCAACATCGCGGTTCACGTCGCGAACGGTTTTGTCGTCTACTTTCTTGCCCTGGCGATATTGAGATTGCTGTTTCCGCAGGTGGCGAAAACACCTGAGGGAAAGAGCAATAAAAAAGAAGGGAAAAATCGGGAGACAAAAGAGGTATCTGTCTCGTCATCCGGCAGTTCCGATCTCTCGCTTTCACTGGCAGCATTCTTTGCGGCGCTCATCTTCGTTACCCATCCCCTTCAGACCCAGGCGGTTACCTATATCGTTCAGCGTTACACATCATTCGCGGCTTTTTTCTACATGGGCTCAGTGCTCTGCTATATAAAGGCGCGAGAGACAATACGCGGTTCCGATGTGACCACACAGTCACGTTTCCCGATAACCGTTCACGCCCTTGGTCTGTTCATTCTCTCTTTCCTGTGCGGATTTCTCGCGTTTAAGAGCAAGCAGAATGCGGCCAGTCTGCCCGGTGCCATCCTCCTCGTGGAATACATGTGTTTCGGCGGAACATGGAAAGACTGGATACGGAAACTTCTCTGGCTGATTCCTTTCTTTGTGTTATTTGAGGTGCTTGCGATTTATTCAATGGTTGTTTCCCCGGGCATGGAAGCCCCTCAATTGGTGGAAAACATCACCGCGGAAGCGGGCAGTATCCTGGAAGGCATATCGGCGAAGACACGGGAGACTGAACTGGTGAACCGCTGGAGTTATCTCTGCACGCAGTTCAATGTGCTCGTCATTTATCTGCGACTCCTTATTCTGCCGGTCAATCAGAATTTAGATTACCTGTATCCCTTTAAGACAGGCTTCTTTGACGGTTTAACCCCATTCGCCTTTGTCTTTCTACTGTCATTGATTATTGCCGCGGCATTAATGCGGAAGAAGTATCCTGTTGTTACACTGTCCGTCTTCTGGTTTTTTATTACTCTTTCCGTTGAATCGAGCATTATTCCCATAAAAGATGCCCTTTACGAGCATCGCCTGTATATGCCCTTATTCGGGTTTGCGTTGCTTGTCGCGTGGCTCCTTTTTCATGTTTTACGCAGTAGGCGTTTTCTGGCAATTATCGTCTGTATTGGTATCGTCGTTTCATTGGGTGCGGCGACGTATACGAGAAACAGGATATGGCAGGACCGGGTGACGTTATGGCGTGATGTTTTAGAGAAAACGCCACAGAGTGTCAGGGCCTGGATGGGTTTGGGCGGTGCTCTGTCAGAGCGGGGAGACTACGATGAAGCGATGCGATACTACAGTCGTGTCCTCGAAATCGCTCCTGATAACAATAGAATAAATTACAATATTGCATTATTGAAAGCGAAAAAAGGTGATGTCGAAGGAGCCATTGTGTATTACACAAAGGTCTTGAAAATAGATCCCAATTATGCGGGGGCACATGCGGCTTTAGCGAAGATGCTGCATGGAAAGGGAGATGACGATAGCGCCATACAGCACTATACAAAGGCAATAGAACTCAAGCCCGAGGAAGATATGTATTATGTTAATCTGGGTAATGTCTACGAGGGACGTGGTGACTATACAAAAGCCTTTCACCTGTACGAAAGGGCATTGCAATTAAATGACAGGAACGTTGAGGCACACAGCAATATCGGTGTTATCTTCTCGCTTATGGGAGACTATCAAAAAGCGGTGAAACATCTCAATACCGCCCTGCAGCTGGATCCGCTCAACCCATCCATAATGAATAATCTGGGGGGCATCAGTGAAATAAAAGGTAATTTGCAGGGAGCGGCCAATCATTATAGGCAGGCTCTCAGAATAAACCCGGGATTTACAAAAGCGCGCCAGAATCTTTCCCGCGTGCTGAAGAAGCAAGAAAAGCGGGAGAGCAATTGATGCATGATAAGAGCTTTCGATTTACCGGAACTCCCATTTCTGGTACTTTGCGCAAGAACTGTTCGATGATAGCAACGATGTCAGACAAAACTTAATATTTAAGATGTGACCCTCATGAGCATTTCACGGAAGTGGATTTTTATCGGTGCCATTGTTCTTGTAACCATTGCCGTTTATAGCAATGTCTATCATGTCCCTTTTGTGTTTGACGATATCCGCCACATAAGTGACAGCGCATATATCAGGGATGTTGCCAATTATCTTTCTTTCGATACGATATCGAGGACGCGGGAGATTGTCGATCTGACCTTTGCCCTGAATTACCGTTTCGGCGGGATCAACGTTGTGGGGTATCACATCGTTAATATAGTGATTCATGGTGTAAACGGCATACTCGTTTATTTCCTTGCCCTGTCGATATTGAGATGCCTCTTCCCGTCATGGGCGGAAACGAATAAGGGAGAACCAAAAGGGAAGAAGGCAAAAAAGCAGAACACGACGGGAGGGGCTGCTTCGCCGGTGAATGGTTTTTCGTTCCCGATTTCCCTGGCGGCATTCTTTGCGGCGCTCATCTTCGTTGCCCATCCCCTTCAGACTCAGGCAGTTACGTATATCATTCAGCGTTATACGTCGCTGATCGCATTTTTTTATATGGCCTCGGTGTTGTCCTATGTAAAAGGGCGAGAGTCTATGCGTCGTGGTTCACCGAATGCACTGTCCGGTGGATTGGGATATCGAACGACCGGTCTTTTTATTCTTTCTGCTATATGCGGCGTGCTTGCCTTCTTGTGCAAGCAAAGTGCCGCCAGTCTTCCCGGTGCGATCATTCTTGTCGAATATGTGTGTTTCGGCGGGACGCGGAAAGAATGGGTACGGAAACTTTTCTGGATG
>Ga0272444_10001647_pt1 | contig 21319 bp, 20 predicted proteins | sample SSMForm13_FD_201033 | JGI IMG/M metagenome (GOLD analysis project Ga0272444, IMG submission 201033) | Marine sediment archaeal communities from Little Sippewissett salt marsh, Falmouth, MA, United States - SSM-Form-13 | ecosystem: Environmental > Aquatic > Marine > Wetlands > Sediment ...
AAATATGTGTTACTGTGCCCTTCCAATACAAGAGATTTGAAAATGGCAGTCGAAGTCGGCGACAAGACAATGTAACCGGAATTCAAGAAGTTTCATGGCACCTCGAAAAATATTTCTCGCTATACAGTTGTTTGCTGATCCGAAATAATCTATATATCGTATGCCAGAGTCATTAAAGGGAACGTTTAGGCAAATCGTGCAGACAAGAATATCAATTGGGATTGTTTCATGATATGGAGACCATAAAATGACGGCAGATATTTTTCGAATGTTGTAGAAACGGCTGGACAAATATTTTCCCGGTTTTCCCGCGACGGAGTACAGCGTTACCATCGAGGTTGACACACAGCATCAGGTGAGAGATAAATTCGGACAGCTAAACCGAAGATCTTGAAGGAGAATATATGATGGAACTGTTTGAAAAAAGTACAATCAAAAGTATGGTGTTGTCGAATCGCTTCGTACGATCGGCAACATGGGAGGGGATGGCTGCCAATGACGGAGCTGTGACTCCGAAACTGATTGAGACAATGGTTGCTCTGGCCAAAGGCGGTGTGGGATTGATTATTACCAGTCATGCCTATGTGTCGCCGGAGGGTAAGGCAGGTCCCTGGCAACTTGCCGTTTATAACGATGCATTCATTCCGGGACTCAGGGAAATGACGGCAGCCGTTCATAACAGTGGCGGAAAAATCATCCTCCAACTCGCCCATGCGGGAAACTTTTCCGCCGAAAAATTGACCGGACAGGTCCCACTGGTTGTGTCGGATTTTGAAGGAGTGGCAAAATCACCTCGTAAAGAGATAATGGGACCGGATATCCAGCGTCTTGTTAATGCCTTTGCCGATGCCGCCGGAAGAGCGAAATCGGCAGACTTTGATGGTGTCCAGATTCACTCCGCTCACGGTTACCTGCTGAGCCAGTTTCTTTCACCGGTCTTCAATCGGCGTCAGGATCAATACGGGGGAGATATCCGTAATCGAGCCCGGATGCATCTCGAAGTGTACCACGCGGTCAGAAAGACCGTGGGAGAAAACTATCCCATATTGATAAAACTGAACTGTCGGGATTTCGTCGAGAACGGTTTAACTCTGGAAGACTCCCTTCAGGTTGGGAGTATGCTGACCGATGCCGGCCTTGATGCAATCGAGCTGAGTGGCGGTCTGCTCACCGGGGGCAAACTGTCACCCAGCAGATCAGGAATCGACACTGCGGAAAAAGAAGCCTACTTCAGAGAAGATGCCCGTGCCTTTAAAAAGAACATCGGAATTCCGTTGATCGTCGTCGGCGGTGTGCGGTCCTTTGAAGTTGCCGAGCACCTTATTAAAGACGGTGTTGCCGATTATATCTCCATGAGCCGGCCGTTTATCAGGGAGCCGGATCTGATCAATCGATGGAAAGCCGGTGATCGTAGCAAATCGAAGTGCATATCGGGTAACCAGTGCTTCGGACCGGCTATGAAAGGGAGAGGAACGTATTGTGTAACCGAAGAACGTGAAATGGCCGAATAGCGTTTTTTGCTTCAACATAGTGGATATAGCGGGAAAGGTCCTTCATGATTCAGTATAAAAAGTTCGTGGTGGACTCCCTTAATCCTTCAACTTCATGATTAAACATTCCGGATGCCTGTCTCTGTCCTCGATAGCCTGCTTGACACGTAAATATTTTCCTGTTAAAAATATAATAATTAAAACAATTTTTGTTCAATTAACCTTTCAACGGTACGTCAGTGCTTCAACCATTTCGTTTGTGTTCAGCGATATTTGAAAAATAGAAAGAAGGATACCGGCCGATATAGAGTCAATCCGGTCGTGATGAGGTCTGTGACGTATGTGAACCTCTTGACGACAGTAGAACTGACATCTACGTTATGTTGTAATGCATGTGCCGGGATCGATACGTTAACCGTAATCATTTTTCTGGCAAAGGAGGGCACAATGAAAGAAAAAAATACATTACATCCATATTTTCCGGAGTTAATAAGCCAATTTGAAAAGGGAAAATTGACACGGCGGGAATTTTTGCGATATGCAAGCCTTCTCGGTGTGTCCGCGGGAGTTGCAGCGATCGTAACAGGGGTTCCATTACCCCGGGGTGTGTACGGCACGCGGATTAAACGAGGCGGTACCCTTCGTGCAGCCGCTGCGGTTCAGAAAGTCACACATCCGGCCCAGTTTTCGTGGATCCAGCCGTCAAACCAGCTTCGCCAGGTAGCCGAATACCTGACATATACCGATGGCAATAATATCACCCACCCCTATCTGCTCGAAAACTGGCAGACCAGCGAAGACCTCAAGACATGGGTCCTGAACCTCAGACAGGGTATAAAATTCAACAATGGGGACGAATTTACCGCAAATGATGTGATGTTTACCTTTAACCAGTGGTTAAAGAAAGAAGTTGGTTCGTCATTGCTGGGTATGGTGGGAGATTATCTTGATCTGACCGGTATCGAAAAGGTGGGTAAGTATCAGGTCAAACTTCATCTCAAACGGCCGGAAATCGCCGTTCCCGAACACCTCTTCCACTATCCGGCCATAATCTTGAACCATAAAACCTTTGAAGGTGATTTTATCAAAGCACCTCATGGAACGGGGCCGTACACGTTGGAGGTCTATCGTGAGGGTGAGCGCTGTGTCGTCAAACGACGGGGTGATTACTGGCAGAAGGGGACCGACGGTAAGTCTCTGCCCTACATGGACCGTATGGAATTCACCGACATGGGCACGGAGATGTCACCCAAGATTGCAGCCCTCAAATCGGGGGAAATCGATACCATTGATCTCAGCGATGCTGCCGGGGCTGACGTTTATCAGGCATTAAAAAATGATCCGAATATTGCGATCCAGGCCGCTACAACCGCAACGACCCGTGTTCTCCGTATGCGTGTTGATATGAAGCCCTGGACCGATAATCGGGTGCGATCGGCACTGAAACTCTGTCAGCACAGAGAAAAGATTCTGGCACTTGCTTACTTCGGTCAGGGATTGCAGGGACAGGATTTTCACGTCTGTCCAAAACACCCCGAATATTGCGAGAAGCCAATCCCGAAGTATGATCCCCAGAAGGCACGGCAACTTCTGAAGGAGGCGGGCTATCCGAACGGACTTGATGTGAATCTTGCCGTCGGGAGCGAGTGGACGGACATTGTTCGTTACGCCGAAATATTGAAAGAAGATGCCGCACCGGCCGGTTTCCGGATCAATATCAAGACGATGCCTGCCAGTCAATACTGGGAAAAGTGGACTGAGGTAGATCTGGGAATCACACCGTGGACACACCGGCCTCTGGGCACCATGGTCCTCAATCTAGCCTATATCGCCGATGATAAGGGTAAGCCGGTGGCATGGAATGAAACCAGATGGGTGGATGAAGAATTCTCACGTTTGCTACGACAGGCAAACGGGACGCTCGATGTTGATGAACGTCGAAAAATATTCTGCAAACTGGAAGATATCCAGATGTCACGGGGTTCTGTCGCTATATCTTGGTGGCGAAATGTCTGGATGATCACGGGGAAAAAAGTTCAGGACGTTCCTTCACATCCGAACAGCTATTTCCTTTTCAACAATGTATGGCTTACCTCCTGATTCATACACAACAGATAAACAATCGTGTGAATTTTGACGACGGCGGTGCCCACGGCTAAGTGTTGGCACCGTCTCGATTTGGAATTTAGGATCATCTCCCGATTAGTTGCAATTAATTATGGCAAAGTATCAAATGTAGCAGGTATGATTCCTTCCAGAGGGTACAAGGGGTCAAGGATTCAGGGGTTCGAGTGAAATGCTGAAGAATTACAAAATGTTAAATGTCTTGCAAAAGTCATATGAACTTTGTTTAGAAATATATGGAATAATGGCAAAATTCCCGGGGATACACCCAAAAAAGACAGAACAGAAATCGAAAGAATGGTAAAAGCGCTTATAAAATCTTTGGAAAACAAACCCTTGAACCCTTGATCCCTGGAATCTTTGGCGCCTCTTCTCCAACTAAATTGGAGAAGAACCACAATTTGTAACTCACGAGTTTTTCAATGGCAAAATTTATTTTACGACGGGTTTTTCTTCTTTTCCTCACCATGGTTCTGGTGTCAGCGGTCGTCTTTTTTATTACCGAATCATCGCCGGGAAACGTGGCTCGCAATGTTCTGGGCAGTTTCGTCACACCCGAACAGGAGGCGTCTTTCCTGGCACAGATGGGACTGGATAAACCAGCTCACATCAGATATCTTTACTGGCTTACGGGCAGTGACTGGCATGCGGCGAAAAGAGTCGGTATGCCGCTGAAACGAATCATAACAAAAAGTGGATTCCATGAATGGTGGGCAGGACGGGAAGACGGGGCCCTGATCCGGTGGAAACTCGAGGGAGACAATTTACGGGCCATTGTCCGGTTCGTCGATGGCACCACCAGCGAGTACATCAATAATGAACGGTGGAGGAGAAATAAAGACGGAACGAGTACGTTCTGGGGTGTCGATACCCAAAATCATGTGGTTAACTGGGAAAAGGGAAGCAAACGGAAGATCTGGACCTTCATTATGGGATCGGGCTGGATGGAATCGACCGGTGGGCCGGTGGAATACATTCCCCTGAAAAAGGGGTTTGTCAGGGGAGATCCCGGCGTGTCTCTTCGCACCGGTCGTCCCGTGTCAAAGAGCCTTTTTATACGCCTGCGAAATTCACTGGTCCTGGCGGGTATCGCCTTTGTCATTGTCATGCCCCTTGCCCTCTTCCTCGGCTTGCTGGCCGGGTTGAAGGAAGGTAGTATCAGGGATCGTGTGCTCTCCATCGGGGGCATGATGTTTTCGGTCATCCCTGAATTTGCTACGGGTATTTTTTTGATCCTCATTGTGGCCGTGTGGTGGGGGCTGGTACCGGGGGCCACCGTTTTCGGGGAAAAAGCTCCCTGGGAGCGGCCGGACATGCTTGTCCTGCCGGTGTTGACACTCACCTTGGTTGAACTGGGGTATGTTCTGCGTATTACCCGGGCGAGTATGGTTGAGGTAATGCGCTCGCCCTATATTCGTACCGCCTTTCTCAAAGGCCTGCCATACTGGAGGATTGTCTTCAAGCATGCCGTTCGAAATGCACTGATGGCCCCCATTACCGTCATCATGCTTCACGTTAACTGGCTCATGGGAGGCATTGTGATTGTCGAGGTGGTTTTCGGATATCCGGGCCTGGGGAAATATCTGCTCGATTCGGCGTTAAATAAGGACATCAATGCACTCGAAGCGGGAGCTATGATCCTGGTTATGCTGGCCGTCGGGACGCAGCTTATCGCGGATATCATTTATACGTTTCTGAACCCGAGAATTCGATACGGATGAGAAGGATGCGTCCCTGAAGTGTAGAACCTGTGAAGTATGATGATGGATGTATGAGTCAAGAAAATTTTAAAGACGATCAAAGAAAGAATGAACCCGTGGAAAATTCTGAAGTGACCGGTGAAGGGGCCATCACATCTTATGTACAGGTGGAAAAATCCTCACGCCTTGCGCGCACAATAGAAAGATTTTCGGTCATTTTTTCATCAAAAATTGCAATGATCGGCTTGGCGATAGTACTTTTCTGGGTGTTCGTGGCGATTTTTGCACCAGTGCTGACACCCTTTACGCCGTATGAACAGGACTGGAGGGCACCAAATCAGGGACCTTCAACAGTTCATATTCTGGGAACCGATGAATTGGGACGGGATCTGTGGTCCCGTCTCATTTACGGTGCCAGGGTGGTTCTTGTCGTACTCCCCATATCGGAAAATGTCTATTTACCCGGCGGGACGGCCTTGTGGGGAGTATTTGTGGCCCTTCTCGTCGGGACAACGCTCGGATTAATCAGTGGATATTACGGCGGATGGCTCGATGAGATCGTCATGCGGCTTTTGGATGCAATGATGGCCATTCCCATTATTCTCCTTTTCTTAATCATTATGGCGGCACTCGGCGCTTCGGCAGTCAATGTCGTGGTTGCGATTACCATTGTGGGAACACCTGGTATCGCACGGCTGGTGCGAAGCCTGACTCTTGACGTCCGCACCCGGGAATACATCCGCGCGGCGGAAACACGGGGAGAAAGTCCCTGGTATGTCATGTTCGTTGAGATACTGCCCAATGCACGTGGTCCTATCATTGTTGATGCCATGCTCCGTGTGGGATATGCAATCTTTGCAATGGGAACATTGGGCTTCCTGGGCCTGGGAATGCCGCCGCCGTCTCCTGACTGGGGAAGTATGGTGGCGAAAGGAAGGGAGTTCATTCTTGCCGGGAGCCCCTGGGCAGCCCTCTGGCCGTCGCTTGCCATTGCGTCACTTGTTGTGGGATTAAATCTGCTTGCTGATGGCTTGAGAGAGGAATCCATGCGGTATCAGTAGTGATAGAAAACCGATAATCAGTGTAACGGAATAATTACGTATGAACGATATAAATGAGGTATCGAAAACGATCCTGGACGTGAAGGATCTGACCATTGCTTATGAAACGCGTGGCGGAGATGTGGAAGCCGTTCGTAAGGCCTCCTTTCGGGTCAAAGAAGGAGAGACGATCGGTCTGGTCGGAGAATCGGGTTGCGGTAAGAGCACCATCGCCTTTGGAATCGTCAATTTCCTCGGGTCCAACGGTAAGATTGTCGATGGCAGCATTCTCTTTCAGGGAAAAGAACTGATCGGTCGATCGGAAGCTGAAATGAAACGGATTCGAGGAGACAGAATCGCCATGGTCTACCAGGACCCCATGCAGGCGCTGAATCCGGCGGTGCGTCTTGGCGACCAGTTGACGGAGGTTTTGACATTTCACCAGCAGATATCTGACGTTGAAGCCTGGAGAAAATCTGTCCGGATGCTCGAACAGGTTTATATGCCCGATCCCGAAGATATGATGAGACGCTATCCTCATCAAATCTCGGGCGGACAGCAGCAGCGGATCGTTATCGCCATGGCAATGCTCAACAATCCGTCTCTCTTGATTATGGATGAACCGACAACCGCTCTGGATGTTACCGTGGAAGCAGCGGTCCTTGATCTTATCGAAGAATTGAAACGTGATTTTCGTACCGCAAATATTGTTATCACGCATAATCTGGGTGTGGTTGCCCGTGTGAGCGATCAACTTTGTGTGATGTATGCGGGCCAGATGGTTGAACAGGGATCGGTAGAGCAGATTTTCCGAAATCCCAGTCACCCATACACCATTGGGTTGCTGTTCTCCGTTCCGCGGCTCGGGGACACGAAGAAAGAATCCGTCCTGCATCCCATACGGGGGAGGGTGCCGCCGCCATCTGAGAGGCCTCGAGATGAGTGTGTTTTCGCTCCACGGTGCGATTATGCCACGGACGAGTGCCGCAGGGGATATCCGGAGCTGATCGAATGCAGTCCGGGGCATTTGGCTCGCTGTTTCTATGCTCAGGAGATTGCCGGTAGGCCACAGACTGCCCGGAAGCGGAGGGTCATAGCGGCCAATGGAAAAACGAATAACGGCGAGGCTGTGTCGGATGAACTGCTCAGTTTTAACAATATAAAGGTATATTATCCTCAAGAATCTAATTCGGTGGTCAGTCTCTTCGGTCTCGGTGAAAAGAAATTTGTAAAAGCGGTGGATGATGTAAGCGTTCGACTCATTCAGGGAAGAACTCTCGGCATTGTTGGTGAGTCAGGTTGCGGTAAATCGACCCTGGTGAAGGGATTGATAGGACTGGAAACGGTAACGAACGGCGAAGTCGAATTTATGGGTTTCGATGTGACCCAGCCGGTATCGGAGCGTGATTCGAGAGTAATTCAGGAAATGCAGATGGTCTTTCAGAATCCAGATTCTACCCTCAACCCGTCATACACCATTGGCAAGCAGATAGCCCGCCCGATAAAGAAATTCAGAACCGTACCGGCACATCAGGTCAAAAACGAGGTAATCCGACTCCTCAGGGCTGTCCGCCTCAACCCCCACTATTACGACAGGTTGCCCAGGCAGCTCAGCGGCGGTGAAAAACAACGGGTCGGAATTGCCCGTGCTCTTGCAAGTCGACCGGACCTCATCATCTGTGACGAGCCCGTTTCGGCGCTGGATGTCTCCGTCCAGGCAGCGGTCATTAATCTTCTCCTTGAGATTCAAAACATATACGGTTCGTCCATGATTTTTATTGCCCATGATTTGAGTGTCGTCCGCTATTTCTCAGATGACATTGCCGTCATGTACCTTGGTAAAATTGTGGAAATCGGTCCCTCGGAGGCAATTTACTCTCCGCCGTATCATCCTTACACGGAAGCGTTATTGTCTGCCGTCCCCATTCCTGATCCCGATGCCGATCAGAAAGAGATTCGCCTTGATGGTAATGTGCCGAGTGCCCTCAATCCTCCTTCAGGATGCCGTTTTCACACTCGATGTCCCCGCAGGAAGGAGATGTTGCCCGATGGCGGAAAGATATGCGAACGGGAAGCTCCTCCCTGGCGTGCATCGAAATACGGACACCGAATCCTCTGTCATATCCCGATTGAAGAGCTGGAAAAAATGGAAAGCCTTATTCAGAAAAAGGTTTCCTGACAAACGATGATTGCGGGGTTAGCCTCAAGGGAAAACGGGTCCTAACATGCTGTAATTCTGTATTAATAAAACAACATTGTTCTCTGTGAGTATTGAAGCTCAGGGGTGTGCAGGATTTATTATGATTTTTTTATCCGAAAGGTAAAAAAAGCTCCGAATCTGTTAATTATAATTCGGAGCCAGCAGCCAATACCAGAAATTTCACACGTTTTCTGTGAAATTCACCACACTTTTGTTATGAAATATCTTTACGACCTTCTGTGGGTTTATAATCCCCCGTTTGGTCATTTCGGTTATCACTCGTGTCAAAACCGGAAAAATGAGAGGTTAATTCATCCGTCTCGTTTACTATAATATACTGGGAAAGCCATACACCACAGAGGTACCAGGAATGAAACATGATTGTGAGAGTCGCTTTGGTCATCCATTCACATATTGCTATTATTGCCACCATAACTCCATTCTCCTCATTTGCGCTCTGTATTTTCCTGTTAATAAAAGCAAGTTGCGTGCCACCGCGTTAGAGAGGCATGAATCACCTCTATCATTCTTTAATATTAGTATGTTACCTTTTTGTAACGGGTTAATGGCTTATTTCGTAAATTTTGCCTGGCGACTGGACGATTTAAACTGGTGATTTTTCCGTTGGAGAAATAAAAAAGGCACTCTGCATTCTACAGAGTGCCTTCTGTCGACGATATCAATACTTATAGAGCTTTGACATTAGCCGCAGCCGGGCCCTTCTTGCCCTGCTCGATGTCAAACGTCACGCGCTGATTTTCATACAACACCTTAAAGCCATCACTCTGGATAGCACTGTAATGTACGAACACATCGCCACCTTCATCATTTTCGATGAAGCCGAACCCTTTGCTTTCATTGAACCATTTCACGGTACCATTCTTCATTGTAGCAATCCTCCTTTCCTGATTTTTCTAAAGTCGGATTACCTACATGCAAGCAAAAACCTGAAGTCTGAAAGTTCAGCTGTATAAGTTTGTACCTAAAAATGTTTCAATCCTAACTTTACCGTACCCAGTTAACTGTCCGTAACATGGGTACCCTTAATACGGAGGTACTATACAGTAATTTTGTAGCAAGTCAAGTTATTTCTTTACTGATGGGTCTGTAAAGTATTATTGTGCGTGACGGAATGTATGGGGAAGAATGTTCTTTAAGTTCTATGCTTTATAATCAAGGATGAACCTCGGTACGCTTTTTGCTGTTCTAAGTTCAGCTTCTACAAAAAAATAAATGGCTTTCCATTTCACTTTCTGCTAAGACGCACCGCCCGGCTTTGAATAAACCTGACTTCGTATCATTCGAATGGAGAAAGACACAACCAACATGCAAAAACAGCATATAAGGAATATTGCAATCATTGCCCATGTCGATCACGGAAAGACGACCCTCGTCGACGGGATGCTCAAACAGAGTGGTATTTTCAGAGAAAACCAGCAGGTCGCAGACCGTATCATGGATTCAATGGATCTCGAACGGGAGCGCGGCATTACAATCATGGCAAAAAACACGGCCATCTGGTATGGCGATGTCAAGATTAACATTGTTGACACGCCCGGTCACGCCGACTTCGGCGGCGAAGTTGAACGGAGTCTTAATCTTGTGGACGGAGCGCTCCTTCTTGTTGATGCCAGCGAGGGTCCGCTGCCACAGACCCGTTTTGTCGTCAAAAAGGCCCTTGCCAAACGGTTGCCCATTATCGTGGTCATCAACAAAATCGACCGAAGTGATGCCAGAATAGAAGAAGTTGTCAATGAAGTGTACGACCTTTTCATTGATCTCGATGCAACGGAAGAACAAATAGAATTTCCCATACTGTACACGAATGCCAAAACCGGGATTGGTCATGTCAGTCCGGGAGATAACTCAAACGATTTGCGGCCGCTCTTCGATGCAATCATCTCATATATTCCCGCTCCTCACGCAAACGACAACAAAACCCCACAGTTTCTCATAACTAATCTCGACTATGATTCCTACGTCGGGCAGATTGCTCTCGGCCGATTGACAAACGGTATTCTGGAGATGAACATGGGCTATTCCCTGTGCGGAGCAGAGAAAACTTCACCGGGGATAAAATTTTCCGCTCTCTATACCTTCGACGGTTTAAAAAAGGTACAGGTTGACAGGGTGGAATCAGGAGACATTATCGCTGTTGCCGGCGTCGAGCATGTGGCAATCGGTGACACCATATCGTCCCTTGAAAATCCATGTCCGCTCCCTCGTATTAATATTGATGAGCCGACCGTGTCGATGATCTTTTACGTCAACAACGGACCCAAGGCCGGGACGGAAGGCAAGTATCTAACCTCCCGACACCTAAAAGACCGCTTGGAGAAGGAAATCCTGAGAAACGTTGCCTTGGAAATCAGGTTCCTCCCTCGAAAGGACATGTTCGAAGTATGCGGCCGCGGAGAACTGCAGATGGCCGTGCTGATCGAAACCATGCGCCGGGAAGGCTACGAGTTCATGGTTTCCAAGCCGCAGGTAATCACAAAAGAAGAAAACGGAAAAGTCCTCGAACCGACTGAACGGATTTTGATCGATATTCCTGAAGAATTTATCGGCGTCATCACGGAAGCGCTTTCCAAACGGAAGGGACGTATGACGAATCTGATCAACAAGGGCAGCGGACGTGCAAAGCTCGACTTCATCATACCGTCACGGGGGTTGATCGGCTTCCGGAGCCACTTTCTGACTGATACCAAAGGTGCGGGTGTGATGAATACGCTCTTTGAAGGGTACGAACCATGGTTTGGCCCGATACCACAGCGAGCGAACGGCACACTGGTCGCCGACAGGGCCGGCAGGGTCACCCCCTACGCAAGTCTTGCCATGGAGGATCGGGGAGAACTTTGTGTTGAAACTGGTACTGAGGTGTACGGCGGCATGATTATCGGCGAGCGAAACAGACCCGGCGATTTGAATGTAAATATCACCAAGGAAAAACATCTGACGAATATGCGCAGTTCCACATCAGATGCCACGGTGACTCTGCGGCCACCGCGACGTCTGTCACTGGATCAGTCCATCGAATTCATCGCTGAAGACGAGCTTATCGAAGTGACTCCACAGAGTATCCGCCTGCGCAAGATGGATCTGGACAAAAACACACGACCTGCCAAGTTGCGGAATAAATAGTACGGAACCGATCAAATGTTCTTCAACAGGATTGATCGGCACCACGGGATTTTCAAAGAGTAGTGAGTGCGTAAAAATGCTTACGTGCTGCCCATGATGTACCCTTCCAGTTTTTCCTGCTCCTCGTTTTAGCGGTAACACATTAACTTGTTTTCATCTTTATTCAGGAGACAAAATCGTTACAAGTTTCTGGCACAATAAAACATCATAAGTCGAATTAATGCCGATCGTAAGACATCTAAAGATTGAGTGAAATACGCCGTTGTGTTCTTCAACGCCGGTATCGTGTCCAGAGCTTGTTCCGTGATTCATACCATTGTTTTCTTTCTTGACAGTAACGAAAATACATGAGAAATTTATGTTGACCGACGCGTCGGTCATATATTCAGGGAGCCCGTAACATGCCGAAAACAATTGACAAGAAAGAAAAAACTCAGATTATCTCCCAAGCAGCCCTCACCGCGTTTCGAAACCGCGGGTATTACAGAACACGCATGGTCGATATTGCCGCTGCTGCCGGAATCGGTAAGGGAACGCTATATGAGTATTTCAAAAATAAAAGTGACATCCTTCGTTATGCTTTTGAAGAGTATTTCACTGTTTTTTCACAGGGCCTGCTCGACGTGATGCAGATGAAACATGACCCGGCCAAAAAACTCATTGCGCTAATCGATTTCGCTCTTTCACACGCAGCCGAATGGGAGGATCACTGCACTGTGTATGTTGAGTACTTCAGTTCGGCCCGGTCCGACGAAGATACCCCGTTTTCCTTATCTTCCATATACGGATACATGAATAATATTCTTGTCACCATTATCCGAGAGGGCCAGCAATCAGGGGATTTTCATGACTCACTCGACCCGGTCGCAGTGGCAGAACTGCTCGTGTCGATGTATGACGGAATTATTCTTCATCGTCTGTTTGCAAACCGGGGCATTGACCGTGAAACTCTCCGGGAAACGACGCTTCACGTTCTTAAATCAGGACTCCTTGATCATGGTTGATCGATTAAGATGTAAGCAAGGAGAATACCATTGTTCAGTTACGTGTTTATGAAAATTCTCGAGATGAAACCGGCAACGTATGACCGGCACATGGACCGTGCAAGCCGTGGTCGTGTTATCAAAGCCAAACAAGCGGTAGCTGAAGAAGTGACACAAGGAAGTTATGTGCTGGACATAGGATGCGGTACGGGAGATCTTGCCCGTATGATGATAGAACGAGACTGCATTGTCGATGGGTTCGACATGAGCTCCGCTATGGTAATGGCGGCAGAAGAAAGAATCAAAACGGAACATCTCGAGGGAAAATTTTCCGCACGACGGATGGGTGTCGAAGGAATGGATGGCATCACAGAAGAAACATATGACGCGATTGTTTCTACGCTGGCCTTCAGTGAACTGAACGATGATGAAAGATGTTTTGTGTTGCAACAGGCACGACGAATTTTACGACCTGGGGGAATCATCATTATTGCTGATGAAGTTGTCCCGCAAACAGGGTGCCGCCGTATCCTGCAGAGCATTATTCGACTGCCGCTCTTTGCAATCACATATATAATCGCCACGGGCGTCACACATCCTCTTGCAAATCTCGCCGGTGAAATGATCCGGGCAGGGTTTACCATCGAAAAAGAAGCGCGGAGTCACGGGGATTCATTCGCCATGGTCGTGTGTCGGAAAAAAGATGAAGGTGAGCCATGACAAGTATTTTAAAAACAATCTGGGGACTGCTCTTCAGGTTGTTTCCCTGCCCCACAACAGTCGGACTCCGTCGAATCGGCAATCCCGGACCGGAGAGCCCCGTGCTGGTTACCTGCAATTTTGATCTTACCGTAAAGAGGCTCAAACGGGTGCTCAAAGGTCTCGATGTGTGGCTTCTGGTTGCCGAATCAAAGGGGGTCAATGTTTGGTGTGCCGCCGGTGGTGATGAGTTCAACACTCGTTCGGTCGTTTCTGTCGTGAAGACGAGCGGCATCGAAGACAAAATTATCCGCCGCACCCTCGTTCTGCCACCCCTGGGTGCCCCTGGAGTCAACGCTGCCGAGGTAAGGTCCCAGACCGGCTGGAACGTGCGGTGGGGGCCGGTATATGCTGCGGATATTCCACGATACCTGGCCGATAATTATAAGAAAAATGAAGGTATGAAACGGGCACGGTATGATTTGCTGGAAAGACTCGATACGGGACTCGGCAGCATTTTCCCGATTTATTTTACCGGTGCCATGGGCTTTCTCATATTCGGTCGAAATCTTCTGGCAGAGTACCTCGTAGCCGGTGCCCTGGCATTTATAGTCTTTATGTCCCTCTGTCCATGGATACCGGGGCGGCGGGGAATTACGAAGGCGTTTTTCGTTGACACTGTTCTCGTGGTAACCCTGGTGATCATTGAGGTCTCATTGAAACCATACATTGCTCGGCTCCGGCCTTTTTTGATACTTGCGCTCATCATGATCCCTCTCTACGGTCTCGAGCTGGGTGGATTGGCCTCCACAATGAAAAGCGATCTCGATCCTTTTCTCGCAAGACTTGGTATTGGCGCGGTAGGAAACGTCGCCTTTGCCGGTACGGTCCGGACGGAGCTTTTAAACGGATACAGGGAACTCACCTATAATGAAGATCTCTGCATCGGCTGCAGATCCTGCGCTGAAATATGCCCCCAGGGTGTCTGGAAAATGGGGGAGAACAAAAAAGCTGCATTTGTCAACAAAGATGCTTGCACCGCTTGCAGAGCCTGTCTGGTCCAATGTAAACCCGAGGCGATTCAGGCGCCGAGGGTATAAACACGGCATGTAAGCATCTACACATTTTCTCATTACTTCTCAAGGCAGAAAGCAAGGCCCGATACCGTTCTTTTTTTTATGACTGGCACATATGAGGACAAGGTTACTGAAACAGATTTTCAAGTTTGTGAAAATGATAATAAGGGAAGATAAAGACTCTCTTTTTTTGAAAGCGGGGACTGGGAGTTGAAGATTGGAGAGACAGATGCGTCACATCTAACATCCGTGCTTGACACAAAGACTTAAAATCTCTATATCTTTTCCATAGATATTATTAGAAAAATCCGCCGTCATGCTGCCGTTGCAAGCGGGAATTTTACCATGATGATTAAGGATGTGAAAATCCCGCCACTTCCTGAAGCAGTAACATGCCTGATTTCCGAGGTCAATCAGCCCGAGCCTGACATTGATAAACTGGCAACGGTGATATCTTCGAGCACAGGCATCGCCGCGAAAGTGATCAAGACGGTCAACTCTGCTCTCTATTCCCTTCGCACACCGGTGACTGACGTGAAGCATGCGGTCACTCTTCTCGGATTGAGTCATATTCGGTCAATAGCAATTGCATATGGAACCATGGACACACTTCCGAAACCTGACACTGATCTTTTTGATCACGAGGCGTTCTGGAACGATTCCTTGCTTCGTGCAATCATATCACAGTCGATCGCAAGGAAAATGTTCAAATCCCTGGCGGAGGAGGCCTTTACGGCTTCTCTCCTCGCTGATATAGCTCTTCCGGTACTCCTTTCAGTTTGGAGAGAATACTACGAGCCGATAGTTGAGGAATGGACGCATAGCTCAAAGCGACTTTCGGAGATCGAACGTGAACATTTCGGATGGGATCACGCACAGGCCGGCGCATGGATATTACAGTCATGGGAGCTTCCTGATGAAATGGTATGCTACGTTGGGGCTCATAACCTTCCATGGGATACAATCCGCGAAGTCGAGCTTGATAACACGATTGTAGCCCCAATTGCACCGCGATTTCATCAAGCGTTCTGAAACCTGATCCTGAGCGTTCAGCCGATGTCTTCGACGCTTCCGTTGAGTGGCTTTCCATGACACGTCCGGACTTCGTCAAATGTATGATCGACGTTAAAACATCTCTTGGGGAGATCCTGGAGCTTTTTGGCCTTCCTGAAAGAAATCCAGACAAAATTCTTGATGATATAACCTCCGTAACTGAACACGAAAACTATGGAGAGGAATCGTGAAAAAAACCGACAGGCCGGTCCGCAGCATACACTCCTTTTTCGTATCATCGCCTTTTTCTCACGGCTACAACTAAGTTACCTGATCCGTGCCATGGGGAGCCCCCGTTTTCTTGTGATGTTTTTTGTTTTTGTTGCTGGAGCAACGGCAATGGGCATCATTGCTATTATGGCGTATCTGACCGATCTTCCGTTGCTCTTTCCGCCTCTGGGACCATCCGCCTTTATCCTTTTTCACGCGCCCATGTCCGAGTCGGCAAGTCCGAGGAGCGTCATTCTTTCCCACGCTCTGGCAGTGGCCGCAGGGCTTTTATCACTTAGATTCGTGGAAATGGTGTGTCCCGGAGTCCATATTATTGATTCATCTGTAATGAATTGGTACCGGGTTCTGGCAATAGCCTTATCAATGGGCATCATTGGTATAATCATGGTCAGCATGAAATGCGTTCATCCCCCTGCTGCTGCTTCTGCCCTAATTGCAGCAATGAGCTACCTTTCAAATTTTGAACAGATACTTGGACTCATTGGCGCAGTCATCCTGCTGGTATTCGAGGCCATAATCTTCAACCGGATCATTGGAGGACTTCCTTATCCGATATGGCGGGCAGACCTAACTATTGCCCGAAGCTATGGCGTGCTTGCGGGGATTCCCGAAACCGGAACAACATTCTGGCAGCAGCTTGCGGCAAAGACATTTCAGCAACGGTAAATACCATGCAATCACGATACAATGGCGTTGAATGTGCTCGGCCGACTCCCGCTTCTCAGAAAGACAGTATCGATTATCCTTGACTTGTCGGATGTCGGGATATGGTTGACAACCGCAGATTCTCTCGCCAAGTACTCCGAAGACTCAATAGGTAAGATACAATCAGGTTCTTCTGTTCAAATCAGATACATCAAACAGAGACGTGATGTCTTCTCTTTTTAATTACCCTGCATTCACGTTGTATTGACTAAAAATAATCAATCAAAATATGTTGCAAATATTTGGAATATATTGCATAAACCGTTGTGTAATCTTTGTGCTCGTCTCGCCTATGGTTGTTTCCATATGCTGTTTCGCTGCTGGATTTGTATGATTTTTCAATGGTACTCAGCTGAAGAGTCCCGTCTTGTCAAACTCTTCAATTTCGCTCTCGGTATAGCCCAGTTCACCGAATACCTCTTTCGTCTGGGTTCCCGAGGCGAGGGTTACACCGATGCTTTTATACACGGGCTTCGCGTCGGAAAATTTGATGGGATTGGCGAGTTGTTTCACCGTTCCTCCACCGGGCAGTGGAAGCTCTACAATCATCTCACGCTCTTTCGCCAGCGAATCGTTGAACATCTCCGTAAGGGTCAAGACCGGTTCCACACAGGCGTCCGTTTCATTAAAAATGGTTACCCATTCGTCCCTTGTTTTCGTGAGGATGATCTCGCTGATCTCCTGTTTCACCTTTTTAAGGTCCTTCGGTAAAACGCCTTCCGGGATCAGGTCGGGGCGGTTGATGGTATTGAAAAAATTCGTGTAGAATTGGGGTTCGAGCCCGCCGAAACTGATATATCGGCCGTCTTTCGTCTGGTAATAATCATAAAGAGACCCGCCGTTCAGCAGGATGCTTTCAAGGTCGGGGTCTTTGCCGTCCACTAGGGCACCCGAACCGTACATGGCATTGAAGGCGATCACGCCGTCGGTCATGGAAATATCGATGTACTGTCCCTTGCCGGTCGAATTTCGATGGATCACGGAAGCCAGGATACCGATGACCGCATTGTAGGAGCCCGACGCCACATCGGCAATCTGCATTCCTACGAGGCTGGGTCCTGTTTCCTTCTTCCCCGTATAGGACGCAAGACCTGAACGGGCGATGTAGTTCATGTCATGTCCTGCACGCGACTTCATGGAGCCCGTCTGTCCGTAACCTGTCAAGGAACAGTAGATCACGGCGGGATTTACCGCTTTCAGGTTTTCATAATCCAGATTGAATTTCGCCATGACGCCGGGACGAAACTGCTCGATGACGATATCGTAATCTTTAACAAGTCGATGAACGATCTCGATTGCCCGAGGGTCTTTGAGGTTAAGGGTCATACAGCGTTTATTCCGGCCCAGTTGGGCTGAAGCTGCGGAAATTTTTGTTCCGGGAATAAAGGGCGGAAAAAACTCGACCAGATCAGGCCGTGAACCGGAAACAACTCTCAGTACGTCTGCGCCCAGATCGGCAAGACACATGGTAGCGTGCGGGCCGGGAAGCAGTGTGGTGAAATCCAATACCTTCAGTCCTTCAAGTGTGCCTGGCATAACTCCCTCCTTTTTTCAATAAAATAGTTGTCTTAAAATCCTGAATGTCCCCCTCATGAAAAATTGCAACGTGAATTCGATACCATCTTTTCGTTCAAAACGTCAATCCCCTATTTTTCAATATGCCGACATCATGAATGATCGGGTTTTGAAATGCTACATTTGAACATGCTTGAAAATCGTTAGAAGGATCACGAGGGATTGGATTCTACGGTGCGGGATAAAATCGTTTTGCCCTGGAGTTACAACCTCGGAAACTGGAATGCCATGCCGCAGAAGCATATGGTCTCGCCAGCCAGTGCATGGGGGAAATTGTGGGACCGTCAAAGATTCTAAAGCCAATGATATGGAACACTTGACGGACAACAGTCTCATGATATTTGAAACAGCCGCTTGCTTACGATCCTCTGCGATTAGAGCCGCGGAAGAAATGAGATATCTGTTATGAATTAACTACTCCATTGAAGGCATTGTACAATGGCTTTGGGCACATCAAACATATTCTTCAGAGGGATAAAATTCCCTCGTCCAGATTCTGCAATTTTTTTTGAAAAATCGGGCTTTCCACCGGGTAGATTGATGACATGGAGTTTCTGAAACTTACCGGCGAGTTTAAGGGGGTCCTGACCCACGTTTTGTTGTCCGTCTGTCAGGAGAATTCCTATTTTACTGTCTATGGTTGATCGTTGTATTTCCCTGAGGCCTGCCGACAGGCCGAGTCCGATATTTGTCCGCCCCTCGGGGAGAATATTCAGGACCCTGTTAATGAGCTGATCCAGGGGCATTGCCTGATCAAGCCGTTTAAAGATATTTACCTTCTCGGAAAACAGAACGACGCCGTACTCATCACGGGCATCAAGATTCATGGCCAGCGATGTGACGGCTATTGCCGCCATGGAGAGATTCTCACCCTGCATGGAACCGGATGCATCCATCATAATAACCGCTGCTTTTCTATACTTTTTTCGGTCAAGGACAAAGATGTTGTCGTAGGACGGCAGGGGATTTTCCACCGTTGCGTCCAGTGTCCTGTCGAGATCGATTTCGTCTCCCTCAAACATGAAAGGTACCGTGGTAACGTCGCCCGTGGGGGTCCCTTTTCGAACCAGTTCACTCTTGGATACACGGTAAATCATGCTGATCATGAGGTGCAAAAATTGCTTTCGGGTCGGCGCATCCAATCGATTCCACGTTCGCGTCAAAAGTTTCCGCAGCAGTTCCGGGTTGCATTCTTCCCACTGGGCCAGTACGAGCCCGTAGTTTCCAAGCATGTTACCCACTGTCCGGGAGAATTCTTCCGAAATATCGAGGATCGCCTTGAGATCACCCTGCCGAAGAAGTGAGTCAATCCGACGCTCGATGGGTAGAAAATCGGACCGTTCACCTCCTCCCCCGACCGCCGCTGTACCGGAGTCAAAGAGAAGCTGAAGATCGCTCAGGCTGACTTTTTTTTTTGCCTCCGCAGTTTGTCAACTATTTCTTCAATTATATCCTCGGGTTTTCTCTCGCTCGTCTCATAGAGCCATACTTTGTTTCTGAATGCCATGAGGGCAGCATAAAGGAGCAGCTCATCGTTAGAAAGATTGTTGCGAACACCGAGGGTCAGGACCTCCATGGTTTCGATGTATATTTCAACCATATCGATGCTGCCACGAACAGATGATCCCAGTTTGATGTCCTGATGCATGCGCGTCTCGCGGGCAATATCTACGGCAAGCTCGATCACGTCATCTTCAGAGCATGCCGTTTTCCGATTGACAATATCAAATTCCTCATCTCGCGAATGGTAGTCCATCCTGATGGAGCTGAAACGATCCTTCAGAGCTCGTGAAATTCGGCTGATCCCGATATCGTCCAAAGGATTCAAAGCAGCAATGATGCGAAATGCCGGATCAACCTCAATGATCCCCAGCCTCGGGACATTCAGCTTCTTTTCCGACATGACCGTGATGAACACATTCGTCGTTTCGTCCGGAAGCCGGTTGAACTCCTCGATGTAAAGATACATCCCCTCTTTCATCGCCTGAAGGAGCGGACCGGGATGAAAGTATTCCGGCCGGTATCCGTTTGAAAGAGTTTCTGCCGGATCAAAGTAGCCGATCAACTTCGATGTCGTCAGGTCACTGTTTCCCGTCACCAGGCAGTACGGCCGCTCGGTACATTCTGAAATGGCCTGGAGGATTGTCGATTTGGAGGTCCCGGGAGGGCCTTCCAGGAATATGTGCTTCCCCGCCTGCAGTGCTGAGACGATCATCAGAATCTCTCTCTTCCTCCCGATGACCCGATCGTAAACTCTCTGCAATAATTCATTCATTTCGTTATTCCACCGTTCTTTCACTTACCAGAGCAAGTAAATCTGTTTTGTCTTCCCGTATGATAGCGAGCATGAGATTGAACAACCCCTCAAGATCACTCCGGTCAATCATCTCAACGGGCGAGTGCATATAGCGAACCGGAATGGAAAGCATGACCATGGGAATTCCCATGGCCAGGAAGTGTTCCCCATCGGTAAATCCCCCCGTAGGTCCTACCTGAAGGGGAATCCGTTCTTTTCTGGCAAGCTCGATAACCCATCGGGCAAGCCCCGGCGTCGATATGGAATGGTGGTCCATCATGCGAAGGATCGGTCCATTCCCGAGAATCGATGGCCCATAGTGCAGGGGAACCCCCGGCACATCGGCACTTGAACAGGCATCGACGGCAAACATGATATCCCAGGCATCTTTCTTTGATAGTGCCTGGGCTCCGAGAGCCCCGATTTCTTCCTGTACGGTCCAGGCAAACGTGACCTCTCGATCAAGATCAGACTTCGACACCGCTTCGAGCGATTTCATCAGTAGGGCACAGCCAAACCGGTCGTCCAGCGCCCGGGCAGCACACTTGGTCTTGTTCAGTATCATGAAGTCTTTCCTGAAGATAACCGGGTCCATGATTCTGATCCCGAGATTTGTTGTTTCTTCACGGGAAGATGTCCCCACGTCGATGAGGATGTGATCCCAGGTGGGAATTTCACGATTTTTCTCGAAGGCATCAAGAGATGTCATCAGGTGGGGAGGGCGAACGCCGATAACACCGGGAATTTTCCCTGCTTCGGTAATAATCTCAACGGAACGACCGACCAGAAGCCGGTCGTCGAGCATACCCACTTTACGGATTCTGAGAAACCCGTATTCCTCAATGTAGCTCACCACCATGCCGATCTCATCCATATGGGCTGAAAAAAGTACCCGCGGCGAGCCGGACCCGACCGTGGCCGTCAGGTTTCCTATCGGATGGACCGTGAGTGCTGCCAAATCTTTCATTCGATCAACAATATAATCCCGGACAGGTGACTCGTAGCC
>Ga0272444_10001648_pt1 | contig 21316 bp, 16 predicted proteins | sample SSMForm13_FD_201033 | JGI IMG/M metagenome (GOLD analysis project Ga0272444, IMG submission 201033) | Marine sediment archaeal communities from Little Sippewissett salt marsh, Falmouth, MA, United States - SSM-Form-13 | ecosystem: Environmental > Aquatic > Marine > Wetlands > Sediment ...
ATGTACGAGGAGAAACTGGCCAAGAAAAAATCCAGATAATTGTGAACGTCGTAAATTAGGGACAGCGCCCTTTTCCCCATTGAAAAAGGGCGCTGTCCCTAATTCTTTAAAAAAAAAAGTGATGGAGAAGGGTATATAATGGTTGATAACAGTAAACAGTTAACGGAACTTTCAGTAAATGCACTGCGTTTCCTTTCAGTCGACGCTATACAAAAGGCAAAATCGGGACATCCGGGGCTGCCTATGGGGGCCGCGGCAATGGCATATACACTATGGACGAGACATCTGAGACATGCCCCTTCAAATCCGGACTGGCTGGACAGGGACAGGTTTATACTTTCCGCAGGACATGGTTCCATGCTTATATATTCGCTTCTCTATCTGACGGGATATGACATTTCGCTTGATGATATCAAGGCCTTTCGTACGTGGGGAAGCAAAACTCCGGGACATCCCGAGTTTGGCGTTACTCCCGGCGTGGAAGTTACCACGGGACCGCTCGGGCAGGGTGTCGGCAACGCGGTCGGTATGGCCGCCGCCGAGGCGCATCTCGCCGCCCGGTATAACCGCGATGATCTGACAATCGTAGATCATTATACGTACGTTATTGCAAGTGACGGGGATCTCATGGAGGGAATATCCAGCGAGGCCTGTTCGCTGGCCGGCCACCTTCATCTCGGCAAGCTTATAGTCTTGTATGATGACAACCGTATATCTCTTGCCGGTCCGACGAGTCTTTCATTTAGTGAAGATGTAGAAAAGCGTTTTGAGTCTGCCGGATGGCATGTGCAGCATGTCGAAGACGGAAATGACGTGGACGCCATAGACAGCGCGATCGGTGTAGCCAAGAAAGAGCTTTCACGACCATCCATCATTCGTATAAGCACGATAATAGGGTATGGATCACCCGCCAAGCAGGACAGTGCCTCCTGTCATGGATCGCCGCTCGGAGCGGAGGAGGTTGTCGCTGCCAAGGAGAATCTTGGCTGGCCGGTGGAACCGGTTTTTTTTGTGCCGGAAGATGTTTTGGAACATATGCGTAGCGCTGTAGAGAGAGGGGAAAGGCAAGAATCTGAGTGGAAAAATTCCCTCGAACGCTACGGGAAGTCCTTTCCCGAAGAAGCTGAAGAGTTTGAACGTGTTATGAAAGGGAAACTGCCCCCTGACTGGGAATCGGCCCTTCCTGAATTTGAGAGTGATCTGAAGGCTCTTTCCACCAGAAAGGCGTCGGAGGCGGTTTTGCAGGCGCTTGCGCCGTGTGTTCCGGAGCTTATGGGAGGAACAGCCGATCTCAATCCCTCCACGCTGGCGTGGCTTAAAGGATTTGGAGATTTTCAACCCCTCGAAAATGTATTGGAAAGTGTTCAGGGCTCGGCAGGAGGGGAATGGAGCTATACGGGACAGAACGTGCATTTCGGGGTCAGGGAACATGCGATGGGTGCAATTGCAAACGGCATGGCTCTCCATGGCGGGGTTATTCCCTTTGTCGGTACGTTCTTTGTCTTTTCCGACTATATGAGACCTTCGATGCGTATTGCCGCTCTCATGGGTGCCCATGTTATCTATGTGCTTTCCCACGACAGTATCGGAGTGGGTGAAGACGGTCCCACGCATCAGCCGGTGGAACACCTGATGAGCCTGCGCAGCATGCCCGGATTAGCGGTTATCCGGCCGGCGGACGCGTCGGAAGCGGTAGAGGCGTGGCGCTATGCCCTGTTGAATGATACGGGTCCCACCGCGCTTGTTTTTTCCCGTCAGGATCTTCCTGTCCTGGATCGTTCGCGGTGTGCCCCGGCAGATGGTCTGCAGAAAGGGGGATATACACTGTGGGAATCATCGGATGAAACGCCGGATGCGATCTTGATAGGAACGGGATCTGAACTGCAGGTCGCGTTAGATGCCGGTAAAATCCTCAGTGAGAACGATGGTATGACAGTCCGGGTTGTTTCACTCCCCTGCTGGGAAATATTTGACGGGCAGCCGGAGAATTACAGGGAAAAAGTTTTTCCGCCATCGGTTCGGGTGCGTGTAGCAGTGGAAGCGGGGATCACGCTGGGATGGGAACACTATGTGGGCTCTGAAGGCGTGGTTATCGGTATGGATGGATTCGGCGCCAGCGCACCCGCTTCGGTCCTGTATGAGAAGTTCGGCATTACCGTACAGAATGTTGTGGAGACAGTGAGAAAACGCGTTAAGAATATCTGAGGTAAACACAGATGTCGATCTGCGACCTGCGGGTAAGCCCTGGCAAATACGGAGACCTGATAGAAACCGCACTGGCTGATCTCAAGGAAAACAATGTACTGAACCGTATCTGGTCCGGCGATTATAGTGTATGGAAACCCGAACCTTCCGGGGTTGCAGATAGATTAGGCTGGCTGAGAATCGCGAAGGAGACATTCGAAGATGCAAACCGGCTTGAGCGCCGTGCACTCGATGTAAGGTCGCGTGGCTATACGAATGTACTTCTGCTGGGTATGGGTGGTTCGAGCCTTGCCCCCGGGGTATTAAGAGAATCTTTCGGCGCGTGTGAAGGATATCCCGATCTGGCTGTCCTCGACAGTACAGATCCGGGTGTGGTTTTATACTATGCGGACCGACTCGATCCTGAGAAAACGCTTTTTATTGTTGCCAGTAAGTCCGGCACTACCACAGAGACCATTTCATTTTTTAAATACTTTTATGACTGGATATCCGACAAGTTAACGACGGATATACCCGGGGACCATTTTATTGCGATTACGGACCCCGGCTCACCTCTCGCCAGCCTGGCCGATCAATACTCATTCAGGGATACCTATATAAACAATCCCGGTATAGGCGGGCGTTTTTCCGCGCTTTCATATTTCGGAATGGTTCCGGCCGCCCTTATGGGATTGGATATACGACGGATTCTTGATTCTTCTCTGGAGATGAAAGAGCAATGCAGAAAAGATGTTCTGCCGATCGAGGGGGGCAACCCCGGCGGGATTCTGGGGACTGTTATCGGTGCCCTGGCTCGGGCCGGCAGTGATAAACTGACAATTATCGCGTCACCCGGAATTGAGAGTTTCGCTGTATGGTTAGAGCAGTTGATAGCCGAGAGCACCGGTAAAGAGGGAACGGGTATTGTGCCGGTAGTGGGCGAACCGGCGGGAGTGCCCGGAGTGTATGGTGATGACAGGACCTTTGTGTATCTGAAGCTGGCAGGACAGGATCTGCATGACAAAGCGGTAAATATCCTGGAGGATTCGGGGAATCCTGTTATACGATTGTCGGTGAATGATCTCTATGATCTGGGGGGGCAATTCTTTCTCTGGGAGATGGCAACATCTGTTGCGGGATATATTCTGGGGATAAACCCGTTTGACCAGCCCGATGTTGAGTCGGCCAAGTTGCTCACCCGCGAGATGATAGCGGAATATAGAAAGAGCGGTGTTCTGCCGCATGAAGTTCCGGGATTAACTTCCGGTGAAACACAAGTGTACGCAAACGTGAAAGCCGACAGTCCGGCAGAGGCGCTGACCGGATTTCTGGACCGGGGCGGACCGGGAGACTATGTGGCTATTCAGGCATATCTGGAGCCGACGGATCAAACCGACCGCGTTTTGAGTGAATTGAGAACGAAAATTCGCGACAGGTATGGATTTGTGACAACCGCAGGGTACGGCCCCCGTTATCTTCACTCAACCGGCCAATTGCACAAGGGAGACGCGGGCAGGGGCCTGTTTATACAATTTACTGCAGATGATAAGCGGGATGTACCTATTCCCGACGAACTGGAATCCCACGTATCCTCACTCTCTTTCTCAGTGCTGAAGAGGGCTCAGGCCATTGGTGATCGGAATGCATTGTTAAATGCAGGACGACATGTTATACGATTTCACTTGGGCGCGGATGTGCCCGGCGGTATAAGAGCCTTAACAGCCGACATGTAAACCGTTAAAGAGATAGAGAAAAAATAACCGTAATCCCTTTAATCTTCGATAGAAATCTGTACTCCCGGGGGTGCCCGGAGCGTGATTTCTCAGATTACTCAATTCAGAACCAGGCGATTGTTATGCAGGTACAGATTTTCCCCTCAATAAATATTCCAGTGCCCATGAACGCTGTTTACAGGCGTCTCGGTTACACGCGGGGTATAACAAAGATTGAAGAGTCCAAGAGGGAAGAGATAGAACAGCATATTGACTATGCAGTCTCTCTCATTTCGCTGAAGGGGGCAGGCATTCGAATTCCTCTGGAGAGTGTGAACCCTCCTCTGGTTGTTTTCAAGACGGGTGTTGATATACGAAGCGCGAAGCTTGCACGGTTTCTCAAGGGTTGCAAAGAGGCCCTCTTTATCGGATCGACGGCCGGGGGTGCGGTGATGGATGCCATACGGGAAGATACCGCGGGAGGTGATATAACTCGCGGTGTAATCGTCGACGCGGTGGCAAGCGAGATGGCGGATGCGGCGCTTGACTGGATTATGGGGTTTTTTAATCGTGTGCTTGCCAGAGAGAATGCCCTTCTTACCAGGGGGCGGTTTTCTGCCGGGTATGGTGATTTTCTGCTTGAAAATCAGAAGATGATGTATGATATGCTGGAGCTCGATCGTATAGGGGTTACGATAAACGAAAATTGTATTCTCATACCGGAAAAATCAGTTACGGCCGTGGTTGGGATTCACACGTACGACGAGAGACACAGGTAAAGAGATGTTACTGCAAGACAGAATCAGAGAAAAAATAATTATACTGGATGGCGCGACAGGTACAGAGCTGCAGAAGAAGGGAATGCCTGCGGGTGTGTGTCCGGAGATCTGGTGTCTGGAGAATCCCGATATAATCAGTGATGTGCACGCCGGCTATCGGGATGCCGGCGCGGATATCGTCTACACGGCCACATTCGGGGCGAACCGTATCAAGATGAGTCAGTACGGCTCTTACGATGTATTTGAAATCAATAGAGAACTTACCCGTCTGGCACGGCGTGCGGTTGGGACGGATGTACTCCTCGCCGGTGATATATGTTCGACCGGTCGATTCGTCGTTCCGTTTGGTGATCTGGGGTTTGAAGATGCTGTCGAAGCATACAAAGAACAGGTAAAGGGGCTTCTGGAGGGGGGAGTCGACCTCTTTGTCATAGAGACCATGATGGATATTCAGGAAACCAGGGCAGCCCTTATCGCCGTCAAGGAATTAACCGATAAATTCACCATTGTTACCATGACGTATGAGGACAACAACAGAACGTTGAATGGAACGGACCCTGTTACCGCTCTGATAACGTTGCAGAGTCTCGGTGCGGATGCCGTCGGCTGTAACTGCTCTACCGGGCCGGAAGAAATGATAGGATTGATAGAAGCGATGAAGCCCTGGGCCACTGTTCCGCTGGTGGCAAAACCGAATGCCGGAATGCCGGAATTTGTCGACGGGAAAACCCTGTTCGATATGGACGCGGATACGTTTGCCTCCTTCGGAGAGGAGTTTGTCGTGAAAGGGGTGAATCTCATAGGGGGGTGTTGCGGGACAACCCCGGAACACATCCGGATACTGCGGGAGAGGATCGCCGGAAGAAAACCTGTTTTACCCGCGAGAGATTCGATAAGCGCTCTCAGTTCGGCACGATCTTCGATTGTTCTCGAAGGAGAGAGGCCTCTTTCCATTGTTGGGGAACGGATCAATCCGACAGGGAAAAAAGTCCTCCAGCAGGAACTTCTGGAGGGGAGAATGTCTCTTGTCCGAAGCATGGCAAAAGAACAGGAAAAGAAAGGCGCGTCGCTTCTTGACCTCAATGTGGGTATGCCCGGCATTGATGAGAAGAAAACAATGCTGGACGCTCTCGGGAATCTTTCTGTAGTATCCGATCTGCCCCTGGTTATCGATTCCTCGAATGTTGATGTTATAGAAGCGGCGCTCCGTCTATATCCGGGTCGTGCGCTTGTCAACTCTATCTCCGGAGAGAGAGTAAAAATAGAGAAATTATTGCCCGTGGCGGCGAAGTATGGGGCCATGTTCATACTTCTTCCTCTAGGAGACGGTGATATTCCCAAGACGGCGGAGAAGCGGAAAGAGATTGTCGAATCTGTGTTTGCGAAAGCCGCTGCGCTGGGCTTTACAAAATCTGATATCGTTATAGATGGTCTTGTCATGGCCGTATCTTCCGATTTCAAGGCCCCGGCGGAAACCTTGAAGACGATCGAATGGAGCAGGAATATCTTCGAAACGAATACGATTGTCGGCCTTTCCAATGTCTCTTTCGGAATGCCGGAGCGCAAGTGGCTCAACGCATCGTTTCTTGCCATGGCGGTGTCTAAAGGATTAACGATGGCGATCGCCGATCCCGGGATAGAAGAATTCAGAAATACGACGATGGCAGGCGATGTACTAACCGGCAGAGACCCGGATGCATCAAGGTATATACAGTATTTCTCGCAAATGGCTCCGGAGAGGGCTCCGGAGGCTGTTTCTTCCCACAAAACACCTGAAGAAAAGGTGTTTCAAGCTGTTATTGAAGGAAACAGGGAAGATATAGAACCGCTTCTTTCCGGTATGGTAGATTCGGGGACGCCCGCGCAGGAGATAGTTGACGTAACAATGATTCCCGCGATCACGGAGGTCGGCGAACTGTTTGACAGAAGGGAATATTTTCTTCCGCAACTGATAGCAAGCGCTGAGACGATGAAAAAGGGGATCTCCTTTCTTGAGCCATGGCTCGGAGATACTACGCTTGATAGAAAAGAGAAGGGTGTTATCATTGTCGCGACGGTAAAGGGGGATGTCCACGATATAGGGAAAAACATAGTGGCCCTGATGCTGAGAAATCACGGGTTTGAAGTTGTTGATCTTGGCAAGGATGTGCCTGCCGGTATTATCATACAAGAAGCCCTGAATCTCAACGCTTCCGTAATCGGCCTGTCCGCCTTAATGACCACCACCATGGCGGGCATGAAAGAGGTGATAGATCTTGCAGAGAAGGAGTCTCTTAACTGTAAATTCATTGTTGGCGGAGCGGTCGTAACAAGGGCCTACGCACAGTCGATCGGTGCCTATTATGCCAAAGACGGGGTAGAGGCAGTCAGGATCGCTGAAAAGTTGACCTCGGGATGAATAGCTGAATAACGGAGGGTTTATAGAAAACACGATTCCATGGTACACTGGCATCGACATCTTTGAATCTCGAGAACCAAGGAATCTGTATTAGACAGTTTTTTACATCCGGTAATCGGTATAAGAGTGGTAACGAACGTCTTTTCTGCCGTGCAAAACAGGAAACACGTTCTCAATTGCTCAACAATCAAAGATTCTCTGCAACGTATCGCAGTAGAAAAGCGTAGACCCCTCTCATACAGGATTGCGGGGAACTTCAATTTATAGTGCGGGAGGTTGTGTATTTATGTCGTTTCCGAGTGATTTAGTCTACAGTCGTGAACATACCTGGGTAAGGATTGATGGAGACATTGCGACAGTGGGGATAACAGACTATGCCCAGGATACACTTGGCGAGATACTGTCGGTGGAACTCTTTCCCGAGGATTCCTCTGTCGAACAGGGTGAGCCCTTCGGTGTCATAGAGTCCTCGAAGGTCACCACCGAACTAATTTCACCGGTAAGCGGTGAAATTATCGGCGTCAATGAAGATCTCTCCGATGATGTCGGTATTCTCAACAGTGATTCATACGATACGGGGTGGATGATTGTTGTTAATCTGAGAGATTTGGGAGAACTCGATAATCTGCTGGATGCAGAGTCATACGCGGATTATGTTGAGGAGTATGAGGAGGTTGATTGACGTCAGGTGGAAAGCTGGAGGATTATTCCTTTTGAATATTGTAATCCTTTTGAGAATATGGCCGTGGATGAAGCCATATTCAGGGCAGGGCGAGAGATAAAAATTCCTCCAACCATACGCTTCTATGGATGGAAGAACCCGGCTGTATCGCTGGGATATTTTCAAAATGCCGAGAGAGAAATCAACTGCGGGTATTGCCGCGAGAGGGGTATTGATATCGTCAGGCGACCCACAGGGGGGCGCGCGGTTCTTCATGGAGATGACCTGACATATTCTGTCGTGGCCGGAGAAAACAGTCCGCACTTTTCCTCTGACATTGTAGAAACATACAGTATCATAAGTACCTGTTTGATACGGGGCCTTGAAAAATCAGGCATTGATGCGGAGATGGTTAAAGAGGGGCGGGCCGGGAGCGGGCCTGTAGATGCTTTCTGTTTTTCCACTTCGTGCAGAAATGAGCTTCTCGCGGATGGTAAGAAAATTTGCGGGAGTGCGCAGGTACGGGCAAAGGGCATATTTCTCCAGCATGGGTCCCTTTTGATGGATTTTGATCCGGCGGAGGTTTGTGCGGTAATAACGAAGGACACCGGGGCGGATACGGGGACGCTTGAACGATCGGTTACTTCTATTAGAAGGAGCGTTGGAGAGAGTGTCGGGATGGATACGTTATGCCGTAACATCACCGCGGGATTTGAAGAGGTTTTGAATATACGTCTCATGAATGGCAAATTGTTTCCCGAAGAGGAAAGGCTCAAAGACAGTCTTCTTAAGAGCAAATACAGAAATACCCGATGGAACATGGGTCAAGGATCAAAGAGTGGACATTAAAAACATTATAAAAAACGCCGTACTTTCACAAAAAGCCTATCCGGTTGAGGAGCTAGTCTGCAGGGTGAAGCTTGACGCCAACGAAAATCCATATCCCCTGCCTCACGCCCTGAAGCGCCTGGTCTCCAAGCGTCTGGAGGCTGTATCCCTTAACCGTTATCCCGCTCCCGGATCGCCGGGATTGAGAAGGGATTTCGCGCGCTATTACGGGGTAGATGAAGATATGATTCTTATCGGAAACGGCTCCGATGAGCTTATTCACATATTGCTGACGGCTGTCGACCCCCATTTGTCAGGAAGTGTGATGTTTCCGACACCTACCTTTGCCATGTATGGAATCATTGCCCGAAATTCGGGACACAATGTTATTGAAGTGGATCTGGATGACCGGTTTGAACTGGATAAGGATGCGATGCTTGAGATCATATCCGAGAAAAATCCTGCTATCATATTTCTCAGTTATCCCAATAATCCTACGGGCAATTGTTTCGACAGGGGCGATATTGAGGAAATTCTGGATGCGTCCGGCGGTATTGTAGTGGTCGATGAAGCCTACGGTAACTTTTCGGGGAAGACGTTTCTGTCTGATCTGGACCGGTGGGATAATCTTGTAATATTGAGGACACTTTCCAAGGTGGGACTCGCGGCGTTACGGCTGGGTATTCTGATAGGACATCCCCTGCTGGTTCATCACTTGAATAAAGTACGGCTGCCCTATAATGTGAACATCTTTTCACAGGTGGTTGGAGAATTATTTGTTGAACACAGTGAAGACTTCATGGAGTTAACGGACAAAATCGTTGCCGGAAGGAAATGGCTTTATGACCAGTTGACGGCTATCGAGGGGATTAAACCCTATCCCTCAGACGCGAATTTTATCCTTTTTAGTTGTTTTATGGGGAAAGATGATGTATATGCCCGTTTAATCGAAAGAGGTGTGCTGATAAAAAACTTCGCACATCCCGATATCCTCAAAGAGTGTATGAGGGTAACGGTCGGGACAGAAGCGGAAAACAGAGAGTTTATAGAATCTCTGAAGATTATTATGCAGGGAGAGTGATAACAGCATATAGGTAAATCAAGGGGTAGAAGGCGGCGTTTTTAAAAGGTCGTTCTGCCCCTTTTGTTGTTTTTACTGTCTTTAAGGGAGGAGGTGAGATTTTTTGGAAGTACGAGTAATTGACAATGATGTTGAGAGAGCCCTGAAAATATTGAAAAATAAGCTTTCAAAAAACGGGTTTTTCAAAGAACTCAAATTGCGCAGGGCTTACGAAAAGCCATCTGTAAAGAAAAAGAGGAAAGCGCTTGAAGCGCGGAGAAGGATGGCAAAAGTTGCCAGAAGACGAAGGTAAATGTTCAGAAAGATGATTTTCAGCAGATGGATTTAGCGGGGAATCGCCCTTTGCGGGCAGTCTTTCCCCGGTCGGTGGGCATTTTCTGGAGGAGATATGGAAGAGAAACAATATATTGTTGATGCCCTGTCTGTCGACGAATCATGGCGTGTTTTCCGGATCATGGCTGAATTTGTGGAGGCCATAGAGGAGCTTTCAAAGATCGGACATGCCGTAAGCATATTCGGATCGGCCAGAGAGGCTCCCGGAGACATCTACTATGAAAAGGCCCGGGAGGTTGCCAATATCCTCGGCAAGGAGGGTTTTAGTGTGATTACCGGTGGAGGGCCGGGCATCATGGAGGCCGCCAACCGGGGCGCCAGTGAGGCCGATGCCGGATCCGTCGGGATGAACATTCAGCTTCCCTTTGAACAGAAACCAAACACCTACGCCAATATAAATATTGCCTACAAATATTTCTTTGTTCGCAAGGTAATGTTCGTCAAGTATGCCATGGCCTACATTATTCTCCCCGGGGGGTTCGGCACAATGGATGAACTCTTTGAGGCGCTTACCCTTATCCAGACCAAGAGAATAAGAAGTTTTCCCGTAGTCCTTATGGGGAGTGAGTACTGGGGCGGACTTGTGGATTGGATAAAAGGAACCATGTTGCCGGAGGGAAAGATATCGAAAGAGGATCTGGAGTTTATTCAGGTAATCGATGAACCCGATCAAGTGGTAAAACACATCAAAAAGTTCGTAATTCTCTGACATGAAAGGAACATTGAAGACGATCCTTGAGGATATCGGCAGTGGCAAAACCGCCCCCTGCTATCTCATCCATGGGGATGAGGAATATCTGGTGGAAGATGCAATGAATCGGATCATAAACGGCATTCTTCCCCCGGACCAGCAGTCTCTCAATCTCTTTCACATGGAGGGGGAAGATGAAGATATAGATGCCATATGCAATGCCATCCTCACTCCGCCTCTCATGCCCGGTAAAAAAGTGGTACTTGTAAAAAACACCCGCCTCTTTTATTCAAAGGTTTCATCGGCCGACATCATACGAGAAATCAATTCAAATATTGAAAAAGAACCCCGCAGGGCTGCGATCGCGTTTGTCTCGCTCATTGAAATAGCGGGCTGGTCTCTGGATGAGCTGAGGGACGGACAATGGAAAAAGATATCCGACACAGAGTGGAGAAATGCGATCGGCGGCACCGAAGAGGCCGATAGAGAAAAATGGCTTCCAAAGGTGATAGAGCTGTGTGACAGGCTGAAAGTCACGGGAAGGGGAAAGCTGAAGGGTACGGACAAACTGGAAAGAGTGCTGAAGGACGGCATCCCGGATGGAAACTGTCTGATTATGACTGCGGGGGCCGTTGACAAAAGAAAGAAACTCTTCAAGGAGATAAAAGATACGGGGATTGTTCTTTCCTTTGCAATGGCCAGAAACGAATCAGAGCAGAAAGGTCTCTTCAAGGAGAAAATACGGGACGTTCTTGCGAAGAGAGGGAAAAAACTTGCCCCGGACGCCTTTCTTTTGCTGGGAGAGAGAACAGGATTCAAGCTGAGAGATTCCCTGAGAGAGATTGAAAAGTTGATCGTTCATGTCGGGGACAGGGAGATCATTGGCAGAGATGACATACAAGCGGTTGTAGAAAAGACCGCGGAGGATTCAGTCTTTGATCTTACGTCGGCAATTGTAGAAAAAAACGCCGCAAAGGCGCTTGGGATTCTTCAGGAGCTTTTTGACCATGGAGTCAACCACATCCTTATAGTCGCGATGATAGCCAGGGAGGTGAGACTTTTGCTTCAGGGGAATATAATCCTTGGGTCGGGGGAAATCCCCGCTTTTCATCCCGGTATGAATTATGGAAAATTTCAGACAGGGATCTATCCATCGGTGAAGAGCCTGGCGGAAAAATATGGACGGAAAGGGAAGTGGATTGCGACGCAGCACCCCTATGTGATCTATAAGACATTTAAGAACGCCGACAAATTTTCCCGGGAGGAACTTATCGACTATATGAAAGATCTTGCTGATCTCGATTGTGATTTCAAGTCTTCCGGTATAAACCCGGAAATCGCATTGAAGCGCCTCCTGACGAATATGTGCCGGCGGCGTTGAAGGAACATTTGCTGTGTCGGGTTTTTCGTAATGGTGATCTGCTCGGGAGGAAGGATTTTAAAGCTTGTTCAAACTTCTCTGTGCCTGCCGTTCTCTTTTGGATTTTCTCCGTGCGGTACCCTTCTTTTTCGTGCCGGATCTCGGAATATCGTCATCATCGTCTTTACAGGGTTCGCCACCATGAATCATCGTCATCATTTCCTCTTCCTTCATTCGTGCCTCGAATTCAGGTGAGGATATCGCCACGCCGCCTGCCTTCACGACCGAATCCGTTACGTCCCGGTCTGATGTGGCGACGATAATCTCCCCGCCTCTCCCCGCTATTGCCATCCTTTTTATCACTTCGTCGGCTGTTTCGCCCTTTTTCGAATATACGATATAAACTCCTTCTTCCCTGAGCCGTTCTTCTCTGGCGGATCCGTTTATCCACCCGTCAAAAACTACTGTTATCTTATGGTTTTTCAGTTTTTTGTAGTGTGCGACCCTCTTTATTAACTCGGCGCGTCCCTGTTCCAGACTGAACCTTTCTAGACGTCTCAGGGAATCTGATTGTCTGATAAGATTATATCCGTCAATAATGATGTGCATAGTTTGAATTTCGGGGGTTTTGATCAATCGGCCAGAATCGTTTTCATCTCCTTGATGGTCTGCCCGTAATCCCCACTGAGGAATATGCTGGAGCCGGCGACAAATATATCAACACCGGCTCTATTCACCGTTTCTATATTCTGAAGTGTTATTCCCCCGTCCACTTCCAGCAGGACGCCGGGAGAAACGCGGTCGATGATGTCTCGCGCCTTCCGTATCTTGGACAGCATGCTTTCTATAAACCGCTGTCCTCCAAAACCGGGGTTTACGGTCATTATGAGCAGAAGATCGATATCGCTGATAATCTCTTCGATGTCGGTAAGCGGGGTTGCAGGGTTTATCGATACGCCGGCTTTCGGCCCGAGTTTTTTGATCAGACCCACCGTCCGGTGGAGATGAGCGGTCGCTTCCGCATGGACGGTTATGATATCACTCCCCGCTTCCGCGAATGCCGGAACATATGTATCGGGATCATCTATCATGAGATGGACATCCAGCGGGATGCGTGTTGTTTTCTTTATGGATGCCACCACAGGGGGACCGATGGTTATATTCGGGACAAAATGTCCGTCCATAACATCCACGTGAATCAAATCCGCTCCGGCGTCTTCAACCGCGCGAATCTCTTCCCCGAGTCTGCAGAAATCGGCAGATAATATAGATGGTGCTATCTTTTTCATATCAGAACTTCATAATGAGAAAATGTGAGATACCCGTGTCGACTTCCATTACGGTAAGCCGCAATTCCTTTGCCTGCTCCTTTGCTTCTCCCGGGAAAAATATGAAACCGTGAGAGATATCATTGGCAGGCACAGGCCTGTCTTCGAGGGATCGGTTACGTAAATCCTCACCTATTTGATGGGATGCTTTCTTAGTCTCAAGTCCCTTGGCTCCACCCAGGGTAAGTCCTGCGGCCGCCCCGATGGCTGCTCCCTTTCCTGCCGCTTCGCCGACACTGGTGCCAGTCACTATACCGATTGCAGCTCCGATAACGGCACCGGCAGCACCTGCCAGCACGCCGGATTTCGCGCCTTCAGGCAGAACTTCTCCGAACTCCGACTCTCTCTCTAACCGTTCATACGCTATCTGCTGATCAAGAATTGGCCACAGGTTATTCTGGATATCCACAAGATACGTTTTACCAGCAGCGATCTTAAGGGGATGTATGCCCCTGTTATCAAAGATTATCTGGACCGGAATAACGCCGGAACCGACCATGTCGAATCCGAAAGCGGAACGTGCCTCATCCCTGGTATATGACCTGGCTGCTATCGTCGCCCCCGCTACATCCGTGGCATTACTGTACGCCTCCGGCATTTTGAAAGGGACCACCTTTCTCTCATACCGTGCGCATCCCGTAATAACGACAAGGACACAGAAGAGCGCCGCAAGCATATATGCCCTGTTCGCCCGTTTCATAGTCTGTTTTCCTTTCTGTTGATTTTATGTGCAACCATATAGATTAAAGATTCTATTATTTTTTCTTATGCCTGTCAATTCGTTTTGTGGAACGGATTCTGTCGGATTGTTCAAATCCGGTATCGACGACGATTACGGAATCACCGGAGATGGAAAGTTACGATTGACATACGATAAAGAGAGCATATATATTCAGCCGACTATGACATGCTTACTGTATAATGTATTGCTGTGCATCGCCGCCTTCTTCTTTATACCATTTTTTCTAGTGAAGATACTGTGTACCGGGAAATACAGGAAAAGTATCGGACCCAAGTTCGGGCGTATTCCACAGAGCGTCTTTGATGAAATGAAGGGTTCTCCCCGCATATGGATACATGCGGTCTCGGTCGGGGAAGTTACCGCCGCAGCTCCCATAATCGGATCGCTGAGAAATATATATCCGGAAGCATGCATCGTGCTTTCAACGAGTACGGAAACCGGTCAGGAAATGGCCCATCGCCTGGTACCCGAAGCCACGGCACATATCTATTACCCGCTTGACATTCCATTTGTTGTCAGAAAGATTATCGACAGAGTGAACCCGGATATATTCGTTCCGGTCGAGACTGAAATATGGCCTAACTTCATACGGATCTGCAGTGACAGGGGAATTAAAATCGCGATGGTCAATGGCCGGATTTCTCCCCGTTCCTTCAGGCGATACAAAAAGACGAAATTTTTCTGGAAACGGATCATGAATATGATCGAAGCGATAGGGGCCATATCCATGGTTGACAGCTCCAGGCTGGAAGCACTTGGAGTAGAACCATCGAAAATTACTGTTATGGGAAATGCGAAATATGACAGCCTCGCCACGGGGGTGGACGATTCCCTTAAAGATGAGATGGAAACGAAGCTGGATATATCTTCCCAAACGGCTGTTTTAGTGGCGGGGAGCACGCATGAGGGCGAAGAGGATGTGGTTCTTACCGTCTATCGTTCCCTGATTGCGAAGTATCCAGATATGCTCCTGATTATCGTTCCGCGTCATCCCGAAAGAGGGGACGCTCTTCTTTCTCTGGCGAGGGATAAGGGGTTCGACGACTGTGTTATGGTGTCGGAAATCAACAGTGGAGGAAAGCGCGCGGGCCGGAGAATCGTTATTGTTGATGTGATAGGAGAACTTTTTAAGGCCTACAGCCTTGCCACTATTGTGTTCTGCGGCGGGAGCCTGGTTCCCCGGGGGGGGCAGAATATTCTGGAACCCGCGGCGTGGGGAAAAGTGGTTCTCTATGGCCCTTCGATGGAAGATTTCATGGATGAGCGCGAGAGGCTGGAGACGGCAGGGGGTGGTATTACCGTCAGTGACGGTAGCGAACTGCTGGTGGAGATTCTGAACCTGATGGAAGATACCGAAACGCTCCGCATTAAAGGAGGAGCCGGTCGTGAGATGGTCGCTTCAAATACCGGAGCCGCGCGAAGATACGCGGAGATGATACGAGATCATCTTCCCTGATCGCTCTGTTCAGTAATTCCTCCGTCATCGGTTTTCCTTTTCCCGCAATGGAATGAGATCCGGTGCTGATGTGGTACGAAATGCTTTCAACGTCTTTGTAGAAGAACTGAAATTTAAATGAGGGTATGGAAGGTCTTTAATTGAAATGACAAAACACGTAACGATTCTGGGCGGTGGCCCGGCAGCCCTTGCTATCGGATACTATGCCGGCAAGAAGGGGGTGCCATTTACCATATATGAGGCAAAGGACCGTACGGGAGGAAATTCCGTCACGCTGGAGTATGGGGATTTTCTCTTTGATTCCGGGGCGCACCGTTTTCATGATAAGGATCAGGAAATAACCGTCGAGATAAAAAATCTGCTCGGCAGCGGCCTAAAGAGAGTCACCATACCCAGCAAGATATATGATCATGGAGCGTTTGTAAATTTTCCGCTTTCGTCGATGGACCTGCTGAAGAATATGGGGGTGGTTACATTTGCGAGGGCGGCAATAGAGGTGCTGCGTTCACGACTGGCGGGAAAAAGCGCGGAGGAAAATTTTGAAAGCTTTGCATTGCATGCGTATGGAAATACCATAGCACAACGGTTTCTGCTGAATTACTCTGAAAAATTATGGGGAGCTTCCTGTAACAGGCTTTCTCCGAGTATTGCGGGGAGACGTCTGGAGGGTCTTGATCTGAAATCGTTTATTATGGATTCGCTTCTCGGTTCAAAGTTCGGGGCAAAACATATGGAGGGCTCCTTCTTCTATCCGGAAGGGGGAATAGGTGCTATTTCGGAGAAACTTGCCGAGGTCTGCAAGAAAGAAAATATTCATACAGATTCGAAAATTACGAAGGTTGTGCATGACAACCAGAGAATTTGCCATGTGGAGATCAACGGGACGAAGATGGTGGATACGGACGCGGTGGCAAGTACACTCCCGGTTGATTTCTTTCTCGAGATAATGGAGCCGAAACCCCCGGAGGATGTTTTGCTGTTATCCAGAGGGCTTCGCTATCGTAATGTTGTGCTTGTAGCATTTTTTCTGGACAGAGAATCAGTCACCAATGCCGCGACGGTGTACTTCCCCGATTTGGGTATGCCGTTTACGAGGGTATATGAACCGAAAAACAGAAATAGAAGAATGTCCCCCCCGGGAAAGACCTCCCTGGTTGTAGAGATTCCGTGCCAGAGAGAAGATACTGTGTGGAATATGGAAGATGATGAGTTGATCCGGCGTGTCCGGACAAGGCTGATCGACGATATACGCTGGATAAGGGAGGACGAGATAACGGGGACATCAGTGAGCAGGCTTGATCATGCGTACCCCATACTGGAACTGGGTTTTGAAGAGAAACTGAGAGGAATAAATGCCTTTCTGGAGGGGTTTGACAATCTTCAGCTCTCCGGCAGAAACGGGAAGTTTGTCTACTCCTGGATACACAACATGATGGCATTCGGCAGGGATATTGTTGAAGAGTATGATTCTCTCAATAAAGGATGAAACAATCGACAGGGGTTTTCCGGATAGTGCCCGGCATGTGAAAACGGGGAGTTCCCCGGCCGGATCCCGATACATCCGGTTTAAAACTCGTGCTGGCGTACTTGAACAGCCAATTCTTCCCGGGGTCCGGCATTGTCGGCACCCTTTTCCTGCCGGCCACCATTATTAATCACGAACAGTGCCGCTCCTGCCAGAGAAAAGACCAGACTTAGTGTCAGGCGCAGGATAGCAAAGGTCGCCGCAGTTTCTTCGGTGACCCCAAACCACCCGAAAAAAACAACAAACCCCGTTTCGCGGACCCCGTATCCCCCTATGGAAGGCAGGAGTGCCGTGAAGCATATGAGTGGTATTACAATGGCAAAACTGTACCAGGGTGCCTGAAACCCGGGGATTGCCAGTGCGGTAATAAAGCTGGCTACAATTAAAATCAGCTGGTTCAGCAGCGAAAAGCCTGTCACCGTTACCATCATACCCGGTTTTTCCCGGAAGGTCTGAAATACGCCGACAATATCCTCAATAGCCTTACGTAATCGTTGCCACCGCAGGTGCCGGGCCAGGCGGGTGAGCACCTTCTGAAACTGAGGACTCAGGCAGATTACCGAAGCGATCAACAATATAAGGACAAGAATGACAGAAGATATCATGCTGTTTCTGAGCGCAACCATTCTGGAAATGACAAAGAGGCTGGTGAGTATCATGATCCCCGTAGCGACTATAAGGCCATTAATGCGCTCGACAAGGATTGTCCCCATAATTCCACCGAGAGAATAACTGTATTGTTTCGCCACAATGATACCTCGGGCGATGTCTCCTCCCTTCCCTGTCGGTAGGAAGTTGCTGAAAAAACTCCCCATGAAATACGCGCGTACGGAGTCTCCAAAGGTGATCGGGTAACCGCATGAATCGCCGACCAGCTTCCATCTCAGTGCGCATACCGGGATACAAATCAGGGATACCATCAGTGACAATCCGAGTATCACGTAGTTGACACCCGCCAGCTTGTCGAAGATGATATTCCAGTGAAGAGAATGAAACAGCCATACGAGTGCCGCGGATGTTACCAGCAATTTTATTACTAAAACAGTGTTTCTGGGCATGGGCTTACTTTCCCTCGTATGGCATACTCCATATGCCTTTTCATTTAAAACACCTGAAATAAGCTATTACTATCGGCATGTCAACAGGTAAATAAAACAGCGGTTAATCCGTCATGTTTTGTTGTGGAGCCGTTTTAGTCTTGAGATGCTTGCATTTCTACGGCTTGTAGAATAATAGTATCCATCATATCGTACATCGGATAGAGTGCAGATGGGGAAAAGGCAAAAAACAGATACAATAGAGGTTTCGGGATATATCCGGGAAGGGTAAGTCTGGCTGCCGTCGAGGGGTGGTTCCTGTTATGGGGATAGATTTCAGCATCAAAAATTTTTTCTATCCGGCGGGTATTTACCGGTTGAAACAGACACTGGACAAAACACAGTGGCTTCCCAGGGGTGAGCTTCTTGAGTATCAGGAGCAACGTCTGGCGGTGATTGTGAATCAGGCCTACAACCATATACCGTATTATCGCCGTCTCTTTAAAGAATTGGGAGTAACACCTGCGGATATCCGACATGTGAATGATCTGAAGAAACTGCCGCTCTTGTCGAAGAGTACCGTGTGTGAACGTAACGCGGACTTCATTGCCGATAATGCGAAACGCTATCATCCCGTTGTCTACAGTACCAGCGGAACCTCGGGAGTCCCCATGCGGATTCATCTGGACAGGGATTCCCGTATCCTGGAATTTATTTATTACTGGCGGTACTGGGGGTGGGCGGGGTACAGACTCGGTGATCGCTTTGCCGAGCTGAGGGGCAGTTTTTTTATGCACAGTAACAATGATGCGCTGTTGCTGTGGCAGCCTCATGTCCGCAGATTGGTGCTCAACAACAGTCAGATATCTTCTTCCCGCGTGAAGGAAGTGGCCGGAGCCATTCGCAAATATCGTCCGAAGTTTCTCAAGGGGATGGCATCAATCCTCTATTTCCTGGCCCTGAATTTTAAACAGGCGGGAGTTACCGACATATCATTCCAAGCTGTTTTTTCAAACGGGGAAGTGCTTACCCCTCAATACCGTGCCATGATAGAGCAGGTCTTCGATTGCCCGGTTCTTGATTCATACGGGCACATGGAAAGTGCCGTCGCCATATCGCAGTGTATGGAGGGGGGATACCATATAAACTCTGATTACGGGATTCTGGAGTTTGAAGATCCGCGTCCTTCGGAGAATGAGGCCACCATGGTGGGGCGCGCTGTGGGGACCTCTCTGTACAATCATGTCATGCCGTTTATCCGGTATGAAGTGGGTGATGATATAGAGTTTTTCGCGGAGGATAAAACATGTCCGTGCGGACGGACTCTTCCCCTGGTAAAGGTGATTCACGGGAGAAGTGATGATATGATTATCACCCCGGACGGTCGAGTTGTGATTACGCTCTATGTTTTGATGAAATTTGGCGCGAAACTCCGTTTCGCACAGTTTATCCATGAATCGCCGGCCGTGCTGCATGTGAACGTAGTCCCCGGAGAGATGTGGGCCGATGGGGATAATGATGAGATGCTCCGTTATATGAAAGAACTTACAGGTAAGGAGATGGATGTCCGGGTTCATCGGATAACCCGGGATGATTTAATCACCGATCCCTCGGGAAAGACCCGGACGGTTATATCGTACGTAAAGCAACAGGTGTGATAGTTCACGGGATTTCAGGCGGGCTATAGACTGCCGGCAGAACCGGCGTATGAGTTGATTATGGACAAAAGAGGAACAGACAATATTCGGGTTACAGTACTGTGTCTTTTGCTGGCGGCACTGGTTTTTGTTGTCTATGCCCAGACGGTAAACAGTGGATTCGTAGGGTACGATGACAGCGATTATATTACAGAGAACCCGTACGTGATAGATGGGTTGACCCGTGAGGGTGTTGCCTGGGCATTTACAACGACCCTTCACTACCACTGGCATCCGGTGACCTGGCTTTCACACATGACTGTAAGTGAATTTTTCGGTTTGAACCCCGGTGCCCATCACCTTGTAAACCTTCTCCTGCACCTTGCCAATTCCCTCCTGCTGTTCATCATTCTTCGTGGAATGACCGGCAGCATATGGCGCAGCGCCATGGTTGCCGCGCTTTTTGCGCTCCATCCCATGAATGTGGAACCCGTTGCCTGGGTAACCGGACGCAAAGATCTCCTGAGCACGTTTTTCCTGATGCTTACCATGTGGTCATATGTCATTTATGTGAGAAAGCCGGGAGTCTGGAAGTATCTTCTGTGTATCCTCTTTTTCTGCCTGGGCCTGATGACCAAGTCGATGCTTGTAACGGTTCCCGGTATCCTTCTCCTCATAGATTACTGGCCGCTTGGCCGCCTGCGTATCAGATTGTCAAGGGGAAATTCCGGCCATGAGGGGATATCCCTCTTCCGCATCATTCTGGAGAAAGTGCCCTTTATTCTCCTTTCGGCTGTTCTGGGTGTTTTGACGGTAACGGTCTTTAGCCAGAGGATGCCGACCGATGTGATGAGCGCGACTCCCCTTATCGAAAAAGCGGCGATGTCGGTAGTACATTACTGGGAATATATTGGAAAAATGCTGTGGCCGTCACATATGGCCTTTACCTATTCCCACCCCGATCTGTATTCGCCTCTGAAGATCTTTGGAGGATGGGCATTTCTGGTATGCACAACCGCACTGGTTCTCTGGTGGGCCAGGCGTTTACCATACCTTGTTGTGGGATGGTTATGGTTTCTCGGGACCTTTCTTCCGGTCATCGGAGTGGTACAGAAAGGGGGATGGGGCATGGCCGACCGGTATGCCTACGTGCCCTTTATCGGACTCTTCATTATCGTCGTCTGGGGAATTAATGATATTGCTGCAAGGTGGAAATGGCGTTTTATGAAACAGGGACTTATCGTCGCCGCGGCGGTTCTGTTGTCGGTCATGTCGGTAACGGCGTGGTTCCAGGCGGGTTACTGGAAAGATGATATCGCCCTCGCTATGCGCGCCCTCGATGTTACCGGCGGCAAAACAAACATATACAACAATCTGGCTGTTGCCCTCGAAAAAGAGGGTCGGACGGATGAAGCCATTCGATATTACCAGGAAGCACTGCGGGTAAATCCTTCCTATGTGAAGGCTCACTTTGGCCTCGGCAACGCTCTCGCGAAAAAGGGGCGGACGGATGAAGCCATTAAAAGTTACCGGGAGGTGCTGCGAATAAACCCCGAGCATACCA
>Ga0272444_10001649_pt1 | contig 21316 bp, 19 predicted proteins | sample SSMForm13_FD_201033 | JGI IMG/M metagenome (GOLD analysis project Ga0272444, IMG submission 201033) | Marine sediment archaeal communities from Little Sippewissett salt marsh, Falmouth, MA, United States - SSM-Form-13 | ecosystem: Environmental > Aquatic > Marine > Wetlands > Sediment ...
TAATACTGCCGCGTTCGAGATGTCGGCGTAGCTGGTACCGGCCAGTGCCAGGAGCAGTATCAGGCAGATAGACAGCATACGGAACTTGTTCGAGGTCATAACGGGTCTCCAGGTATTAGTTAATAACAATTACTTTTCCGAATGATTCCACGGGACCGCCGCCGCCGCTCGGATGAGCCGAGGCCCGGTAGATATACACCCCTGTTGCGACGCGATCGCCTTCGGCGTCTCGACCGTCCCAGGTGATGTCCATGATCCCGTTAGGATAATTATCGGCCGCCAGGCCGTACTTGTTGAAACTTCGTATCTTCTTGCCGGACAAGGTATATATGTCCAGGCTTAGCTGCTCGGCGGGCGAGGTTAACTCGAAATAGAAGGTCGTGGCCTCGCGCATCGGGTTCGGATAATTGAGCAGATCATGTATAGCCAGTTCGCCGGCCGCCACTACGTCAGCAGTGAACTCGATCGACGAGGCGTTGTTGGCATTGTCCCAGGCCGTGATCTTGAAAGAATGTAGCCCCGGCGAGAGGCCGGTTAGCTCGTACTGCAAGCGACCGCGCGAGTAGTCATCGCGGTCAAACTCGAACAACTCGGTCAGCATCACCGTCTTCTCCGGAGCGTCATCTATCACCATGGTGATCCCGTGCCCGAGACCGCCGGCCAGGTTGATGCCCGACGAATCGGTCAGGACCAGTTCGAGCGTCTCGTGGTCGGTGATGATATCGCCGCTGATGAAGTTGGCTCGCCCGGTGAAACCGTACTCGATTACGGGGCCGGCGGCATCCTGAGACACCGTCACCTGGTTCGATATTCGCAGGGAGTCGACCAGTCCAAGCGCGTCGGTGGAGTCGAAAACGGCGTAGGCAACGAGACGGGCGTCGCGACCGCCATACGAAATATCCAGCGGGGCGACAAAGTCAAAGGCAAACTGCCCGGCATTTATCGAGGCCGTACCGCGAAACACCATCGGGCCGGGTAACTCGTAGTCGACTTCCTCGGTCACCGTCCCCTGACTGTTGACGAGGCGGTATGTCTTCTCGCGGTCGGTATCATAAACCGTTACCTGGAGTGTGCCGTCACGATTGAGGGGGCCGCCCAGGTCGTCCACAACATAACCTTCGACATGCGCCCGGCCTAACGCCACCAGGCTGTCGGGACGGCTGGTGAATTCGATGCCCAGGTGCGGGATTCCCAACTTGAGATACGGGTCGCCGAAATACGCAAAAGCCCGGTCGTTCTTCTGAGGGATGATGGTCGTCGGCGTGATGTACTGACGCTGCAGTTTGGCGGCGAAAACCGCCTCGGCTATGGATAAACCGTATCCACCGAGCAGCATGTTGTAGACGTCCTTGTTAAAACTGGCGTTTGGCGAGGAATACACCAGCCGCGTGGCCGACACCGTAGCTACGGCGCCGCCGCCGGACATGCGCAACATCTCTTCGGCCATACCCTGCCGCTTGGGGTCATCGGAGAAACCTATGGCGCACGAGGCCGCGAACACCAGCGGCAGCCGATTGCCGTTGGTCAGACGCGGAAGATCCGACGATTGCTGGAATACATGTTCGTGTGCCCATACATCCGGGTTGCCGTGACCGACGTAATTGATCAATAGCGTGCCGTCGTTAAGCGCCTTGACGATGGCATCGTTGACAGCCGGCTTCTCGCGGTTGACGAACGGATACTCGAACTGGTAAATCTTGTTTCGATTGAAAGCCCGAGGAATCAGCGAGTCGAGTTCTTCGGTCTGAGTTGTATGAAACGTCTCGGTGTCGAAAATGCCGCCGAACTCATCGTCTGCAACAAGCGTGATCCGGCTGCGCCAGAAACCGAAATTCGCCGGGTTTTCGTAGGTCTTTATCTTGTTGACCAGGATACCGATTTCCGAGGCTGACCGAACCGGCCAACGGGCGGCAACCATATCCAGGCCGCGATCGGGGACCCGGTAGTACGACGTGTCACTGTCAAGAAGGCCGTACTTGCCGAAGTAAACGTAATTGTCATCACCGTAGCTCACATCAAGCGATTCAAAAGGATGGATATACACCGGAACCTTGTTCGGAACATCCGTTCGAAGCAGGTTACGGAAATCGTACGAGGCATCGCCGACAAAAAGAACCGCCGATGGCGCCGGTGACGGGTAGTTCTCGTAAGCGAATTTCAGGAAGTCGCGAATTGCCGTCGGGTCGTAAAGGCCAAACCCGAAATTGTCCATGATGTCTTCTATGGTCACCACGCGGACGGCGTAGCCATCTGCCTGCCGATACGCCAGGTACTCGTCGAGATAGGGGGCAAACTCCTCAGGAGTAATAACGAACAAATCCGTCTGGCCTATCGGCGCATGAAGATCAGTCGGGACAACACGCTCAATGCCCTGAGGGGAAACGGCCACGCCGGGAGCGGCCATATACAGCGAACGGTACTCGACAGACCCCGGCTCAAGGTGAAAGCTCACCTGTCCGCCCTGTCGCTCGAAATTGACCAGGCGATTTGGCCGGCGGGGGTTCGATATGTCGAGAACAATCGGCGCCACTGAAAAGCCGTCGCCGACGACGATTTCAGCCGAAGCCGGCAAGTTCTCCAGAACGAAATCCAGCCGGTCGCCGGAAGGCGTCAAAGCGCGGTTGTACAGCACATCGATGTTGTCGAAATACGGCGGTGCGCTACGGTCCTCGGTCAGCGTGAGGTTGACCTCATTCAGGCCACCTGTCAGCGCATAGGTGACGTAGGTGCAACTGAAGCCGTTGCACGTGCGTCGGATACCGGCCTGTCCGTTAACCACCGCCGAGATATAGCCGGGGCTGCCGGTACGACCCCGCAACACGAGCACCGCCGAGTCGCCGGGGACAATACCCGGAGCCGGGGCAAAGATGGTCAGATTGGTCCGGTCAGTCCAGTACCAGAGATAATAGCTGTCGATGTGACCGTCGTTTTTCTTGAGCAACAGGCTGTCCTGCTCTATATGAAGCCGATACCAAGCGTCGGTGATGGTAGTGTCCGCCGAGACGGCGGGATCCGCATCGACCGGCGCCATGCGCACCGGCTCGGTGGTGAATCCGCCACCAACGGCCAGCCAGTAGATGTTGCGGTCGGTGTAAATGTTATTGACATACTCCGGTAGATACCCATCCTGATAGACCCACCGATTGACGGCCTCACCGTAGAAGATGATGCTGTCGGCGGCATCAAAAACGCCGTCCGCACCATCGGCAACGATGATCGCGACCTCCTGAAATTCGGGTCGCGGATTCTCGTTCTGAACGTCAAGCGGTAGACCGCCGGCGTTGAACATCCGGATGCTGTCGGAGGCCAACCCGGCCGGCACCAGGCCCGCCTGCTGCAGTTGAGACCCGGTAACTACATGCAGCCCCGTCTGCACGACACTCATCTTGAACCAGGTGGCCTGCGGTGAGAAGGGACCGTCCATCGCGGCGGCAGGCTTGGCCGCTGAGCCGTCTGATACAGGCCAGGCAGTCATTTGGTCGTAGTTGGCCACCGTCGCCGCAAAGACCTTCTCAAAACGCGGATCGTCCGCCGTGGTTCCGGCTGCAATCGTCGACCGGCCTCGAAAGGCCAGGTGAATCTCAACTTCTCCGTACAGGCCTTCCGCCTGTGCCGGAGCGACCATCACCGACGTCAACCGACGGCCTCGTATCGCAACCGTCTCCCCTATCGTCACCAGAGGGCGGTGGGCAAGGCGACCGAGTGGGACTCTCTTATCGCTTACTCTCGGCCCAAGATTCCGGCCTTCGGCCGAGACCAGCGCCGCTTCAGCTCCCGGCGGGACGGCTACCTGAATCGTTCGGACCAGGGCGATATTCGAATCGGCCAACTGCAACTCGGTCAGGTCAGATGCTACTGCCGTGCTGACGACGAAATGGAACTCCGTCTCGGACGAGGCCAGTACATGCAGATCGCCACCAGTCGCGGCTGGACCGGCCATACCGATTATAGGGAGAAAAGCGAGGATTAGAGTTGTATACGATAGTCTCAGCATTGCATACCGGGTTTCTCAACCCGGCCCTGCAACCGGGTAATGCAAATAGCCACGGTCTTCGGGCCGTCCTTCAGAATCTGACGTTCAATCCGTTATTTGTCTGCGTCCGTTAACCGTATTGCTATATGCTACCCTCGCGTATCGTATAAACCCCTAGAAGGTATTAAGTTCCCGGAAAAAAGTCAACACTCTTCCGGTTTATCAGGTTCCCAATGTGCAAATTGTCGGCCGCTTTTTGAGGAAATCAACCCCATTTTTCATAAAGCATTGCTACGCAACATCATAATGATGTCGACGGGGTGCCTCCGAAACCCGCTCCGGGACCTACCCAACCAGAAACTAGCAGCAGATTGTGAAACTGACTTCATAGAAACGCCCAATCGACAGAGCTTTCTCCCTGATCTTTGAATCCAGAGCTTGTCAGTATCTGCTTATCTCCTCCCTGACTACACGGCTGTGATCCTCAAGATCACCCTCATCCTGCAATAGTCTGTACTGGTAGTCATCGACTGTCCCGTTGGGATACATCACGTCACTGAAAACGCGATAGTACAAATCGACATGCTCCTTGAGCGTGTCGGCGGTCGCCTCATCAACAGCACCGATTCGCCTGATCTCTGCCAGCGAGTATTCCATGACCTCCTCGTAGGCGGTGAAGAGCGGCCATTGCGACTTGTTGCCGGCTTCGATCATCTGTCGCATTTCGCTGTCGGGGAGGTATTGGCCGCGGGCATCGTTGCCGTCACGCCACTCATTGACCACTTGTCGCCCATAACGGAGGAACTGACCTCCGAGGGAATCGATCAGGGTAACGAGCGACTCCGCCTTCTCGCGAGACGACAGCCCGGTAAACCGGTCGATCCAGTCGACCCTGAACTGTTTGCCGCGAAGTGCTGATGATTCGGACAGCTGCTCGGGGGTCTCCGAGGCCGTTTCGATATGCACGCAGGCCGCCAGACCGGCGGCGATTAGCAGCACCGGCAGCAGTATCCTTGTCAGTAGTTGAGCTACCATAATCGTCGAGGCTACTTCCTGACCTTCTCTTCGGCGCGGGAGACGACGAGATCACAGGTGAAATGCCGCAGGAACTCCGGCTCGCGAATGACAGCGTACCCCGGGAGGCTTTCCCTGCGAGCAACGATCCGGGCCGCTGCATCGCCGACACAATCAAGGTGCGAATTCGTGTAGACACGTCGAGGCACGGCCAGGCGCACCAATTCCTTCGGGGCTGTTGTCACTTCTCCGGTTTCTTTGTCCTCGCCGCCGAACATGAGCGATCCGATTTCAACGGCGCGTATGCCGCCTTCAATATAGAATTCTACCGTCAAGCTCTGGCCGGGGAACCGGGTTGCCGGGATATGCGGCAACAACCTGCCGGCATCGACGAAAATGGCATGACCGCCGGTGGGCTCGATTATCGGCATACCGGCCTCCTTGAGCACGTTGCCGAAATAGGCCACCTGCTCGATGCGATAGTCCAGATAATCGAAATCGAGCACTTCCTTAAGGCCGGTAGCCAGCACGTCCAGGTCGCGCCCGGCCAGACCGCCGTAGGTGAGGAATCCCTCGATTACGATCAGCAGTTCGGACAGACGCTCGTACAAGCCTTCATCGTTGACCGCGATGAAACCACCCATATTCGCCAGACCGTCCTTTTTGGCCGACATCATCACACCATCGACCGCATCCATCATCTCGGTCACGATTTCCCGAATGCTTTTGCCCGAATAGCTGGGTTCGTCACGCTTGATGAAATACGCATTCTCGGCAAACCGAGCCGCGTCGTAGAAGAACGGGATGTTGTATCGATGGCAGATCTCGGAGACCTCGCGGATATTGCCCATTGAGACCGGTTGGCCGCCGGAGGAATTGTTGGTGATGGTCATGATAACCACCGGGATCTTCTCCGGCCCGTGCTCTCTGATAAACTCCTCGAGCCGGGCCGTGTCCATGTTGCCCTTGAACGGCAGCGGCTCTATCGACTCGGACTGCTTGCACGGCATATCCACCGGTATCCCGCCCTTGTGCATCACATTGGCTCGGGTGGTGTCGAAATGCGTGTTGTTTGGCACATACTGACCCGGATTGAGAATCGTGCTGAACACGATATTCTCGGCGACTCGCCCCTGGTGACAGGGAATGACATAGTCTTTTCGGAAAATGTCCTTGACGGCAGCCTCGAACCGCCGGAACGACCGGGCTCCGGCATAGGACTCATCACCCATCATAAGGGCTGCCCACTGGCTGTTTGACATCGCCGCGGTGCCGGAGTCAGTGAGCAAATCGATATAGATGTCGGCCGAGTCGAGGCGGAATACGTTGTATTTAGCGCCGATGATCTTCCTCTCACGCTCATGACGGGGCAGCAGCTTGATAGGCTCTACTGATTTGATTCGGTACGGTTCGGCTGGTTGACGTCGCTTCATCACTTACTCCAAACGAAACAGGTTAGCAATCTCGGATTCGCGTATCGTGGGAGTAAGTCTCAGGTGGCGTCCTTGACTCGCAGTCGATGGTAATCCAATCCCAGGTGGGACGGCGACATTTTGGTACTTCGCGGGCTGTTCATCAGACTTCCTTTAACCTGAATTGCGCCACGATCTTTCCGGTTGCCAGACCGCGATAGTTGCGGATGACCGGCCGTTCGTGAGGCTTGAGGAACGGGAATTCGTCGATGTTCTTGATTAGACCGAGTTGCTTGAGCGCTTCTACAATGACGGGGCCGAGCGCCCGTTGGTTGCCGTCGATGATTTTCACGGTTATACCCAGCGGTGGATCCGCAAAACCGATTCCCTCAATGGCTTCCGCACCGATTTTACATACTACATTCCCAGGAAACGAACGCATCAGATCGTAGTCAAGTCGTTTCTCGCCGGAGACCATCAGTGGATGGGCCCGCATGGCGTCACTGACGAGCGAGGAAGCCTCGGCCAAGGTGGGTGTATTTCCCTCACCAGAGGCCAGCTTCTTGAAACCGAGCGCCAGATTCCTGATGGGGATGGAAAAGACCGGTGCACTGCAGCCATCGATGCCGACTGTTGCCCGTTCGATCTGATACTCGCACATCTCTGCAACCGCAGCCCTCACCAGCTGCTGCGTACGCGAATCCGGATCAAGATACTTCGAGACGTCTTCGCCGAGGTGCCTGGCCAGCGCCAGAAAACCCGAATGCTTGCCTGAACAATTGTGGCGCAACACGTCCTTGTCTTCACCGTTGAGCGGGTACTGCTCGTCCTGGCGCATGCCGATCGGCCAGTGCATACCGCATTTGAGATCGTTCGGAGAGTTGCCCGCCTGCGCCAGGTTAGACATCACCAGTTCCCGGTGCTCATCGGAACCGGTGTGAGAGGCACACATTACGGCCAGTTGCTTCGGCGAGAAACCGAAACGTTCGAATCCGCCGGCCATCAGCAGCGCCATAGCCTGAAAGGGCTTGACGACCGAGCGCGTCATGTACTGGACATCCGGGTTGCCCAGATAATGCGTAAGTCTCCCCTTTCCATCCAGAACCGCCACTGTGGCGTAATGGACGGCTTCAATGATTGGGTCGCGGTAAACAAGTGCAGCGACGTCGGTTCCGTTATTCACTTTGCAAGATTCCTGATGTCTTCGTTACATTCAAGTAGTCTCGATAATGTAATCTATTCCGCAGGATTTTCCAGAGGTTTTATCGATCAAGCCGGCGCTGGTTCGCTTTGCCGGCATTATCCGAGCAATGCAGTCCAGAGCGTCGAAAGGAACTACTATGAAATACCTTACTACATCGTCTCTGATCATTCTCCTGCTGATATGCGTCACGGCCGTGGGAATGGACCTGGCGAAATTCCAGGAGCATCAGCAGAAAGCTATTGAGGCATATCAGAGCGGGGACCTGACGAGCTTCGTCTCTTACACCCGCGAAGCTCTGAAGGCGTATCCTCAATCGCCGCCGGCCCGGTACAACTTGGCCTGCGGACTGGCCCTGACGGGCCGGCACGAAGAAGCCCTGGTCATGCTGCGCGGGTTGGCCGAGGCAGGTATCGACTACGGCATCGCGACCGATCCTGATTTCGAGTCGCTTCGTGCACTTGACGAATTCAAGGTGATTCTGGCGCTGGCCGAGAAGATGACCGTCCCGATCAGCCACAGTAAGACTGTCTACGAGCTTGATCAGATCGACATGGTGACTGAAGGTCTGGCATGGGATCCGATTGGGAGGCGGTTTTTTATCGGGAGCATGCGCCACGGCAATATCATGGTCATCGATTCGCTTGGATCGCTGTATCAGTTCGCCCGCGTGGAGAGTGAGACGCCCATCTCGATTCTGGGCCTCGAGGTCGACACGGTTCGCAGGGTGCTGTGGGCGGCCGGAACAGCCGGCATCCTTGCTCCCGGCTACCGGGAGGAGCATGCGGGCATCACCGGGGTGTTCGGTTTCGATTTGACGTCCGGGGAGACGAAGCACGCCTGGATGCTCGATGACCGCCACATTGACTTCGGATTCAACGACCTGACTGTAAGCACCCGGGGCGATATCTTTCTTTCCGGCGGGCCGGTCTATCGCGTGGCCGCTGGCTCCACAACTCCAGTGATGATGCTCGATGAGAATACGTCCGTGGGTTCCAACGGAATCACGCTGTCGGCCGATGAGCGGACGTTGTTCGTCTCGACCACCGGCGGCATTCTCGCGGTGGACATGGCCTCCGGGGAACGGCGGTGGCTGGAGCATCCTGATTCGCTGATAATCGGCGGTTTCGACGGCATGTACTACCATAAGGGCTGCCTAGTCGGTATTCAGTACGGCGCCGGGGCCTGGCGGGCGGTGCAGATGCACATGAACGCCGATGAGACGGCGGTTGACAGGGTGACCGTGCTGGAACAGCACAACCCGAACCTTTCGTTTGCGACGACCGGGGCGCTGGTCGGCGATACGCTGTATTTCCTTTCGAGAAGTCTTCCCCCGGATCCGATGCCGGAGATGATGCCCCCGCCGGTGCGGCGCTGGGTCGGTCGACCGATGATACTCAAGGCAGCGCTGCACTAGAGCAGACTTCTAGCCGTCGCCAAGCGTCTTTTTAATCTCGGCAGCCGTCTGCAGGTCCATACCTTCGGCGCGCTCTTCGAGCAGCGTTATCAGTTTGCGGCGTGTGGCCTCGGGTTTGTCCTGGGCAAGTTTAACGCGGCACTCCACGCGGTCGGGGTCGATGCGAAACACCGCCGTTTCCTTGAGCAGTCTCTGATAGATGGGTTCGGTGGCGGTGATCGGGCGGAAGTTTCCCTCGGGTTGGTATTTTTCCATGAGAAGTTGCAGGACGCGGGCGGATTCGTCGGCGTCGTTGATCACCGAGGCCCGGCCGTTGATCTGAACCGACTGGTAGAGCATCGTCGCGCCGCCGGCATGGTCGTTGGTCAACCAATGCGACGGGATAAAGGAATATGGCATGTTGACGTTGAAGGTAACTTTCGGACGGCTGTACAACACGGTGAATTTCTCCCCTTCCACAGCGCCGTGAAAAAAGACCGTCCGGTCCTCGGTCACGAAATTGAGCGGCACCACCCTGGGGTAACCGTCAGGCGTGACGATACCCAGGTAGCCGATAGCCGGTTTGGCCAAAATGCCATCGATAGTCTTCGGATCGTCGACGCAGTACTCATCACGTCTCATGGGCGGGCCTTCCCTTGCTGAGTTTCGTTGCAAAGCTGTACGCCTCAAGTCAGCTTCGTGTTTGGTTGACGGCCTCGAGGCTACGTGGTCGATACGAGATCACTACCTTTCGCTCGACTGTTCTTCCTTCCCGCAAATAGGTAATTGTCATACTACGCACGGCGCGGGAACCCGATCGAAGGTGTTGATTAAACGTAATCTCCACCCGATCGTTAGGCTGCAGCACAAGCGCTGGTGTGAAAGGCGAAGTCTGATCATACCCGCCGGGGCCGGAGAACTCGGGACGATAGGTGATGCTTCGATCATCGATGAGCGTCAACGAATACGATTCCAGTCGTATGACATCGTAGCCTTGATTCGAGATCAGTATAGCGTCCGAGAGCACCAACCGGACCGTGTCGAACTCGAGTTGGCGCGGCATATGGAACACAAGAACGCTATCCGTTGACTCACAGATGTGCTCGTCGAGCACATGACAGAGCTTGAAACCCTGCTCTTCGGCGATCTGCAGGGTCCGTTGTTCATCGGCGAACAGGTCCACGGTATGCCCGCCGCCGCAGGCGACGACACTCATGATCAACGCGATGCAGACGACGGCGGCCGCGGCGATTGAAGTTTTGATGCCACTCACACTCATTCCTCCCGAAGCCGATTACCGGCCTCTTGATTCTCGGAATTGCTTCTACGTCGTTTCCGCCAACACCACCTGCCGTATGTCCTCACGCGAGAAGAAGAACGGTGGTTTGTCGTCGGCGCCGTGCTCGGTCGTGCAGACGATAAACGTCGTCGACTCGAATATCGCCACGACTTCTTCGCCGGGTGAATCCGGCTCGAGGTGCTTGCAGACCTTGCCGACCTCGACCCACATCGGCGGCTGCCAGTGCATGGCCGAATTGACTTTGATGGCCGCAATCCGGCGGTCCTTGATCGGCGCCCGCAGGGTTGGCAGCAGGCGCGCTTTCAGATCTTCGTATTGCTCATCAGTCAGCATGAATCCCCTGCAGCACTATCATCAAGCCTGTTTGCGGATCACGTCCAGCAGGGTGCCGTCGCGCCATTCGATCACATGCACGACCTCGTCGGTTGTCTCGGCGACGGGTGGGATAGTCCCAAACTCGTTGGCTTTGGCTACAGATTTCTCGTGCAGTTCCTCTATAGAAACCAGCTTGACGCCGAAATCGCCGCCTCGTTCGAGAACGGCGTCTTTGTACGTACTGGTGCCGGCCGGGTTGACGGCTGCAAATTCTTCGGTGACGACAACATCGATCACCTCGCCGGGCGTCGTGCGCGTGTACACCTTGTCGACGACCTTCGGGAAGCCCTTGCCATTTTTGCCGGTGGCCAGCGGCATGAAGATGATGGTCAGGTCGGCTCCCGCGGCAACATCCTGCCCGCCGCCGATACCGCCGATAATCCGCCCCCCGGCGCATACGGTGTTGAGATTGAAGTCGGTGTCGACCTCGAGTGTCGAAAGCACGGCCAGATCGAGCATGTTGACGGCGCTCTCCTTGTTGGCGACCGAGGCATAGTAGGCGGTGGTGATTTCATGGTGATACGGATTGGTCAACATCGATTCGAACATCCTCGGGCTGGGCTCGAACAACTGGCCGTGCATTAGGTGCCGGAGGGTGCCCTCCTCGAGCATGTCAACATGCAGTGAGGTCACGCCGCCGATGGAGAAGTTGGCCTTGATACCGGCCTCTTTGAGCATGCTGCGGATATTCTCGAGAATGAGCAGACCGGCGCCGCTGCCGACCTGGAAAGCGAAATCGTCTTTAACGACGCCCGAAGCTTTGATCACTCGCGTGATATTATCGGCCACCTGGGCGTTGAACGGGTTGGAGCGGGCTTTCTCGACATCGAGCGTGCCTGACCCGATGCCCTCGTTGAGTCCGGGGTCGTCGACCTTGACCACAAAATCCACCTGTTCCATCGACAGGGGTGTGGGCATAACGACGATATCGCTGACGCTCCCGGCCAGCAGGCAGACATACTCGGCGCAGGCGGCGTCGGCGTTGAACAGCCCCACCGGACCGCAGAGGTGTTCGGGCTTGCCCATCAGGCCGTTGGCGTTGCCGTAGATATCGGCGATTGGGACCGGTCCGAACGCGACTTTGACATTGACCTCGCCGGTCTGCATCTTCCGCACCCGGTTGCCGTGGGAGAATCCCACCGACACCCAGGGCAGCAGCTCGCCCTTGACCACCGACTCGCCAAGCTTGCGGTACGGGTTGCCGTGGAAGCCGGTAATGATGCCGTCACGGACGGCCTCGATCAGCCAGGGGTCGACATGGTCAAAAAAGGCGTTGCCGTAAATCTTGATATCGCGTTTGCCGGTTTCCCGGAGCTTGGCGACGGTCATTTGCAGGCCCTTGTCGCCGAAGCGGTAATAGTGCGGATATGAAATCCAGTCGCCGTCGTTGATCACGTCCATGACGGCGTTGAGGGTGACAACCTTGTTTTTGCGCCGGGGTATCCGTGGGGTAATTCGCTGGCCGACCATACGATCGGTATATACGCGGTCGTTGAAGGCTTTCGTGAAGGGTTCGTATTCTTTGCCGTTGTAGTTCATTGCCGTATCCTCAAGTATATATTCCGCGCTAAGGTTAGACCATCGCCCGGAGAATGTCAAGGGGGGCCGGGGTCAAGGTCGATGAACCCACAGTCCGCCGCTGCGAACAGGGCGCCTATGGCATTTTGGCCAGATTGTCTACTGGGGTCTCCCCTGCCGTTCCCATTCGTCGCGGGTCATGAAGGCGGCCGGCGTGATCGCGCGATGCACGGCCAGGATGCCGTCGAGATGGTCGATTTCATGCTGTAACAGCTCGGCCAGGTCCGAGTCGGCGTCGAGAGTCTGTGATTGCCCGTGTTGATCGGTGTAGTTCACGGTGATCTCGGAGGCGCGGGAGACGCGGACGAGAAGGTCCGGGAAGCTGAAGCACGAGTCCCACATCTCGATCGTGTTGTCGCTACGGGCGGCAATAGCGGGATTGATCAAAGGCCCGGCGAAGCTTTCGTCAAACATGCGAACGGAAATCACCCGTTGCAGTCGGCCGATCTGGGGTGCGGCGATACCTCGTCCAAAACCTCGCTCGGCGCGGAAAGCGGCCAGGGTGTGGTCGAGATCGCGGACGAGGGTTTGTGTTTCGGGAGCGGCGGGGTCGGTTATCTCGGCGGATGTCTGCATGAGTGTTGGGTTGCCGAGAAGCAGGATTTCGCGGGCTGGCATTGGGTTTCTCCTATGCTGGTGTCGCCGGAATATACGATAAAGAGATGTTGCACGCACGTGCACATTTTCCCGGAAATGGGTTCGTTTTGTTGGTTTTGGTGTCACACGCATCTGTCCGACCGGGCAAATGGGTTCGTTTTGTCATTTCTGGTTTCTCCAATGGCACGTCCGCGGACGGACGTGCCCTACAGTGAAATGGGTTCGTTTCGTCATTCATGGGCCGACGGGTAAGAAACGGCCGGATGCACGTTGGGCCGGATTTGGGCCATGTCTCCAATAATGGGGGCAGTTGCGGGATTAAAGGCGAGTTGCCTCGGTTTTTGGGCGATAAGGCGGGTGAGTTGGTGGTGATTGGGCGCGTTGATCAGGAATCGGTAGATGTCGCGGACCAGAAGAGACCTGTTGGTGAGGCACATGTTCAGTACACGAATGCGAGCGTGTCTGAGACCAATGGCTCTCGCCAAATAGGTGTTTTCCTGAGTGTATCGTGGAATTGGTAGTTGGGCCATGTGCGGTATTCAAACCAGACCCGGTAGGTCTCGCCCCTTTCGAGCTCGAATTCAACAAACTCCGCGATATCGATAGTGTCGACATACGATTCCCCCGGTGCGAGATCGATGAACCGAGAGTCGGTTAGAACATACAATACGTCCAATTCCCTACCCCGCGGCGGCTCTTCGCCGGTTGCAGCCGATCTGACAAAGAATTTCGGGTTGCAGTCATAGCACGGGCCATACTCCTCGATGGCGTAGACTTGCTCCGACACGTTTCGTATCTCCGCTCGCACTCTGAAGTGATCGTCGGACCAGGGCCACCAGCTGGAGATGTACGGCGGGTTGTCAACAAACGCGATGCGAAACTGCATGTCTGAATCGACCGCCGGGTCGCCGGCCGCTATCAGGATCGCGGCTGCGGACAGAATGATCAAGATGGCTGGTTTCATTCCTTTTCCCTCCTGCACGGGTGTTACCTCCGCCGGCAAGTGGTGCTCGTCACCTGCGATGTGATATTGGAGACAGCCATGTCAGTTCAACACTCCTATCCGCCGCAGCAAGTTCCACACTATCATCGGAAGAGCAAGGCAGCGAAAGAGAACGACCAGCGAAGACGCTTTCGCATGTAGGCTGAGTGCGTGTAGTAATGACGGGCAGAAGCCTTGATGTGTTCTATCGTGACTTCGTAGGCGATTCGCATGTGTTCTCCCCTGTGTGATATGTGATCTGGTCTATCACCGTCTATCGTATGTCAAAGCCCTGCGGCCAGCATGGCTGGACATATGGAATTGCGGAGCTCGCGGAGACAGATACTAGTGACCAATACCTGGAAGTGCACGCTAGCCCTGTATCAGTTTCGCAGTTGCATATGTGATGATCCCACTTAACCAGCCCAGCCCCCGGGCAGAAGAACAAATCGAAGTAATACGGGAAAGAGTACCCATCAGCCGTCATACGATAATGGCCACAGACGAATGTCCCTGCTGGAACAGTGACAACAGCGCCTTCTGAGACCAGTTCTATCGTGAATGATAGTTCGACGCCAATACTCCATTGGTCACCAATGTCCGTGGGGTAATGGAATTTGTTACATGGGGTGCACGCAGTCATCGGATTCCATTCCCACAATCCATCGCACCGCGAGGTAACCAGGGCAAAAATGGGGTTACCCTCGAACCGATACCATGTCTCGTCGCCGATCACCGTATCAGACACGATCCTAATGGTATCGAATTCCTCGCTGTATTGAGTGCCCTTGCAGTAGATGTATCTCTCAACATAAGCCCACTCATTCCCGACGGCGAGCGGCACGAGTACCGGAATGGGTTCTGGGTTAGTACCGGAGTCTGTACAACTCAACAAGGCTGCGGTGGCTAGCAGCAGTGAGATTCCCCAACCAAGGTAACGAAACATTCTTCACCGTCTTCCCAGCAAGTGATTTCCCTATCCATGAGTATAGGGAAAATGGTGCGGGGTGTCAATGGGGGGCCGGACAAGGTGTGAGAGCACAGGACATCCCACCCCAGATGTGCGATCCCTTTGGGATTTGCGCATCCTGAAACGGGCCACCCAGGTAACCGCAGATCGGGAGGACGGATCTGCCCGACAGGACATCTGCCGCCACCGGCGGGGGTTGGCCGGACAGGGCGTAAGAGCGCAGTATATCCCACCCCAGATGCGCGGCCTCGCTGAGGCTCGCGCATCCTGGGATGGGCCACCCAGGTAACCGCAGATCGGGAGGACGGTTGCCGGCATCACGAGAAAATAAAAAGGCCCCGTGTGGTACGGGGCCTTTGGTTGATTGAGGGGACTGGCGTCACGCCATGCGCGTGAATACCGATTTGAGGTACTCCCGGTTGAGTTGCGCAATGGCTCTGACGCTTATCTCTTTCGGGCAAACGGCCTCGCACTCGTAGTGATTCGAGCAATTGCCGAAACCCTCGGCGTCCATCTGGTTGATCATGGCCCGCACGCGACGCGATGCCTCGGGTTTGCCCTGGGGAAGATTCGCCAGATGGGAGACTTTCGCCGCGACGAACAGCATCGCCGAACCGTTCGGGCAGGCCGCCACACAGGCGCCGCAGCCGATACAGGCCGCGAAGTCCATAGCGTTGTCGGCGTGCTTTTTCGGAACGAGGATAGCGTTGGCATCGGGGGCCGCCCCGGTATTCACCGAAATGAAACCGCCGGCCTGCATGATGCGGTCGAAGGCCGAGCGGTCAACCACGAGGTCTTTGACGATCGGGAACGGCCGGGCGCGGAAGGGTTCGACAGTGATTTCATCGCCGTCCTTGAAATTGCGCATCCGCAGCTCGCAGGTGGTGCAGCCTTTTTTGCCGCCGTGCGGGATGCCGTTGATGACCAGTGAGCAGGCGCCGCAGATGCCTTCGCGGCAATCATGATCGAAATGTATCGGTTCGGTGCCCTGGGTGATCAGCGTTTCATTGACCACGTCGAGCATCTCCAGAAACGACATGTCCGGGGAGATGTTTTCGGCCCGGTAGGTCTCGAATCTCCCCTTCTCACGGGCGTTTTTCTGACGCCAGACCTGTAGTGTGAAGTTCATTATTTGTAACTCCTTGTGGCCAATTCAACATTTTCGAACTCGAGATGCTCCTTGTGGAGCTGCGGCGGTGCGCCGACCCCTTTGTACTCCCAGGCCGCGACATAGGTGTAGTCCTTGTCGTTGCGCAACGCCTCACCCTCGGCAGTCTGGTATTCTTCGCGGAAATGGGCGCCGCAGGATTCGTTGCGGTCAAGGGCGTCGTAGCACATGATCTCGGCAAACTCCAAGAAGTCCGCGACCCTTCCGGCGCGTTCGAGCATCCAGTTGAGCTCCTCGCCCTCGCCGAGGACGCGGAGGTTCTGCCAGTATTCCTCGCGGAGTTCGGGGATTTTTTCGAGGGCTTTTTTGAGGCCGGTTTCGTTGCGCGCCATCCCGCAGCCCTCCCACATTATGTTGCCGAGTTCCTTGTGGAATGAATCCGGGGTGCGCTTGCCGCCGATCGAGAGCAGTTTCTTGGCACGGTCGTTGACGTCTTTTTCGGCGGCATTGAAAGCGTCCAGATCGGGCGAGATGTTTTTCGGACCGACCTGGGCAAGGTAACCAGCGATGGTGTACGGCAGGATGAAGTAGCCGTCGGCCAGCCCCTGCATCAGCGCCGAAGCACCCAGCCGGTTGGCACCGTGGTCGGAGAAGTTGGCCTCGCCGATCACGAACAGGCCGGGGATGTTGCTCATGAGGTTGTAGTCCACCCACAGGCCGCCCATAGTGTAATGCGAGGCGGGGTATATCCGCATGGGGACTTCGTAGGGGTCTTCGTCGGTGATCAGGTGATACATCTCGAACAGGTTGCCGTAGCGTTGCTGGATGAGGTCCTTGCCGAGGCGATTGATGGCGTCGGAGAAATCGAGGTAGACGCCGTATTTGGTCGGGCCGATGCCTCTGCCCTCATCGCAGACTTCCTTGGCGCTGCGCGAAGAGATATCGCGCGGGGCCAGGTTGCCGAAACTCGGGTATTTTCGTTCGAGGTAGTAATCGCGGTCTTCCTCGGGGATGTCGTTCGGGGCGCGGTTGTCGTCTTTTTTCTTGGGTACCCAGATGCGACCGTCGTTGCGCAGTGACTCGGACATCAGGGTGAGTTTCGACTGGAAATCGCCCGAGCGCGGAATGCAGGTCGGGTGAATCTGGGTGTAGCAGGGGTTGGCGAAGAGCGCCCCGCGTTTGTAGGCACGATAGGCGGCGGTGACATTACAGCCAAGGCCCATGGTACTGAGATCGAACACGCGGCCATAGCCGCCGGTGGCGAGCACGACGGCATCGGCGGCGAAGGACTGGACTTGGCCGGTGGCCAGATCGCGGACGACAATGCCCTTAGCGTGGCCGTCGACGAGGACCAGGTCGAGCATTTCCGAGCGGGGGTGCATCTTGACCTGCCCGGATGCGGTCTGCCGCTGCAGGGCCGAGTAGGCGCCGAGCAGAAGCTGCTGGCCGGTCTGGCCGCGGGCGTAGAAGGTCCGGGAGACTTGCGCCCCACCGAACGAGCGGTTGTCCAGGGTGCCGCCGTATTCGCGGGCGAAGGGCACGCCCTGGGCGGCGCATTGGTCGATGATGTTGTTGGCGACCTGGGCGAGGCGGTAGACGTTGCCCTCGCGGGAGCGGAAATCGCCGCCTTTGATGGTGTCGTAGAACAGGCGCCAGATCGAGTCGCCGTCGTTCGGGTAGTTCTTCGCAGCGTTGATACCGCCCTGGGCGCCGATGGAGTGGGCGCGGCGCGGGCTGTCCTGGAAGCAGAAAGCGGTGACGTTGTAGCCCAGTTCGGCCAGTGAGGCGGCCGCCGAGCCTCCGGCCAGGCCGGTGCCGACGACGATTATGCTGTATTTGCGTTTATTGGCCGGGTTGACCAATTTGAGCTCGAAGCGGTGTTTGTCCCACTTCTCGGCCAGCGGTCCCGACGGGATATGTGATTTCAGTTCCATTTTACATCCCTCCCTGTGGTAAGGTCACGCATCCGAAAAGGATTGACAGCGGGATGGAGACGTAACCGATGAAGACGAACACGGCGATGATGTACCCCAGCAGTTCGATTTTCGGCAAGGTGTTGCTGTTGGCCCAGCCGATGGTCTGGAAGGTGCTTGAGAAAGCGTGGCTGAGGTGGAAACAGAGCAGCGCGATGGCGATGATGTAGACAATCGCCACGACGGCGTTCTGGAATCCGAGGATGATCATCGAGTAGACATCGTGCCGTCCCAGGCTGTCGGTGAGATCCTTGAACTCGGGATTGGTGGCCTGGACGGTGAAGTGCAGCAGGTGATATATCACGAAGGCCAGAATCATCAGGCCGGTCCAGATCATCGTCCGTGATGTGAGGGCGGCTTTGACATATTGGCGGTAGCGATAGTTGACCGGACGCGAGGCCCAGTTTTCGAACGTGACCTGCAAGCCTTTCCAGATGTGGATGGCGAAGAACGTGAACAGGCTCAGGCGTATGAGCCAGAGCAGGCCGCCCAGGTTCTGGAGCGCCTCGGCGTAGGTGTTGAGCTGCTCCTGGCCGAGGAATATTTGCAGGTTTCCGATCATGTGGCCCACCACAAAGCCGAAGGCGATCACGCCGGTGACGGCCATCAGGAGTTTTTGCCCGACGGACCGTACCACCACAAGGGCGCCGACACACGATGAGGTGGGAGATTGTATGGTGGTATTCATTGGTACCCTTCTTGTTGACAAGTTGGTGCGGTCGAAAGGTAGCCTGCCGCGCGGTCAGCGTCAATAATGAATTAAGCCGGTCCGGTTTTGATTGTACAATGCATTGAGAACTAACGTGAGTCGAGGGGGAGATTGTTGGAGAAAACCGGCGAACGATGAGTACAATCTACGACAATCGGCCGGGCGGGATCGGTGGTGTTTCGGAGGGTTCGCCGGTTCGGGGCTGTCCGGGTTGTGTCGAGAATATATTTGACATGAAATGGTCATTGTGTTATTCGTGTATACCAATCACGCTGGAGAAAGAACAGACATTTACATATCCACCAATCTCAAGGAGAGATCAATGTCCTGGTTAAGAACATTCGCCGTTGCAGCGCTGGCGTGTCTTCTCCTGGCCTCGCTGGCGACCGCCGCGGGCACGATCAGCATGAAATTGTCCGGACCGGGCGCGGTCGATGAGACTACCATAAAGGCGGGCGAGAAGGTTTCGTTTGACCTGTATTTCAGCAATGATGCAGTGCGTCGCGGCATCTCGGTGGGCTTCAAGATGACGTCCGATAACATCACGGAGATCGTCCATGTGGCCGACAGCGGCAAGGGATTGAACGAGCATGGCGATATCAAGGGTTATAACGGTTGGGAAGGCAAGGCGGTGTTCGATTTCACCGGCGTAATTGTCGCTCCCCACAGCTGGGAAGGCACCCTGCCCGACACGATCGGTTTCGCGGGCATCGTAATCAAGAAGCGCTGGCAGCCGCAGGAGTTGACCAAGCAGCTTTCGTGGGATGTTATCGTTCCCGATACGGGCACGATCGTGGTCGACAGTACGTTCTTCCCTCCCGGCGGTGACTGGATGTATGACAACGAGGAGCTTCCCGGCTGGGAAGGCCCGTACGAGTTCAAAGTCGTCAAATAAGGTTTTTTGTCTGCAAAAGCCCGCCTTCGCGGCGGGCTTTTTTATGGGGATTGTCCAGCGGTTAGCCTAATGAGCATTCGTATGATACTGATTGGAGTCGGCCTGGTGCTGGTCGGTTTGGCTGTGTCGGCGCAAGAGGACAGCAGCGGGGTCGATTCGGCGACGGTGATCGATAGCACGGCGGCGCCGGGGCGGTTCATTGTGCGGTGCCAGAGACTCCTGGTGGACGACATGCAGCTGCAGGATACGCTGGAGGTTACGCTGGAGTCGTTCGGCAGGCCGATCGGCGGGTTTGACTTGAAGATTGCCGCCGACAGCCGCTACCTGGCGATTCTCGATGTTTTGCCGGGCGAGATATACGACTCGTGCGGGTGGGAGTATTTCCGGGCGTTTCAGGTTGCGACCCTTCCCGAGGACGGGCGGCCGTCGATGGTGTGGAAGGCGGTGGCGTTGTCGAAAGCTTCGCCGGACACAACCGAGCCGGAATGCCTGACGCTGGAGGGGCAGAAGTCGATGATTCGCCTGGTGGTGTCGAGCGCACATGTATCCGAGCCGATCCCGGATACGGTGGCGCCCCTGTTTTTCTACTGGGAGACATGTTCGGATAACGTGCTATCCGACGACAAGGGAACGTCGCTCATGATGTCGACGCAGGTGTTCGACTATCTTGACCGTCAGATGCCGGCCGACCGGGCCCTCTTCCCTACCCGATTGGGTGCGCCCAGGCAGTGTATCGATCCGTCCAGGCCCAATCGGCCCAAACGGGCGGTCGAGTTTCACAACGGGGGGATCGAATTCAGATATGAGCCGGGACCGATTAGTACGGACAGCGCTCAGTAGCAGCCCTTACTTGACAAAGGCCATCTTGATTATCCGGCTTTGATTCTCGGATAGCAGCCGGGCCAAATAGATGCCGGTGGCTACGGGCGCACCTCGGGCGTCCTGGCCGTTCCATGTTGGTTCATAGTGCCCGGCGGGCGTGACGGCATCGACGAGGGTGGCAACTTCCTGTCCCAGGATATTGTAAATCTTCAACGTGACGTGGCGGGAGCGATCGTTATCGAATCGCAGGACAGTCTCGCCGTTGAAGGGATTCGGGTAATTCTGGTAGAGGGTGAACGATTCCGGCAGCAGGTCAACGGGGTCGGGGTCATCGATGTCGGTCGGTGTCTGGAACTGGTAGACGAAGATGGTGTCGTGAGACTGCCCGATCAGGTTGAGGACCTCGCCGGCGGTCTCAAAGAATTTCCAGTTAGTCAGTTTTCTGCCGAGGGGAACGGAATCAATAAGAGAACCATCGCAGTAGCTCATAGCTACCATCTCGGTGTCAGCCCGCAGGCCAGCGACGAAACACTGGGGGTCATAGACATGCTGAAGGACAATGAGCTCACAGTCTCGATGCCAGAAGGATATCACGGAGTCGTTGTGGAGGCGGTAGCAGTCGGTTTCCGCCGCATTCGACTGAACCCTTTCCAGTGGCCAAGTCCATGGATCTCCGGGACCCCAGTGCTGGATGATGAATTCATCTCCCGGGAAGAATCCTATGTAATCGCCCACGAACAAGCTCGGGCACCATTGATCGTCCAGTCGTAGGCGCACTGTATCGATCTCATCGTTGCTGAAAAGGCACGTTGTAGATGACATACTCCACTCCGTAACCCAGGGATCGTAGGGCTGTGAGTAGTCCTTGTAGTTGGCGTAGGAGTGGTAGTTGGAGACTCCCACAATAGTCCGCTGATCGGCGAACTCACCCAGCGAGAACGGGGTGAATGGCACCCGGCAGAGTTGTGTGTCAAGAAGAGCATCGAACATAACGGAAGTGGAGTAAAAGAC
>Ga0272444_10001651_pt1 | contig 21307 bp, 19 predicted proteins | sample SSMForm13_FD_201033 | JGI IMG/M metagenome (GOLD analysis project Ga0272444, IMG submission 201033) | Marine sediment archaeal communities from Little Sippewissett salt marsh, Falmouth, MA, United States - SSM-Form-13 | ecosystem: Environmental > Aquatic > Marine > Wetlands > Sediment ...
GATCCGGAGCCATGTTTGGAGCCGGCGGCTCAGCACGGAGACCACGGTCCCCATGATGGCCTGCGTCACCTGTTCTGATCTCTGATCCGGACCTCGGCGAACGTCAGCCACGCTCACCCGGATCAGTCCGAAAGTGTCCACCGGTGGTGCTCCGCGAGAGGTTCAACGCCTGAATTTTGTATAATTTACCACATTTTACAAACATTGTCAACGCTTTTTTATTCGTCGGATGGACGAAAAAGGCCCCCGGGGTCTCCGGAGGCTCATTTCCCTTGAGAATTCGGTGAGATGCCGGCGGGTCTTGGCCTTTTCCGCTGAGAATTGACTCAATCGTCTTGCCGGTAGAGCAGATCGATCGCGAACCACCCCGCTCACCAGCGGTCGATCAATCCACAAAGGTCCAGCTCAATCCCCCGCCGAAGGTTCGGCCCGGTAAGGGGTAACCGGAGCGCAGGGCGAATTTCCGGTCCCCCAGGTTTCGGCCGATCAGATAGAGCGTCAGATGTGCAAGAAAGCGAGCATCAAACCTGGCGTTAAATCGTGTTTCAGCGGCCAGTCGCTGTTGCTCGGCACTGTCCGCATACCGCTCTCCGATCCCCTCAAGCTCAACGCCGGCGGTCAATACCAGTTGATCGTCGATGATCGTCAGGTTGGTTCGCAGTTGTGCGGAGAGCTGGTGAGACGGCTGATACGGTAGTGTCCGGTCGGTATCATGGTCTCGGGCATCGAGGTACGTATAGGCCAGCGAGCCCCCCAGGTTTCTGAACACGTTTCCCGCGAGATGGACCTCCGCACCCTGAATACGGGCTCGGTCGGTGTTGACCGGCATCCAGTATCCATAGGTATAACCGTCGTCCACGGTGTCCCACTGGATAAGATCCTCCACCCGGCGGTGAAACAGGCACAGATCACCTTGAAGCGGTCCGATCCGCCCGCGCAGGCCGATCTGGGACGAGATGGCTCGCTCCGGCCTGATGTTCGGATTTCCGCTCTCTCCGTAATCGAACTGTCCGTCTGAGTCATAGTCGTATTGGGCCTGCGGCCAGTAGAGATCGTTGAATGTCGGGGCGCGATAGGCGCGCCTCAGGGAGACGAACAGAGAAGCGGATTCTCTGATCAGGCAGGTGACGGTCAGCCCCGGATTGATCTGGTCGTCGAAACCCTGATGATAATCATAGCGGGCCGTCAGCCGGGCTCTGAGGAATTCTACGACGGCGATCTCATCCTGAGCAAACAGCGCACCTCTATTGAGATCATGCTGTCCATTCTCAGAGGAGTCCAGCTGCCGATGCTGCACCTCCCCTCCCCAGGTGAAGGTGTGCGTCCGAAGAGGTGAAAAGGTATGCTGCACTTCTGCCCCATGGATCCAGCGTGAATGGTCGGCCTCGATGAGCCAATCAGGGTTGTCGAATTCCTGCCGGCTGTACTGTCGATAGATGATGGATCGAAGGTTGTGTCCCTGCCTCGGCGATATCTGCAGAGAGAGCGTGTGGTGCCAGCTTTTGTCCTGTTGACGGCTCGACGGCGTGGGCAGTTCCTCCATTCCGGGCGTACCCAGATCGGCATCATAATACTGCATGTTGTAGGCCAATTGCCCCCTGGATCCCAGAGAGTAACTCAGCCGGGTGTCGAGATGCTGATTGCTGTAGTCGCTGTTCTGCCGAAACCCATCGTAATCGGTCTTGGAGCCGAGCAGATGAATACGGAATCCCTTGCCCAGAGGACGGGCCAGACGGCCGGTGATCCTCTCCAGTCCATGATCGCCCTGGCGATACGATACGGTCGAGGTGATACCGGAGAGAGGCGCCTGGCGGGTGATCACGTTGATCACCCCGCCCATGGCATCGGCCCCGTACAGGGGCGAGGCGGCCCCACGGATGATCTCCACCCGGTCGATGTTGTCCAGACACAACCGGTTCAGATCGAAACCTCCCAGCTGAAGGTCGTTGACCGGGACGCCGTCGACCAGCACCAGGACCTGCCCGGCGGTGCTGCCCCGCATGCTCAGGGCGACATTCTGCCCCAGTCCGCCGTATTCACCGATGCTGATCCCGGGGATCGAACTCAAAGCGTCTCCTAAGTGCAGAGCGGTGGACCCTTGAATCTCCTGCCCGTTGAGGAAAAAAACATTGGCGGTGCTCTCCCACAGCGGCTGAGGAGTACGGGTGGCCGTCACCACGATGGGCTGCAATTCATAGTCGACCTGATGAAGGTCGATCTCCTGGGCCAGTGATTGGCGCAAAGAAAAGGCACCGATCAGGCTGAGCGCCAATAGGATCCACAGATATCGACCGGTCATGATCTTCTCCTTTGCGATAGGTTCGCGGCGGATATGAATTCCGAAGAAAGGTTCTTCGGCTTCATTCCATTTTCAAACGCGATCTCAGAGCCGTGAGTCCGGGCCCTGCGGCGGCAAATATCACCGTGTTGGAAATCATGTGCATCAACGAAAAGGTCAGCCCGGCGATCAAGATCCTGGCCAGCTGACCGAGCATGCCCAGGGACAGGGCCATGACCAGGTTGGTAATTACGTCGTAGAAGATCGTGACCGTCAGTCCGCACAGCGCCAATCTGGCCCAGGCCCGAGGGCGTTTGACCCAAAACCGTATCAGTCCGCCGAACGTCCCGATCAGGGCCATGGCGATCACCTGAGCCACGGCCAGTGGAACGGCCGGCACGCCCATTGGGTTGAGCATGGTGAACAGGCCCATGGAGACGGCACCGGTGACCAGACCAATCCTTGCGCCCAACAGATGTCCGGAGATGAAGACCGTCAGGGTGATCAGCTCCACATTGGGCACATGGGCCAGCCCGAAGCCCAGAGCCACTGCCAGGGCTACTAATACGGCGGTGATGACGATCGTTCGCAGATGTCGCGAAGGCATAAAAAAACTTCCCGTCGGGGGAAGAAAAAATCCCAACCTTCTCAGTTGGGATGCGAGTGCCGGCCTTCCCACGAAGGCTTCCAATCGATCGGTGCGCAGGCAGGTCTCCTGGCTCTCGGCGGGGAATGCCGCCGGCCTTCCCAGAACCGGACGGTTCCAGTGGCGCGATGGAGCATTCCAGAGATCCCTGGCTTTCCACGGATCTCAAGCCGATCACAGTGGCGGGGCCGCACGGTTTCAAACCGATTTCCCTATTCTCCGCGATGGCGGCACCTGCGCTGTTTTCTGCATCGGCAATATACCCCCGTTTTCTCCGGCTGTCAAGATGGAATTCGCCGATGGACAAAAAAAAGACCGGCGAAGATCGCCGGCCTTGGGTACATTCCTTTGGGGAATAAGCTCTCAGGACGTTTCCGTCTCCCCGGTTGTTTCTTCGAACTCAATATCTTCTAGATTCTTACCCATATGATCCAGCATCCACTGAGCATCATCGGCCAGATCGCAATCGGGATACTGATCGACCACCTTCTGCATGGCCATTCGGGCCTGGTCATAATTCTTCAGCTCTTCGGAATAGATAAAGCCGATCATGAACTGAGCCTTGTAATTATGTTCATTCTGGGGATATTTCTCCAGCAGCATGGTGTAGAGATCGACCGCTTTCTGGAAATCACCATCGTTCTCCGCCTGCTGGGCCAGGTCGAACAGCTCCTCCGGTGATCTCGATCCGCATCCGGTGATGAACAGACAGAGACAAACCGATACCAGCATCATCAGACAAACGAGACGCATCTTCACCTCCTTGAATTATCCAGTAACAGTATGAATATAATCAATCCAAGTTCTTTGTCAAGAGGGATTTCTCAACCATCCGGCTCTGTGGAATCCACTCCCTCGGATCAGGGCCGCGGAATGGCCAGATCGTCCGAGCCCGGCGGTGAGATCTTGACCTGGGGAGCATTCTCCTGGATCAGCTCGTGAATGATCTGGGCGTACTTGACTTTTTCCCGGGCCCAATCGGCCATCATCTGCGGGTTGGTCCACGGCTTATACAGCGCCCCGGGGCCGGCGGCGCACCCTGGACCGGGTTCGATCTTGAAATAGCAGGGAGAGGAGACCCGGGCCATGTCCGGCCCTTCATAGAAACGCATGTAACCACCGAAGGATTCGGTCAGGATGATGTGCACGTCGATGGGGATGTCGATGGCCTGGCGGATGCTGGCGAACTGGGCCAGACTGATATCGGCCACCGGGTTGAAGCTGCCGGCTCCTAGGTCCTCAAGGACTTTTCCTCCGGCGGCGCTGGCGTGCCCGGCATAGATGGACACCTTAAAGGTGAGATCGTCCGGCAGGTCGCCGGCCTTTTTCATCTCGTTGAGCAGCCACAGCAGACCTTCATCGATGACCAGGAATCCCCGGAACCCCAGATCGATGGCCCGATAGATGTCGGTGATCACCTGGCGAAGCTGGTCGCTGCCTCGGAAGCGCAGCCCGGAGAAGGCTCCTTCCGGGGTGACCAATTGACGTCCGGTATCCCAGGAAGCCCGCGGCCCCGGGGTCAGTATCACCTCCAGTTTGGCCTCGGCGGCCATCTGGGCGAAATCTTTCAACTCCGCCTTGTCCAGCAGGGTGGCTCCCATGACGACCGAGATGAGGCGGTGAATGGGCACCTTGCGCTTGTTCATCTCATCGATGAGTGCCTCCAGAACTACCGGTCGTTCCACCCCGGAGATCTCCATACGATACCAGCCGCCGTCGGGGAAGCGTTTCTCGCTGGTCGGCAGATCGTAGGCATCTCGCCCGGGGATGCCGTGTTTCTCCATCATCTTGGCGACATCGTCCATTTTCATCGGGGATCCCCTTTTTTGAATACTGCGGTTGACGTTCTGTTTCACTCACCATGTCTCAGAAAAGAACGCTTGGCTAGAGGTTAAAACAAACCACCTTGGGCTCGGTCATCTCGTACAGGGCGTATCGCAGCCCCTCCCGTCCCAGGCCGCTGAGCTTGACGCCGCCGAAGGGCATCTGGTCGATGCGGTAATCGGAGGTGTCGTTGACCATGATGCCGCCCACATCGATGCCCTCGATGGCCTGATAGGCGTGGTTGATATTCTGGGTGAAGATGCCGGCATGCAGCCCGTATTTGGAGCGGTTGATGACCTCGATGGTCTCGGCCAGATCGGTGAACGGAAAGAGGACCACCACCGGGGCGAAGACCTCCTCGGCAACCACTTTGGCATCCATGGGCACATCTTTCATGATGGTCGGCATGAAGACGGAACCTTTTCGAACGCCTCCGGTCAATATCCGTCCGCCGGCCTGGCTGGCCTCCTGGACCCAGGATTCGATCCGCCGGGCCTCTCCCTCGGTGATCATCGGCCCCATATCGGTCTTCTCATCGTGCTGCGGGCCGACCACCAGTTTCTCGGTCAGGGCGATCATTCGCTTCTCAAAGGCGCTAAAGATATCCTGATGGACGAACAGCCGCTGGACGCCGATGCAGTTCTGGCCGGCGCAGCCGAAGGCTCCGTCCACACAGGCCGGCACCGCTTTCTCCAGATCGGCATCGTCCATGACGACGACGGCGGAGTTGGAGCCCAGCTCCATGCCGATCTTCTTCAGCCCCGCCTTCTTGACAATCTCCAGGCCGGCTTCGGGTCCTCCGGTGAAGGTGATCATGCGCACGCGTTCATCGGTCACCAGCGCATCGCCGATCTCATGGCCATGACCGGTGACGATATTGAGCCCCTTGGCCGGCCATCCGGCCTCGAGGATCAGCTGTCCCAGCCGAAGGGCCACCAGAGGAGTCACCGTGGCCGGTTTGAGCACCACGGAATTTCCCCCGGCCAGGGCCGGACCCAGCTTATGGGCCACCAGATTCAGTGGATCGTTGAACGGTGTAATCGCCCCGATGACGCCGATGGGAAAGCGGTAGTAGTATCCCCGACGATTGGCCGATCCTGACCGGCTGTCGAAAGGCAGCGTCTCCCCGTTGATCCGGCGCGCCTCCTCCGCTGCCACGGTCATCGTGGTTATGGCCCTTCCAACCTCGAAGCGGGCCTCCCGGATGGTCTTGCTGCCCTCCGAGGAGAGCAGCCTGGCCAGATCCTCGTGCTGTTCCTTCATCATCCGGGCGGTATCGGACAGAATGGTGATACGATCCAGAGTGGACAGCTGGCGGGTCTGTTCAAATCCCTCCACGGCCGCGGCGATGGCCGCCTTCATATCTTCCGCGCTGGCCGCCGGAACGGTATCGACCAGGGAATCATCGTAGGGGTTCTTGACCTCGATCTTCTCATCACGGTCCACCCACTTGCCGTCGATGAGCATGTTCATGAACGATCCTCCTTTGTCTGTCGATGAATGGCCAGCAGGTCCACCAGAATGGAAAAACCGGTCTCGACCTTCCCTGCGCCCGGCCCAACGATGGTCACCGACCCGAGCAGATCGGTCTCAAAGGTGATGGCGTTGGTGGCGCCGCTGACCCCGGCCAGAAAATCATCCATGGGCACCTTCTGGGGGGAGACGCTGGCCTGAATGCGGCCACCCTCCTGCCAGGCACGGGCGATCAGCTTCCAGCGGGTGTTCTCCTCACGCGCCCGGGACATGTCGTCTGCCGTGATCCTGGTGATGCCGGTACAGTCCACCTGGGAGGGTTTCAGGTCACCGCCCATGAGCATGTTGGCGATGATGACGATCTTGGCCAGCGCATCCCAGCCCTCCACATCGGCGTCGGGTACGGCCTCGGCATATCCCAGCTGCTGCGCCTTCTTCAATGTCTCCTCGTAGCCCGCTCCCGCCTCCATCTCGGTGAGAATGAAATTAGTGGTGCCGTTGAGGATTCCCCTGACCTCGCGGATGTCCGTTCCGGCCAGGGTCTCCATGGCCAGATTGAGCGCCGGAGTGCCGCTGATGACCGTGCCCTCGTAACGGAACTGTACGCCGTTCTCCCGGGCCAACCGGGTCAATTCCTGACCGGCCAGGGCGACCGGCCCCTTATTGCTGGTGACCACGTGGCGACCGTTCTCCAGTGCAGTGCGGACATGATCGGTGGCCGGCTGTCCGGTTTTGATATCGGTATAGGTCAGCTCCACGACGACGTCGGCGCCGCTCTCTCGGATGGTCTTCAGACTGTCCCATCCGGTGGTCGCTCCCGGATGATCGCCGATCCGCCCGTCCCGTTCGATCTGCTGCAGCACCTGACGAAGGTCTAGACCGTCGGCCTTGAAGATCGAACCCCGGTTGATGTCCGAGATGGCCACCACGGAAGCCTCGTACCCGTACCGGCTTTTCAGCTTCTCACCCTTGTCGATGAGGATCTCGGCCAGCCCCTGACCGACCGTTCCAAATCCGATGAGGGCCAGTTTCTGGGCCATAGAGCTCTCCTTTCTGATAGAAAGACATGGAAGATTTTGGAAGTCACATTTCTGTCGATGTCGTACTGGTGATTTTCAATCGGCATCCGATTTCCGATAGGCCTCCATCCCCATCCGGAAAGCCTTCAGATTGACCGGCCAGGTCCGTTTGGAGAGTCTCGATCGTAGGACATCTCTGATCACATCGGGATCAAGGTTCAGATGAGCGATCAGGGCTCCCAGCATGTTGATGTTCGCAGACCGTATATTCCCCGCTTTGCGGGCCATGTCGGCGGCATCGATGATGACCAAACGCCCGACCTGTTGCCTCAATTGGTCAGCGATCTTGTGGGGATATTTCTGCAGGCCCACGGCCACCGGCAGCGGGCTGATCTGCTGGCTGTTCATGATGATGACGCCATCGGAACTCAGCAGGTGGCCCCACCGCAAGGCCTCCAGCTTCTCGAGGGCCAGCAGGACGTGACCGGTTCCCTGTTCGATCAGGGGCGATTGAATCCGCCGGCCAAAGCGTACATGGCTGATCACGCTGCCGCCTCTCTGAGCCATTCCGTGTACCTCGCTTTTTTTCACATCCTGCCCGATTTTCATGCAGGCCAGAGAAAGAATCTCGCTGATCAGCAGAACGCCCTGTCCGCCGACTCCGGCGATGAGAACATTGGTGGTTCGATCAGTCATCGTTCATCCTTTTCCTTGAGCTCAATGTCATCTCTGGTTGGATCGTTCGATCCACGGCATCAGGCGCCGAAGCCTCTTCCCCACCGTTTCGATGGGATGGGCTTCATCCTGCCGGACCATCCGTTTCAGATGCGGTTGTCCATGGCGGTTTTCCTCCAGCCATTCTCGGGCGAACCGGCCGTCGCGGATCTCCTCCAGGATCTCCTCCATTCTTTTTCGGGTCCCTTTGGTGATCACCCGGGGGCCTCGAGTCAAGTCGCCATACAGGGCCGTCTCGCTGATCCTCCGTCGCATCCCCTGGATCCCATGGGCATAGATCATGTCGGCGATCTGTTTGATCTCGTGGAGACATTCGAAATACGCCACCTCGGGAGTATAGCCGGCGTTGACCAGGGTCTCGAAACCGGCCTTGATCAGAGCTGAGAGCCCTCCGCACAACAGGACCTGTTCGCCGAACAGGTCGGTCTCCGTCTCCTCGGCCACGGTGGTCTCGATGATGCCGGCCCGGGCGGCCCCGATTCCAGACGCCACGGCCAGTCCGATCTTCCCGGCCTGTCCGGTGGCATCCCGATGAACAGCCAGCAGACAGATGATCCCCTGGCCGTCGCGGTAGAGAGAGCGGACCAGGGATCCTGGCCCTTTGGGCGCCACCAGCAGGCAGTCGACATCGTCCGGCGGAACCACCTCGCCATAATGCAGGCTGAAACCATGAGCCAGAATGAGTGCCTTTCCGGCAGAAAGATACGGAAGTATCTTTTCTTGAAAGACAAGTCCGTGCACAGGATCAGGCACCAGCAAAAGAACGATATCGGCTTGATTTGCGGCTTGGGGGGCGGTTTGCGGGCGGAATCCGTCCTCCTGAGCTCTCCTCCATGCAGCACTGTCGGGCAGATCGGCGGTCAAGACCGGGAATCCGCTATCGCGGAGGTTGAGCGCCTGCGCTCTCCCCTGAGAGCCGTAGCCGATCACGGCAATGGTACGGCCGTTCAGAATGGCTGCATCAACGCTCTCTTGAGTGTAAATTTTAGGCACCGGTCAGTCTCCTCCTGTGACGGTCCGCCAGAAATTCTCCGCTCCGGAGGTGATCTCGATTTGGATCGAAAGAGCCAGAAAGGGGATGTCTCGGCAGTCGCTTTCTTTCAGCCGGACGGCGTCCTTTTCGGTGGTAACGATCACCCTGGCGCCCAGGTCGCGGGCTCGCCGTTCGATGCGTTGGACGTCCCGGCGAGTGTATGGATGGTGGTCGGGAAAAGACAGATGGCCCACCACCCGGGCGCCCAATGTCGTCAGGGAATACTCCAGCGCTTCCGGATTGCCGATTCCCGAGAAGGCCAACACGGGCTGATCACGCAGCGATTCCAGCGGCCTCCGACAGCTGCCGGAAAGCTCACGCAAGTCCCGTGGGCGAATGACGCTGCGAACCTGGGCGGCCCGAGAATGATAGCGGGCCAGGAAATTGGATACCGTCTCGGTCCATGTGGATTGCTCGGTTCTGGTCAGAACAAAAAGGTCGGCCTGGCGCAGAGCCGGAAGAGCCTCCCGCAGGCGTCCGGCCGGGAAGATCTTTTCCCCCTCCAGCGGATGAGTGGCATCGATGGTCACGATCTCGAGATCACGTCTCATGCGCAGATGCTGCATGCCGTCGTCAAGGAGAAGGACCTTCGGATGGAAACGATCCCAGGCGATTTGTGCCGCCGCCACGCGGTTTGCGGAGACCACGATGGGCACCTCCGGAAGAGCGCGGGACATCATCACCGGCTCGTCGCCGGCCTGTTTCCAGTCGATAGTCTCGTCCGGCAGAACGACCGTTTCCGACGATCGCCGGCCGTATCCCCGGGTGAGGATGACCGGTCGAAGACCGTCCTTGGCCAGACGATCGGCCAGCAGGGCCACCAGGGGTGTTTTGCCGGTTCCACCGATGGTGATATTGCCCACGCTGATCACCCGGGCCCGGACAGCGCGGGTCCGCAACAGGCCGGTTCGATACAGCCGCCGGCGCAGGGTGGTGATCCACCGGTAAGGCAACGATACGATTCGGCAGCACAACCGGAAAAGACTGAAGAAGAGACCGGAGCGGTCTTCCAGTATGGCCTGATTCCACCTCCGAACCGAGATCCTGGTCGAGTCAGCAAACATGATCGTCAGGATATCGCCCCCTTGAGGGCCTCGGCCGTTCGCCGGGAGGCACCGAGGCTCGCCTGAACGGCCTGCAGAGCGCTGGCCCCGCGTCGGCGTCGTTCTTCGCCGTCCCACAGCAGCCGTTCGACATGGGCCTGCAGCTCCTGCTCATTCTGTACCTCCACTCCACCGTTACTGTTCAGCAGCAGCTGGGCGCTCTGACGGCAGTGGTCCATGTATGGGCCGAACAGGACCGGGAGCCCGTAGGAGGCCGGCTCCAAAGGATTGTGACCTCCGAATGGCAGCAGGCTTCCGCCTACGAAGGCCACATCGGCGGCCGCATAGAGGCGCAGCAGCTGACCCAGATTATCCACCACCAGAACTTCCCAGCTTTGGTCGGATGAACTGTTCAGCCGGCTGAGCCGGCCCACCGACAGCCCCCCAGCCTGAAACATCCGGATCACCTTGTTGGCTCGATGAATATGACGGGGCGCCACGATGGCTCGTACGAGATGGCTTTTCTCCCGCAGGGCTCTGATCGCCTGAAAAAGAATCTCCTCCTCCCCCGGCCGGGTGCTGCCGGCGACCAGGATCTGGTCCTGAGGAACGATGCCCAGACGTTCTCGCACCGCCTGGCGGCGGCCACGCAGCCCGGAGACCATCAACAGATCACCTTTGAAGTTACCGGTCACCCGAACACGCTCCTCCGGCGCTCCCAGCGAGGTGAACCGACCGGCATCCTGTTCGGTCTGAACACAGAACAGTTCGATGGAATTCATGATCCGCTTCATGATCTTTCGAAAGGCCCTATACCGAGACAGACTCCGGGACGACAACCGGCCGTTGACCAGCGCCACCCGGACACCGTTTTGACGAGCCTGGAGGATCAGGTTGGGCCACAGCTCCGTCTCAGTCAAAACCAGCACCTGCGGACGAAGGCGCTTGAGCACCCTTCTGACGGCGAAGGATAGATCGATGGGCAGATAAAAGATGTTTTCCAACCGCTGGTCCAGCCCGGTCGCCCGTTCTTTTCCGGCCCGGGTGGTGACCGAGAGAAAAAATCTGTGTTCCGGGAGGAGTTCAATGAGATCAGGGAGAAAGGCCGCCAGACTGTTCACCTCGCCGACCGAGGCGGCATGGATCCAGACCGACGGCCCCGGACTCCCGCGGTGGTCTGATTCCCCGGAAGGGAGGAATCCCAGCCGCTCCGCCAGGCCGTGCCGGCCCAGCAGTATCTTGGGCAGCAGGTAGGGACTGGCCAGTAACAATGCCAGGGCCAGGAGAGCGTCGTATAAGAAAGGCATAGATATTCTCGAGGAGAATGGAACGTGTTGACCGGAAGACAACCGCGACAGTCACCGGTATGGATGCGGATCGTCTCTTATCAGCCGGTGGTCGGTTTCATCAGTTCGTCGGCCTGCCGGGTGAGTGCCTGAAGAGCCTCTTCCAGCTGGGCTCGCTTTTCCTCCATTCCCTCCGGGGTCAGCTGACGGGGTACTGAGATCGGCTTGCCATGCAGAATGACCACCCGTGAGAACGGTAGGGGGATAATGTATCGATCCCAGGAGGACAGTGTCTTTCGAAACGAGGCGCTGTCGGACACAGGCACGATGGGCATTCCGGTTCTCTGGGCCAGGGCAATGACGCCCTGTTGAACCTGAAACCGAGGTCCTCTGGGGCCATCCGGTGTGATGGCCACATCATAGCCGGCGCTGATCCTGTCGGCCATCTGGAACAGGGCTCGCAAACCTCCCCGGGTGGTGGAACCTCGGACAGGGAGGAATCCAAGCAATTCGACCGTTTGGGCGATCATCTCGCCGTCACGGTGCTCGCTGATCATGATATGCACCAGACGTCGCCGGTGGCTGAAGCACAAGGCCAACATGCGTCCGTGCCAGAATGCATAGATCACGTTGCCGCCGTCTTTTTCAGCGGCCCGAACCTGTTCCAAGCCAAACCACCGTATTCGCCAGGTATGACCCAGCAGGAGAATGAACAACGCGGACGCCCTGGAGATGAGCCAGATGAAGATGCGGTCCTTTAAAGAGCCCGGTTTCGCCATAGGCTCATCCCCCATCTTCGATCAGGCTCAAAACCAACCGGGCCGTTCTCCGGGAGGCTCCCTTGCGGCCCAATCGCTGCCGGATATCAGAGAGATCGTCGATCATGGCCTGTCGGAGAGAATTTTCCGGCAGCAGCAGCTCGGCCTGGCGGGCCACCCGTGCTGGGGTCACCTGATGCTGAATCAGCTCCGGGACGATCTTGCGCCCGGCCAACAGATTGACCAATCCGATATATGGCACTCTGATCATCAGTCGGGCGAGCAAACAGGAGAAGGTCGACATGCGATACAGGATGACCATCGGCGTTCCCAGAATAGCCGCCTCCAGCGTGGCCGTACCGGACGCCACCAGCAGCAGGCGTGCATGACGCATCAGCTCGTAGGGAACATCTGTGACGATGGCGGTCTTCCCGCCGAGGGATTCGGTCAACTCCCGGTACCGCTTCTCCGGAAAGGTCGAGACGGCTCCCACAGCCGCCTGCAGGGAAGGCGTTTTTCGCTGCAGCCGGCGCACAGCGGCCAGCATATCCGGGAGCAGAGTCTCGATCTCCTGTCGCCGGCTTCCGGGAAACAATCCGACGATGGGCCGACCGGGCTGTAGCTGCCAGCGCCGGCAGAACTCGTCCCGGGGGATGTCCGAACGAACCACCTCCAGCAGCGGATGGCCGACGAAATGAGGACGGCGGCCGGTCCGCCGGCGGTAGAATTCGCTCTCAAAAGGCAGCACCACCACCAACCGGTCGACCAGTCGGGAGATAAGCCGCGCCCGGTGGGGTTGCCAGGCCCAGACCTGAGGGCTGATATAATACAGGATGGGGATGTTCTTTTTTTTCAGTTTTTTGGCCAGCCGGATGTTGAATCCCGGATAGTCGATCAGAACGACCACATCCGGGCGGTCACTCTGAAACCGACGGGCCAGCTTTCGGAATACGCCCATGATGAACGGCAGATGCCTGACGACCTCGCTGAAGCCCAGAAAGGCGAAATCTTCCAAGGAGTAGATCAGATCGACACCAGCCGCCCGCATCTTGGGACCGCCGATGCCTGACAGACGGCAATCCGGGGCCAGTCGCTTCAGCTCGAGGGCCAGCCGGGAACCATGAAGGTCGCCGGACGCTTCTCCGGCCACCATAAAAATATATCGGCCGCTCATATCGGCGTCGACGCTCTGACCCACCGGGCATGCTCCGTTAAGCGATCCATGATATCCAGGGCCAATTGCAGAGCCCGGCGGCCGTCCTCCCCGCTGACGGCTATCGGCCGTTGTCCACCAATACTCTCCAGAAAGGATTTCAATTGCAGCTGCAGGGCATCCGTCTTTTTCAGAGTCGGGTGCTGGCAGACGATGGTCTGGCCCTTCGACAGGAGGATCTCCTGGACCACATCCCCGAGAGGATGCTGGTCCTGTTTGGCCGGTTCTTCATTCCGGTGAAGCCGGAAGATCTCCACCGCATGACTCAGGAAATCTGCTGAGGCGTAAGTGTCAGCTCCGAACAGACGCAGTTTTCTCATCGCCTTGGTGGAGATTCTGCTGGCCGTCAGATTGGCTGTGGTGCCGTTGGTGAAGGTGATCCGGGCGTTAGCGATGTCCTCACCCTGTGAGAGCACGGCTACACCGGCTGCCTCAACCGTGCGAACCGGAAGATCAACCAGCGCCAGCACCAGATCGATATCATGGATCATCAGATCCAGGATGACGGCCACATCGGCACCTCTGGGTGTGAACGGAGCCAGGCGGTGCGATTCGATAAACACCGGCTTGAGTCGCATGTCGGCCAGGGCCAGAAAGGCCGGGTTGAACCGCTCGATATGCCCGACCTGAAGCAAAACGCCGGCTTGTTGCGCCTGCCTGATGAGATCGTCGGCCTCCTCCAGGGTGGTCGAGATCGGTTTCTCCACCAGCACGTGCACGCCGGCCTGAAGGCATTGTGAGGCAATACGATGATGGGCACCGGTGGGCACGGCCACGCTGACGGCATGGGTCATACCCAGGAGTTGATCCAGGTTGGTCGTTGCCGCCGTCCCGAATTCCTCGGCCTTCTGTCGGGCCCGGTTGCCGTCGGCATCATAGAGTCCCACCAGCCGGGCCTCTGGCAAATGCTGGTAAGCGCGGGCGTGAAAACTGCCCAGGCGTCCCACACCGACGACGCCGACATCGATTGGATCCATTAACATCTTCCTTTCTCACCGGGTTTGGAACGCTGCCCCAATGTACCAAAATCAGGCCAATCTGTCAATACCTTTCAACTAAAAAACCCGGGGATTATTGTCCCCGGGCAAAGAGGTTTATCGCCGAGAGAATGCGGTCACCGGATCAGTCCCCGCTCGCTGCGTTCGATAAACTGAAGGATGTCTTTGATCTCGTCGATAAGGGGTAATTCGCTGGAGATTTTCTCGACGGCCTGAGAGATATTCAGCTTGCTTCTGAACAGCAGCCGGTGAGCTTTTTTCAGGATGTGGATGGTCTCCGATGGGGTTCCTTTCCTTTCCAGACCGATGGTGTTTACACCGATCACCCGGAGAGGATACCCGGCCACACGCATGTAAGGGCAAATATCCTGGGTGACCCGAAATCCTCCGCCGACCATGACGTGGCAGCCGATCTTGCAGAACTGGTGGATGGGCACCACGCCGCCGACATAGGTGTGGTGGTGAATTTCGACATGGCCGGCAATATTTACGGCATTGGCCAGAATGACATGGTCTCCGATCACACAATCGTGGGCCACATGAGCATAGGTCATGATCAGAGCGTTTTTGCCGATCACCGTTCGCTCGCTCTCGGCGGTGCCTAGGTTCAGTGTGGCATACTCACGGATGGTCGTGTTCTCACCGATTTCCAGCCAGGTCTTCTCCCCGCGGTATTTTAAATCCTGAGGCTCTGTTCCCAGAACGGCCCCGGTGAAGATGCGGCATCCCCGGCCGATACGAGTATTCTTCTGGATGACGACCCCATTGGCGATGCGCACACCATCTCCGATGGTGACCTCCGGCCCGATAATACTGTAGGGTCCTATTTCAACATCCTGACCGCATTGAGCACGATCGTGCACAATGGCCGTGGGATGAATACTCACCGGATTCCTTTCTCTTCTTTGACCAGGCTCAGCGTTTGACGATGGCGGCCATGAATTCGCCCTCAGCCACCAGATTGCCGTCAACAAAGGCCTTGCCGATCATTCGGCAGCTGTTCAGACGGACCTGGACCATCTCCAGCTCGAAACGAAGCTGGTCTCCGGGGGTTACCGGACGGCGCAGCCGGACCTTATCGATGGCCGTGAAATAGGCCAGCTTGCTCTCCGGATTCTCCACGGTGTTGAGCAGCAGCACGCCCCCGGCCTGGGCCATAGCCTCGACGATGAGCACCCCCGGCATGATCGGATGATCCGGAAAGTGTCCCTGGAAAAAGGGTTCATTGATGGTCACGTTCTTGATGGCCACCAGGCGCTTGCTGCTCTCCAGATCGATGATACGGTCAATCAAAAGAAACGGGTAGCGGTGCGGCAGGATCCGGCTGATGGCTCCCACATCCAGTTGGTATTCGCCGCCGGATTTGTCCTTGTATTTGGAGAGGAGCTTTTTCTTCTCATAATATTTTCGAATCTCTTTCACCAGGGCAACATTGGCGGCATGGCCCGACCGGGCCGCCAGCACGTGGGCTTTGAGGTTGACCCCCAGGAGAAAGAGATCGCCGATCAGATCCAGGGCCTTATGCCTACAGGGCTCGTTGGGAAATCGCAGCTTGGTGTTATTCAGAAAGCCGTTCTTGCCCACGAAGACTTTTTTCTTGAGCCCGAACAGCTTCTTCAGATACTGCAGTTCCTTTTCATCCACCTCATGATCGCCCACCACCAGGGCGTTATCCAGGGTGCCGCCCTTGATCAGACCCTGCTCCTTAAGTGCCTCCACCTCATGAAGAAAACAGAACGTTCTGGCCGGGGCGAACTCCTTGACGAAATCGTCATCCAGAGAGTACATGGCGGTGTATTGAGTGCCCAGGGCGGGGTTCTTGTAGTCGGCCATGAAGGTGATCATGAAATCATCGGCCGGGATGGCCACCAGCTCGACCCCCTTTTCCTTCTTCTTGGAGTACCAGATGGGCATGTCGATTTCAACAAACTCCTTGGGCTCATCCTGTTCCTTGATGCCGGCCTTCAGAATCACATCGACGAACGGTTTGGCACTGCCATCACCCACCGGAGGTTCATTGGCATCCAGTTCCACCAGAAGATTGTCAATTCGCAATCCACCCAGAGCGGAGAGGACATGCTCCACGGTGTGGATCTTCACCTGCCCCTTGCCCAAACTGGTGCCCCGATCGAGTCCCATGACGTAATTGATCAGCGCCGGGATCTCTGGGCGGTCCTTCAGGTCGGTGCGAACGAATCGGACCCCCGAGCCGGCCGGAGCCGGACGAAAGGTGACGGTGGTTTTGTTCCCGGTGTGCAGCCCGATGCCCGAATGGGAAACGGCTTTCTTAATGGTTCGCTGCGGTGCATTCATTCCTCATCCTCCTGCGGAGGAGGTCCTTTTTTCTCCAACCGTTGAATCCGCTTGAACAGATCAGGCAAGCGACTGATACACGCCTCGATCTGCCTGGCCTTCTTCAGTGCCCGGGCCGGAGATCCGAACATCACCGTTTGCGGAGGGACCGATTTACTGACCCCGGATTGCGCCGCCACCACGGCCCCATCGCCGACCTCGATGTGTCCGACCACACCGACCTGTCCGGCCAGAATGACATTGGCCCCGATACGGGTGCTGCCGGAGATGCCAACCTGAGCGATGAGCAAGGTGTTGGGACCGATGATGACGTTATGGGCGATCTGGACCAGGTTATCGATCTTTGTTCCCCGACCGATTCGGGTGGCGCCCAGCGTTCCCCGGTCGATGGTGACGTTCGACCCGATCTCGACCCGATCCTCGATGATCACCGTCCCCACCTGGGGGATCTTCAGGTGTTCCTCACCCTCCTGGGCATAGCCGAACCCGTCACTGCCGATCACCGTTCCGCTGTGAACGATGACGTCGCTGCCGATCTCGATCCTTTCCCGAATGGTCACGTTGTCGTAGATCACCGTTCCGGAGCCGATCCGCGTCCGGTCGCCTATCGAGACCAGGGGGAAAATGACGGCCTCTTCCCCGATCTCGACATCATCCCCGATGACGGCATGCGCTCCGATACGGACGCCCCGGCCCACCGATGAGTTTTTTCCCACAACAGCCGTGGGGTGAATGCCCGTCGGGCCCGGGGCCACGGCGGAATAGAAGATCCGCATGGCCCGGGCGAAAGACAGGCGCGGCTGGGGAACTCGGATGATCGTTTTCCCGGCCGCGGATGTCTTCTCACCAACGATTACAGCAGAGGCGGCGGTGGTTTGCAGATAGGATTCATACCGGGGGGAATCGATAAAAGTCAGCTCACCCGGCTGCGCCTCGGCGATGCCGGCCAGGCCAGTGATGATGGTTTCACCATCACCCACCACCTTACCGCCCAGCAAGGTGGCGATTTCTGCGACTGTTTTTGACACAATCACCCCGGCAGCGAATCAGCTTACTCGATCTCCTTGTTGAGCTCCTCGATGACGATATCGGTGAGATCAAATTTGGTGTCGGCATAAGCGATATTGCCGGCCACCGCATCGAAAACGTACTGATAGCCTTCTTCCTGAGCCAGGCGGGCGATGACACTGTTGATCTTATCCAAAACCGGCTGAGTCAGTTCGGCATTTCGACGCTCGGCCGTTCCATCGGGCCCGAAGATGGTGTTAACATACTCCAGGTAGGCAGATTCTTTGGCTTGGTATTCCTGCTGTTTTTCCTGCTGCTTGACCTCGCTTAACGCGTGAAAGGGAAGCCGGGGCGGCAGAACAGTGACCTCGCCTTTGATGTAGGCGGCCAGACTGTCCACCTGGCCTTTCATCTCCTCAGTACGCTGCTGCCATTCCTCCACTTCCTTATTGAACTTCTCCTGGACGTCGGAAAAGGCCTGATAGCGAGCGAAGATCTCAGCGGAATTGACATATCCGAGCTTCAGCTCATCGGCCTGAGCTTGCGCCAGGCACAGAACGACCAGAAGAACGCCGAAAGCTCCAGCGATGAGAGTGCGGTGAATATGCCGCATGACCATTCCCCTCCTTGCGAATGTTCTGCCGATGGACTGAACAGGCTCTCAGACTGTTCGGTTAGAATGAAGTGCCCAGCTGGAAGTGGGGATGCCATTCCCCGCCTTCAAGATTATCGAAACCATAGGCCAGGTCGAATCCGATCACTCCGATCATGGGAGCGACGATACGGATGCCGATCCCTGCGGAGCGCTTCAGATCGGTGATATCCGTCTCAGCCAGGCTTTTCCAGGCGTTTCCGGCGTCCGCGAAGAGCAGACCATAGATCTGCTGTTCCACCACCGGAAACTGGTACTCGGCGGTGAAGATGAGCATCGTCTTCCCGCCGATCTCGGTTCCGCTCTCAACCGGTCCCACAGAACGGTTATCGTAACCCCGGATCATACCGTCATAGCTGGTCCCGCCGGGCATGAAGCGCTCGCTGAAAGGCACACTCTGGGAGCTGGTATAAGTATTTACGATGCCGGCTCGGGTCTTGAGCATCAGGGTGATCTTCCACAGGTTCTGAAAATACCATGCTGAATCGAAGATGTGTTTGTGATAATTGACATCTCCGCCCAGGATACCGCCGGCGAATTCCGAGCTGATTGAATGAACCGAGCCCATGGTGGCGAATTCCGGCAGGTCTCGGCTGTCCCGGATCAGAGTGAAGGTGGTGCTGCTGGTTCTCTGGGGCCAATCGTAGAGCCGCAGATTATATTCCTCCGATGGATTATAGGAGCTTGAAAAATCCTTATATTCAACATCTTCAAGACGATACTTCCAGTATATCTTGAAATAATCGTCCGGCCAGGATAATCGGCGTCCCAATCGAAGATCGCCGCCCCGGCGCACCTCGGTGTAATAGCTGGTCCAGGTTCGGCTGGTCTGGTAGAGGTCGAATCCGGCACTGGTGGGCGTATCCAAAAACCAGGGCTCGGTGAATCCGATCCTGATGTTCTGGGTGGTCTTGCCGAAATCCCAGCTGAAATCCAGATTCTGTCCGTTGCCGAAGAGGTTGGGCACACCCAATCCGATAGTACCCACCAGCTTATCCTGTTCGCTGTATCCCACCCCGACCTGAGCCTGTCCGGTGGGTTTTTCCTCCACTTGAAAGATCAGATCGATATCGCCATTGGGCAACGTCTGATAGTCGGGGATGACATTGGCGAAGAAGTTGAGGTAATAAACCTCCCGGTGGCTTCTCAGGAAAGCCGATCGTTTAAAGATCTGCCCCGGCTTGATGACCAGCTCCCGGCGGATAACCTTCTCTTTGGTTTTGGTGTTTCCGGTGATGATAATCTTATGAACCCGGGCCGGCTGACCCTCGATGAACTCGAACTCCAGATTGATCAGAGAATCGCTGGGCACCTTGCGGTCCAGGATCTGGGTGTACAGATACCCCTCTTCCTGGTACATGGTGTACAGATTGGCCAGGGTCTGGTCATATTTCTCCTGGTTGAAGATAGCGCCCTGCTCGAGAGTCAATTGTTCTCTCAACCGATCCTCGGTGAACAGGGTGTATTTCTTCATGGTGATCGTACCAACACGGTACCGTTTTCCCTCCTGGACGGTCAACTGAATATACAAGTCCTTGCCCTCGGGACCATACCATAGGGAGTCGGAAACGACGGTGGCGTCGATATATCCCTTGCCGCCGTAAAAATCAGCGATGCGGGTCTTATCCTCTTCATATTTTTCGCGCTCGAACTTCCCGCTGCGCCACCACCTTTTTTCCTTCGTCTCCATGGCTTTCTTGACTTTTCCATCATCGAAGGCCTCATTCCCTTTGATCTCGATCTTTTCGACGTGAACCTTTTCGCCTTCGTCGATACGGAAAATCAACCGAACGCGGCCCTGGGCATTGGGCTCACTGAGCTCCGTATTGACCTGGGCCTGTAAATACCCTTTGGAGGTGTAGAGCTCCTTGATTTTCTGGGCCTTTGTGCGGATGATTGAGGGGCTGACGATCTGCCCCTCTCCCAATTCGATGACGGCCAGAATCTCATCGAGATCAAGCTTGTCCTGTCCTTCGATGACGGTTTTCTCCAGCGCGGGATATTCGCTGACTATCAGGATTACATCCACCTCTTCTCCGGCCCTACGGGTTTCCACCCGGACATCGGAAAACAATCCCAGCGAGTAGAGACGGCGAATGGTCTGCTGAATCGTTTCGGGATGGAACTGGCTGCCGGCTTTTAACCCCGCTGTATTCACGATCAAGGCCGAATCGGCATATACGTTGCCCTCCACGAAGACCTGGGAGATCTTCTCCTGGGCCGATGACGGTATGGCCAGCAGCAGAATCAATGACGCCGACAGAATCAACTGTCTTCTCATGGAGATCATCCTTTCCAGCCCCCACAAACCGGAATGGTGGGATCGGACCGGTCGACGCTTCAGTCTCCCTGGGAAAGGGAGATGTCCTTGATGAGCAGCTCGGTGTAGTCCTGGCGATGCCCTCTGGTTCGGCGATAATCCTTCCGCCTCTTCATCTTGAAAACGATGATCTTCTTTCCTTTTCCATGGGCCAGCACCTCGGCGGTCACCCGGGCGCCGGAGACCGTGGGCGAGCCGACCACCGTCCGGTCGCCATCCTGTAGCAATAAAACCTCATCGATGGTCACCTTCTGCCCCTCCTGGGCCTCCAATCGGGGAACCCGGATGGTCTCATCGGGAACCACCTTGAACTGCATACCTCCCGTTCTGACAACCGCATACATTAGACGTCTCCTTTTCTGGATTGGTTGCTGCCAGGCGACCGACCGGTTGGGCTTCAACGGTCCCAGTGGATCTCCTGAGCGCTCCCGATCGGTAATGATAAGTCGTTGTTGAATATAGCGACAGGGCGGTGAATGTCAAGCCTTAAATTGGTCTGTGATGTCCCGTTGGGAGGCCATCGAATAGAACCGATAGCGATCCACCTTGAGCGTCGAGTCGGCCTCGACCTGGATCTTCATGTGATACTGCCGACGCAGTTTTGACAGCTGCTCCGAGCGGTTCCTCAACAGATACTCCCGTACCGAAGGAGAGACCACCAGCAGCAGGCGTTCTTTTTTCAAACTGGCTGCTGCTGGTGGTCTCTCC
>Ga0272444_10001652_pt1 | contig 21302 bp, 16 predicted proteins | sample SSMForm13_FD_201033 | JGI IMG/M metagenome (GOLD analysis project Ga0272444, IMG submission 201033) | Marine sediment archaeal communities from Little Sippewissett salt marsh, Falmouth, MA, United States - SSM-Form-13 | ecosystem: Environmental > Aquatic > Marine > Wetlands > Sediment ...
GGCTATCCGATTTTGCGCGAGTCGCGACGCCGTTCGGTCGAATACAAAGATCAGATCCAGGCGATGCAGGTGGAGATTGCCGCTTTGCAAGGCCAAGCGCAGCAGGTGCCCGACGACACGTTACGGTCGCAGGCGTTGGCCGCCGCCGGCTCGTACAACCAAACGCTGAATGATCTGCAAAGCCGGTTGATCGCGCTGGATGACCGGATCGAAGCGAAAAAGAACGAGCGGCTGGCGTATTACCGCCAGGAATTGGCGACGTTGCGCAGCCCGCTATACGAATACAGCAGTTCGGTCGACGCGATGCTGGCCCGCGCTTCCGACGTGACCGCACGCGAAGCGGCACGGCAGTTGGAGGAGATCGAGCGCAAAGTTTACGAATACGTCGAGCGTGCCGACCTGGGCATCATCGACGTAGCCTGGCGCGCCACCCGTGGTTCGGGCCGCGAAATCCGCGATATTCAACGGCAGCTTCAAGAAGAGTTGCGTCAGTTCCAGCGGATGCAGTGGCAGTCGGAACAGCCGGCGGCAAGCCAGCCCGCTCCGGCGACCGAAGAGCCGGCCGCGGAAGAACCCGCTCCGGCGACCGAAGAGCCGGCCGCGGATACACCCGATGAACAACCCGCGCCGGGCGAGGGCGGCGGACAATGAAGCAGGCAAGGAGCCGGTTGATGAAGGCCAAAGCATACATGATCGCCCCCGTCGTCGTGACGGCGCTGGTGCTTTCGTTGCTGGCCGTGGCCGGTACGGGACGTCTGGCCGACGCTCAGGAAGAAACGCCCACACCGCCGCCGGTCGCCGCACCTGCACCCGAAATTCCCGACACATTGCCGGCGATCAATCAGGTCATCGCCAAGCTGGAAGCGCAAATTATCAAGCTCAATGAAGAGGCTGATCAACTGATTACCCTGGCCGAACAAGACAAAAAGAAAAAGCTGCGCAACCAGATCAAGGCGCTGGAAACCCAAAAGCGTATTCTGGAACGTCGCCGCGATGAACTTACCCGCTCGGCCGACGAAGCGGGCATCGAGGAAATCCGCGCCCGTTATCGGCAGCGCATCCGCGAGTTGGAAGCGCGCAACGCCGCGCGCCGCCGCGCCACCATCGCGCGTTACGAAGCGATGCTGGCCCGCAATCCCAACACCCGCGTCGCCCCCGATATTCTCTGGCGGTTGGCCAACCTTTACTTCGAAGAAGCGCATGCCGAATACCTGGCGGCCTGGGACAGCTACGAAGCCTCGATGGATACCCTTTACGCTCAGGGCGACATCGAGTCGGTGCCCCGCGAGCCGATGCACAACTACAGCCGCTCGATCGAGTTGCTCAAGGCGATCGTCAAGGATTACCCGCAATATCCGCGCAAGGACAACGCGCTGTATCTGTTGGCCTACTGCTATCAGGAGCAGGCTGACGACGACAACGCCCTGATTATCTACGAACGGCTGATTCAGGAAACGCCCGACTCGTCCTACGTCCCCGAAGCCTACGTGCGGATGGGCGAGATTTACTTCGACCGAGACCAGTTCGACCGCGCCATCGAACGTTACAAAAACGTGCTCAACTACGAGCAGTCGAAATTCTACGACAAAGCGATGTACAAGCTCGGCTGGTCTTACTACAAGCTGAGCAACTACGAGCAGGCAGTGTATTACTTTACCCGCGTGCTCAAATTGTACGCCGATCGCCGTCAGGCGCCCGGGCGTCGCGCCGGTTCCGATGACTTGCAGCAGGAATCGATCGACTACATCGCCATCAGCTTCACCGAAGCCGAGGGCGCGGGCGGTGCCCGTGCGGCCGTGCAGTTCATGCGCGAGTTCGATGATCGCGATGTCGGCCGGCAGGTGTTGTACAAGGTCGGCGAAGTGTTCGACGAGCGCACCGACTACGAACTGGCCCGCCAGGCGTATCGCGCCTACATCGAGGAATTCCCCACGTCACAGGAAGTGCCGGAGGTGTGGCGCAAGATCGCAATCACTTACGAGAAACAGTCGATGTTTACCGAGGCGGTCGCCGAGTACGAGCAGATGGGCGAGACCCTCGGCCCCAACAGCGCCTGGGCACAGGCCAACGCGGAAATGACCGAGGAAATTGAACGCGTCAATAAAATCCGCCAGGCCTCAATTCTGGCCGCCGCTACGTTCCATCACGAGAAGGCGCAGAACACCACCGGCGAGGAATCGCAGGCCCATTACGCCAAGGCGATCCAAAACTACACGCGCTACATCGAGGGCTTCCCCGAATCCGACAACTATTACGAAACGGCGTTCAATCTCGCCGAGTGCTACATGGAGACCGGGCAATATCCGTTGGCCTCTGAAATGTACACGCAGGTCATCGAGCTGAAAAAAGACGAAGAACTGTGGACCGAAGCGCTGTTCAACAACGCCAAGGCCTGGGAGCGCCAGGTCGAACGGGAGGGCGGACTGCCCAACCAGCAGGCGTTGACCGAACGCGATCAGGCGAGCGAAGTCAGCGCCGATCAACGCAAGACGGTGGAAATCAAAGCGGCGCGGATTAACGAAACGACCAACCGCTGGATCCAGGCGCTGCTGTTGCACGTGGATAAGCTGCCCAAGTCGGAACGCAGCCCGGCGATGTTGTACAAGGTCGGTGAAATTTATTACCTGCACCGCGACTTCGCCAATGCGCGTAAATACTTCGACCAGGTCTTTGCCCAGTACGCCGACAACAAAGTCGCGCAGTACGCCGCGTATTTCTACATCGATACCTACAAGCAGGAAGAAGACTGGCCGGGTCTGGAGCAGGCGGCGCGTCGCATGCAGCAATTCGCCGGCCGGATGCCGTCGACGGCGACGATCAAAACATCAGAGCTCACCGGCTTGATGACCGGCGCGATTCTCAAGCAGGCGGAAAAGAAGATGGCCGAAGCGACCGCCACTTCGCCGGCCAACCTCGAGCTGATCCGCGAAGCGATCGCTTTGTACATTAAAGGTGTGCAGACCGAGCCGAACAACAAGAACGCCGACATCGCGTTGCTCAATGTCGCCGTGGCTTACGAAAACCACCTGGTCGACTTAGTGCGCGCCAACGAAATCTACCTGCGGCTGGGCAACGAATATCCGCAAAGCAAACACGCGCCCGACGCGCTGCTGAAAGCCGCGTACAATTATCAGATTTTGACCGAGTTCGATCAGGCAATGCGCGCCTACGAGAAATTTGCGCGGCAATGGCCCGATCACAAGGAAGCCGGCAACGCATTGTTCAACGCCGCCGCTTTGCGCGAGGAAGACGGCCAGGTCGCCGCTGCCATCCCGTTGTACGAACAATACCTGAGCCGTTACGCCTCCGACGCCGACGCACCTCAGGTGGCGTTCTCCGTCGCTCGACTGCGCGAACAGATCGGCGATACCGCCGGCGCCCTTGCCGGCTACGAAGCCTACGCCAAACGTGGCCCGGACGATGCCTCCCGCATGAGTGAAGCCTATTTCCGCTGGGGCCGGATCATGGAAACCCGCGGCAATTGGAAGGAAGCGGAAAAACGCTACCTTCAGGCCGTGGCGGTTTACATCAAGGCCCGCGGCGTTGATGCCAGTGCCGAGTCTCGTTACGCCGCCGAATCGCAATTCCGCATCGCCGGCAAACTTTATGACGCCTATCGGGCGCAAGTGTTCACCGGCAACATCCGCAAAGACTCGGCGGTACTCAAAGAAAAGGCCGAAACCTTTAAACAGTTGAAGGTGCAGTACGAGCAGATCGTTACTTTCGGCAACTACACGTGGGCGACGGCATCGCTGCACATGATCGGCATGATCAACCAGGAATTTTCCGATGCTTTGCTGACCGCGCCGATTCCGGAAGGACTCTCGCAGGAACAGGCCGACGAGTACATGTTTAAACTCGAGGAAATCGCCTTCCCGATTAAAAACCGCGCCCTTGAAGCTTTCAAGCAAAACGTGAAAAAGGGGATCGACGAACGTTTGATCAACAAGTGGATCATTGCCAGCTTCGTCGAATTAAAGAAGATCGAGCCCAATGCGGTCGAGCCCAAGTTCGAGGAAGTGACCGCTTCTGATACGTCGGCAATGGCTTTGCCCGATCTGGATCCGACGTTGCCCAAACCGCCGTCGACTGTGCCGACGACGCCGACCGGAACACCGCCGGCGACCACGCCGCCTGCCGGAGCCGGCGCCTCGCTCTGGCCTGCCTTCTGGGCTGAGGAGGTGGGACAATGAAGCAACGCATTTGGCTGCTGGCGGCGATGTTTGCGATTCTGGTTCTGGCCGGCGCCTGCGGCTCCACCCCCGGAGCGGGCGACGCCACGCCTATCCCCACGCCGCAACCCGGTTCGTCGATTTCCGCCACCCCCGAACCGACCGGACCGGGCGCCGCGCGCCACTACATGGAACAGGGGCTCAATTACGCTCGCGCCAAAGAATGGGAACGGGCTGAACAGGCTTACAGCAAAGCGATCAAAGCCAACTCGCGCATTCCCGAAGCCTATTACAACCGCGGTCTCGTGCGGTTGAAGCTTGGCCGGAACAAAGAAGCCACCGAAGATCTGCGCATGGCCGTCAGCCTACGCGCCGATTTCCAACCGGCGATCGTCAGTCTCGGTGCGGGCTACCTGGCCACCGGCCAGCTCAACGCCGCCTTGTCGCAATTCCAGAAAGTGGTCAATCGCGATCCGGGCAACCTGGAAGCGCAAAACAACCTCGGCGCCGTTTACATGCGTATGGGCCGGTACGACCAGGCGGAAAAAATCTTCAAGAAGATTCTGCGACAGGATTACAAGTTCATTTCCGCCCATGTGAACATCGGCCTGTTGTATTTCTACAACAAGAAGCCGCAGCTGGCCGAGCGCGTTTTCCGCAACGCCGAGAAGATCGATCCGAAAAACGCCGACCTTATCGCCAATTACGGATATATGTTGTATAAACTTGGCGAAATCAGTTTGGCGAAGGTGCAGCTGGAAAAAGCGCTGCGCATCGACCCGAACAACGCAACCGCCTTGACCAATCTCGGCGCGCTGGAGATTATGCTGCGCCAGTTTGATAAGGCGTTGATGCACCTGGAGCGGTCGGTGCAGATCGACCCGTCCAACCCGCACGCCTGGACCAACCTGGGCATTGCCCGCCGGGTCAAGGGCAACGGCGATGCGGCGGAGACGGCGTACAAAAAGGCGATAGCCATCGACCCGCAGTTGGCGGTGGCGTACCTGAATTACGGGATTTTCCTGGAGCAGGTACGTCAAGACAAAGCCGGCGCGCGGGCGCAGTACAGCCGGTATTGGCAAGTGGCCAAAAACCGGCCGGATAAAAACGAGCGCGTTCCCGAATGGGTGAAGGCGCTCAAGTAACGCAACGAAAGGAGCCGAAGATGAAAAAGCTGTTGGTTGCGTTGCTGATTACGGGCTTGTTGCTCGGCGCGTTGGCGGCGGTGGCCGCGGCGCAGAATTTTCTTGAGTTGGACCCGATCGTTGTCGAGGGGGAGATACAGCGCCCCCAAGCGGCCTACATCATTCAGCGGGCCAGCCTGGAATTCGGGTTGCAGGCGAAAAAGATGAGTTTCATTTACTTGATCGAGCAATCGATCGAGCTGGCGCCGTTTTAGACGGTAACGTCGCGCGCGCAGTCGCCGGGTTGGCGGCCACCGACCCGGAAAACGGCCGGCGCGTGACGATAGAGCGACAATAACGGAGGAAAAGGCAGTCCGAGAACCGTTAGGAGGAGCGAACATATGGGTAGCATAATTTTCACGGCGATGCGCGAGGGCGGGAGCGTAATGTACGTAATTGCGTTCTTTTCCGTGATCAGCCTTGCCATCATTCTGGACCGGGTCTTTTTCATCGTGTTCCGTTACAACATTAACGGACCGGCGTTTATGAAAAAGATTCAAAAACTGGTCGAGGCCCGCAACTATGATCGCGCCGTGCAGCTTTGCAACGCCGCACCCAACGCCGCATTGGCCAAGGTGCTCAAGGCGGGCTTGGCTCGCGCCGGACGCGAGCAGCGGGAGATTCAGAACGCAGTTGACGAAGCGGCCCTGGAGTTGTTGCCGAAGTTGCAGAAGCGCACCGGCTATCTCCAGGTGATCGCCAACGTCGCCACGCTGCTGGGTCTGCTCGGAACGATCATCGGTATCATCATCGCCTTTAAGGCGGTGGCCGAGGTCGAAGCGAGTCAGAAGCAGAAGGTGTTGACCCGTGGTATCGCGATCGCGTTGTACACGACCGCCTTCGGTCTGTTCGTTGCGATCCCGACGATGCTGGCGCACGCGATCATCGATGCCAAAACGACCAAGATCATCGATGAAATCGACGAGTATTCGGTGAAGCTGATTAACATGCTGGGGTCAATCCAGGTCGAGGATGCCGCCCGGGCCAAGCGCTAAGGTTAACCAAGCGAGGACCGGTAGGAAGGAAGCAAGACCATGGCAGGAAGACCGAGTCAAAGGCTGCATAAGACGTTGGTTTCGCATGAAATCAATATTCTGCCGATCATGAACGTCTTCTGTATCCTGATCCCGTTTCTGCTGTTGAGTGCCACCTTCGTCCAATTGACGATCGTGGACACGACGCTGCCGGCGGCACGCAACCCCAATAAAACCATCACCGAGGAATCGCCGACACCAACACCGGAGGAAAAACACCTTAACCTCACGGTGATGGTGACCAACGAAGGCTTTTCCATCGCCGGTTACGGCGGCGTGCTGAGCGTCGAGGAAGAAAAAGCCGAGGAAGGCAAAAAACCCAAGACCGTCATCGAGAAAAAGGACGGTGAATACGATTTCAACCGTCTCAAGGAAATTCTCGTGCGGATCAAGGAAGCCTATCCCGGCCAATACAGCATCATCATTCTGCCGGAAAAACAGATCTTGTATGACGACATCATTACCCTGATGGATCATGCCCGGTCATACAAGAAGAAACGTCCGGACGGCTCCGAGGTTGACGAATTGTTGTTCCCCAACCCGGTGTTGGCCGGCGCGTTGCTTTAGCCAGGAGAAGAAAAGGCGATGTTTATTTGTTTCGTCCGCTCCATCAAAAGCCGTCAGCGCGGCGCCGGTCCACGCCGCCGCGGCGGTGTCGGACGACAACAAGTGCTACCCATGTTGATAAATTTATCGCCGGGAACGAACCAGCGATATGAATCAGGAGCGCAATAAATGGCCTTCGCAGCGACCAAACGCAAACGCATTCAATTGCACCGAAAGCCGATGGAGCAACTGCGGCTGACCAGTCTGATCGACTTGATGACGGTCATTCTGATCTTCCTATTGCAAAGCTATTCGGCCGTCGAGTTCCAGGTTAACCCCTCGGATATGCTGCATCTGCCCGAAAGCATCAACACCAAGGTGCCGGTGCAATCGGTGCAGATGATCGTCGCCGCCAACGCCATCGTCGTGCAGGGGCAAGTCGTCGCGCGCGTCGACGAAAGCACCTTCGACATCGAAGGCGTCGCCCCGGAAGAACTGATCATTCCCAACGTGCGGAAAATTCTGAAGAAGCAGGCCGACCTGGGACGCGCACAGGCTCAGCGGCAGGGGCGGGAATTTGTCGGTGAGATCACCATTCAGGCGCACAAGACCATACCCTACAAGCTATTGGTCAAGGCGTTGGTGACCGCCGGTAAAGCCGGCTTCGGCGACATCAAATTTATGGCGTACAAGGTCGAGCAATAGTGGCTCGATCGGCGCAAGGAGTGAAAGGGAGAACCACGATGCCCGCAACGCAAGCAAGCAAGGTTCTCAAAATCGGTCTCGTACAGGACGGGAAACTCATTGAGGACAGCGTCCTGGGCGAAAAGGCAGGGGTATCGATCGGGCTGGACCCGAGCAACACCCTGTCGATCGCCGAGCCGACGATTCCGCGGCGGCACGTGCTGCTGGAAGCCCACGGCGGCGGATATCATCTGCATCTGCTGGAGTCGATGAAAGGTCGCATTGTCATCGACGGCCAGACGATGGAGATCGAAGAGGCGATCAAATCGCCGAAAGCCCGCCGCACGACCAAAGGCATCCAAATCGATCTCGGCCCGGCCAGCAAGGGGAAGATCACGGTCGGACGGAGCACGGTTCTGTTCCAACTGATTCCGCCTCCCCCGGCGCCCCCGATTATGCAGTTGCCCAAGGAACTGCGGGGCGGCTTGGTCAAAGGAATCGATTTCTTCTTTGTCGTCGTGCTGTTGTTCAGTGCGTTGCTGCACACCAGTCTGATCATGTACCTCAACTCCGTGCCCTATGCGGAAGTTGAGGCGATGCAACTGGATACCCAACGCTTCGTGCAGGTGGTGCAGGCCGAAGACGTCATCCTGCCCGAAGAAGAAGAATACGAAGATGAAGAGCTGACGAAAAAACCGGCCAGCGGCGGAGGCGGCGGCGGTGGCGGCGGTGGCGCCGACAAGGGCGTCGAATCCAAAGGCATCCTGGCGCTGATCACCCGCCACGGCTCCGACAGCGGCGCGGTGGCCGACCTGCTCTCCGATTCCGGTTTGGGCGGCGACCTGCAGGACGCGCTCAACAGCGTCGGCGGCGTTCGGGTCGGTCGAGCCGGTGACGAAGGCATCGGCTCCGGCACCCGCGGCAGCGGCACCGGCGGCCCGGGTAGCGGCAGCGGCGTCGGCATCAACGACATCGGCGCCGTCGGACGACGGGGCACTGCCGATACCGGTCAGCGCACCGCACGTAAAGTCAAGTCGAAGATGTCGACCGCTTCAGGCGGCGTCTCCGGCAAGATCGACGCGGCCAAGGTGCGCGGCACCATCCGCCGGTTCCTCGGCGGCGTTCGTCACTGTTACGAAATGCAGTTGAAAGTTAATCCCAACCTGAAGGGGCGCATTGCGATTCAATTCGTCATCGGACCTTCCGGCGGGGTGAGTAGTTGTTCGGTAACCGGCGACTCAATGGGCAACACCTTGGTGTCCAGTTGCGTATGCCGGCGGGTGCGGCGGTGGAAATTCCCGCCGCCCGATGAAGGCTCGGTTACGGTTTCATACAGCTTTGTCTTTACTCCGGCCGAGTAAGCAGGCAATTGACAGACAACGGAAGGCGGCAGCCTCGATCGGGCTTCAGTCGCAGGCGCGCACGGCGCGGCGGCCGCATTAGCGGGGACTCCAAGCGCCGCTTGGTAAACGCAGGCCCCGGCGGAAGGAGCCTCCTCAATGTTCACGTCGAAAGGACGTGAAGGAGGATGCCATGAGAAAACACATTTTGGTGACGGTGGTCATTGCCGTGCTTGTCGGTGCACTGTGGTTTACGGTGTCGTCGGCGCAGGATCGTGCGGACCAGAGCAGCATGGTCGAGTTGTCAAAAACCTACCTTCAATGGATGAAGGCGATGGCCGGCAAGCTCGATCAGGCGCTGCAGCAAGCGCGTGAGGAACAGAATACGCGCAAGATCGATTGTATCGAAGACCGGTTGAAAAGCCTGCGCAAGGTGATCGGTGAAACCGAGGGCATGTACCAGCAACTGCGCGCGCTGTCGTTGCAACAACGCACCGCCGAAGCGCGCAAGCTGTTCGCCCGGGTTGACCTGAATCGCCGCCTGGCTGAGCAGATACTCCGCCTCGTTGACAATTGTTACGAGAACATCAACGAAGAAGGCGGATTCGTAGAGACGTTGGAAGAGTGGATGGGCGACCCGGAAGACGCCGACCTGGAAGAGGCCGGTGTCAGTGAGGGACGCGACGGGGCGCCGGAACCGCTGCCCAACGAGTTCACTCCTGGGCCCGTTAGCGAGGAAGATGAAGAATTTTAATGTGCGTGTCGGCTGCTTTTTCTGCCGACCGAGCGACGAGCAATGTTTTGAGGTTTGTGTATGGGGCTGAAGGCGAAATTTAAACTCTTCTGCACCTTGCTGATTGTGCTCTGCGCCGCCGGTCCCTCGTTGGCCCAGGACTTAACCGACGGTATCCGCTTCGGTGCGTTTTCCATCCATCCGTCGTTGTACACGGCGATGCGATACAACGATAACGTCTACTTTGTACCCAACAACTACCAGCCGGAAAACGAACGCGCGGTGCCGCAGGATATAGAATCCGATTTCATCCTTAACGTCGTGCCGGCGATAATGTTCAATCTCGGCCTGCCCACGTTCAAAGCCCGTACCGGTTACCGCTTTTACAACGACACCTACCTGGGCACCGACGATCCGGATAACCGCCACGACGATCTCAACGCCACCAACCACACCTTCAGCGGGCTGCTCGACTACAACGCCCCGTTCGGTCTGATGGTCGGCGCCAGCGACGCCTATTCGATCCTGGAAACCTACGAGGACACCCAGCAGTTCATCGATTACCTGCGCGGCAATCAGATCCACAACGACGCACGCGGTTGGATCGGGTTCCGCCACGGCCCGTATGACAGCATTTATTTCCGGGCGACCTACACCAACCTGCTGGATGAGTACGATGAGTACGAAGAGTTCAACAAAATGGGGCAATTCGGCGACGGCGACCTGCGCCTGAAATTCTTCCCGCGCACCGCGTTGGTCTTCCAAGGCGGGTACGGGACCATCGATTACGACAGCATTCAGGCGTACGATTCGACGAGCTATTACGGGATGGCCGGCCTGCAGGGTCAGATCACCGCCCACCTGGCTGCGACGGTCAAAGGCGGCTGGGCGATGGCCGATTACCAGGAAAACGACGACATGGCCACCTGGATCGCCAATGCCGAATTGACGGCGATGTTCGCCGCCGAAACCCGGTTGACTGTGGGGTACCGCCGCTTTTTCCGCGATGCCGCCGATACCAACTACTACACCAGCCATGAAGGCTACCTGGGCTTTTCGCGTCTGTGGGGCTCGCGCCTGATGACGTCCGCCTACGGCAGCTACCAATACAACGATTTCTCTGAACCGTTGTCGCGGCATGAAGACTTCATGCAGGCATCGGTCGATCTGACCTATCGTTTCGTTTACTGGCTTTACTTTGGCGGCGGCTACAAGCTGGAAAACCGGGTATTCGACGACGACAATGTTAACGAAACCAGCACCCGCAACGTTGGCCTCGTCCATCTGCGGGCGCAATTCTAAGCAGATGCAATGTCGAAAAAAGCCGCCATTTTCATTCTACCGCTCTTGATTCTCGGCACGTCTATCCTGCTAGCCGCCGACGGTAATTACCGCATCGGCCCCGGCGATGTGCTGCACGTCACCGTCTATGACGAACCCGATCTCGAACGCACCGTCACCGTGCAGGAAAACGGTATCGTGCGTTTTCCGTTGGTGCGCCGGGTCAAGCTGGAAGGCCTTACCGTTGCCGATGCCGAGCGCGAGTTGGAAAAATTGCTCGGTGAAAGTTACCTCGTCGATCCACAGGTGACCATCACCATTAAAGAATATCGCGCCCATCTGGTTTACGTACTCGGCGCGGTGAAGACGCCCGGCCTGTACGCGTTGACCGGTTCCAGCACCGTGCTGGAGATTCTCTCCAAAGCCGGCGGCATCACCGAAGACGGATCGCGCCGCCTGCTGGTGGTGCGCGGCGGCGGCAACCCGGCCAAGGTCAAACGCCTGCTCGAAGCGGGCGGCGAACCGGACCGGGAAGCCTTGACTGAAGCCGGACTCAACCCGCCGATCATCATCGACGGCGCCCGGCTGCTCGACGAAGGCGACACCTCGCAGAACTTGACGCTGCAAGACGGCGACGTACTTTACATACCCAAAATGAAAAAGGTGTACGTTCTGGGAGAAGTGCACAAACCCGGCGCGGTCAACTTCACCGAAGGCCTGACCGTAATCAAGGCGATCTCCCTCGCCGGCGGCACCACCCAGATGGCCAGCAACACCATTCAAGTGACGCGCAAGGTCGACGGCCGGGAGAAACGCTTTAAGCTGAACCTGAAGAAAATCCTGCGCGACACCAACCTTGACCTCGTACTCGAACCCGACGATGTGATCGTCGTCAAGCGCAGTTTGTTCTAGGCGGCAAGGAGAACGACGTTGGCGACCCGGACCTCATTCAACCTCGGCGAGATCACGAAGATCCTCTATAAGCGCCGTTGGACGATCGTCACTTTTTTCGTCGTCGTCACCGTGTTCGTCACCATCGCCACGTTGATGCAGCACCCGGTGTACCGCGCCACCGCCGTAATTCAAATCGAAACCGTTGCGCCCAACGTCATCGGCTTCAAAGAAGTCGTCGCACTCGGTTCGCAGAACTACTGGGCGTCGAAAGAATTTTACGAAACCCAGTTCCGCATCATCCGCAGCCGGCCGGTAGTGACGGAGGTGATCAAACGCCTTCACCTGGATGAACAGGCGCCCTTTGCCGGGGTGCCCGATCCGACGACATTGCTGTCGAACATGATCCGCATTCAACCGGTGAAAAACAGCCAGTTGGTGGCGATCAGCGTCGAATTCGGCGAGCCCAACCTGACCACGGAAATCTGCAACACCTTGGCCAGGGTGTACGAAGAGCAGAACCTGGATCGCAAGGTCGAAGCGTCGCGCACCGCGCTGAAATGGTTGCGCAGCGAGCAGACCGGCCGGGCCGACCGCGTACGCGAAGCCGAAGAAGGGCTGCACGAATTTCTGCAGGAGCACAACATCGTCAGCTTTGAGGAGCGGCAGAACATCGTCGCCCAGCGCGTGCAGAAGCTGTCCGAAGCGGTCAACGACGCCAAGCAGCGCCGCATCAACAGCCAGGTCGCTTACGAAAAGGCCAAGGCCAAATGGACCGAAGGCAAGGAGATGATGATCCCCGAAGTCATCGACAACGCTCTGATTCAGGAATTGAAAGAAGAGTTGGTGCTGCAGCAGAAAGAACTGAGCAAGCTGAAGAAAAAATGGAAGCCGAATCATCCCGGCTACCAGAAAATTCAAAACCAGATCGACGAACTCAACAAGCGCATCAGTGAAGAAGTGGCCAACATCGTCGGCGGGCTGCAAACGCAATATCAGCGCGATTACAGCCGCGAAATCAGGTTCAATGCCGAGTTGGAAAAAGCCAAAACGGAAGCACTCGACCTGGCCGAGTTGGAAATCGCCTACCGCATCAAAAAACGCGAGGCGCAAGCCGAAGGCGTGATGTTCGACGAATTGCAACGGCGGCAGAAAGAAACCGAGATCACCGAAACCCTGCGCTCCAACAACGTGCGCTTGATCGAACCGGCGCTCGTGCCGAAAGATCCGATCCGCCCGCGCAAACGCGTCAACGTGATGCTCGGCGCGCTGCTGGGTCTGCTCGGCGGCATCGGCCTGGCTTTCCTGCTCGAATACATGGACACGACGATCAAAACCAGCGAAGACCTCGAACGCACGGTCAACGCGCCGTTCCTCGGCATCATTCCCAGCTTTACCGCCGACGAGGAAACGCAGCCCGACGAGTTGTTCACGTATCGCTACCCGAAAAGTTCGGTCACCGAAAGTTGCCGTTCGATCCGCACCAACATTTCCTTCTCGACCGCCGGCAAAGAGCTGCGGCGGCTGCTGGTGACTTCCGCCGGTCCGCAGGAAGGCAAATCGACAGCGGTGATCAACCTCGGCATCATCTTCGCCCAGGGCGGCAAGCGCGTGCTGATCGTCGACTCCGACTTGCGCCGTCCGCGCCTGCACCGCGCCTTCAAGGTGTCGCGCAAACGCGGTCTCACCGACCTGATCATGGGCGAGGCGAGCGAAGACGACGTCATCGTTTCCACCGAAGTGCCTGGCGTCGATCTCATTCCCTGCGGTCCGATTCCGCCCAACCCGTCGGAATTGTTGGGCACCGAAATCATGCTGCAACTGGGCGAGCGGCTGGCCGACCGGTACGATCTGGTACTGTTCGACTCGCCGCCGGTCGTCGCCGTCACCGATGCCGTGGTCATGTCGAAAATCGTCGACGGCGTCGTGCTGATCGCTAAGGCCGGCAAGACCACCAGCGAAATCATTTCCAAAGCCGCCCGGCAGTTGGAAGATGTCGGTGCCAGCATTCTCGGCACCGTGCTCAACGACTTCAACATCCGCGGCGCCGGCTATCGCTATTACTACTATTACTACCACTACCGCTCGCGGGAAGACGGCCCTGAAAGCCCCGACGGCGGCAAGGTCGTTCGCAAACGCGTGAAACGCCGTCGCTCTTCCGGCGGCGACGACAAGGCAAAAGAATGATTCTCGTAACCGGCGGGGCAGGTTTCATCGGTTCGCACATTGTGCGCGCGTTGGTCGAAACCGGCCATGCGGTACGCGTGCTTGACAACCTCTCCACCGGCCGCCGCGAAAACCTGGACGGCGTTGAAGTCGAATTCGTCGAAGGCGACATCTGCAACGATGACGACGTCGATCGCGCCGTAATCGGCGTGCGCGCCATCGTGCACCAGGCGGCGATGATCAGCGTGCCCAAGTCGATCGAACAGCCCTGGCAGAGCCACGCAATCAATGTCGACGGCACCCTGCGTCTTTTGGAAGCTGCGCGCCGCGCCGGCGTTCGTCGCTTCGTGCTGGCCTCCAGCGCCGCGATCTACGGCGACGAACCCTCGCTGCCGAAAAGCGAAACGTCGCCGCAACAGCCGCAAAGCCCATACGCGATTCACAAACTGATCGGCGAACAATACCTGCGTCTCTACCACGAGTTGTACGGTCTCGACACCGTCTGCCTGCGCTACTTCAACGTTTTTGGTCCGCGGCAGGATCCGACCAGCCCTTACGCCGCGGTGATCCCGCTGTTCATTCGCGCCATGGCCGCGGGTGAGCGCCCTACCGTTTTCGGTGACGGCGAACAGACGCGCGATTTCGTTTTCATCGACGACGTCGTCCGCGCCAACCTTGCCGCGCTGTCCGTACCCGAGCCGGCCGGCCGGGTGGTCAATGTCGCCGGCGGACGCAGCATCAGCCTGCTTGATCTGCTGCGTGAATTGGAAGCTGTTTTCGACCGCCGGGCCGATCCCGTTTTCGCCGCCCCGCGTCCGGGCGATGTCCGCCACAGCGTCGCCGCCATCGACGCCGCCGTCGCGCTGCTCGGCTACCGGCCGCAAACCGGCCTGCGCGAAGGACTGGCTGCCACCGTCGCCTGGATGACCGGCCAGCCGTAGGTCGATCATGGATGTGAACGGCCGCGAACGGACGATTTCCATCGCCATCGAAATTTTTACCTTGTTGTTGATCGCCTTTCCGGTGCTCGCCTTCGGCGGCAACAGTGAATTGCTGCGCGCCGTCACCGCTCTGGGTGGCATCGTGCTCGCCGCGCTGGTGCTGTACCGGCGCCTTACTGCCGAACGCGTCCGCCCGGTAACCCGCCGCAAACTGACCTACGCCGAGCCTTGGCCGGCGCTGATACTGTTGGGCGTGTTCGCTTTGGTGCACGTCACGCAACTGGTGCCGTTGCCCGCGCCGTTGGTGCGTTTGTTGGCCGGGTGGCCGGCCGAGGGCGGCTGGGCGCGGCTGACGCCCGATCCGGAGACGACGTTGCGCGCGCTGCTGGGTTGGGTCGCGCCGGTGGCGGTGTTCGCCGCGGTCACGTTGATCTACGACACGCGAGCGGCGGTGCGGCGGTTGGTCGGTTTCATTTTATTGCTCGCCTGCTTCGACGCGATCTACGGTTTGGTCGAGGTGGTCAGCGGCAACGAAGCGATCTGGGACTTGTCGAAAAGCGCTTACCGCGGTTCGGTGACCGGCACGTTCATCAACCGCAACCATTTCGCCGCTTTCATGGCATTGGGTTTGGGCGCAGCGCTCGGCCTGGGCTACTACCGCCGGCTGAAACTCGGCGCGAAAATCCGCCAGGAAGGCGGGCTCGAACGATTGACGCTGATCGCCTTTGCCGCGGTCATCTGCCTGCTCGGAGTGCTGTTGTCGAAAAGCCGTGGCGGCCTGGGCAGCCTGGTGTTGGCCGGGTTCCCGGTCGTGCTGTGGTTGGTCGGCCGCAAGCGCCGCCTGGTGTTTACCTTGTTGATAGTCGCGTTGCTGATAGCGACGGTGCTGATGAATTTATGGATCGGTCGCGAGCCGGTAACCGGGCGTTTTCTCGAATTGCCGGAACAGGTGCAGGCCGTCGACGCCCGCCCGGCCGCATGGGCTGCGGGTTTGCGGGTGTTTGCCCGCGCGCCGTTGCTGGGCGCCGGCGCCGGAACGTTCGAAGATCAAATCCGCATTACGCCGAATACCGACTTGCTTGTGCGCTACAACCACGCTCACTGCGACCCGTTGGAAGTGCTCGTCGAAAACGGCGTTATCGGTTTCGTCGCCTTTTTCGGCGCGATTTTCTGGTTGCTGTATGCCGCGGCCCGCGCTTTAGCCGACCGCCGCAGCCGCTTCGCGCGGGCGCTGACCATCGGCGCGCTCAGCGCGGTGATCGCCGTGCTCTTCCATAGCCTCTTTGACTTCCCGTTGCAAATACCCGGCGTGCGTGTGCCGCTGTTTGCCATGCTGGGCGTGGCCTACTTGGTGGCGCAACGGAGGTTGACGCGATGAAGGTTTGGAAAAAACCGCCCGTCCTCGTCGCCTTCGCTTTGCTGCTGGTGTTGGCCGTAAAGACTCTGTCGGTGATGATCGCCGCCGCTGCGTCGCACGAGGTCGCGATGGAACGCCGATCGTTGCGTCTGGCCGAGGTGCGGCCTTCAGCGGAACAACTGGCCGCCGAAGTGCTGCAACTCAATCGCTCGCTGGCCTGGGCGCCGCACGACGCCGACACCTGGTACCTTCGCGGACGCAACCAGCATCGGTTGGCCGCTGCCGGCGCGATGCTCGGTCGTGAAATGATGACCGCACTGGTCGGGGATGCCGATGTCGACTCCTTCCATCAGGCGATGCTTGATGGCGCGATCGAATCGTACACTCGCGCGATCGAAGCCAACGCATTGATTTCCGGCGCGCGCTTGTGGCGCGTCGCCGCAAGGGTTGCCCGCGACGGAACCGACGTGGCGCTGTGGCGGTCGCAACGCAAGCAGGAAACGATCGACGCCTTGCGCTTCGACCCGTCCAACCCGGCGCTGTGGCGCGTTGCCGGCGATTTGGCGTGGCGTCACAACGATGTGGAAGCGGCGCGGGAATGGTATCGCGTCGCCCTCAGTGAAAAGCAAGACGACTTGGAAACGATCGTGCAGAACCTGCTGACACGTCCGGAGGGCGAGGCGCTGGTCAACGAGGTCGTGCCTGTCACCGGCCCGGCGTTGCGTCGTTTAGCGCAGTACTATTTCGACAACTGGCGCTTTGCCGACGCCACCGAAACCTTCGCCGCCGCCCTGCGTTTGGAAGGGGCGGAGCCGATCGCCCCGACCGGCGATGAGACTTTGCTTGATGGCGATTTCAATCTGGCGTCGGAAAAACTGCTGCATCCCTGGATCGTCGAACCGGCGCGCGGCGTGAGCGTGGCACGGATCGCCGAACCGGATCAACGCAGTCTCTTGCAGGTGCATTTTCGCCGCGGCCCGACCAATTGGTATCATGTCGTGCAACAGGTGCCCGTGCAGCCGGGTCGGCGCTACCGTTTGTCGGCATTGGTGCGCGTCGAGGACTTCGCTTCGTCCGACACTTTCGGCGTCGAGGCGGTGCATCCGTACGCGGTCGATTTGTTCGCCGCCGATACGCGCTGCCACGCGGGGCGGTCGAAGCGCTCGTCGGCGTTACCCGCCAGTGACGGCCGTTTCGTCCGCGTGCAAACCGATTTTGTCGTGCCTGACGGGTTGCGCTTGTTGACCGTGCGCCTGCGCCGTTTCAGCGGCAAACAGGAAAGTACGGGCACAGTCGAATTCACCGGCGTGTCATTGCAATTGCTGCCGGAACCGGAGGAAACGCCGGATGCAGAAGGCTAGCGTTGTCATCCGCACCTACAACGAGGGACGACACCTGCGGCAAACGCTGTCAGCCGTGTTGGCCCAGCGCGATGTCGATGTCGAGATGATCGTCGTCGACTCGGGTAGCGATGACGATACGCTGAGCATCGTCGGCGAATTTCCGGTCAAGCTGGTGAAAATCGACAAAGCCCAATTCACTTACGGACGCGCGCTTAACCTCGGCTTCGCCGCGGCGACTGCGTCTTTCGTTGCCTGCCTGTCGGCGCACGCGTTGCCCTTCGACCGCCATTGGTTGCGCAACTTGCTGCGTCCATTCGTCGACGAGCGCGTTGACGGCGTCGTTGGCAAGACGCTGCCGCATCCCGATTGCAATCCCTTCGACCGCCGCGGGCTGCTGCGGCAATACGGCACCGGCGCGCGTCGTCTACACGAGGGTGGCGTGCCCGGTTTCGCCAACGCCAACAGCGCTGTGCGTCGCGACGCCTGGGAAGACCGGCCCTTCGACGAAACGCTGTCGTTTTCCGAAGACGCGTTGTGGGCACGGCAGCGGTGGGGCCGCGGACGTGCCGTCGCCTACGCGCCCGACGCCGTCGTCTACCACAGTCACAACGAAACGCCGCGTCAGTTGGTTCGCCGTTTCTGGGCCGAAAGCCGCGCGCGGGAAACGCTCGACCCGCATAATCCGCGCTATCGCCTGCGCTCATTGTGGTGGGACGTGCTGGCCGGCACGCTTTACGATGTCGGCACGGCATTGCGCACGCGGGCCGGTTGGCGCTGGCTTGTCTTTGCACCTCGTCGGCGGCTGGCGATCAACCTCGGTCGCTTCGCCGGTTCACGGGCGATGGAGCTGCCCGAGCACGGTTCGATGACCGGCGCGCTGCTGCGTCGTTGGTTGCTGCGCTTGCTGCGCCTGGGCGGTTCGCTTGCCGGGCGGCTGGCCCCGCGCATGGTGGTGATGACACGCAAGCATTCGCGCCCGATTCACCCCAAGCACCTGCTTGCCGAACGCAGCGATCATTTCTGGTACGGCGATCATCTGCGCGGCGGCACACGCGCACTCGACGTCGGCTGCAACGTCGGCGCCCACGCGAACTTTGTCGCCAAGCAAGGACTGGCGGTGGTCGGCTTCGACGTCGATCCGGTCGCCCTCGGCCACGCGCGCTTTCTGCTGCGTTGGGAAGATGCGCCGCAGGCGTTGGTCGTCAAGGCCCGCGCCGATCGACCTTTCCCGGTCGCCGACAGCAGTTTCGATCGCGTACTGGCCTTCGACATCATCGAGCACCTGGACGAACCGGCGGCGATGCTCAGCGAGATTCGTCGCGTGCTGACCGACGACGGTCTGCTGTTGCTGTCGGCGCCAAAGGTCGACACGCCCTGGAAACGGCGTTACCGCGCGGCGGGGCTGTCGTTTTTCGCCGATGTCGATCACCGCGTCGAGTACACCCTCGACGGCTTGCTCAAGCAGATGAATGAAGCGGGCTTTAATGTTGTCGACCGCCAGCCGATCGTCGCCGACACGCCGCTGGCGCCGTGGTACGATCTGCTCGGCGCGATCAACCTGCGCTGGTACGCGCGCCTGGCCGAACGCAAACGACGCGCGGCGTTGGCCGATCCGCAAACCTCCACCGGGTATCGCCTGGTGGCGCGCAAGGCGGTGACGTGATGCGCGTGGCCTTGCTTCACGAGTATTTTCCGCCGCAGGCGCCGGGCGGTGCGGAGTGGAGCACGCTGGCGTTGGCCGAAAGCCTGGCCGGGCGCGGCGTCGATGTAACGGTGATCACCGCCGACCTGACCGATGCGGCGTCGGCGGAGCAAACGCGCGCGCTGCACGATGCGTTGCTCGGCAAGGGCGTCGAGGTCGTTCGCTTGCCCTTCGGGCGCAAGATGACCGGTCCGCCGCAGGTGTTTCCGCCCTACGTGTTCGGCAACCCGGTAACCGAACAGCGACTCGGCAATGCGATTGCCAGGTTGAATCTCGATGTCGACGTGCTGCACGTGCAGGGGTTGGGCATGCTTGTGCCGGCGCAGCAGGCGGCGCGGTTGCGCAAGCTGTCGCTGGCGGTGACGATCCGCGACTACCGCGCTTTGTGCCCGGCGGCGATCTGTCTGCATCGCGAGGAAAAACCGCCGGTCGTGTGCACGCGCGATCGCTTTGTCCAATGTGCGAACGAGTACCTCGACGTTTACGGACTACATTTGTCATGGGCGGCGCGGGCGCGCTACCGCTTGCGACGCGAGTTGGAATGGCAGGCGCGCAACCGGCAGGCACGGGCGTTGCGCGACGCCGATGCGACAGTGTTTGTTTCGGAGGCGACGCGGTCGATCTACGCCGCCGCCGATTTGGCGGGCAAAAATCCGGTGGTGATTCACAACTTGCCACCGCAAGCGGAAGAGGCGACGTCGCCGGAAACGTTGCGCGAACGTTATCGCCTGGGTGAGCAGGTCGTGTTGTTTGTCGGGCGCTGGTCGCTGGGCAAGGGCGCGCAGGAAATGGCGGTCGCCTGGCCGGAGATTGCGCAGACGCACGAACAGGCGCAACTGGTTGTGGCCGGTCGGCTCGAAGCGGAAGATCGTCCGCAGCCGGACGCGGGCGCGATTTTCGCCGGGCCGCTTCCGCATGCCGACGTACTCGGTCTGCTGCAACTGGCCGCTGTCGTTGTGCTGCCGTCGCGCTGGCCCGAACCCTACAGCCGCGTGGCGTTGGAAGCGATGACTGCGGGTAAGCCGATCGTGGCGACACGTACCGGCGGAAATCTGGAGTTGGTCGCCGACGGCGTCAGCGGGCTGATCGTGAAGCGCCGCGATTCGCAGGCGTTAGTCGAAGCGGTCGGGCAGTTGTTGGCCGACTCCGAACGAGCCGCGACGATGGGCCGCGCCGGACGCGCGCGTCTGGAAAACGAGTTATCGGGCGAAGCACAGCTCGACGCGCTGTTGGCGTTGTACGAAAATCTGAAAGGTAAGGAGCGGTAGTTTGCGCATTTGCGCGCCGGTCACCAGTTTGAGCGAACACACCGACCTCGGCGGCGGCTACTTCCACGTGAAAAATTTGGAAGGGCTCGCCGACCGCGGCGTGCAATGCTTGATTCCGCTGGCCTTTCGCACCGACTTCTCGCCGCGCGACAACTGGAATGTGCGCGTGATTCCGCTGCGCCGCACGTTCAAACTCGGCGCGCTGCTGTCGAACATTGTGTTTTTCTTGGCCGTGCTTTGGTTTCGCTACGTGCGCGGCGAACGTTTCGATTTGGTGCGCGTCGGCGACCTCTACCACGTCGGCGTCGGCGCGTTGTGGGCGGCACGGCTGTGCGGCGTCCCGGCGGTCGGGATGATCCACCACGTCGACGACGACCGCCCGCGCGAAAACGCGGTCATCGGTTACGTTGCGCGCCGGCTCGACGGCATCACCGTACCCAGTCGTTCCACCGCCGAACATACGCAACGAGCCTTCGGTGTCCAAGCCGACCGGCTGCATTTGATCACCGAAGGGGCGACGACGTTTGCCGAAAAGGCGCCAGGTAAAGCGGCGGCGAAAAAGCAGTTCGGCTTGGGCAATGCGCGGGTGGTCGGTTTTCTCGGTCGGCTCGACAAGCGCAAAAATGTGTCGTTGTTGCTCGACGCCTTCGCGCAGGTCGC
>Ga0272444_10001654_pt1 | contig 21300 bp, 19 predicted proteins | sample SSMForm13_FD_201033 | JGI IMG/M metagenome (GOLD analysis project Ga0272444, IMG submission 201033) | Marine sediment archaeal communities from Little Sippewissett salt marsh, Falmouth, MA, United States - SSM-Form-13 | ecosystem: Environmental > Aquatic > Marine > Wetlands > Sediment ...
GGGGATGGGGGCTGCGGGGCGCGCCAGCCCCGGGGAATGCGCGGCTTCAAAAATATTCGCGCCAATTCCCCAGGGAAAAAATTGAATCCCGTGCGGATCTATGCTATTTCCGGTTGAAAATATCCACTCAAAAACCTGGCAACGGCTGAGGCCCAGACAGGCAGGCCTTTTTGCCCTTCAAATGAATGAAATCTTATGGGATAGGAGATGACCCATGGGCGGTGAGTTGATCGAGATCGAAAAGAATGCCGGCTACCAGGCGGTGCTGACCTATTTGAAGGACTACACCAAGAAAGTCAGAGAGATCCAGGAAAAATACGCCTTCAGCAACAAGGACATCATGAGCCCGAGTCTCGTGGACAACCCCAAATTGTCCTCGGATGAACTGGCCGCCTTGGCGGAGTTGAAGCGCAATTTGGACCGGATTATCAATGAGGTCGCCGAGCGCGTGGAGAAACATCGGGTGGCAGCCTATGATGACTACACGCAAAAATACGAATTGAACGCCTATGACCGGTTGCGGGTGAATTCCCTGGTGGGTTCCGTCCAGGACATCAACAAATCCATTCAGAAGATAAAATTCACCGTGGAAAATTTTTCCCGCTGCAATAAGTTCATCATCACGGAACTCGACGAGTGCATCGCCCAGGGGGATTTCAACAAAAGCAAGATGTTCGTGTTGGGAAATATCCTGCTGATCTTCGAGCTGGCCAACTACCTGATCGATTTCCTGGAGAATTTCAAGTTGGCGGGGATCGACGATATTCTGCAGCTGTCCCAAAAAGAGATCGGCAAGATAACCGACACCATGCAAGCCCTGCAGAAATTGAAGCTCGATGCCGAGTCCCCGGATGTCGATCCCAAAATCAAAGAGCAGATCATCGCCAACCTCAATGATCGCGAAAAGTCGCTGGAATCGTTCAAGGAGGAGTGGGACAAGTACACTGCCGGCATCAATGACGTCCAGTCCAAGGTCGGTTCCCTCAAGGATAAAATCCCCACCTTGAAGCTCATCCGCGACAACGCGCAAAACCAGCTGGATTTCTTTGAAATAATGAAGATTTTCGGCATCATGATGGTGGCAGAGGCCGTTCGCCAAAATTTGGACACCCTGGAAATCGTCACCCTGCCCCTGGATGAGATCGAATTGATCTCCTTGCCGCCCCACCGGGTGCACGCCCTCATGGGCCTGTCTGAGAAACGGGGCGCCGGCCAGATTGGATAAGGAGTGCCTCACATCGACGCCAAATACACCCGATATTCCACCGAGCAGCTGGAGGTCATCCTGACGCATCTCAGCGACCCCGATGAACGGGAGTCGGTCAAGCGTGAGTTGGGCCAACGCTATTACCGCCACTATCTCAGCATCATCAAAAAACCCGGCGAGCAGGCCCGGACCGATGCTTCGGCTGCACCCCGGGCCGCCTCCCCGCCTGCCGACGATTCCGGGGAAAACAACCTCTCCGAAGACCAGCCGGACCAGACCGCAGCCGAACTCCTCCCGGATGAAGAAATCGCCCAAACCGTAGACGCTCCCCCAACGGATGACGATCTTGTCGACCTCGCCGCGGTGGCGCCCATCGGCTTGCCGCCACCGGCAACGCCCCGGGCCGAAGAAACCGATGCCGGCAAGATCGGGGAAGAGGTCTCGGCCCAGGAAACCAAGCGCAAGTTCTGCTTCATCGCCACCGCCGCTTACGGCTCTCCCATGGCCCGGGAAGTCCTGCTGCTGAAAACCTTCCGGGACGATCATCTGGCCCCAAGGTTTTGCGGTCGGAAATTCATCCAGGGCTATTACCGCGTCAGCCCCTTTCTGGCCCGGCCCATCGGGCACAGCAACCTTTTGAAACTGCTGACCCGCTGGCTTCTGACCCCCATCGTTTGGTTCATCAAAAAGAACTTCGGCAGCCCAGGCAGGAGCTGAAGCCCGGATAAATTCAGGCGCAAGCCGAGGCCCGGTTCAGGTGAAAGGCAATTTTCTGCGACTTGGGAAACGCTGGTTCCGGATCGCGTACCGTGCGGGGCATCTCTGGCTGGATCACGACGCCTTCAGTCACGCCGCTTCGCTGGCCTTTTTCACCCTGTTTTCCCTGGCCCCGACCCTGATCATCGCCGTGGCGGTGATCGGTGTCGTACTGGGCGAAAGCGCCGCCCAGGGTGAAATCGTCGCCCGGCTGGCGGACACCATGGGGGCCGAGGCGGCCCGGGCGATCGAGCAATTGGTGCTCATGTCGCGGATCGAAGCCACCGGCCTGATGCCCAGCGTGCTGGGCATCGGCGCCGTCCTGGTGGGCGCCACCACGGTATTTGCCGAGCTGCGCTGGTCGCTGAACACCATCTGGGGCGTCAGGCCCGACCCGGAACGCAGCGGCCTCTGGCGGATGGCCAAATCGCGGCTGCTGGCCCTGCTGATCGTGCTCTTGATCGGCCTGGGGCTGCTGCTCTACTTCGTCTTCGGCATCGCCCTGGGCGCCGTCGCGCCCCTCATCGACGCCTCGCCCCCGGCCACCGAGCTGCTGCTGAGCGGGGGGCGATGGCTGGCCTCGCTGCTGATCGGGGTGCTGTTTATCGCCGCGCTCTTCAAGGTGCTGCCGGATATCATCGTCTCCTGGGGGGATGTGATGGGCGGGGCGGTCGTCACCGCGCTGATGTTTGCCGTCGGGCGCCACGCCATCGCGGCCTATCTGGCCAACACGGCCACGGCCTCGACCTATGGGGCGGCGGGCGCGGTGGTGATCGTGCTCTTCTGGGTTTACTACTCGGCCCTGATCCTTTTGCTGGGGGCGGCCTTCACCCGTGCCCAGATCGAGGCCCGGGGCAAAACCTTGGCACCGCGGAGTTCGGCGGTGCGGGTGGTCCAGGAGATCGTGCCGCGCTGATCGGGTCGCCGGCCTAAAACGAACCGAACATCGAGCCCAGGACGATCACGGCCACCAGGGCGATCAGGGCGCCGACGATCCCGACCATCACGATGTCGAAATAGCTCTTGCGGTGGGTGCAGCCGCAGACGGCCAGCAGGGTGACCACCGCGCCGTTGTGCGGCAAGCTGTCCAGGGTGCCCGAGCCGATCACCGCCACCCGGTGCATCAGGGCGGGATCCAGACCCGTCTCGGCGGAGATCTGCATGAAGGTTGCGCCCAGTGCCTCCAGGGCGATGGTCATCCCGCCCGAGGCCGAGCCGGTCAAGGCGGCCAGCAGGTTGGTGGACACCGCCAGCGACACCAGCGGCCCGCCCTCGATACCCAGCACCCAATTGCGCACCACTTCAAATGCCGGCATGGCGGCCACCACGGCCCCGAAGCCCACCAGGCTGGCCACGCTCAGGACTGGCAGGGCCGAGGCGTTGGCCCCGGCGTCGACCGTGTCGCGCAGCGCCGGCAGGCGCCGGTAGTTGAAGGCCACCAGGACGAGGATGGCCGAGACCAGGGCCACGATCACCGACCAGACCCCGCTCACCGCCGAAAGCGGGATCCCGCCCCAGCGCGCCTCGGCCAGGAAGCCCGTGTCCATGCGCGGCAGCACCAGCATGGACATGGCGAGGTTGACGAGGATCACCACCACCAGGGGCAGGACGGCCACCAGGACCGTGGGGCCCTGGGGGCTGTGCTGGCCGCGATGGACCTCCACCGGGTCGAAGGCCGCGGCGGTGGTCGCGCGTTCGCGCACCAGCGGGTCCTCGGCGGCGGCATCGGGGTCTACGGCAGTCTCGCCGAAGCCCTCGCCGGCGCGGCGGGCGGCGGCCTCGGCGCGCGCCAGCCACCACAGGCCGAAGCCCAGCATGATGAGAGCCGCGATGATGCCCAATCCGGGGGCGGCGAAGGGGGTGGTGCCGAAAAACGGCATGGGGATCGCGTTCTGGATCGCTGGTGTGCCCGGCAAGGCCGACATGGTGAAGGTCGAGGTGCCCAGGGCGATGGCGGCCGGCATCAGGCGGCTGGGGATATCGGCCGCGCGAAACAGGGCCTGGGCCATCGGCCCGATCACGAAGAAGGCGACGAACAGGCTCACACCGCCGTAGGTCACCAGGGCGCCTGCGAGCACCACCGCCAGCATGGCGCGGCGGGCACCGAGGCGTTCGGTCATGAACCGGGCGATGGTCGCAACCGAGCCGCTGTCGTCCATGAGCTTGCCGAACACGGCGCCCAGCAGAAACAGCGGAAAGAACTGGGCCAGGAACCCGCTCGCCGAGCCCATGAAGGTTTGGGTCCAGTGCGCGAGCAGCGGCTCCCCGGCGGCCAGCGCGGCGATCAGCGCCGCCGCCGGTGCCAGCACCAGAATGCTCCAGCCCCGGAACGAGAGCCAGATCAGAACCCCCAACCCGAGCAGAATGCCAAACAGTCCCATAAGTCAAACACCTCCCTGCGGGCTGTCACGGTCGCCTGGCGACCGCAGGTCCAGGTCTGATCCGTGAAATTCCAGATGCGTTCCAACCGCCGGGCGTTGGGGACGCGGCGAAGCGCCCGCCGTCGGCCCAAAGGCGGAAGCGTGATTTTTCCGGGACCGAATATGCCAGGATGGCGATGAGGTGTCAATCCATCGGCGCCCCGATCCTCTCGGTGGGCGGAAAGACCGGGTGCGCCGGGGAATTGAAGTTGCCTTTGGAGTGTGACATGACTATTATGACCTGCGCTCCCCGGGGCTGCTGGACGGCGCGTGGCTACCGTGGTTTTTTTAGAATAATGTGGAGGACATATGCGGCTGAGCGTGAAAATGGCGGCGATCCCGGTTTGCTGGCTGGTGCTGGCCTGCGCCGCCGGGGCGCTTTTCGTTGGCAGGTCGCATGCCGCCGGGCAGGGCATCGACGGCGCTGACACGTCCGCCCCCGCCGCCGGGGAAACGACGGTTGAAGTTGAAAAAATCCTCGCCGGCCTCACCGACGAGCAGGTCCGGCGGATGCTGATCGCCGAGCTGCAAAAGGACGCGGCGGGCCCAGCGGCACACGATCCGCAAGCCCTGACGGGCCCGGCCGCCTTTATGTCGACCCTTCTGCGGGCGCTCCACAGCGAGCACGAGGACAACAAGACCCATTTCACTTACCTGTGGTCGCAGATTCCCCGCGTGCTGCCCGACCTGCACCGGGCGCTGGGCACCCTCTGCCCCGAGGAGGCCGCCTACTGCGCCGTGCGCAACCTTTTCTGGGCGCTTCTTTTCATCGGCCTCGCCCTGGTCGCGGAAGTCCTTTTCAGATCGTTTTTCATCCGCACCTACCTCACGGCTTTCCAGGAGCAGAACGCGCCGCAGCTGGGAAACGCGGAAAGGCTGCTGGCCGGCCTGGTACGGAGCCTTCCCGACCTCCTGGGGCTGGTTTTCTTTTGCGCCGCCGCCTATTTTCTGGCGATGATGTTCATCTGGAACGATGCGCCCAATACCATGCTGTTTTTTCTGGCGGTGCTGGTCACCGTGGCGGTCATCAGGTTGCTCGCCATTCTCTCGCGCATCCTGTTCTCTCCGGCTGTTGCGGCCTTTCGGATCATGCCCATGGAGAGCCGCGCAGCCATTGCGGCCCATCGCCTGCTGGTGGGCGCCGGCGGCTACATCGTGGCCGCTCTGATGGCGGGCGTGTTATTTCTGCGGCTCGGGGCCCAGCGCGAGTCGGTACTGCTGCTGCAGGTGTTTTTCGCGACGCTGCTGCTTGCCGCCAGCGCCCTCGCCGTCATCGTCTTCCGGTGCAGGGTGCGGGACTATCTCATCGCGCCGGCCGCAGGCAGTGATCAGAACATGCCCTGGGTGCGCAAGCAGTTTGCCGCCGTCTGGCACATCCTGGCACTGGCCTACCTCTTTGGGCTCTGGTTTCTGCTGATGAAAGACCTGGCGGATCCCGACGTCAAAAAAAGCGGGGCCTTCATCCTGAGTTTCTTCGTGGTCCCCATCTGGATGGTGGCGGACCGTTTGGCCCAGTGGGTAATGAAAAACACCCTGAGTACCCTCAAAATCCATCAGGAGACCTATGTCGACAAGGCCGAGCCGGCCCCCGAGGTCCTCGAACAGCGCCGCAAAGGCCGGGAGCTGTATCACAAAATCAGCCGCCTGGCGCGTGTGGTTGTGGTTGCCGCCCTGGCGGTCTGGCTGGCCCACCTCTGGCATATCACCATCCCGCTGGTCTCCAGTCTCGCCGGCGTGCTGCTGGACGCCCTGATCATTATGACCCTGGCCCTGTTCTTATGGCAGTTCATCAGTTCCTGGATCGAGCGCAAAATCCGGGAATCCACCCCCGAGGACCGGGAGGAGGCCGAGGAGGAGGACGAGTGGGGCGGGGCGGCTACCCGCAGCCGCGCCTTCACCCTGCTGCCGATGATCCGCAAGTTTGTCGGCACCGTCCTGGTCGTCATGGTGACCATGACCATCCTCTCCTCGATGGGGGTGAATATCGGGCCCCTGCTGGCCGGTGCCGGCGTCATCGGCCTGGCCATCGGTTTCGGGGCCCAAAAGCTGGTGGCGGATGTCTTTTCCGGGTTTTTCTACCTCATGGACGACGCCTTCCGGGTGGGCGAATACATCACCGCCGGGGCGGTCTCCGGCACGGTGGAGACCATCACCCTGCGCAACGTCATGCTGCGGCATCACCGCGGCATGTTGATGATCGTACCCCACAGTGAGCTCGGGGCGATCACCAACTTCATGCGCGGCGGGATCATCGTCAAATTCAACCTGGACTTTCCCTATGACGCCGATATCAATCAGATCCGCAAGATTATCAAAAAAGTCGGTCAAAAGATGCTGGAAAACGAGGAATACGGCCAGGATTTCATCCGGCCGCTGAAATCCCAGGGGGTGCGCGAGATTGCCAATTCGGTCATGACCATCCGGGTGAAGTTCACCGCCAAGCCCGGCAGACATTTTCTCATCCGCCGCGAGGCCTACCGCCTGATCACCGCAGCCCTGCAGGCCAAGGGAATCCACTACGCCCACCGCAAGGTCATCGTCGATCTGCCGGAGACCCTTTCCGAAAAAACGGCCCAGGATCCCGAAGCCCTCCAGAAGCTGGCGCAATCGGCCGGAGCGGCGGCCATGCGGCGTGTGGAAGAGGAGCAAAAGTCCGCCGGGGCGACCCAAAAAACAAAGGATGACGAGGTTCTGGGCTGACCCCCGGTCCGCCACCCCAAATCAAGTTCCCGCTTACCGCTGAAGGTGCACGCCATGAAATATGTCACACCGATCGTCTTGTTCTGTCTTCTTTTGGCCGGCGGGTTTTCCCAGGCCCCGGTTGCGGCCGATGACCGCCTGGAAGACCGGCATGTCATCGACTGGCACGCCCATGTGGCCGGCCTCGGCTACGGTGATTCGGGTGCATTCATCAGCGACGGGATGCGCCGTAATTTCCGGTTCCGGTTTTTCATGCGCTGGATGGGGGTCACCGAAGAGGAACTCCAGGCCGAGGGCGATGGGCTCGTGGTCCGCAGGCTCAGCGAAAAGATCGCGCGCTCGCGCTACGTCGACCAGGCGGTGGTGCTGGCCTTTGACGGCATCGTCGACAAAACCAGCGGCGTGTTGGACGAGGGGAGTACCCAGTTTTACGTGCCCAATGACTTTGTCCAACGCGAAACGGCCAAATACCCCAACCTGCTCTTCGGGGCCAGCATCAACCCCTATCGGCGGGACAGCCTCGGCTTGCTGGAACAGGTGGCCGCCCAGGGGGCGGTGCTGGTGAAGTGGATCCCGTCGATCATGCACATCGACCCCGCGGATGAGGCCATCGTCCCCTTCTATCAAAAAATGGCGGCCCTGGGCCTCCCCCTGCTCAGCCACGCGGGGCAGGAAAGATCCTTCGCCCACGCCCATGACGAATATTCCGATCCCATGAGGCTCACCCTGCCCCTGAAGCACGGGGTGACCGTGATCGCGGCGCATATCGCGACCACCGGTGAATCCGAGGGCCAGGATAATTTCGAACGCGTTCTGCCGATGTTTGCAGCCTGGCCGAACCTGTATACGGACATCTCCAGCCTCACCCAGATCAACAAACTGGGGTACCTGGCCAGGGCCCTCAAGGTGCCGGGACTCACTGCGCGCATGCTCTACGGCACCGACTGGCCGCTGCAGTACTTTCCGCTGGTCTCCCCCTGGTTTCACGTCAACCACATCGGGCTGCGCAACGCCTGGCGGGTGTCGCGGATCGACAACGAGTGGGACCGGGATGTGGCTATCAAACAGGCCTTCGGGGTGCCCGAGGCCGTTTTCGCGCGCACCCTGGGTATCTTGACAGTTCCGTAAAATGGCCAATTTCTGCGTTGCGCTGCATCTCGAAATCGCTGCGGCGTACCATAAGTACGCCTCACTCCTCGAGATTTGCGCGCCGTAACTTGGCCATTTTACGAAACTATCTGGATTTTGACTTTTTACTGGTTCATCAATCTTGGCCGACCAAAAGCCGGCATCGCCGGAGTGACCGGCAGCGGTTCGGTCAAAAAACTCACCGCTAATCTCGGAGGTATGGGGTTTTTCGAAGACCACAGCCGGATATCAATCGCTTGTTGCGGCCGGCGTTTTATTTCCCATCGTCCAGGCCGAGCATCGCAGCAGCCGGCGACAAAGGCCCTGTGGCTGTTTGAGCGCCAGCGAGTTCCACAGGGCCCGCCGGCTGCGAGAAGCGCAGGGCAGCCCGAAGGGCCCCGGGACGCGGGCGGTTTCTTTTGGTTCGTTTTCTTTTCCGCAAAAGAAAATGAACAAAGAACAAGGGGATTCGTGAATCCCGACCTATCCCCGGGGTACCCGTAAAGGTTCCTTTTTGACAAACACCGCAGCACGGCGCGGTAAAACGCTTTTTGCGGGATCGTCAATCTTGATTGACCGGTAAAAAACCCATGCGCCCAGCCAAACTCGTTTCGGTGCTTCTTTTGGGGCTGCTGCTCCTTTTCGCAGCGGCCTTTGCGGCGCTGCTTTTCGTGGACCCGACGCATTTTCGTAGCCAATTGGAAGCCGGCGCCAGCGCGGCCTTCGGCCGGGGGGTGCGCTTCGGCGGGCCGATCCGGCTCGAGCGCTCGCTTAAGCCGCGGATCGTCGTCAACCGGATGACCATCGACAACCCGCCCTGGGCCTCGGCCGCGCACCTGGCCGCGGCTGACGAGGTCGCGGTTCAGGTGGCCCTTTGGCCGCTGCTTTTCGGCGAGTTGCGGGTTCTGGATGTTCGGCTTGCGGGGGTTGCGGTTTTCCTCGAGGAGGGCCCCGAGGGGGCCAACAACTTCACCTTCGGCGACCCCGGGGCCGGCCAGGACCCCGGTGCCCTGCCTGCCCTCGAAAAGCTGCTGGTTCAGGATGCCGTCATCACCCACCGGTCGGCCAAGGCCCGCTTCAGCCGCTACGAGATCGAGACGGCGCGGCTCTGGAACATTCCTGGCCAGCCGGAGCGGATCGAGGCCGAAGGCCACGTCAAGGGCGTTCCTTGCCGCATCACGTTGGTCGCCGACACCCCGGCAGAGGTCTCAGGCCCTCAAGCCCCCTGGTCGGCCCGGCTGGAGATGCAGGGGCCCGACCTCTCGCTGACCGCCGCCGGGCGCGTGGCGCATGCCTTTGCCTGGAACGATTTCGAATTCGGCATCTTGCTTAGCGGGGATCGGATCGATTCCCTGGCGCAAATGCTAGAGGTGGAATTTCCCGCCATGGGCCCTTTCGAGATATCGGCGACGGTGACCGGCGCCGATGGGCGCTACCGGATAACGGAGCTTCGCGCCCATGCCAACGGGTTTTTAGGCGCGGCCGAGATCACGATTGAAAGCGGAGCTGCCTCAGGCGGACGGGAGGGGCCCCTGGAGGCCGCCTTGCAGGGCAGGTTCGGCGATGCCCCGCTGGCGTTGACTTTTTTTTCAGAGCGTTTTCCAGAACGTATCTCCCGGACGGACCCCTGGCCCCTGGCCGGCAACCTTCAACTGGCGGACGCCAAGCTCGATTTCCGCGGCACCCTGGCCCCGGCCGCAGGCGGCTCCAGCCTGTCGCTGGATGCCCTGCTCCAGGGGGAGGAGCTCGACACCCTGATCCACCATTTCGGCGGGGCGCCGACCCAGGCCGGACCCTACCGGCTCGCCTTCCATGCCTTGATCACAGAGGACGACGTGAGCCTCAGCGATCTGGAGGGGGAGATCGGGGGCCGCGTGCCCCTGCAGACGATTCAGATCGTGCGCGGCAACGCTTCGGTCCGTCAAGGGGGCGCGGTTGCCGGGGAGATCGCCGCCGAGCGCGACGGGGTCCTCCTGTCGCTGTCCTTTCAAGGCGGCCCCGGTCAGGTCGGCGATGCCAACACCACGGACTGGCCGCTGCAACTGGCGGCATCGGCTGCCGGGGTCACGCTGACCGCTGACGGGTCGGTCGTCACCACCCCCCAAGGCCGCAGCCGCCTGAATCTCGCCGCCAGGCTCACGGGTGACCGCCTCGATACCCTGGGCAGGCTGCTGGGGGCATCGCTGCCGCCCCTGGCACCCTTGGATTTGAGCGCCCGGGTGACCAGCGGCGAGGGGGTCCACGAACTCCAGGATTTGGCGCTCCGGTTGGGGGCCAACCGTCTGACCGGCGCCCTGCGTTGGGACGGCAGCGCCCCGCGGGCCCTGCTAACGGGCCGGCTCTCCTCGGAGCGCCTGTCGCTGGGGGATGCGGCCATCACGCCCCCGGTCCGGGCAAGGCCGACCGACCTGGCGGACACCCCCGTCAGGGTCGACTGGCTGGAATTTCTCGACGCCCGGCTGGAGCTGGCGGTAAACACCGTGGCCGACAGCCCCATACCCGTCGAAAATCTGAACGTCACCCTGGCAGCGGTGGGCGGCACCCTGGACGCCGCGTTTCGCGGCCGCCTGGCCGACACCGACCTGGAGGGGCAGGTGGCGGTGAACGCCTCCGGCGGCATGCCCAGCGTTCGGCTGCAGGCTGCCACGGGGCGCATCGACACCGGGCAGGCGTTGCAGCAGCTGAAACTGCCCGCGGTGTTTTCCGGCCGCGTGGACGTTGCCCGTTTCGAGGGCCGCAGCGCGGGACGCACCCTGGGCGCGCTGCGCGAAGCGGCGGAGATCAGTGTCAAAATGTCACCGGCAAGGGTGAAGTATTCCGGCAAGTTGATGTCCGCACCCCTGACGGTGATCGTGACGAACGCCGCGGTGAGCGTCAGCGCGGGGCGTCCGGTTTCGGCAAGCTTGTCCGGGAGCTTGAATCAGGCGCCCTTCGAGGCGACCCTCGGCGCCGGAACCCTCGCCGAACTTTTTCAAAAGGATGGGCCGCTGCCCGTGCGGGCCGAGCTTCAGGTCGCCGATATCAAGCTGGGTGCCGAAGGTGTCGTCACGCGACCCTTCCGGCGGCGGGCCTTTGACCTCACCCACGATCTTGCGGGCAAGGAATTCCAGGGCCTCGATGCGCTGCTGGGCGCCGGGCTGCCGCTGCGGGGCGCGTTCCAGGCCACGGGCAGGGTTTCCGGTCGCGGCAGCCGCTACACTTATAAAGGGGAGCTGCGCGTCGGGAAGAGCGACCTTCAGGCGGACGTGACCGTGTTGGAGGCAACCGCGCGGCCCAAAATTTCGGGTCGCATCCAGGCCGGGACGCTTCATCTAAGCGACCTGACGCCTCCGGACGGGGGCGCGGGCAAGAAGCCGGCAGCGGACCCCTCGCGGGTCATCCCGGAGGTCCATTTTCCCACCGACTTCTTTGATTCGGTGGACCTGGATCTTGCCCTCGGGGCGGAGCGCATCGTCACCGAGGCCGGGACGCACGCCGGTCTGGCCTCCACGCTGGGGCTGCGAAACGGCCGATTGCGCTTCTCTCCTGTGGTTACCGGTGCTGCCGGTGAACGGGTCGAGGGCCAGCTCGAGATCGATGCTGCGGCCACGCCGCCTGCGGTCACGCTGCGGCTGGACGCCCAGGGGCTGGACCTTCGGCTGTTGCAGCCCCAAACACGGAATTCAGACCTGGTCACCGGACGCCTGGATCTGCATGCCGGTCTCGCCGGCAGCGGCGCCACGCTGCGCAGCCTGCTGGGCAATGCCGTCGGCCGCCTCACCCTGATTGCGGGAGAGGGCCGGATCACAGGCCGCGGCCTGGACCTCTGGGCGGCGGACCTCATCCCGACCATGCTCTCGCCCCGCTGGCAGCGGGAAAACGTGACCGAAATGAATTGCACCGTTGCGCACGTCGAATTGAAATCGGGGCTGGCCGAGTTGGAGGATTTCATCCTGGACACCCGGCGCATCACGGTGGCCGGCAGCGGGGTGCTGAAACTGGAAACGGAAGGGTTGGATCTGGTGCTGGCGCCGCGTCCCAAGCGGCCGAGTCTGGTCAGCCTGGCCAAGCCGGTGGCCATCACGGGCACCCTGGCCACGCCCCGGGTATCGGTTGCACCCCTCCCCAGCCGGCGCCGGCTCCTGCGCACGGGGCTGCTGGCCGGCCTGGTCAATCCGCTCTTCCTGCTGAGCGCTTTCAGCGACCTGGGCACCGGAGGGGGCAATCCCTGTGCGGCGGCGACCGCGCGCGCTTATCAAGCGGCCGGCATCGAACCGCCTTGAAAGTGGCGGCTATAGTGCGCCGGGCAAACGAAAAGACAAGCGGGAAAGCAAAGGCTCAGAAGATCTCGGGCCCGCTTTGGGGGAATGCATCGATGAAAAAACTGCTCTTCGTCGTGCTCATGTTATCTTTAACCGGTTGCTATTCCTTCGGCAGGGGAGTCGCCTCCAGGGTGATCGAAAACCTGGAAAAGGAAGACACTCGGCAATGTGAAATCCGCGGCAGCCAGTTCAACGGCATCGCCTCCTATCTGGACAAGGGGGAAGTCGTCAAGGTTCTGGTGGTGCACGGCATCGGCACCCATCGCCCCGGACACTCCGCCATCATCAGCGAGAATATCGCGCGCTCCCTGGGGCTGCACAATTTTTCGAAGCCCAAAGACGTTGCTATCATGAACCCCGGAAATTCGGCGCAAAGGCTGGCGAATCTGCGCATCATCACCATGCGCAACCCCGAGGGATCCCAAAAGCTCGTCTTCTACGAGCTGACCTGGTCGGAGATCACCGCGGAGCGTAAGCGGGTGTTGGATTTTGACACCTCCGGTGAATTCGCGCATCGCAGGGCCTCGTTCAACAATGCCATGAAGGCCTTCCTCAACGATGTCGGCCCGGATCCGATGATTTATGTCACCGACCCGGAGAACCCCATCCTGACGGCCACCCAACAGGCCATCTGCTGGATGCTGGCCGGCGGCGAAGGGGAGGAGATTAACGACACGCAGCGCAGCGTCTGCAGCGTTTCGTCGCTGGCCCGGCTGAGCAGTCTGGAAAAGTACAATATTGTCTTTATCACCCACAGTCTGGGAAGCCGCATCATCATGGACGCGCTGGGGGAGATCGTCGAAACGCTGGGTGACGATCAAATTGTGTCCGGCCACCCCGCCCTGGTTTCCAAAATGCAGGCAAAAGAGATGACCGTCTTTATGCTCTCCAACCAGATGCCGCTGTTGCAAATCGGTCTGCCGGCCCCCAAGGTTGCCGGCCAGATCGGCAGCTATTGCCGGGAAGGCGGCCGAAATTTTGCCAGGCGGGCGTTCAAAAAACTGGATATCGTGGCCTTCACCGACCCCAACGATCTTTTGAGCTATTCCATCACCCAGGATTTCGTCGATCATTACCTGGATTCCAGAATGTGCCCCGTGGTCACCAATATCCACATCAATGTCGCCGAGAGGCTGACGGCCTTCGGCGTCGATGTGGTCAACCCGATTGCCGCCCATGGCAATTACGATTCCGATGAGAGGGTGATCCAACTCATTTCCCACGGCAACACCGATTTCGATCAAAATGAGTTCCTCGCCGACCGCTGCCGCATGATCAGCATTGAAAATCCGTAGCGGTCTTATCAACCATGGGGACCCGACATGCACAACAAGGCCGATAGGTCAAATCTCGGCACGGTCGTTTCGGTGCGCGGCAGTGTCGTGGATATGCGCTTTGAAGCGCATTTGCCGCCGATTTACTCGTTGCTGCACGCCAAGGAAGGGGATATTGCCATCGAGGTTTTGGCGCAACTCGACGCGCAGTGCGTGCGCGGGATCGCGCTGACCCCGACCCAGGGGCTTGCTCGCGGCATGGCGGTGAAAGACACCGGCGGGCCTTTGAAGACGCCGGTCGGCAAGGGAATTTTAGCCCGGATGTTCGACGTCTTCGGCAACGCCATCGACCGCCAGGCTGCGCCGACGGATGTTGCGTGGCGCTCTGTTCATCACGACCCGCCGGCGTTGGCGCGCCGTTCCACCAAGTCCGAGATCTTCGAGACGGGCATCAAGGTCATCGATGTGCTTCTGCCGCTGGAGCGCGGCGGCAAAGCGGGCCTGTTCGGCGGGGCGGGCGTGGGCAAGACGGTGCTGCTCACCGAAATGATCCACAACATGATCGGGTACCACGAAGGTGTCAGCATTTTTTGCGGTATTGGCGAACGGTGTCGCGAGGGCGAGGAGCTATACCGTGAGATGAAGGCAGCCGGGGTATTGCCCAACATGGTGATGGTCTTCGGCCAGATGAACGAACCGCCGGGCAGCCGGTTTCGCGTGGGCCACGCCGCGCTGACCATGGCCGAGTATTTCCGGGACGACGAGCACCGCGATGTGTTGCTCCTGATGGACAATATTTTCCGGTTCATTCAAGCCGGCTCGGAGGTCTCCGGCCTGATGGGGCAGATGCCGTCGCGTCTGGGCTACCAGCCCACCATGGGCACCGAGTTGTCGCGGCTGGAGGAGCGCATTGCCAACACCGACACCGGCGCCATCACCTCGATCCAGGCGGTGTACGTGCCGGCGGACGATTTCACCGATCCGGCGGCGGTGCACACCTTCTCGCATCTTTCCGCGTCGATCGTGCTCTCGCGCAAGCGGGCCAGCGAAGGTCTTTACCCGGCCATCGACCCGCTGCAATCCAGTTCCAAGATGGCCACGCCGGGCATCGTCGGGGAGCGGCATTACGGCCTGGCCCAGGAAATTCGGCGCACGCTCGCGCAATACGCGCAGCTCAAGGATATCATCGCCATGCTCGGCCTTGAGCAGCTTTCGTCGGAGGACCGTAACGTGGTCGCCCGCGCCAGACGGCTGGAGCGTTTTCTCACCCAGTCCTTTTTCACGACCGAGCAGTTCACCGGCCTGGAGGGAAAACTCGTCAGCCTCGAAGACGCGCTGGACGGTTGTGAGCGAATCCTGCAGGATGAATTCAAAGACTACCCGGAAAGCGCCCTCTACATGATCGGGGCCGTAGACGACGTGATCCGGAAGGCCAAACCCGGCACGCCTGGAGCTGAAACCAAAGCGGAGCCCAAAACCGAGGCCGGGGAAGATCCGGAGCCCGCGCCGGAACCGGAGGTCGCTCGTGCAGCAGCCGAAACGCATGAATCTTAAGATTCTCCTGCCGTTTGGGGTCTTTGCCGAAAAAAGCGGCGTTGCGCGCATCGTTGCCGAGACCCGCAAGGGCGCCTTCGGACTCCTGCCCCACCGGCTGGACTGCGTCGCGGCGCTCGCGCCCGGGATTCTCACCTACGAAGACAACGCCGAGGGCGAGGCATACGTGGCCATCGATGAGGGGGTGCTGGTCAAAACCGGTTTGAATGTGTTGGTCTCGGTGCGCAACGCCATCGGCGGAACGGATCTCAGCCGGCTGCGCGCGGCGGTGGAGCGGGAGTTTCTGAACGTAAATGAACGGGAGCGGGACGTTCGTTTGGCGATGGCCAAAATGGAGAGCGGTTTTTTGCGCCGTTTGGCGGAGTTTCAGCATGAGTGAAAAACCGGAAAACAAGCGTGCAAAAGACCGAAGCACGTTAAGTCGGGAGGTCGGCGCCAAGGCGGCGCGCAAACTCCGTGCACAACGTCACGTCAAGCGAACCGTCTGGTTCGGATTCGGCATGATGGGGCTGATCGGCTGGTCGGTTGCCATTCCGACGCTGCTCGGTGCGGCGCTGGGCATCTGGCTGGACGATCGCTATCCAGGAAGCCGCTCCTGGACCCTGGCGCTGCTGGTTGCCGGCCTGGTGGTCGGCTGTTGGAACGCCTGGCATTGGGTGTCCAAGGAAGACAAGGCCATGCGGGAGGAGCAGGAGGAAAATGATGAATGAAATGCTCAAGTTGGTCGCGGCTTTGGCCTCGGGCCTTTTGCTCGGGGCTATTTTCTTCGGCGGCCTGTGGTGGACGGTTCGCAAGGGCGTTACGTCCAAACTGCCGGCCTTTTGGTTTTGCGGCAGCCTGTTGCTGCGAACCGGCATGGTCCTGGCCGGCTTCTACTTTGTCACCGGCGGTCATTGGCAGCGGCTGCTGGCGTGTCTCCTGGGATTTGTGATCGCACGGCGCATCGTGACGCGGCTGAGCGGTTCGCCGGGCAAAGGCCTCAAAGCCTCGGCAAAGGAGGCCGGCCATGCGGCTTAGCCCCGACGAGATCGTCTTCTGGCAATACGGGTTTCTCAAACTCAACGCCACCATTGTGTTCACCTGGGGATTGATGTTCGTGCTGGCCGTGGGGTCGAAATGGGTAACACGCAAACTTGCCACGGGTCACAAACGCTCTCGCTGGCAAAACCTTCTGGAAATGGTGGTCTTGGGCATCGAGAAACAAATCGAGGAGGTCGGCCTGAGTCAGCCTCGGAAATATCTCGGCTTTCTGGGCACGCTCTTCCTGTTGGTCGCCGCGGCCAGCCTCGGTACCGTCATTCCCGGCTACGAATCCCCGACCGGCTCGCTCTCGACTACGACGGCTCTTGCGCTGTGCGTGTTTGTGGCCGTGCCGTTCTTCGGGATCGCGGAGCAAGGCCTGGGCGGCTACCTCAATTCCTATATGAAGCCGACGGTTATCATGCTGCCGTTTAACATCATCAGCGAAGTTTCACGCACACTGGCCCTGGCCGTTCGGTTGTTCGGCAACATGATGAGCGGGGCGATGATTGTCGGCATCCTGCTCACGATTGCGCCCTTCATTTTCCCGATCATCATGACGGCTATCGGTCTGCTCACCGGCATGGTGCAGGCTTACATCTTCTTTATCCTGGCCACGGTTTACACCGCGGCCGCCACGCGCGTCCGCAAGAACAGGCCTGAACCCGATGCAGAACACTGAAATGTGAAAACCGATCAAAAAAGGAGACACTATGGATAGCATGACGATTATCGCGGTGATATCCATTGCCACTGCCGGCATCACCATGGCGTTTGGCACGATGGGCCCGGCGCTGGGGGAGGGCAAGGCGGTCTCGACTGCCCTCAGTTCACTGGCCCAGCAGCCCGATGCCTCCGCCACCATCACCCGGACCTTGTTCGTGGGGTTGGCAATGATCGAATCCACGGCCATCTACTGCTTCGTGGTCACGATGATTCTCATCTTCGCCAACCCGTTCTGGAAACACGTCATAGCCCAAGCCACAGGGAACTAACCCGATGCTAATCGATTGGTTCACCATCGTTGCGCAGGTGCTCAATTTCCTCATTCTGGTGTGGTTGATGAAGCGCTTTCTGTACAAGCCCATCCTTCATGCCATCGACGAGCGGGAGAAGCGGATCGCGGCGGAGCTGGCGGAGGCCCGGGCGCAAAAGGCCGAAGCCCGAAAGGAGCGCGATGCGTTCAAACAAAAAAACGAGGCTTTCGACCGGCAGCGCAGCGCCCTTTTGAGCAAAGCGACGGACGAGGCCCAGGCCGAACGCCGGCGGCTCCTCGACGAAGCGCGGCAGGCGGCCGACGCCTGGCGTGCCAAGCGCCAGGAAACGCTGATAAACGATGCCCATAACCTGAATCAATCCATCACCCGTCGGGCCCGCCAGGAAGTGTTCGCCATTGCCCGCAAGGCACTGACGGATCTGGCCGCGACAAGTCTGGAGGAGCGTCTGGGTGAGGTGTTCACCCGCCGCTTGCGAGAGTTGGACAGCCAGGCAAAAGCGAACCTTGCCGAGGCCCTTGAAAACGCCGCCGCGCCCGTCCTTGTGCGCAGCGCCTTTGATCTGCCCGCGGCGCAACGCACGGCGATCCAAACTGCCCTCAACGAAACCTTCGCGGCTGAAATCCCCGTCCGGTTCAAGACCGCGCCGGAGGTGATCAGCGGCATCGAGCTCACCACCAATGGCCAAAAGGTGGCATGGAGCATTGCGGATTACCTGGCGTCACTGGAAAAGGGCGTCGCTGAGCTTCTGACATCCAAGGACACGCCCGAGGCCAAAGCAGCGCCTGAATCCGAGGCACCTGGACCCGCGACCCAAGGAGCCGGTGAAGATGGAACCTGAGTGTCTTCAGGAGGTTTTCGACGGCCTATTTGCCGAAATAAGCCGGGTGCGTGAAGCGTTCACGCCGCGCCTCGCGCCACGGGAGGTGGGCACCATCACCAGCGTCGCCACCGGCATCGCCAAGGTGGCGGGGCTTCCCGGCGTGGGCTTTGATGAATTGGTGACCTTTCCCGGCGAGGTGCCCGGCATTGCCTTCAACGTGGATGCGGATGAAATCGGGGTCGTGCTGCTGGGCGAATACTGGCATCTGCACACCGGCGACGAAGTCCAGCGGACGGGCCGGGTCATGGACGTGGCCGTGGGCGACGGATTGCTGGGGCGCGTCATCGACCCGATCGGCCGGCCGCTGGATGGCAGCGGGCCGGTGGTCGCAAGCCGGCGTCTGCCCGTCGAGCGCCCCGCCGCGGCCATCATGGATCGCGCACCCGTCACTGCGCCGCTCCAGACCGGCCTCAAAGTCATCGATGCCCTCATTCCCGTTGGGCGCGGCCAGCGCGAACTGATTCTCGGCGACCGCCAGACGGGCAAGACCGCCATTGCCATCGACACCATCCTGAATCAGCGCGGCAAGGACGTCCTGTGTGTCTATTGCGCCATCGGTCAGCGCGCGGCCGGTGTCGCCAAGACCGTGGCCACCCTGCGGGAAAAGGGCGCGATGGCTTACACCGTCATAGTCGTGACCGAGGGCAACGATCCGCCGGGGCTCGCCTACATCGCTCCCTACGCCGCCACCAGCATCGCGGAGGCTTTCATGGAGGCCGGCCGGGATGTCTTGATCGTTTACGACGATCTGACCCATCACGCGCGCTCCTACCGCGAGCTGTCTCTGTTGCTGCGCCGTCCGCCCGGTCGCGAAGCCTTTCCCGGTGATATTTTCTACATCCACTCTCGTCTGCTGGAGCGGGCGACGCACCTGCGCCCGGAACTCGGCGGCGGTTCGCTCACCGCGCTGCCCATCATCGAAACCGAAGCGCAAAATATTTCCGCCTATATCCCGACCAACCTGATCTCTATTACAGATGGGCAGATCTACCTTTCGCCGTCACTGTTCGAGCTGGGCGTGCTGCCGGCGGTGGATGTCGGCAAATCCGTTTCGCGCGTCGGCGGCAAGGCGCAGCGCGCGGCGTACCGCGCGGTGGCCGGCGACCTCAAGCTGGCCTACGCACAGTTTGAGGAACTCGAAACCTTTTCCCGGTTCGGCGCCCGCCTGGATGAAAACACCCGCAAAATCATCGACCATGGGAGGCGAATCCGCGCCTGCCTGAAGCAGCCGGAATCCGCCCCGGCCTCCCTGCCCGCCCAAATCACCGTGCTGCTGGCGCTGACCGCGGACCTCTTCGACGACGTGCCGCTGGACCGGATGACGGCCGCCGAGCAGGCCGTGCGCAAGGCGGCGGCGCAGATCCCGGCAAATATCCGTGAGCGATTGGACACTGCCGACCAGTTGAGCGATGAGGACCGCGAAACGATCATCAAAATCGCCCGCCAAGCCCTCGAAGCGTTCGCGCCCGAAGCGAGCCCCATATCTGAGCCGGAACCGAAACACCCGGAGGCGTGATGAGCGACACCACCGCGAGCCTGCGCCGCAAGATCAACAGCGCCGGAGATCTGCAATCCGTCGTGCGTACCATGAAGGCTGTGGCCGCCTCGAGTGTCGGGCAATACGAGAAATCGGTGGCCGCCTTGGCGGACTACTATCGCACGGTGGAACTGGGCTTGGGCGTATGCTTCCGGCAAAGCGGTCGGCTGCCCTCGGTCGCAGAACAGAAGAGGTTAACAGCTGCAGGTGGGATCGGCGCGGTGGTGTTCGGATCGGACCAGGGCCTGGTGGGCCAGTTCAATGATGTGGTGGCCGATTATGCGGTCAAGACGCTGGCGGCCCTGCCGGCAGTTTCTGAGGTCTGGGCCGTCGGTGAGCGGGTTCATGCGCGCCTTGCGGACGCGGGGCTGCACCTGATGGGACGCTTCAGTGTGCCGAACTCCGTCAAGGCCATCATCCCGCTCATCGGGGAGGTTCTCCTGGAAAGCGAGGCGCGTCGCAGCCGGGGGGAAATCAGCGAATTGTACCTCTTTTACAACCGCCCGGCGTCCGGGTCGGTTTACATGCCCGTCGGTCAACGGCTGCTGCCGATGGACGAAAACTGGCGACGCAAGCTGGCCGAGCTTCCCTGGCCGACGAAAAACCTGCCCGAGGTTATAGGGGGCGGCAGCGCGATTCTTGGGGCGCTCATTCGCGAATATCTCTTCGTCTCGCTCTTCCGGGCGTGCGCCGAATCCCTCGCGAGCGAGAACGCGAGCCGCCTGGCGGCGATGCAACGCGCCGACAAAAACATCGATGAACTGCTGGAGAACCTCAACGGGACATTCCATCGTTTGCGCCAGAGCGGCATCGACGAGGAACTCTTCGACGTCATTTCCGGCTTCGAAGCGCTGAGTGCAGAGGAGAAATGACGCCAAGTGGCATAACCGCAGGCCCCGGCGGTTTTCAAAAGTGCTTGGGACCAGTATGAAGATGCCAAGGACAGGCAGGGCGATGCCTCACGCGAAGAGGTCGCCCACAAGGTTGCCTGGGCAGCGGTAAAGCAAAACTACAAAAAGGAAGGAGATAAATGCAACCGCAAATAATTCCTGTTCGCATATCGGATCTGCAGGGAGGGTAGCATGCAGCCCTGGTCCCATTCCGTTGAGAAGGTTCTGGGCTTTTTGAAGGTTGAAAGCGGGGCGGGGCTGAGCCTGCTGGCGGCCAAGCTGGTGGTCAAGCCCTAAAACCGGCGCTTCCCCTTCGGCTACTCCCACCTGGAGCCGCTGGTGCTGAGCGTGAACGGCTTCATGGTGCTGGTGATCTGCGTCTACGCCCCGATCAACGGCCTGGAGGGCATCCGCGCCGGCGGCCATAAAGTGGACCCCAAGGGCGTGATCTGGTTCAGCTTTGTCAGCGGCGCGGTTTGCCTGGTAGTGTGGGTCTACGAACGGCGCGCCCTCGAGCTGCCTCTCGAGGACGTTTGGCTGTCCATCTGTTTGACCGGCGACTCGCGCTGGGTTTAACCTCGGCGCCCGCTGCGCCGCCAATTAAAACCTATAAAAAAGGAACCAAGAAAATGAAA
>Ga0272444_10001655_pt1 | contig 21297 bp, 21 predicted proteins | sample SSMForm13_FD_201033 | JGI IMG/M metagenome (GOLD analysis project Ga0272444, IMG submission 201033) | Marine sediment archaeal communities from Little Sippewissett salt marsh, Falmouth, MA, United States - SSM-Form-13 | ecosystem: Environmental > Aquatic > Marine > Wetlands > Sediment ...
GTTCTGCTCGACGAACGCCTCAAGACCCCGCGTCACGGCCGAATCACGGAACCCGCTCGAAGCTTCCAGTCGAAGGATCTTCTCGACCGTTCCTCTCGAAGCCCTGTTCCCTTGTGACATACCGACGTCAACCATATAATGCCGCGGGCCAACAGGCAAGGGACGATGATGAGCATCCGAACCTACGGCGACTCCGTGCTGAGACGCACGGCCGAGCCGGTCGAGACGATCGATTCCGAGATAAGGGCGATCTGCCAGCAGATGGTCGAGGCGATGATCCGCGCCGACGGCGTCGGGCTCGCAGCGCCCCAGATCGGCGTTTCGAAGCGGATCATCGTCCTCGACGTCGACGGCGACTTCCACGTCTTGATCAACCCCGAACTAGTCGACACCTCGGATGAGACCGACACGTTCACCGAGGGGTGCCTCAGCGTTCCCGGAGTCCAAGCCGACGTCTCGCGTAGCGCACGGGCGACAATCACCGGCACGGCCCTCGACGGGACGCCGATCGAGATCACGGGTGAGGGGATCCTCGCACGAGCCATTCAGCATGAGATCGACCACCTGAACGGGCACCTGTTCGTCGATCATCTCAGCCCCGTTCGCCGGCAGAGCCTCCTCAAGGAGTATGGACGGAAGCGACGAGAGGAGCAGGATTGAGGATCGTCTTCGTCGGCACGGCCGACTTCGCCTCCCCCGCCCTCGCGGCGCTCGAACGGCGGCACGAAATCCCGCTCGTCGTCACGCAGCCCGATCGGCCGGCAGGCCGAAAGGGACGGCTTCGAGAGCCGCCGGTGAAGACGAAGGCCTGCGAACTCGGCCTCCCGGTCGCTCAGCCGGATCGGATCAATGCGCTGGACGCCGTCGATCAACTCGCAGAAGCTGCGCCCGACGTGATCGTCGTCGCGGCCTACGGACAGATCCTCAAGCCAGACGTCTTCAACATTCCCCCCCACGGCACGATCAACATCCACGCCTCAATCCTCCCCGCCTACCGCGGTGCAGCCCCCGTCCGCTGGGCAATCGTCCGCGGCGAGGAGACGACGGGAATCACGACGTTTCTCATCGACCGCGGGATGGACACCGGCGACATCCTCATGAGCCGCGCTCTCGCGATTGAGCCGGACGAAACGGCCGGAGAGCTCGAGGGCCGGCTCGCCGATCTGGGCGCCTCGGTCATCGTGGAGACGCTCGAGGGCGTCGCCGACGGGACCATCGTTCCCAGGCCGCAGCCCGACGAAGGCGTCTCCTACGCGCCGATCCTGAAACGTAGCGACGGCCGAATCAACTGGAGCACGGACGCATCGACGACTCACGATCTGGTGCGCGGAATGAGCCCGTGGCCGGGCGCTTGGACGTCCCTCGGCGATGAGCGGATCAAGGTTCACCGTTCGGCCCGAACCGAGATTCGGAAGGGATCCGCAAAACCGGGTGCGATCGTGCTGGCGGAGACGGGACGCCTCCTCGTCGCCTGCGGGAGCGAGCTCCTCGAGATCCTCGAGGTCCAGCGCGAGGGACGGCCGAAGGTTGACGGAGCCGCCTTCCTCAACGGTCTTCGGGAGACGAGCCGCTTCGGCTAGGCCGTCGGGTAGAGGCCGGCCAGACCGTTCGGTTCAACCTGGCGCTCGAGCGAGATTCCATCGAGCCGGCCAAGGACGATCTCGGCCGTGTTGGAGACGATCGCCGAGACGAGGTGTCCGCCCGTGACCGTTCCGTCCCGGCGTGCGACCGTCAGGTGGCAGTGCGCGATGCGCTCCCCATCCAGCAAGCCGATGTTCCCCTGCGTCGCCAGAAGCTCGACCGGCTCTCGTATGACGTGGTGCTCGTATTCGTCACCGTTCCAGTAGCCGAGCGTCACGTCGCGAACCATGCCGATCCCTGCGAGAATGACGGCGCTATCCATCGTCAGCGACAGAAGTCCTGCGACGAGATCTTCGCCATCGACCATTCGAACAACGGTTTCTCGTGTTACGTGCGCTTCGATCATCTTCCCTCCAAACGCAGATTCCACCACTCTCCTCGAGAGTGAGCACGGGTTGCGCAGGGTCTCTCGCGTCTCCTATCCTCCTCCTGCGATGGATCCCACCCAGGACGCACGATGGATCGTCAGTCGGCTCACCGAGCGATTCGGACCGATGCTGGAGCCCGAGCGATCTCCTGTCGAAACCCTCGTTCTCACGATTCTCTCTCAGAACACGACAGACACCAACCGGGACCGGGCCTACGCGGCGCTTCTCGATCGCTTCGGCACGCTTGAAGACGTCTCGAATGCGACCGAAGCGGAGATCGCGGAGGCCATCCGTGCCGGCGGCCTACAACAGCAGAAGGCTCACTCGATCCACGAGTCGCTCCGTCGGATCCAGGAGCAGCGTGGACGTCTCGATCTCGCGTTCCTTCGAGAGATGGAACTCGGAACCGCCCTCAGGTGGCTGCTCGAACTCCCGGGCGTCGGATCGAAGACCGCGGGAATCGTCCTTCTCTTCTCATTCGGGCGGCCGTACTTCCCCATCGACACGCATATCCGCCGGATTCTGAAGCGCGTCGGATGGGTCCGTGGTAACGAAGAGCCACACAGAAGAGTCAACGCCCTACTTGACGCGGATGCCGGTCTGATGTCCGAGCTGCACTTGCAGCTGATCCGGCTTGGAAGGACCCTATGCAAGCCACGGAAGCCGCGCTGCGGCGAGTGTCCGATCCGTGCACGATGCCGACACGGGAGGGAATCGTCGACATGAACCTGCTCGCTCAGGAACTTGGAAGGGAGCTTACTTCACGCTCTCTCACAATCTCGGTCGCCGAGTCCTGCACCGCCGGAGGACTGGCGCACGAAGTCACACGGGTCCCCGGTGCCTCCGCGTACTTCCTCGGTGGCGTGATCGCCTATGACAACGCAGTCAAGACCGGGCTTCTCGGTGTTCCGGAGTCGATCCTCGTTCGATTCGGTGCCGTCAGCGCCGAGGTCGCCGAAGCGATGGCCTCGTCATGCCAGAGGCTATTCGAGACGGACATCGCCGTCAGCATCACCGGAATCGCTGGACCGGGGGGGGGGACGCCCGAGAAACCTCCCGGGCTCGTCTTCGTCGCCGTTGCCGATGCGAGCATCGCGCGGAGCCGGCGGTTTGACTTCATTGGATCGCGAGACAAGGTCCGTTCGCAGGCGACGGAGGCCGCCCTGATGATGGCTTCGTCCTTCCTTGCCGATCGCTGAGAAACCGTGCGCCGTACTCCCTTCCTTGATCGATCCTGAGATCCCATGCTAGACTTCTCACATGAAGGGTCCCCTGAAGAGCGGGTGGAAATACCTCCTCTCCATCGTCCTCGGATTCGGTCTGCTGGCCGGCGTCCTCTACTTCGTCGGTTGGCGCCAGATCCTCGCCGAGATGCAGTCCCTCGGTACGTGGGGAGTCCTCGGCGTGATCGGGAACGTCGCCTTGGCGATGGCAGCGTGGATCCTCTGTTGGTGGATCATCCTCGCGTCCTACGGAATCCGCATTCCGCTTCGCCGGATCGCCGGTGCGCGAACGAGCGGCTACGCGGTCAGCTACCTGACCCCCACGCTCTACTTCGGCGGAGAACCGTTCCGTGCGTTGCTCGTGAGCGACTCGACGGCGGCTCCAGCAACGCGGATCTTCGCCACGATCATCGTCGAACGCTTCCTCGGCGGCCTGAGCATGATTCTGTTCATCTTGATCGGCGGCTTCCATGCGATCATCTCGCCGAGCATTCCGCAAGAAGGCAAACGCCTGCTCATCGCCGGTACTGCGTTCATCACGTTCTGGATTCTTGTCGGCCTGATCGACTTCGCCGGCAACTTCAAGTGGATCAGCCGCGCGATCCGGTTGATCGGCCGCCTGATTCCCCGATGGCGGGATCCGCTCGACCGAGCAGCAACGAAGGTCTCGGAGACGGAGGACGAAGTCTATCACGCGTTCACCGACCACTGGAAGGGAACCCTGGTTGCGTTCATCGTGCAAGTCGTAGCGACTTTCTTCATCTACATGCGACCTCAGGTCTTCTTCCACTTCTCAAGCGGCGTCCACTTCACGTTCCCTCAGCTCTCTCTTCTCTTCTCGTTCAACATCCTGCTCTCTTCGTTCCTTTGGATCACACCGGGCGGGCTCGGCACCGGCGAGGCTGGATTGATCGGGATTTTCCGCTACATCGCGCCAGTCGTGCCGAGCGAGGGCGTCGTCGCGTACTCGCTTGTCTTCAAATTCGCCGAGGCCATCCTCGTCGCCATCGGGGTCTACTACCTGTTCCGCCGAGGGGTCGCATATTTCGAGCGACGGAAGCGCCCGTGAATCGAGAAGCTCCGATGTTCCCGCTCTATCACAGCGACGGAAGCGCTCTCCCGAAAGCGAAGCGACGTAGACCGCTGAAGTGTCAACTGGCGGCCTCACTGAGCACATCGACCCATCTGCCGGTACGCCGCAAGCGTCGCAGTTCCTGTAGGAGCGAGAGCAAAGCGGAGTTGGCGGCGCGACAGCGGCGGCCGAACCGTATGCGAAGCGATGTCCTCAGTACGTTGCGCGTCAGCACAACGGCGGCAGTTGTGTGAAGGAAGCTCTAGCGGAGCGGCGAGAACTCGCGGGACGCGAGGATGCTCGCCCCGAGCCAGCCGATCAGGCTTCCCAGAAGGAGCCCTAGCGCGAGAGCCGCGAAGGTGACGCCGAGGACCAGGACGCCGTCGGCAAGCTTGGGAACCGTGGCAGCGTCTCCTATCGCGTACTGGCCGAGGTAGATCCCGGCGATCAAGAGGAGTCCGGAAAGGAGCCCCATCAGGGTCCCCAACCCGATGACCGGCGGGACGATGGTTCGTTCGGACGTTCCTGAGAGTCGCATGACACGAATCTCGACGTGGAAGCTCCCGAGAAGAACGCGGAACCCGGCCCGCGCGAGAACGAGGCTAAGGATGACGCTCAACACCAGCGCGGCGAGAAGGCCAATCTTCGCGGATGCCGGAAGCGCAAACCCCGTTGGCGTAGCAGCCGCCGTGCCACTCTCGACCTGCATGATGCCGTCCATCGACTCCACGGCGGCGAGCACATCGCCCATCACGTCTGCCGACGCCGTCCGGATGAAGAACCGGCCGCCCGTGTTCCCCGGGCTCACTTCCTCAGCGAACCGGAACGAGATGGACAAGACATCCGGCCTCTGGCGAATCCGGAGGTAGTGATCGTTCACTGTCTCCGCCGACAGTCTCGGAGACAGATGGACGATGATCTCACCCGGACCGAGCAACTCGGCCGAGTCGCCGGTCGCCTCACCGCCGACGAGAAAGAGCGTGGCGAATGAGGCCAGGCAGACGAAGACGAGAAGAATCGCAGCGGAGAAGAGAGCGGCGCTTCGGGCTCGAATCGCGCCGAGAAGCTCGCGGAAAATGAACAGGAACGTGCTCATCGCGCCGTCACCCTCCCGTCGACCAACTCGAGAACGCGGTGTTTCCGTGTCTGCGGCGGCAGCGGGCCGCGCGCCGTCGCGAGTACCGTCACTCCTCGACGGCAGATCCGCTCGAGAAGCGCGCAGATCTGCTCTTGATCCTCCGGACCGACACCGTCAAACAGATCATCGATGAGCAGGAGAAGGGGATCGTTGCAGATCGAAAGAGCGATGCCCAAGCGCAGCCGCTCGACGGAAGAGAGTTCCGTCGCTTCCGCCGTCTGCTGTCGGAGAAGCCCGACCAACTCGAGGGCGAGAAGCGCCTTCTCCTCCGCCTGCTCGCGGAAGTCTCCGAGTGCCCGGAGCTTGAAGACGAGGTTGTCGATTGAGGTTCGCGGAAGCGGAACGAAGCCCTGCGGGAGGAGCCCGATTTGGCGACGCAGCTGAAGCGCTTTGTCCCGACTGAGTCGAGCGACGTTCCGCCCGTGAACGAGGATCTGTCCCTCCTGCGGCAGCGTCTGCGCCGCGAGCAGGCCGAGGAGGAGCGTCTTTCCCACCGCCGCGTCCCCGATCAGATAGACCAACTCGCCGCGCTCGACGTGGAGGTGCACATCCTCAAGCACCTTGATCCCATCTTCGGTCGTGAAGTGAAGCTCCGAAACCTGAATCATCACGGACATCTCGCCACCACGAACCTCTCGACGCCAGCCACGTCTCTCTCGACGGCGACGTCGTTCAGCCCCGCTTCTTCGAGCAGTCCGCACACCTTCTCGGCTTGCCCGATTCCGATCTCAAGAAGGAGCGCCCCGCCGGCGACCATGTGATCGAGGGCACCTCCGACAAGAGACTCGATCCTCTTCAGCCCGCCTGCACCCCCGTCGATGGCGACACGAGGCTCGTGATCTCGTACTTCGGGTGACAGCTCCTCCAGGTCCTCCGTAGCGACATACGGCGGATTCGACACGATGAGGTCGAATCGCCCCTCGACATCGGCGAGCCAATCGCTCCGCAGGAAACACACCCGATCTTCGACGCCGTTCACCCGAGCGTTCTCCTCGGCCAATCGAAGAGCATCTGGCGAGACGTCGACTGCGCTCACGTCTGCACGCGGAAGATAGCGCGCGAGGCAGATCGCGATCACACCGGCGCCCGTCCCGAGGTCAATGCATCGAACCTCTCGATCGCGGGGAGCCAGCTTGAGCGCCCGTTCCAGAAGTTCCTCCGTCTCCGGACGCGGAATCAGTGCTTCACGACGCACCTTAAAACGCAGTCCGAAGAAGCTGACTTCACCGACGAGGTGTTGCAGTGGGATTCCGGACTTCCGCTTCTGGATGACCATCCTGTAGCGGGTTCTCTCGTCTGTCGTCAGCGGCTTATCGGGCGAGATGTAGAGGTGAAGGCGCTCGACATCGAGCGCGTGGGCTAGCAGAATCTCGGCTTCCAAACGCGGCTGAATTATCCCCGCATCTTCTAGGTATCCACGGGTCCAGTTCAAGACCTCGCGAATCGTCCACTCGACAGGCAGTTCGGTTCCCCCCCATCTGAGAAGTCGACAGCCCGCAATCGTGGAACACAATAGCGAAATCTTGTGCCCAATGCAAGAACTCCCTATACTGTGCGGCCTTGAGACCGCCGATAGCGGAGCCACATCGCGGCGCGCGAGCAGATGAACGCTCACCGCTCAGAGGGCCGACAGCGCGATCTCTTGCGTCAAACGACGGAAGGGGGAATCCATGGGGAGAAGAGCGTGGCTTGCCATTCTCGGCCTGTCGGCCGTCGCGTGGCTGGCCGGCTGCTCGTTCTTCGGTGATCAAGGGCCGGCGTTCACCAACTGGGAACCGGAACTCTCGCCGGACGGCGAAACTCTCGTCTACGAGTCGGTCTCCGGGAAGACGCTCGAACTCTACACACGAGATCTCGTCACCGGCGAGGAGCAGCGCTTGACGGAGAATGAGGTCGAGGATTGGTCGCCCAGTTGGTCACCGGAAGGAGATCGGATCGCGTTTGCTTCCAATCGAGGCAAGAACGTCGACATCTACCTCCTCGTGATCGAGACGAGAGAGACGCAACGGATCACGACGCACGAAGCCGACGACATCAACCCCAGCTGGGGCGTCGACGGACGAATCTACTTCAACTCGAATCGGTCCGATCTCTGGGAGATCTACGCCATCAATTCGGACGGCTCGGATCTGGTCAAGATCACGGAAGCCGAGGCACCGGAGTAGAGGGATGCGCGTCACTGCGGTGATCCTAGCCGCCGGCCACGGGCACCGGATGGGCGGGAGCGACAATAAGACGTTCCTCCCAATCGCCGGGCAGCCACTTCTCGCCTACGGCCTTCGAGCCTTCGCCACGTCTCCGAGGATCGATGAGATCATCATGGTTGTCGCACCGGACGAGGAGGATCGCGTTCGCGGGATGCTCCCACCTGCTGTCCCCTCAATCTCCTTCGTCCCTGGAGGCGACGTCCGCCGCGATTCGTCGATCGCCGGGGTCGAGGCCGCGACCGGCGAGATTGTCTTGATCCACGACGGCGCCCGGCCGTTTCCCAGCCCCGAGTTGATCGAACGCGTCATTCGCGGAGCCGTCGAGCACGGTGCATGCGCTCCCGTCTTGCCGGTCGCTGACACGCTACGTCCAATCGCCGATGACGGCCTTCTTGTCCCGGATCCGGTCGATCGCCGAGGACTCGTGCGGATTCAGACGCCACAAGGATTCAGAGCCTCCCTAATTCGTAGAGCCCTCCCGCTTAGTGCGCCTGACATCACGGATGACGCCGGAGCCGTCCTCGCCCTCGGAGAAGAGGTGTGGGGAGTCACCGGCGAGCCAACCAACCTCAAGGTGACCTTTCCGGGGGATCTGCCGCTCGCCGAGGCAATCGCACAGCGCCTCCAAAGCCGCAACGCACTGTAGGAACGACTGCCCCATTGTCGAACGACGTACCCGTCGGCTAGAATGCCTACGAATCCGTCCGCCAAGGAGGCTTGCATGATTCGACGAAAGAGCATGTTGATGGTGTTGGGGTTGGTGGCTGCACTCTCGTTCTCCGCGTTCGCCAGCGATTGGGCGATCCCCGCAGGTGCCAGTGGGGTCTGGTCGTTTCATAATCTGAACGGAGCGAGCGTCACCGGTCTCCACATCGAGTTTGAACAGGAAGTGACGATCGTCAGCAAGGTCGACGTCGGTGGGTATCTCGCTCCCGTCGGCGAAATGACCGGCATGGTCTTCGACTTCATCGGTGAGCTGGTTGACTACGGAACCGTCGTCTTCGAGTTCCAGCCCGTCGAGGCCGTCCCGAGTCTTGTCATGTGGATGTCCGGTGAGCGACCGGTCGGTACTCCGTTCTTCACTTCGGTCGCCGTTCTGGGACGCCTGTTCGGTCAAGGGATCGTCGCGGTCCGTGAGGCGAATCCGGCCGCACTGGGTGCAGCGTTTGAGCAGTTCTTCCTGGACAACGCGGAGTATCTCAGCGGGCTGTCCGAGTCTCTCGGGATGGACCTCCAGACGTCGCTGATGCCGATCATCATGTCGTCGCCGGCGGAGGGAATCGAGAACTTCTTCGCCACGATCGTCGGGATGCTGGGCGCAACGTCCCTCGAGGACGTTCTCGAAGGCGGGATCAACTTCGGCGCGCTGTTCGCGCTCCTCGGCCTATAGAGAGAATCACACACGCACCCAACGCAAACGGGGAGGCCACGGCCTCCCCGTTTGCGTTGGAGAAGTAGATACCTCTACGTCGAAGCTCCGAGCAGCCCGCGAACGTAGTCCGGCGACAGCGGGTACCGCGTCGGATGCCCTCGGGTCGCATGAGCCACGCCGCGCGCAACGGCGGCATGGGCAGCCATGAGCGGGACCTCGCCGATTCCCTTCGCGCCAAAAGGTCCGGCGGGAAACGCCGCCTCGACGAAGTCGACCCGCGTGTCCGGGGCGACATCGCGGACCGTCGGGAGGCGATATGTCGTCAGGCCGTTGACGATCAGGTGGCCGTCTCGCTGCGGAATCTCCTCCATCAGCGCAAACCCGATTCCTTGCGCGACGCCGCCCTGCACTTGCCCGATCGCCAGAGTTCGGTTGAGGATCCGGCCGGAGTCGTGAACCGCGACGAAATCGACGACGGATGCTTCGCCGGTCGCGGTGTCGACCTCGACTTCCGCGATGTGCGTCGCGTAAGCGTAGACAGGGTAGGCGTCGCCGAGACCTGTCTCAGGGTCCCAACTCACGGGTTCAGTCTGCGCCCAGCCCTCGACCGCCGGATCGAGATTGCGCAGCCAGAACGCACCTGCAATCTCGTTCAGTCGCCCTCCGGCCTCGTCCGAGGGGATTCCCAGATCCTCGGCGACGGCATCGATGCGGTCCTTGAGCTTGGCGGCCGCGTCGAGGATGGCAAGGCCGCTCATCATCGTCCCGCGGGACGCGACGGTCGGGCCGGAGTCGGGGACGCGGCTCGTGTCAACCGGCGCCAGGTGCACTCGCTCCATCGGAACACCGAGGGACTCGGCAGCGAGCTGGAGCATCACCGTCGTCAGGCCCTGTCCCATCTCGACCGTTCCGACGGCCGCGGCGATCGATCCGTCCGCCTCGAGTTTCATCGTCGCTCCCGCCTTGTCGAGGAACGGGGCCTTCCCGCCGAGCCCGACCCCGTAGAGGACCGACGCCAAGCCGATCCCGCGCCTGCGATCCTCGTTCTCGGCGTTGAACGCCTCGACCCGTTCGAGGCGGGTCTGCCAGTCAACCATCGCGACCGCCCGTTCGAGCGTCTCGATCGCTCCGATGCTCTCGCTCACGGCTTGGTCGGTCGACGTGCGGTCCCCCGATCGAAGCAGATTTCGTCTGCGAATCTCGGCCCGGTCGATCCCCAGTCGCTCAGCGAGGAGGTCCATCTGCGACTCGTGAGGGAAAATGACCTGAGGACTCCCGAACCCGCGAAATGCGCCGTTCGGCACAGTGTTCGTCGCCACCGACTTCGCGTTCACCTTGACGTGCGGAATCCGATACGGCCCGGCTGCTGTGCACAGGCTCCGCCAAAGGACGGCCGAAGAGAGCGTCTGATACGCGCCTGCATCCAAGATCACGTCGACCTCGATCGCGGTCAGCATCCCGTCGGATGTCGCCCCGGTCCGATAGCGAACACGCGCGGGATGGCGCTTGCTCGTCGTCAGCACGTCCTCGCCACGGTCGAGAACGAGCTTCACCGGGCGCCGCGCCACACGTGCCATCAGCGCAGCCAGGGAACAGAGGAGCGAAGGGACGTCTTCCTTGCCGCCGAATGCCCCGCCAGTTGCGGTCTGGACAACGCGAACCTTCGCAAGGGGAAGGCCCATCACCTTGGCAACCGCGTTCTGGACGTAGAACGGGCACTGCATCGAAGCGTAGATCGACAGCGACCCGAGCTCGTCGGGGACGGCTATCGCCCCTTGAGGCTCGATGTAGGCGTGCTCTTGGTAGCCGGTCTCGTACTCGCCTTCGACGACCACATCGGCTTCGGAGAAACCGACCTCGGCGTCGCCCTTGCGCAGGACCATCTCGTTGAACAGGTTGCCTCCGCCCTCTGCGGCGGCCGGATCGGCAATGATGATCGGCGCACTCGGCTCGAGCGCGGCCCGCGTGTCGCTGACGAAGGGAAGCTCCTCGTACTCGACGAGCACCTGCGCGGCACCGCGTTTCGCCGCGCGCCGCGACGTCGCGGCGACGAGGGCCACCGGCTCGCCGACGTAGCGAACGACATCGTGCGCGAGAGCCGGCTGATCGTCGTAGATGACGTGAACGGTGTTCTCCCCCGGAACGTCGTCGTGCGTCACAACGCAGACGACGTCCGGATCGTCAAGTGCGATCTGTGGACCGATCCGCACGATTTTCGCGTGCGGATGAGGACTGCGAACGACCACCCCATGGAGCATTCCGGGGAAGACGAGATCATCGGCGAACCGCGCTTCACCCCGGACCTTGTCGACGGCATCGGGGCGAGGAATGCCCGCCCCGATCAAGGTCGCCCCCTCGGCATTCACTGGGCCACCTCCACGCTAGAGTCTGCCTCCCATCGTCAAGGTCATGATCGCTTTCTGCGTGTGCAGCCGATTCTCGGCTTGGTCGTAGATCCAGGAGAGCTCGTTATCGCAGACGTCAGGCATCGCTTCGTGCCCGCGATCGACCGGCATGCACTGGAGGAGATGACCTGGGGCAGCGAGGGCCTGTTTCTCGGCCGTGTAGCACCACTCCTTGTGCTTGAGCGCGATCTCGTGCTCCTTCTCCTTGCCGATCTGGTACCGATCCTTCGTGAACCAGTTGCGCGGAAAGACGACGGTCGCGCCCTCGAGTGCCTTGTCGAGATCGTTCTCGACCGTGAACTGCCCGTCGGACGCCTTCGCCAGATCGCGGCACTGGGCCATCACGTTCGGGTCCATGTCGTACTCCGGCGGATGGGCGACCACCACGTCCATCCCGTACATCGACGAGATGAGTGCCGTGCCCTGGACCGAGCAAAGCCCGCGGACCCACGGCGTGTACGCCCACATGATGAGAATCTTCTTCCCCTTGACGTCGCCCTCGAGCTTCTCGTGCATCGTGTAGATGTCGGTCAGCGACTGGCAGGGATGGTTGATGTCGGAGGCCATGTTGATGACGGGAACCTCGGCATGCTCGCCGAACTTCTGCATCACCTCGTCGCCGAACCCGTAGCGATCGATGGAATCATCGAGCAGACGGATCCCGATTCCGTCGCAAAAGCGGGCCATCGCCTTGGCCGTGTCCTTGACCGTCTCGCCAGCGCCCGGCTTGTCCTCCAGCGACATGCGCATCGTCGACGGGTTGAGGAACTGGGCGTGTCCGCCGAGCTGCGTCATCCCGGTCTCGAACGACATGCGGGTGCGCGTCGATCCGGCGAAGAAAAGCATCGCGAACGTCTTGTCCTGAAGCGTGTGGTGCGGCTTTCGGCTGTAGTAGGCGCCCTTCAGCTGATCGGTCACCTTCATCGCGATGTCGTACTCCTCGCGCGTCCAGTCGACCTCGCTGATCAGGTTGCGCCCGGCCAGGTCAAACCAACTCATTCGTCCTCCTTGGTGACGACCCACGCAGGCGTGGGTTACGCCATGATCAGGGCCATCATGCCCTTCTGCGCGTGCAGCCGATTCGCCGCCTCTTCGATGATCACCGAGTTCGGACCGTCGATGACCTCGTCGGTCACTTCCATGTCCCGGTCGGCGGGGAGGCAGTGCATGTAGATCGCATCGTTGGTCAGCGCCATCTTGTCGTTGGTGCAGATCCAATCCTTGTTCGCCTCGAAGACCGGCTTCGCCTTCGCTTCGTCCATGATCCCCGAGCCGTCGGTCGGCTGAACCGTCCACGCCTTCGGGTAGACGACGTCGGCATCCTTGAACGACGCGTCCATGTCATCCGAGATCGAGAACGCACCGCCGTTCTTGGCCGCGAGTCGCTTCGTCGCTTCGAGAATCTTCGGATCGAGATCGAGCCCCTTCGGATGGGCAAGCGTAACGTCCATCCCCATCATCGCGGCAGAGACAATCGCCGACTGCGGAACCGCCAGCGGCTTGGCCACCGACCCGGAGTAGGCCCAGCTCATGACAAACTTCTTCCCTTGCAGGTTGTGGCCGAGCTTCTCCTGCATCGTCATTACGTCCGCCAGCGCCTGGCACGGATGATACATGTCGTCTTCCATGTTGATGACCGGGACCTTCGACCACTCGGCGAACTCTTTGACGATTCGGTCGCCCTTCCCGTACTCCCAGCCCGTCGGCTTCCCGTAAATGCGGATGGCAATTGCGTCGCCCATCTCGGCAAGAACACGGGAGACATCCGAGATCCGCTCGGTCGAATAGGCGACCTCCTCGCCCTTCAGCGCCGGCGTGTAGACGGCACCCGGCTGCAGGAAATGCGCGTGGCCACCAAGCTGCGTCATCCCAGCCTCGAACGAGTTTCGCGTTCGCAAAGACGTGTTGTAGAAGAGCATGTGCAGCGTTTGCCCCTCGAGCACCTTGTGCGGCTCGCGCCGGATGAACTTCTTCTTCAGATCGTGTGCGGCATCGAGCATCGCCTCGATTTCGTCTCGCGAGAAATCTAGCCAGGTGATGAAGTCTCGTCCTCGAAGCGTCGTGTTCGACATCTTTCCTCCTTGACTATCCCTTGGTAATCGTAGTTCCAGCGCGGCCTTCGAGCGCGTCGAACGCCTTGTCAAGCGATGTGATGACGGCCTTCTCGCCGCCGGCCTCAACGAATCGAATCGCAGCGCGGATCTTCGGCTCCATCGAGCCTTTGGCGAAGTGACCGTCCTCGGCATACTGCTTCGCCTCATCGACGGTGATCTGCGAAAGAGCGACCTCGTCTGGCGTGTTGTAGTTGAGTCGAACGCTGTCGACATCGGTCAGCACCATGAAGATCGGCGCCCCGACATCGACGGCCAGACGCTCGCCGGCGAGATCCTTGTCGATCACCGCGTCGACCCCCTGCAGCAACCCGTTCTCCTTGACCACGGGGATTCCCCCGCCGCCGGAGGCGATGACGATCGAGCGCGCGTCGACGAGCTGCCGAATCGCGACCTTCTCGTGGATCTCAATCGGGTCGGGCGACGGGACGACGCGACGCCAGCCACGGCCGGCATCCTCGCGCACATCGTAGCCCTTCTCAGCCTCGAGCGCCTTGGCGGCATCCTCGCTGTAGAACGGACCGACCGGCTTGGTTGGGTTAACGAACGCGTCGTCATCCTTGTCGACGACGACCTGCGTCACAACGGTGGCGATCGGGACGTCAGCCTTCCCGGCCTCCGCAAGGAGGTTCCCGAGGTTCTGTTGGATCATGAGGCCGATGAGGCCCTGGCTCTCGGCGCCACAGACGAAGAGCGGCATCGGAGCTGCGACCTCTTTGCCCGCCTCGTTCTGGAGAAGGAGGTTCCCAACCTGCGGGCCGTTCCCGTGGGTCACGACGATCTTGTACGCGCCCGACTCAACCATCAGAGCGAGCTGCTCACACGTAACACGCACGTTGGCCATCTGCTCTTCGAAGGTGCCGCGCTGCCCCGGCTGCAGAATCGCATTCCCGCCGAGGGCGACGACCACCAGTTTCTTCTCAGCTGCCATCCGATCACCCTTCCGTTATCAGTTCTCGTAATTCCGAAGCCGCGACCTGAGAGGTCGCGTTCCAGCCTGCTTGCAGGTCGGACTGCGGAAATCGGTCTTGCAGATTCCCGCCCCGACTCGCCGAGATCGGCGAGTCGGCCGCTTCGAAGCCTGAGGCTTCCAGCCTCAGGCTTCCCAGATCTCGCGCATTCGCGTCCAATGCTCGGCCATTTTCGCCGCCGCCGTCTCCTCATCACTCGCCTCGATCGCATCCACGATCTGCGAGTGGAGGTCGACGACCATTTGCAGGTCCTCGACGTTTTTCAAGTAGTAGTGCCTAGTGAACTCACGGTAGACCCTCTGGTCCATCGTGCGCACAAGGGGCGCCAGCGCCGCCGCGACGAGCTGGTTGCCCGCCGCCTCAGCGAGCGCGATGTGAAAAGCCTTGTCCGCGTCGAAGTAGGCGTCAAAATCATCACGCGCCGCGTGATCGCGCATGATCTCGACCGTCTCCTTCAGCTCCGAGAGCACTCCATCCGTTCCCTTTGACGCGATCAGCGCGGCCACCGGGGGCTCGAGGGCCTTTCGTGCCTCCATCACCTCGAGGCACCCAGCCTCGCTCTCGATCAGGTGAACCGTGTGGAACTCGTCGTGGAGGGAGGGCGCCCGAAGAACGTAGTTCCCGCTCCCGGGGCGCGACTCGATGATCGACATCGCCTGAAGAGCCGACAATGCCTCGCGAATCGAAGGGCGGCTGACGCCCATCTGTTCCGCCAACTCGAATTCCGAAGGTAGCTTGCCGCCGACGGGGAAGTCGCCGCTCTGGATCGCATCGACGATCTGCTCGGCCGCAATCGACGACACCTTGCGCGGTTTCACCTTCTCGAACGGCATCGAACCCCTCCTTCAAGCTCAATCGGTAAAGCTGTATGATAGCTTGACGGAACGGCGGTCCGCAAGCGGGTTTGTTGCCCTGAAGCTACACCGTCCGTGCGATGTAGGCTCCCCGTCCCGGTTCCGCCAGGACCACGCCATCCTGGAAGACAATCGTCCCTCGGCAGACGCTCGCCTCAACCCGGCCGACGACCTCCCGATCGGCGTACGGCGAGAAATCTGTCCTCATGTGCAAGTCGGACGCCGTGATCTGCCACGTGTTCTCTGGATCGAAGATGACCAGGTCCGCGTCGGAGCCGACCTCGATCGCGCCTTTCCGCGGGTACAGGTTGAACGCGCGTGCCGGCCCTTCCGAGAGAAGGCGTGGGATGTCGTTCAGGCCGAGGACGCCACGCCCGACGCCCTCCGAGTAGACGAGCGGCAGGAGTGTCTCGACGCCGGGGAGCCCGTACGGAAGATCGCGGAAGTCACCGCGCCACGCTTTCTGCGCAGACGTGAACGGGCAGTGATCGGTGGCGACGAGATCCACATCGCGGCTACGCAGCCCGGCCCAGAGCGCCGCTCGATCCTCATCCGACCGGAGGGCCGGACTCGCCGAAAACAGATGCCCGTCTTCGCGCGCGTAGACCTCGCGGGTCAGGAGGAGGTACTGGGGGCACGTCTCGGCCGTCAGCCGCGCGCCCGAGGTTCGGCCCTCACGAACCGCCTCCAGGCCGAGGCCGGAGCTAACGTGGACGATGTGCGTCCGGCAGCCCTGCTGGCGCGCGATCCGGGCGACCTGGATGATCGCCGAGCGCTCGCACAAGTCGGGGCGGGCCTCGGCGAGGGTCTCCATCCGACCGATCTCCTCAGGTGTTAGTCCCTCGGCGATCGATGCGATCAGACTCTCGTCCTCCGCGTGAACGAGAGCCACGGCATCCCACTCCGCGAGCGCTCCGAAGGCCGTCGCCATCTCGTCGGGAGCCGTCCGACGCCCGGACGCTTCGTACGCGGTGTAGAACTTGAAGCTCGTCACACCGAGGCCGATCGCCTCACGGAACTCCCACTCTCGTCCCGGCCGCCAGCCGACCACCTCTGCGTGGAGCGCAACGTCCACGACGGAGGCCGCGGCGTCGCCCCGCCGACGCTCGATCTCCTCGGGAATCATCGTCTCGGCACCGCCAACGGTGAAATCGACGATCGTCGTCACGCCCCCGCAGGCCGCCGCGATCGTGCCGCTCTCGAAGTCGTCGCTCGACTGTGTCCCGGCGACCGGAAGAGCCATGTGCGTGTGCGCGTCGATGACGCCCGGCAGGACGAGCTTGCCGGAGGCGTCGATCTCGCGCGATCCGCGAAAGTCCCGGCCGATCGCCGCAATCCGCTCCCCATCGATCGCCACATCGGCGGTCTCCGTCACAAGCGGCGTGACGACGGTCCCGCCGCGGATCACGAGCTCGTGTACGTGCCCCATATCGCCCTTCTCTACGTTGATCTTGCGAATCGGTCAGGCAGCATGATAGCATTGCCCTCCAGCGTACACAACGAACCCAGGAGGCTTCTTTGATCGATCTTACGATTCACCCGGAACGGCTCGAACGAACCGCGACGCGCGCGCGCGAACGCGGGATCATCGTCCCCACCTTTGCGCAGATGAAAGACCCCTCGCTCATTCCTGCGGGAATCGTCGACCGACTGCACGACATCGGGCTGTGGGATCTTCATCCGCTCAACCTGTTCCGCATCTCGTGGAAGAACGAACCGACGCCTCAAGGGGGCGGCTTCGGCGGCGTCAACTATCTCGAGTTCCCGCCGGAGCTGACCGGGGTTCCGGCGCGGATCATCGCCCTCGTCGGGAAGTGGTTCCCGACCGGCGCACACAAGGTCGGAGCGACGTTCGGCTGTCTCGCACCGCGCCTGGTGACCGGCCAGTTTGACCCAACGTTTCACAAGGCCGTCTGGCCCTCCACCGGCAACTACTGCCGCGGCGGAGCGTACGACTCGAATCTCCTCGGCTGCGAGTCGATCGCCATCCTCCCGGAGGAGATGTCGCGGGAACGGTTCGAGTGGCTGGAGAAGGTCGCCGGCGAGATCATCGCCACGCCGGGGTGCGAGTCAAACGTGTGGGAGATCTTCCAGAAGTGCATCGAGCTGCAAGCGACCCGCGACAACGTGATGATCTTCAACCAGTTCGACGAGCCGGGAAACCATCTTTGGCACTACGAGGTGACCGGCCACGCAATGGAGGAGGTGCTCCGTTCCGAGCTGAGCGACGATCGCTATGCCGGAGTCGTCCTCACGTCCGGCTCCGCCGGAACGATGGGTTGTGGCGACTACCTGAAAGAGCTGCACCCAGGGAGCAAGCTCGTCGTCTCCGAGGCGCTGCAGTGCCCGACGCTCCTCGAGAACGGTTTCGGCGGACACCGGATCGAGGGGATCGGTGACAAGCACGTACCGTGGATCCACAACGCGCGAAATACGGACATGGTCACCGGGATCGACGACGAAGACTGCATGTGCTTGGTCCGCCTGTTCAACGAGGCCACCGGGCGATCCTACCTCCAGTCACAGGGCGTCCCGACCGACCTGGTCAAACAACTCGACCTCCTCGGCATCTCCGGAATCGCGAATCTCCTCTCGGCAATCAAGTTCGCCAAGTACCACGAGCTAACCGGACGCGACGTCATCCTCACCGTCTTGACCGACTCGATGGAGCTCTATCAGAGCCGCTTGGCGGAGCTGCATGAGGCGCACGGCCCCTACACCAAGACGGACGCCGCCGCCGACTACCACGCCCATCTCCTCGGGATCAAGACCGATCACACGCTCGAGCTACGCCATCAGGACCGCAAGCGGATCCACAACCTGAAGTACTTCACCTGGATCGAGCAGCTCGGGAAGTCCGTCGAGGAGCTCGACGCGCAATGGTACGACTACCCGGATTACTGGGATCGAATCCACGCGATGGTCCCGGCGATCGACGAGCGGATCGAGGCGTTCAACGAGCGCGTCGGCCTGCTGAGCGATCTTGGGGAGTCTGGATAGCGCCCGATGGAGCCTCGACGCACGTCTCCGCTGAAGGGCCTGCTCGATCAAATTCTCGCCATGATCTCCGAAGAGCGACCCGCGCGGCCGATTCTCCTGGTCGGCGGAATCGGAGCGGGGAAGACGTCGACCGGCCTTCGCTTGCTCTCTCTCTTGCGGCAATGCGGGATTCGGGTCGGCGGGTTCCTCGCACCGCGGGTGATGGAAGGAGACGAAACGGTCGGATACTCGCTGATCGATCTGGCAACGAACGCGACGCATCCGTTCGCAGGCTTGGCGCCGAGAGATGTCCCGATCGGTCGCTTCTTCGTCTCCGAAGAGGGCCTCGCGACCGCTGACCGCGCCGTGACGGCCGCCCTCGACGAGGCCCAGATCGTCTTCGTCGACGAAGTCGGGAGACTCGAACTCGCCGACGCTGGACACGCACCCGCCGTCCGACGGCTCCTCGATTCGGAGGTTCTCCCCGTCCTCTTGGTCCGCGATGAATTCGTCGACGAAGTCTCTCAAGCATTCGGTGTCCTCGACCCAATCGTGTACTACCCGCGGGACGCACTCGACGCTAGCGTCGTGAGTATGGCCGGAGTCCAGACGTTCTGGGAGATCGTCGACTCGCTTCCGAATCCCCTTCTTGTCACGGTCGGCGAGGATGGGTTCCCACAATCGCGTCCGATGCACCTCATCGATCGCGAGGCGAACGTTCTCTGGTTCGCGACGTCGCGAGCGTCACGCAAGGTCTCTCAGATCGAAAAGAACCCGCAGGTGACCGTCCTATTCGTCAACAGCGACCTGTTCAACTACGCCTCGGTCCACGGCCGCGCGATCGTCGTGGTGGATCCTGAACGAGAGCAGACGCTCTGGCGGGACGCGTGGCGCGACGATTGGCCCAACGGCCCAGCTGATCCGGACTACGTCCTTCTCCGCGTCGACGGGATCCGCGGTCGCTACCTCCGCGGAACGACCGGCGAATCGGGAACCGTCAACCTCGCGTAACCCGTTCTGAGACTCGCTCCGCCGATCAGATCTCAAGTATGATGACGGAACGAAGCTCCGGAGGTAGTCCCCAATGGACCTAGCACTCGGCATCGGAATCGGGCTCGTCGCCGGCGCGATCATCACCTGGCTCGCGATGAAGGCGCGATCACAGTCACGGGGGGAGACCCTTCGGATCGCGAACGCCCGCCTGGAAGAGGAGCTGCGTATCGAGCGCGATAAGGCTGCTTCGCTCAACGCCGTTCAGGAGCGAATGCGTGAAACCTTCACCACGCTGGCACACGAGGCCCTCACATCCAACTCCGACCAGCTGCTCGCGCGATCTCGCGATCAATTGGAGGGCCTGCTCAAGCAGGTGCGCGGAGACTGGGGGACGCAGAAAGAGGAAATGAAGGGTCTCGTCGAACCGTTGAGCAAGGGACTCGAAGCGATCGACAAACAAGTGCGCACCCTTGAGCAGAAACGGGAGGGCGCCTATCACTCACTCGGCGAGCAACTCCGCTCCCTCGGCGATGCTCAGACTGCGCTTAGGCAGTCAACCGTACGTCTCGAGCAGTCGCTCAAGTCCTCGACCACCCGCGGACGTTGGGGCGAGCTGCAGCTTCGTCGAGTGGTCGAAATGGCCGGTATGGCAAACCACGTCGACTTCTCGGAGCAGGTCGCGGTCGAGCAAGGCCGTCCGGACATGATCATCCGCTTGCCCAACGAGGGGATCCTTCCCATCGACGCCAAGACGCCGGCGGCCGCATACCTGGAGGCGATGAACCTCGAAGGAGCCGAACGCGCTCAGAAACTCGCAGAGCACGCCAAGGCGATGCGCGCACGCGTAGTTGAACTCTCGCGCAAGGCATACATGGACCAGTTCGAGAAGGCACCTGAAGTCGTCGTCATGTTCGTCCCCTACGAGTCCGCGTTGTCCGCCGCCTTTGAGAACGATCCCGAGCTGCTCGAGTACGGCATCGATCAGCGCATCCTCGTCGCCTCTCCAGTGACGCTGATCGCACTGCTCCGCGCCGCGGCCTTCGGTTGGCAGCAGTATCACATCGCGGAGAACGCGCGCCTCATTGCCGAACAGGGACGCGAGCTCTACAGCCGCTTCCTGAACGTGCTGAAGCCCATCTCAGAAGCGGGCGATCGCTTGGGCAAGGCAGTCATCGCCTACAACAAGGCGATCGGATCCTACGAGTCTCGTCTCAAACAGTCGCTGCAGCGATTCCAGGAATCCACCGTCTCTTCAGCTGATCTGCCTCAACTCGAGCCGATTGACGAGACCCCGCGCCTCCCGCTCGATGTCGAGCATGAGGAGGCGCCGTCCTCCGACACGTCCCTATGATCGGCTCTTCACTCACGCCTTCCTCCGGATGAAGAACCCCACCGCATCGAGCGACGAGGCCCCGAAACAAGCGAGATCCGCAAGTCATCCAGGCTGCCTGAAGCAGAGCGGTCCTCCAGGGGCTCGGAGCTGGTACCGCTTAGTGGACTGGTCTCAAACTCCTGTCAGCTGAATTCGAGTCCGCCCCGGTGAACCAGCGAGAGAACGCAGTTGCCTTGGCATACTCCCGATTTGAGTCCTTCCCGGCGTTGCTCCAGATGCTAGGTCTGTCCCTGGACCGGACTGGAGGGGGCAGGCCACCATGGCTCCCCCTTTCGAAGTGGGCAGAGCCGCGATCCTAAACACCATCCCAAAGAGGCCCTGCCCACTCGTCCGCACCGACAGGAGGTATCGGATCGCGGATCATCCTAACATCGAGCTGGACAGGAAGAAATTCTTGAGGCTGTGAAATGACCCCTGTAAAACACGAGGCCCGAAGCATCTCTCGTTGCCTCGGACCTCGCGCATGCGACTAGGTATGTACTCAGACCGTAGCTTTGGCGGGTGTCGGCGCTGTGAACTGCTGATGGAGAGTCGGTGAGGCATCCGACGAATCGTCGAAAACAACATCCA
>Ga0272444_10001656_pt1 | contig 21289 bp, 18 predicted proteins | sample SSMForm13_FD_201033 | JGI IMG/M metagenome (GOLD analysis project Ga0272444, IMG submission 201033) | Marine sediment archaeal communities from Little Sippewissett salt marsh, Falmouth, MA, United States - SSM-Form-13 | ecosystem: Environmental > Aquatic > Marine > Wetlands > Sediment ...
CCTATCCCCCGATCAAGTCCTTGGGGATCTCCTCCGTCTGTCCAGAGACTATGAAGTGAGGGGCGGGCTCGTCCGCAGGATCGAGCAGCGGCAACTGCAAGCCGGTATTGAGTCGCTATCCAGCGACCTTAAGAAGATGGCCCGAAGGGGATTGGGCCTTGCCGACGAAGGCAAGACCGCCGAGGCAGTCGCCTCCTATACCGCGCTTCTTGGAAGAGATGACCTTCCCGCCGGTGAAGGGGCTGCAGCCATTCTTCGCGCGGAACTGCTGGGCCTGCTGCTTAAACAGGAACCGGTCGATCTGGAGTCGGCCGGCAAGCAGTTGCAGGCCTTAGTGCCAGCAGGCGGGAGTATGCCGGCTCGTGTCTGGAACCTGGCTTTTAGACTCTTGCTGAATCGAGTCCTGCAGACACCACGAGCAGGTAGGCAAGCAGTATGGTCTGAGGGCGTCAAGCTGCTTTCGGGCGGCACCGATCACATATCAGCGGATACATTCTCGGGGCTAGACAGTCTGCTGGCCTCTCTGCAGGCCGAGAGCGACTCAATGGCCCACAGGATTCTGGCCGACCTGATGCTTCTGTCTCCGGATCTGGCATCTATGGTCAGGCTACAGCAGCGCCGAGTGGCCGTCTTTGCGTCGGAGAGTAACTGGCAGGAGGCGAAGACAGCCGCTGTTCTTTGCGCAGCGATGGCCAATGCCACTACGGGTGGACCCGTCGGTTGTGTCAGTCGCTGCGCGGATATCATGCGGTTTGCCGGAGCTCCTGTGGCGGAGCTCGAAGGTTTCAGAGCCATCTGGGCTGGCAAGAACCCCAAGGCCGGCAGCACGGCGACTTTGATGATTGACTCCGTCCTGACAGATGGTGCCAAGGCCGCTCTTGAGGCAGCCGCTGAAGAACCCCCGCCGCGCCGGCTGGCATATCTGCATCTGTTTGCAGGACAGGCCAGAGAGGCGTTGAGGCACGCCCACGTAGCACTGACGCAGGCCAAGGACGAACACGAAATCCTTGACCGACTTGACGACATACAGACGATCCTGTCAGCAATCGGCTGCGGCCTAGGGGACTCGGACAGCTTCAGCCGTTGGCTCGTGTCGGCTTCGGTCAAGGGCGCGAGCCCGACGACGGAACCGGACAAGCGTTCTGGCTCGCCGTTGAGCTACTTGGCCGAGTTTGAGCTTGGCTCCGGTGGGGCAGAGGGATCCATAGAGCCTCGCCAGGCTGATGGGGCCGGCCGGGCCTACCCACAGATGTCGCGAAGCGAACGAGCGGGTATGGCCGGCAAGCACTTGACACGCAGGCGAAAGCGTCTGGTTCGCTGGGGCGCCGGTGCCTTGCGTGACAAGGAGGAAGCCTGGGCCCGAAACTGTCTGGCTGTAGCGATTAACATGCCGCAGGGGCCTGACGATGCGACGCTGGCGATTGATGCCGCCGTTGCCTCGGCGGTCTGTACGGAGGGGGTAAAGGACGTGGGAAAGTTCCTTGAGACGGTCTTGCCGCTGGTGCATTCAGTGGCTGCGCGTCGCCACCTTCTATACAGACTTGCGGTTGCGTACTACAACCAAGGCCTATACGAAGAGAGCATCAAGTGTCTCGACTCGTCAGCGACTCTGGCGGAAGGCCTTGCAGAAAGCCAGCACATGGCTGCCGGGATCCTTCGGGCCAGATTGCTGATCGAGCTTGCCAGGTATGAAGATGCCGCAGGTGTATTGGCTGGGATGCAAGGCTGGCAGGGCGCCCCCGAGCAGCGCGCCCGCGTCTTGTTCCTGACAGGATGGACGTGCCTGCAGACAGGCGATAATGCCGACGCCTTGTCGGCCTTCCAGCAGGTCGTTGATCGCTTTGGGAAAACGGGAGTTGCCGAGGAGGCGGCGCGGATGGCGGGCGCACTGAAAAAGGGAACGTAACGCGCGGATACCCCTGTCATGACTCTTGACGGTCTTGGGGCAGAACATGAGTCTCATAGACGGCGACAGACTGGGTAGTATCATGGACGAGGTGGGTCTGTGCGCTGAGGCCACCGGTCTGGGAAGGCAGCGTGTCAGCCAGTTGGCCGAGTTCGCCTCCGAGCGAGGGGAATCTCTGATCGAGGCCCTTGCCAGCCGGGGTGGGGTGGATGAAGAGCAATTGACACGCAGACTTGCTGAATTGCTGGGCATTCAGTTCCTCTCGGACGGGGCCGGGGAGATTCCCGACCAGGTACTCCAGAGGATCTCGCCGGCCTTGGCCGCACACTACGAAGTAATGCCCGTCGCCCAGAGCAACGGCAGGCTCACCGTGGCATTCTGGGATCCATTCGATTGGCATCGTTGGGACGAGCTTTCCCATATGGTGGACATGCCATTGGAGAAGGCCCTCTGCAAAAGGTCGGCGATACGGGAGATGATACGGTCCAACTACGGGGTAGGCGCGGGCACGGTGGATCACATTACCTCTTCTCGGCACGAAGAGGAGCCGGACGTCGGCTCGCACGGATCGTTCGACCTGTCCGACGAGCAGGCGGCAAATGAGCCCACGGTGGTGAACCTGGTGAATCAGGTCCTGACGGAGGCGATTCGCTCCAATGCGACCGACGTGCATCTGGAGCCGTACGAGTCGACCTACCGCGTTCGCTACCGAGTTGACGGGATGCTCGAGGACGTGCCCATGCCGGCTAACCTGTGGACGCTCAGGAAGGCGGTCGTCTCGCGGATCAAGATCATGAGCCGCCTGGACATTACAGAGAAGCGGCTGCCTCAGGACGGCCGCGCCGAGGTATCTCTGGACGACAAGAGATGCGATCTGCGTGTGAGTGTTCTGCCGGGGATCCACGGCGAAGCGGTCGTTATCCGCATCCAGAACCGCGAAAACGTCGCTCTGGACCTGGAATCGCTGGGCTTCGATCAGAGCGAGCGAGAGAAGATAGAATCCCTCATCAGCCGTCCCCATGGGCTGATCCTCGTTACCGGCCCGACCGGCAGCGGGAAAACGACAACGATATACACTTGCCTCAAGATGGTCTGCCAGCCCGAGCGGAAGATCGTCACGATCGAGGATCCGGTCGAGTACTGGATGGACGACATGCTGCAGATGCAGGTGCACAGGGATATCGGATTCACCTTTGCCAGGGCGCTGAGGAGCATGCTCCGCCACGACCCGGACATAATGCTGGTCGGCGAGATCCGAGATCGCGAGACTGCAGAGATAGCCATAAGGTCGGCCCTGACCGGGCACATGGTATTTGCCACGCTGCACACTAACGACGCCGCCAGTGCCGTCACCCGGTTGTGTGATATTGGGATAGAGCCGTTCCTGGTCGCCAGTTCCCTGCAAGGGATCTTTGCCCAGAGGCTCGTCCGCCGTGTGTGCACGCACTGCAGAAGCGAAGTTGACCCTGAGACAGCCAGGGACTTGAGCGAAGCCTTGCTGCATGGGAGGCCAGGGGCTAGCGATGCGAAGTTCTGGAAGCCGGTCGGTTGTGAGAGGTGCAGATTCACCGGTTACCTCGGCCGGACGGTCGTCGCCGAAGTGCTCACCGTCTCCAGTGCCGTCCGCCAACTGATCCAGCAGTCCGAGCCCCTTGAGCGGATCAAGGAGTTGGCCAGCCGAGAGGGCACCAGGTCGCTATGGGATTCGGCAATGGCGAAGGTCTTAAGTGGCGATACCACAAGCGAAGAGGTACTCAGGGTCACGCAGAAGGAGACGTAGGTGTCGAGCTTCAGCTACTCAGCGATTCTGGATTCAGGCAGGAAAGTCGAGGGCATCCTACGCGGCAGGAGCCGCCACGAAGCCCTGACACAGCTGTGCAGCAAGGGCTATCACCCGTTGGCGCTGGAGCCACTGGAGGAGAGCCGGACACTACTTGGCAACCTGATGCGAAGGCTGCGGGATAGGGTCAGTACATCTCAACTGGCGGTGATGACCAGGCAGTTGTCGTCATTGCTCAGGGCCGGCCTTCCGGTAGTCGAGGCGCTATCCACCTTGCGCGGACAGGCCGCAAGTGGCAGGCTGGTTAGGGTCATAGAGGACGTCCAAGAGACGCTTCTGCACGAGGGGGGATCCCTTGCCGATGCCCTGGCCTGCCGGCCGGACGTGTTCGGCCCCGTATATCGGAGCCTTGTGCGGTCGGGGGAGGAAGGAGGGGGGCTGGGTGAGGTGTTGAACGACCTCGGCAGACATCTGACCAGGACAGCCAAACTCAGAGGACAGGTCCTGGGCGCTCTTATATATCCGGTGTTCCTGCTGCTTCTGGGCGCGACCGCAATCTTCGTATTGATGGCTTTTGTGATACCAAGCTTTGAGGAACTTTTTGCCTCCTTCGATCAGGCGCTGCCTGCCCCGACGCGGGCCCTAATCGCCCTTAGCGGATTCCTGTCGAGTTGGTGGTGGGCATTACTGGCCGGTATCGTTGCGGCGATCCTTGCGGTCTGGATGCTGCTGCGTCGTGAGTCCGTACGTCTGAGAACTGACAGGCTGTCGTTGCGTCTGCCTGTGGTTGGTCCGATGCTCCTCAAACTCGCCGTCTCTCGCGTCGCCCGCACGCTGGGCGCGCTGGTCGGCGGGGGGGTGGGCATCCTGACGGCCCTGCGGATTACGGGCGAGACCGTCCGGAACCGCGCGATCAGGGCCACGTTCGCTCCCATGGTCGCCAGCATATCCACGGGTGATTCGCTTGCGGCGGCGGCCGGCAGGACGAGGCTCTATCCCCCGCTGATGGTAAGCCTGGTAAGAACCGGTGAGGACACGGGCGAACTGGCGGAGATGCTGAACGAACTGGCGGCGATATATGAAGAGGAAGCGGAACGCGCGGTATCCGGTGCCGTCAAGTTGCTGGAGCCGGTGCTGATAATCATGATGGGAGCCGTGATCGCAGGAATCGTCGCGGCGGTAATGCTCCCGGTATTCCAGGCGAACGTGATGGTGGAATGATGCTAACAAGACTCGGTATCGGTCAGAAGACCTTCGAAACGGCCCGGAATGACAGGGCCTTCACGCTCGTAGAGATACTGCTGGTCATCGTGATCATCGGGGTCTTGGCGGGCATGCTCGTCACGAGACTGTCCGGACGCACACAGGAGGCCCGCTTCGCGCGGGCCCGGGCCGACATAAGCGGGCAGCTGTCTCTTGCGCTGGATCTATTCGAGCAGGATGTTGGCCGTTACCCGACCACGGAAGAGGGGCTCAATGCATTGGTGACGGACCCCGGCGAGCCAGGGTGGAAGGGGCCATATCTCAAGACCGGTCTCAAGCCCGACCCCTGGGACACACCCTACGTGTATGCGGGCGACACGCCCGAAGTGGGGCTCTACAGCATTCTGAGCGCGGGGCCTGACAGGCAAGTGGGCACCGAGGACGACGTGTTGCCATGAGTGAGCCTATCAACGTAAGATTCCTCGTCAGGACCAGGGTTTCGCCCCCGCAACGTGTGGTGTGGGCCCAGCCCAATGCTGGCTTCACGCTCGTCGAGATGCTGCTGGTGGTGGTCCTGCTAGCCACGCTTACAGGGACGCTGACGGTCTCGCTGAGAGGTCGTCTGGACAGCCATGCGCTGCGCATTGCGGCCAGGGATCTGGCGGCCGCTGTCCGCTTTTCCATCAGTGAGGCGCGGCTGACGCGGCTGCCTCACAGGATCGCGTTCCAGGATGGCTGGACGTGCTACAGGGTAGAGAGGGCCGAGTCGGCGGCCGGTAGCGAGTACGTGCCTGTAAAGAACCTTGCAGGCCGGATGAGAACGCTGGCCAAGCAGGTGCACATCGCTGGCGCATCGGTGGACGGTGAGTCGCGGGACGACGTGCCGGAGTTCTTGCCGCAGTACCCGGCCGGAGAGGGCTTTAGTGGCGGAATCCAGCTGGCCAACAGAACTGGTGAGACTATGACGATCGAGATATCGCCTGTCACTGGACAGGTACGCATCGTGGAATGATACGTGAGTAGAACAGCACAAGACGGCTTTACGTTGCTGGAGATACTGGTGGCCGTGATGATCCTGGCAGTCGGGATCGTCGGCGCGCTTGGTGTGTTCACATTGAGCCTGAGAGTGGGCACACAGGCGTCCCGGCTTGACAGGGCGGCGGAGATCGCACAAAGGGCGCTGGCGCTGGCGTCATCCGAGCCGGGCCTTGCAGCGGGCCAAACCGGTACGGAAGGGGCATATACCTGGCAAACGAACCAGGCCGACCTGCCCGAGGGACTGATTGCGGTCTCTGTTGCGGTCAAATGGTCGCAGCGGGGCAAGCCCCAGACGTTTACGCTGTCCGAAATCATCAGGCCTGACGGGCAGGCGGATGCGGAGTAAGTGATGCGCTCGGTGTGCGGCAACAAGACTGCCGTCCCAACGGGCAGACGCGGCTTTACGCTGGCCGAGCTCCTAGTCGCATCTGTCGTCATGAGCACTGCTCTGCTTGGAGTCAATGCGCTGTTCCGGCATGCCCTTGACACCGAAGGTCAGGCGGCGGTCCGTTGGCAGGACCGGGCGGCGGCCGGAAGGGCCGCCGAACATCTGGCCGAGGCGATGGCCCAGTGCGTCAATCTGCCGGAGATGAACGGACTGGTCGCCGGGTCCGACAGTGATACGGATGGTTGGATAATCTGTCAGGTTGGTCTCGAGCGGCGCCGGTACCGATGGTACGTGGCGGATGTCGGGCCCGGCTGCGTTCTGGAACTGCAGAAGATGGTTGTGGCCGGCACGCGGAATCTTTGCCCGGTGGCGGCAAGCCAAGGGCAGGCTGGCCCGACCGGCGGTCAGGCATGGGATCGCATCGAGGCCAAAGTCATCGCCTCCCGCCTGGACGGGCTGTCGATTCTCTTCAAGTCACTGGAAGGCAAGTCCGGCGACTGGCGAAGCGACTGGGACGGTCCCGTCGGCCGCGTGATTGCCCTGATCAGAGCGACCGTCGGGAATGAAACTGTTGAGCGGGCCGTCAGGCCTCTTGCTCGCGGCCGGCTTGTGCAGGCAGGCAAAGGGTCAGAAAGTGACGATGAATCGTAAGGGCTCCATTTTGATACTGGTCCTGTTCGTCATGGTCGTATTGAGCATGGCCGCGGTGAGCTTCGCTTACAGGGCTGGTCTGGAGAGCCGCCTTGCCGCGCACGGCGCCATTGGTGCAAGGCTTCGCACCCACGCCTCCTCTGCCGTCGCCATTGTTCTGACCCGCCTGAAAGAGAACGCAAATGAGTTTGATCATCTCGCCGAACGATGGCATGCGCACGAGCCGCTGGCGACTGAAGGCTGGCTGGGCGAGTGGTCGATCGGCGCCGCTGGCTCTCCGCCGGAGTTCGTGACGGACTACCAGGTGATCGACGAGGAAGGCAAGCTCAACGTTTTGTTCGCCTCGAGCGAGGCACTGGAAAAGCTCGGACTGTCGACCGAACAGATCGCCTGCCTGTTCGATTGGATGGACACAGACGACGTCGTTCAGTCGGAGGGCGCTGAGGGAGACTACTATCTGGGATCCGCCGATTCGCACCTGTGCAAGGACTCCCCGCTGGAGGTGCTGGAGGAGTTGCCCCTGATCCGGAGCTTCGTCCTGTCGGACTTTTATGGCGAGGACGCCGACCACGATCGGTCGTTGGATGCGTGTGAAGACGACGGCGGATGCTCCGATCCCCTCGACGATGCCGACGGATCGCTTCGTCTGGGGCTGGTGGATCTGCTGACCTGCGTGGGAGACGGCAGGATAAACCTCAATACCGCCCCCGCTGCCGTCCTGGCGACGCTTCCTCTCAGTGACGGTGCGGTTGAGCAGATAACCGGCTTCAGGGACTTCGACGCCAATAGCAGCGGCCGGCTTGAGGACCATGTATTCGGCTCGACGGAGGACATTGCTGCGTTGCAGGGATTGACCTCCGCGGACCGCTCTGTGCTCTCGGCCGCGGGCAGGTTCCGGTCCGAACACTTCCGCATCTTCGTCCAGTCACGGCACCTCAGAACCGGCCTGAGCTACTGCCTGGAGGTTCTGGTCAAGGCGTCGGAAGGTGAACCTGAAATTCTCCAGTGGAAGGTGGTGCGGCGGAATGGATAGGCAGCTGTCCCACATCAAGGATGCACTGCAGGAGCAATTCACGCTGCTGTGGAAAGGCCCGGTCACCAGCTCCCGCAACGGCAGGCTGCAGTTGCCGGCCCTCGTATGTCAGTTGTCGGGAGACACCGTACTCTGCGCTTGTCTCCAGCCAGACAGAGTCGAAGAGGGCAGCGAGTTCCGGACGATCGCCTGTGGGGACGACGCAGCGGAGGTCCTATCGAGTCTCGGCAGGAGGGCCTCGGTTGTGGCGATCTTGCCGAGGTCGCACTACCTGATCAGACCCATGGAGATCCCCAAGGTGGAGGGCGACCAGGTGCATTCCGCGTTGGCGCTGCAGGCCGAGGGGAGCCTGCCGCGCGACTTCGGCCCTCCGGAGGTCGCATACAGGCCTCTAGGGGAGGCTGGCGACGGAATGTGCAGATACGAGGTCTACGTCTCCCGTCGCGACCAGCTGAGAGGCTACCTTGACGGCCTGGCCGCAGTGGGTGTGCGCCCCGATATTGTCCTGCCGAGCGCGGTCGTGTGGTCTTGTGCTCTGGGGGCCTCGGACGCTGACATACTGGTCGCCTCATCGGGCACGACAGGCTACGTCGAAGCGGCGCTGGCGGGCCGGGATTCGACGGTCTCGGCCCGCGTACTTCAGCGATCCGGAAACGCCGATCGCGCCGACTTGGACTCGAAGCTTTCGGAATGCATCCGGTCGGCACTGGCGGGAAAGGGCGCCGATTTGGCTGTGTTGAAGGTCGGATGGATCGGACAGGGGCGCCCTTCGTCGGTTTCCGGCGACCACATCTCGATCAAGGACGCGACGGACGATTGGCTTGTTCCCTCGGCCAGCGAAGAGACAAGCGCCGGATGTGAGCCGCTGCCGCACATTGCCGCCCGGTGTCTGTCGACATCTGAGGCTGGCTGGCCTTTGGATGAGGCCAATCTCCTTCCTCAGGAGACCGTCCTTGGCCGCAGGAGGGCAGGCGTCTACAGGGCCCTGGCCGTGGGTGCTGTGTCCGTGTTTGCGGGGCTGGCGATCTTATATGGTGCTCTTGAGATAGGTATCGCTCGCTACAGACGCCTAAACGAGGAGCTTTCGGCCAAGACGGCGCTCATAAGGACTGAGGGCGAGCAGGCAGAGAGACGCGTGTCACAGCTGAAGGCCATCCTCGCCGCCCAGAGCGCGGGAAGGGATTTCCACGAAGTGGCATCGGGCCTGCTGGCGGCCACTCCCCCGGGAGTAAGCTACAGTCGCGTCGAACTTACAGATACGGGCCAGGTACGACTGCGTGGGCAGGCCGAATCGGTATCGCTGCCGTTCCTGCTGCCGGAGCGCCTCCAGAAGGAGCCCATCTTCAGACAGGCAGTCCTTCAGAGCGCCGGGCAGCAAAAGCGCGGGGCCGGATCGACGACGGAGTTCCTCCTAGACTGCACTTTCAGACGGAAGGGCGTCAGATGATCGGTATGGGACGGCTTCTGGATACGTCGAACGTCCGCCGAGTGGTCCTGATGGCCATGATGGCCCTGATCCTTCTCTGCGCGCATCTGTGCAGTGCCTTAGTCCTTCCCGCCTGCGATGAGTTGATCTCACTGAGGTCGCAGGCGGAAAATCGAGCGCTGGAACACGCCAGGCTGATCGGGCACTTGGCAGTTAGTGACGTGGTCAAGGCTAGGTTCGACGCCCTTTCCGACAAGGTCCGCCAGGAAGACAACGACGAAGTGACGCTTTCTGGGTTCCTTCTGAATCTGGAAGCAGCGGCCAGACATCCGAGTATCAGTATCGTCAACATAAAGCCCTTCCCCGTCCAGAATGTCGGCACATACAAGGTCTATCGTGTCAAGATGGCAGTGGCCGGAAAGCTGCAGGAAGTGACGCGGTTCGTATCGGACGTCACCGGCAGAGATTCGGTCGTCGGCATCGAGTCCTTCTCCATCCGAGGCGTCCAGGGAGTCAGTATGGTAGAGTTCGCCGCTGTGCTGCAGATGATCCGAGTTCCTTCGTCAGGGACGGCCATGGCCCCGCGACGGTCAGGGAAGTTGGAGGCAGCACTGTGAGCGGCCAGTCAGACATCAGACGCACGATGGCGACCTGCCGCAGGCTTATGGCTGCAGGCGTGATAGCCTTGGGGGTGTCCCTGGTCAGTGTGGCCATTGCCGCGGTCATACCGATCGGAGGCGACTGCGAGCCCGTCAACGTGGCAGCTGACGAGGGTCTGAGCCGGCCCGCGGGGCCGCCGCCGGATCTGGACGGCCTTCTCAGGGAGATGGCGGGCCGAAGGCTCATCCGGCCTTCCCAGACGCTGGCCGCAGTGAGGGACAGCGGCGCGGCTGCTAAGCTACTCGGGAAGCTCAAGCTTCAGGGAGTCGTTCAGATTGCCGACGGCTTGGTCGCCTACGTCCAGGTCGACAAGCAAGGGACAAAGACCGTTCGCGCCGGAGAGAAGCTGCTCGACTTTGTGGTTAAGGACATCGAGCCGAGCAAGGTTACGCTGTCTCTGGAGGGAGTGGAAGTCTCGTTAAGTCACTGAGTTGTGGGTCACGGATATTTGTGGAGCCAACAGTATGGCACGTAACGTTCGCACGATCGTTGTCGCCATGGCGGTAGTAGCGGTCCTGGCCACTGCGGGATCGGCGCAGGTGCGTCGCATCCCGACCGGTGTTGTCAGTGGCGGCGACGTGATAGCCAGTGTGGAATTCGTCGATACCCCGATAACCACGGTCTTCAAGATGATCTCCGACCTGACCGGCTGGAGCATCGTGATGAGTCCGGAGGTATCAAAGCAGCCGCCGAGGATAAACATATGGGTGAAGAACCTTACTGCTGATAAGGTTCTGGAGCAGGTGGCCCAGTTGGGTCAGCTGGCGGTGGACCGGAAGGAGAGCACCGTCAGGATAATGACCTTCGAGGAATACGGCAGGCTCTTCGGTTTGGAGAAGAAGGTCCTGTCGCTCAGGCACGCCGCCGCCAAGGACGTGGCGGCCATCCTCAAGCCCTTCGTCGAGAAATCCGACCAATCGCGGGTAATACCCGACGACAGGGCCGGCAAGATAGTGCTGCTGGTCCCGGCCCCGCTTCTGGGCAGCCTCGAGAGACTGGTCAAGGCCGTTGACGTGCCACTGCCCCATACGGATCTGGTGGAGATCATTCCACTGAAGCACCTGGAGGCGACGCACACAGTGCTCAGGCTGGAAGAACTACTGCTGCAAGGGCGGAGATCGTCCACGACTTCCTCTCTGAAATCAGCCGGCGGGGCAGCGGCGACGGCAGCAGACGAGCTTGTCGCCTATACCCTTCGCTTCGTGGCGATGCCAGATTTGAACGTTATCGTCGTCAGGGGCAAGACAGAAGGTCTGGCCCGGGTGAGAAGCCTGATTGCACAGCTTGACGTTCCCAGCGACATCCAGGTCATAAGCTATGGGCTTCAATACACTGACGCGACGGAAGTGTACGAAACGCTGGAACAGCTCCTCGGCCATGAGATGGATGGCGGCCGACATGCAACCGGCGAGTCCACACACCTGCGGATTGCCCTCAGCGAGCAGAACGGCCGCATAGTCGCCGAAGCGTCTGTGATGGAGCACAAGAGAATCGCGAAGATGATAGAGGCCATCGACAAGGCCCTACCACCCGGTACCGGGGGAATCCGTGTCTACAGGCTTGAGAACACGACGGCCGAACAGGTGGCTGCGGCTCTTCAGGAACTCTACGACGAGTTGGATGACGAGACAAGGGCTGCTGAGCAGGGCGCTGCTCCCCTCCTCCACGAGCCCGTGGGAGGGGTGCGTCGTGTCAGAAAGCCATCGTCGGTTGGTGGGACCGGAGCGCCCGCCGCAGCGGAGCCTGGGGTCGCAGGCGACCATTCGGCCGATGGCTACGTGCCAGGTCTGGAAGTGCCCCCGAGAATAGTCGCTGTCACGGAGATCAATGCGCTCATCATCAAGGCCTCGGCCGGCGAACACGAGGAGTTCGCCGAACTCGTCCGTGAACTCGACAAGCCGCGAGATCAGGCAATGCTCGAGGTCACTCTGGTCGTAGTCAGGAGCACGGAGGGGTTCGACCTTGGCGTCGAAGTGGCCGGGGCCTCCGTCAACAACCGCAGCGCGGAGACCATAGGGCTTACCCACTTCGGAATCGGCAGCGCAGATACCGGTGGAGGGACGATCAGGCTCCCTGCCGACCCCGTGTCCGGCCTGAACTACGCAGTATTCAATGCGGGAGACTTCTCACTCGTCCTCAACGCCCTGAGAACGGTGGGAGATATGAGGATCACCGCGTCCCCGAAGCTTCTGGTCGAAAACAATGCCATGGCCTCACTCAGGAGCATTACTCAGGAGCCGTTTGAGGTCACGGATCAGGGCGAGACTACCACGACGACATCCTTCGGCGGATACGTCGATGCCGGCACTATCCTGCAGGTCGTGCCGCACCTGTCAAAGGGCGACTGGCTGAGACTGGCCTACGACGTGACCTTCAGTTCATTCTTCGACCAGGAGAACGAGGCGCTGCCTCCACCCAGGCTGGAGAACAATTTCAACGGCGTCATCCGCATGCCCTCCCAGCACGTGGTAGTAATCGGGGGGCTGACGACCACCAACAGTCAGGCATCAGTTGCCAGCGTACCGTTCCTTGCCGACGTTCCGGTGTTGGGGGAGCTGTTCAAGGATAGATCGACAGACGATATCACTGAAACACTTTTCATCTTCATCCGGCCGGTCATACTTCGCGACCCAGGATTCGGAGACCTGATCCATCTGAGCAGAGCCGATATCCGGCAGGCCGAGATCAGCAGGAGTGGTGAGCCGGCAAACCCGATGAAGGTGTTCCCCGACTCCTTCCCATCTGCCCTGGAGACTGAGTGACCCATGAGAGTCAACATCTGTGCCATTACGATATGTTGCCTGCTGGCGGGTTGCCTGTCTGGCTGCCTTGACAGCCGGCAGGAAGCGATGGATACGCTCAATCAAGAACTTGCCGAACGGAATGCCCGCAGATCCCGTTCGCAGGAGCTTTACAGGAAGGCCATGGAAGCGCATCAGGCCGGCGACCTGACCGCAGCCCGAGGACTTCTCGCCAAGGCTGTGGAGGAAGATGAAAGCAATGCTCATGCCTGGATGCAGCTGGGAACGTACCAGCATGAACAGGGCGAACTCTACGATGCTGCGCAGGCCTTCCGGAAGGCTTCCCATCTCAAACCGGAACGGTACGAGCCCCACTACAACATCGGGCTGATCCACGAGTCAGTGGGCCACTGGCGACGGGCTATCAGATCCTACGAACTGGCTCTGGAGCTTGCACCGGATCAGGTGGAGGTGATGGAGAACCTGGCCCGGTGCTACATCGCTACCAACACGAAGATGGACAAGGCAAAGCATCTCATCGACCGAGCCCTGGAATCGGAGTCCCGCCCGGAATGGGTACAGTGGCTGACTGGGCAGGCGATCAGGCTGGAGCACTTGGGCAAGTCCGGGCTCATCGCTCTTGAACCGGCGGACAAGGAGCGCGAAGCCGGCGGAATTGCAGCGACTGCTCCCAGCCGGCCTCAACAGGAGAGTACCGAAGATGTCGGACCGGAATAGGCTATCACAAACAAACAGTCGCGCGTGGCGGGCATTGGCAGTTCTGGCAGTCAGCGTTGCACCTCTCGCCAGCGCGAAGGCCGGGCAAGCAGATCGCTATGCCGCGCATATGGCGAAGTCCCTAGCCGAGAGCAAAGCCGAAGTGGAAGCTGCCCTTGCCAAGTATTCCGATCGCGCCGAGGTTAAGGAGTACGGGCAGAGGCTGGCACTGATAGACAAGGCGGCGCTGGCCCTGATTGAACGGATTGATAAGGTCAAATCGGAGGCACTGGCCAGGATGCTCCGAGACAAGCCGAAGGTGGAGCCAGTTGGCGAGGCCCAGGTGGCCAAGTCTGTAGGCAGCGGCGATGCAGTGAGGATCTACTCGGAGTTCTCAGACGAGTTCGCCAAGCCTGTAGCGCTGCGTGATATCCCCGACGAGGAGAAGGGACTCCTCCAGAGACATTACGCCAGCTCATTCGCCGCGGCCAAGCAATACGTGGCTCGTGTCGGCGCCTCCGCTGCGGCGCTGCAAAGCGAGGCGGAACGAGAAGTCCTTGAGCCCTGTGCCGTGTTGCCAATGCTCGCAACCCCGGACTCTGCGTGGACCGTGAAGGACGTAGACGGGCTGCCAAAATGGATGATCAAGCGGCAGGCTCTGAGGTCACTGGAGAGTCTTGCTGTGAGCATTCCTCGGCCATTGACCGCCCTGGCGATGGCACAGCGGGCAACGGCGCGTACTTGGACGCCGGCGGAGAAATGCAACTATCTTGCCGGAAATCTACAGCGGCTCATTGCATCGCATAGCCATTACGCAGCGAAGCTGTGGTGCCAGGCCCTGATCAAGCTTGCTGAGAAGCTGGGCGTTGGCCAGCAGGCCACGGAGGCGCGCTGTCAGATGGCACAACTGCACGAGAAGTCTGGGTCGCCACTGCTTGCGGCAATGGAGGCCAAGTCGGCCATGGACACATGGCCGAAGTCGCCGGCCTGGGGCAAGGCGGCGACGTTGCGGCTCAAGAATCTGTACGCTGCGAGACGTTTCAAACAGGTCAATGAAGAGGCCGAGAAATACATTGCCGACAAGCGTGCGAAGAGTTACTTGCCGCAAGTCATCTACATCTCCTGGGTGGCCAGGCGCAGGCAAGGAGAGACCAAGGCCGCTGCCCAACTGCAGAAGAAGTTCCTTGAGCAGTTCCCGGAACACCCTCTTGGCGCGGACATGTATTTTGCCTCAGCGATGGGCTCCCTGGCCGACGGTGATTACGACGAGGCTTCCCGGCTACTGGAGATCGTGGAGTACCGGTATCCAAATTCGAAGAGCGCTGTGAAGGCCAAGGAGCTTCAGGAACGTCTGGCCAAGTCAAGGAAGTAGACCGGGTCGGAGGATCGGCAGATGTCCTTCTGCGAGACATCGGGCACGGTTTGGCCCGGGACGTTGGGAGGCAGGACTGATGCGAACACAACTAGCGATTGCCGCATTGAGCGTGACAGTGCTCATACTGAGTGTCGGCGAACTTCCTGCCAAGGAGCTTGTCGTATACCAGGATCTGGAGGAAGTGACGTCGCGAATACACAACCTGGGCCGCAAGCCATACAAGGCTCTCATTGATGCCAGCGATGGGTTCTTCCAGAACGAAGTGATCATATTCAGGGATCTGGAGACGGGCAACGAAGTGTGGTCTCTCAGCCGGGAGAAGTGCAGGGACATGGCAGATCACCGTCGCCGCCCTGCATGGAGCTGTAACGGCCGGTATATGTCCTTCCATGGGAACCAGGCTTACTGGGATTACAAAGGGGGCAAGATGGTCAGTCCGACCGGCACAGGCCATACCTACATCGCCAACGCCGATGGTTCCCGTAAACGCCCCCTCTGGGCCAAGGTCGATGGCGGGCTGCGAAGGTTCGACTGCAGCACGCACAACATGTGGGATGCCAAGCGGCCTGATGCCTGGTACTGCATCCGCGAGGGCTGGCTCTGGCGAGTAACGGTTGGCCAGGGCGTTACTGACAGCAAGGCGGACAAGATCTACGAGTTCCGTGGTTGCTCGCCGCAGACTATCAACTATGTGAACGAATCGAACTCCATGCTGGTATCGCAGATGAGGCCTGAGCCCCGGTGCTTTGTCATCGACCTCAATAGGGATGCCGACCATCCACACTTCTGTCTGTCTCGCCTGCTGAGAGGCCCCTTCAATCTTGGCAGTCTTCGGCTGATGCGCAGCCGCAAAGCCCTTCGCGGCCACTACTTACAGGGAGGGCAGGCGGCTACTATCAACCTGTCCTTCGAGAATGGGAAGACATTGGATCTGCGGGAGCGGAACGTGGAGGACGAGATCCACATCACGGAAGGTAGAAGGATGCACCACCTGTGGTACGGCCCCCCGGACGACAGGGTCGGCTTTTTCGGCACCCATAAAGAGGTGGGTGGTCTCTACCTCCAGATTCCGGGCAGCCTGCCCGTTCTGATGGCGAGAGTGGGGGATGGTCACGTTACCTGGTGCGGTCGCGATCCGGAATGGTTCTTTGCTGCCGTTGGGCCTGGAACTCCAGGAGTCTCCTACAGAGACAAGCAATACATGCGCCGCCTCATCGCGTGCAAGTCTGATGGCAAGACAGTCAAAGTCATCTGCACCCCATTTGACCGTCGTCGAGTTCAGAGAGGAGACGACGGTGGGTACCTGGCGCTGCCTCTGCCGGTTCAGAGCCCTGATGGCACGAAGTGTCGATTCCATTCGAGCATGCTCTATGATTCCGACCGGCATACCGGCAGCTTCGTGGCCGTTTTCCGCAAGCCTTATCCCCCGGTAGCGATCAGGCTCAAGCGAGGCATCAAGGACATATGCCTGGAGTGGACGCCCCACAAGTTGAGCCACGAAGTGAAAGGCTATCACGTTTACCGTAGCGAAGACGACGGCCGAACGTTCCGCGAGATCACGGATGCCGCTGTCATTGGCGCTAATGCCTTCTCGGACACCAGCGCCAGGACGGGAAAAACGTACATCTATGCCGTGACAGCCGAGGAATGGTCGAGGCTGGAAAGCGATTGCACTTCCCCAACGGTGAAGGTTGCGATGGTTTTTGGCGGGCCGCGACAAGTGTCAATAGGTGACCCTATAGAAAGCTGGGATAGAACGCCTCCGGCGTCCACCGACGACTTCTCGGCAGCCATGAGGCCGGACGGCCTGATCGCCCTGACTTGGCAGGTCTGCTCTGACCGGGGCCTGCGCCACTACAACATTTACTCGTCCTCCCGGGGCAGACCGGACGTCTGCCAGAAGAGGCTGCTCGTCTCGCCCACACACGACCAGACGTCATATATTGACTGGACGGCGCCAGAGGGCAAGACAGTGCACTATGCGATAACTGCCGTTGACAGGAAGGGGAATGAGTCCCTTCCTGTCTACACGAAGGTTGCCGCAAGGCGTAACAGACTCAAGAACTGAGGTATGGCCGCGTGGCTTGGCCAGTGCCGCCAAGTCTGGCCCCGAAGGGACGCATGAAATTATGGACCACCAGGGAGCAACAGGAGATGAGTTCTGCTTGGGACCCCAAGGGGCACGGGGCTCACTCCCGATTCTGGGGCGCGGACGGGTGAAGTCCGGTAGTGCCCATAGAGATCGGCTTACCCACCACGTGGGGGGGGGAGACCCTATGGCCGTGTTTCTGAGGGAACGAAGCGACATTCTGTTGCCCAATACAAGGACATTGCGTTGAGTACAGGAGACCAACTATGTCCGGAACGATGAAGCGTACCCCTCGGTCCATGAGCCCTTTGCTTGTGCTCGTGGCAATCATGGGATTGTATCCAATCACAGTTGCCTCTGCGAGCGAGTTAAGGTGCTCTACGAAAGACGGACACTGGAGTGGAGGGTATACTGTCGCCGCAGACAGGAGTGTCCGACATGGCAGAGGACAAGCGGTATGCAGAGGAATTCAATTTACAGGCGGCTCGTCTGATCGTCGAGCACGGCTAGCTTCGCACGCGCAGGCGATTGACAACGATGGCACTGGCGATGGTGGCATCGGCGAGAAATACTCATGCCTTGGGGTTGCGGCCCGGCTCGTGTTGACCTACTACGAGGTCCCGACAGAAGAAGGCGAAGTCGATCAGTTCATACCCGTTGACTCCCGAGGCCATGGCAATGTCGCCGATCTGATCAGGCTCTTCAGGGACAAGGGGCTGCATGTTGCGGCCTATCGGAATCTCCACCTTACGGGTCTGCTCCGGTATCTCGATCGGGGACGCGCTGCTGTTGTGGTATACGAATTGCATGCCGAGCGACACGCCCAAGCAGTATTTGCCAGCAACGGCGCCGTGTGGTCAACAGATCTGCTCCGGCCTCTCCATCAAGTTGACGTGGACAAGCTCGATGCTGTTCTGATGGAGTCGACAGTCTGTCTGATAGTAGGCACGACCGACCTATCCGAACCTTCTGTGCCCTCCCAAACGAGCATCCGTGTGCGATGGTGCACTGGACTATTATTGGGTGCCATGCCACCAGCACTGTTGGTGGCATGGCTATTGATGAGGAGAAGAACATGAAATACGGACTGCTAGTCTTACTGTTGGCAGCAGTTGCGGCGGGCCTTACGGTCTGCGTGAAAGCACAGGCCACGCCTGAAGCCATGAGTCTCGAGCAACTTGAGGGTTACACGGCAGGCGAATGCGGCGTCTGTTGTGACCCCGACGGCAGTTGGAACGACTGTCCCGGGGTATCTGGGGATTACCAATGCGACGAAGTACTTGTCGAGCGGTTTGGAGAGACCGGCTTCGAGTGCGAAGATGAGGGAGCAGACTGTACATGGGCACCCGAGGGTCCCGACAACGCACAGTGTGAAGGCAAGAGCAATTCGCACTGCGAGTATGGGTCGCCCGGGTTCTGCAGTTGGTACAAGGACGGCGGGTGTTACAGCCACATCTGGATGGTTGGGGAGTGTGGTATTATCATCTGGGAGTGTAGGTGTAGCGGCGGCGACATTACGACCACCCCCAATAACAGCAGGATAACCTGCTCGGGAACGGACTGCTCGTTCCTGTAGTACCCTTTAAAGCCTGAGGTAAGCGCGCCGCGCACACGGGTGTTCCTGACAGACAGAAGGAGATCACAGATGCGAGTCAAGTCTTACAGCGTTGGAATCCTGCTCACAGCCCTGTATGCCTCCGCCGCTATGGCAGAGCTCCCGTCGGTCTCAAACTCACAACTGGCTGCATTGATTGCGTTGAGTGAAACGAATTTCAGCAGATTCAGGGCCGACTATTCTGTTTCCTATGGGACTGTCGCGAAGGAAGATCCTACCAAAGGGAATTTCACTCCTTTGTCGCCAGCACATGAGGTGCAAGCCTCATATGCTGTCGATGAAGACAGCGGCAGGCGATGGTTGCGGCTTGCCCAGTCTACAACGGAGGGTCCTTACCTGAAGAAGATGCTCTATGGTCGAGAGAGAACAATTTCTGGGCAGACCGTAGCCCCTGGTTCAGCGGAGTGGGTCGCCGAAGTGAGTCGGAGCATTCCCCCCGAACTGACTGGTCACGAAGGTGGGTATCATCTTAGGCCCGATGAACTCTTGCCCACTGGGATGTTCGGATGCCGGCTGTCGGAAGCAATTGCACAAGCGACTGAGATAGACATCTGCGAGGATGCCATTGACGCTGGGCCCTGCTATCGGGTCACCTTCCGCCTGCTTACAGAGGAACTGCTCGAACAGGACGGGGAGAGAGTTGCCGCCAACAGGATCGACATGTATAGGTTGTGGTTGTCACCAAGCCACGGGTACCTCCCACTTCGGGTTGAGAACCTCCGACCAGTTGCCAACTTCGCTGACGCGGACAAGGCCATTCCCCGCGAGTCTTGTACAGTAGCGGAACTGAAGGAAGTGGCCGAGGGAGTATGGTTTCCGATGTGCATTAGGAAGGTGCGTCACAGAGCACGCGGGGATGTGCATAAGGCCTCTGTCTTGAAGGTAAACGCAGTCACCGTCGGCCCTGACGCTGAGGTGCCGTCAAAGGTGTCATTTCCCATCGGGACCAGAGTGACTGACAATATCCTGCGAGCCAAATACCGAATGGGAGCTGCCTCCTCAGAATTGGCCAGCCAAGTCGAGCAAGCCATACGGTCTCTGAAGGTCGGGGACCCTTCAACGACGGCTGGCCAGACATCAGATGGCGACCTCGTTGGCTCTGCACCGATGCACGCGGAGATCCAGGACACGTCTGCTGCCCCTTCAGCTTTGCCGCCAGAGAATCGCGGACAGTTGGTGTGGTGGTTGGCCTGCATCGCGATTGCTGTGGCAGCCATAGTCGCTGCGCACCTAATCTACAAGGCAAGGCAAAGGAAGACGCCACACTAATGTGGAAATACGACTCCCACTACCTAAGACCAGGCAAGCATTACACGATCAAGGCAAACCTATCGAGGACGGTTTAATGTATTTCTCTAAGCATACATCTATTCTCGTCGGCGCCCTGGGAGCATCGGTGGTGATAGGCGTCGCTGCGCTTGTCGTGATGTCGTCCGGAACCGTCGGAACGAACCAGGTGGATGAACAATCAGCGAGTGTGCACGTCGGCGGTCATGGTCTGGCGTTCAGTCCCGATCAGATGAACTGCGGGTATCTTATTGCAGGGATCAAAGAACAAGTGCAAGCCCATATAACCAACAGGGGCTCAAAGGCGACAGGTATAGTCGGTTTCTCTAGCAATTGCTCCTGCAACGGCCTACTGCGTTTCTCTGCAGACACTATCATGCCTGGCGAATCATGCGTCGTCACAGTGGAAATCATCCCTCGAATGGGGCAGAATCAGGCACTTTTCTGGTTGAAGACAACAGACGGCACTAGCAGCCCACTGGCAATACTCTATACCGGGATGGCGGAAGTAGCGCTGTCCTCTACCGACATCAGGCTAGGCAACATACCCCGTCTAACAGGAGTGTCACGTACGGTACAGGTATTGGGCCAGGCACATTGTCAGTATGACTTGCAGCTCGATGCATCTCACGAAGCATGTCCATGGTTCAGCGTGTCCATTGAAGGGCTCGCTTCAATGGCAGATACGCCAAAGGCGGCGTTGTCTACAGAGCCTATTGGAGGTGCGAACGAGCCACTTGTTCCTGTTGCCGATATCAGTATCGAAGTGGCCGGTGGGGCGCCCTTGGGCTACTTCAGAAAGGCCATTGGCATCATCGTAACGGACGCGAAGGGGCAACGCGTGCGTTCGGCCGATGTTTCGGGTCGAGTACTGGATGAATTGTACTCGGTACCTAATAGACTGGTCTTGCTGCCCGGAACAAGTGACTGCAAACTGCTGGTCCGGAGCCTTACCTTTCCCTTCCGAGTCACAAGGTTATCGCCAAGTACACTCACATGGGATGTGGCCACGAATGGAGCGACTGATACAAGTATCACCGTTGTCATCAGAGGCCTACGACAGGCTGAACTGGATGGGCGTCCGATAGAAGTACATACTACACACCGTGGTGGGGATGTTCTGCGCGTGCCTGTTGAGTTCTTGGGGAGTTCCGGGGACACCATACATAACTATTAACAGCGTAAGCTTTACCGCATAGTCTTTGGTTGATGCCGAGGATCGCAAGGGTAGTCCCGGGGGGTGGCGCGGTCAACGAACGCTGACGGAGGCGGGCCGAAATGAAGGCTGGACGTGTAGAGATCGATGACCTACGCCGCGATGAGACACCTCGGTGCTAAAGTGGAGTTCAGTGATATCGCGCGACCGGACTACGTCGGGTC
>Ga0272444_10001657_pt1 | contig 21268 bp, 24 predicted proteins | sample SSMForm13_FD_201033 | JGI IMG/M metagenome (GOLD analysis project Ga0272444, IMG submission 201033) | Marine sediment archaeal communities from Little Sippewissett salt marsh, Falmouth, MA, United States - SSM-Form-13 | ecosystem: Environmental > Aquatic > Marine > Wetlands > Sediment ...
ATATTATATAATACTAAGGGAAAGAAAGACATATAATAAGGTTACAATATAAGGAAAATCGCAATGTCATTAGAAAAAGGATATGTTCATATTTACACAGGTCACGGAAAAGGTAAAACAACTGCTGCTTTAGGTTTGGGTTTAAGAGCTGCTGGCGCTGGTCTAAAAGTTCACATGATTCAGTTTATGAAAGGGAGGAGATACAGCGAATTAGATGCTATTGAAAAGATACCTAATTTTACCATATCTCAAAACGGTCGAGATGAGTTTGTATCAAAAGAGAATCCTGAACAGATTGATATTGATCTGGCACAAAAAGGTTTTGCTAAAGCTCAAGATGTCATAAAAAATGGAAAATATGATATGGTAATCCTTGATGAGATAAATGTTGCTGTTGACTACAATCTCGTAAACCTTGATGGTCTGGTAAAACTAATTGAAGAAAAACCGGAAAAACTTGAATTAGTATTAACAGGCAGATATGCTCACCCCGAGTTGACCAAGGTAGCAGATCTTGTTACAGAAATGTTGGAGATAAAACATCCGTATCAAAGTGGCATTCAAGCACGAAAAGGCGTTGACTTCTAGCGGGAGGATCTTGTATGTATGAAAAAAAAGGACTGAACAAAATCAAAGATAAACGAGTTGATTGGGAGAAAAACTGCCACTCAAAGGCAGTTAAAAATCGTCCCGAACGTAAGAAAAAATTTGAAAATTTGTCAGCTAGCCAAATAAAGAGTCTCTATACTCCTGAAGACATTGCACATTTGGATTACGATAAAGATGTGGGTTTTCCAGGAAAATATCCATTCCTTCGTGGCGTTTACCCAACGATGTATCGTGGCCAGTTATGGACAATGCGTCAGTTCTCTGGTTTTGGAAGTGCTGAAGAGACCAATAATCGTTACAAGTATTTGTTGGATCATGGTGAGACTGGTTTAAGCGTTGCTTTCGATTACCCAACTTTGTATGGTTATGATACCGATCATCCTCTTGCCCGTGGTGAATTTGGTAAGTGCGGTGTTGCTATTTCTTCTCTGAAAGATATGGAGATTTTGTTTAGTGATATTCCAATAGATAAAGTAACAACTTCTATGACGATTAATGGCCCTGCTGCAATTGTTTGGGCTTTTTATATTGCAAATGCCGAAAATCGTGGTATTAGTAAAGGAATAATTGGCGGAACAATTCAGAATGATATTTTAAAGGAATATATTGCTCAGAAATCGTGGATTTTTCCTCCGGAACCATCTATGCGTTTAATAGTCGATACATTTGAATATGGGTTTAAAGAAGTTCCACGATGGAATACAATTAGCATCAGTGGTTATCATATTCGCGAGGCGGGGTCTACTGCTATTCAGGAACTAGCGTTTACTTTGGGAGATGGGTTAGAGTACGTAAGATGGGCGGTCAAGCGCGGCCTTAAGATTGATGATTTTGCACCACGTTTGAGTTTTTTCTTTAACGCCCATAATGATTTCTTTGAAGAGATTGCAAAGTATCGTGCAGCGCGTAGAATTTGGGCTAAAGAAATGAAAAAGTTGGGTGCAAAGAAAGATCGCTCTTTATTGATGCGTTTTCATACACAGACTGCTGGATGTTCTCTTACAGCCCAGCAACCTGAAATCAATATTGTTCGTGTTACAATGCAAGCTCTTGCAGCTGTTCTTGGCGGTACGCAATCTTTGCATACAAATTCTATGGATGAAGCATTAGCCTTACCCTCTGAAAAGGCAGTAAGAATTGCCCTAAGAACACAACAGATTATAGCCGAAGAAAGCGGGGTGACTGACACTATAGATCCATTGGGGGGCTCCTATTATATTGAGTGGCTTACTGATAAAATGGAGGAAGAAACCTACAGGTATTTTGAAAAGGTTGAACGTTTAGGGGGCGTTATCCCTGCAATTGAAAAGGGATTTTTCCAACGTGAGATTGCAGAAAGCGCGTATAAATATCAAAAGGAGATAGATGAAAACACGCGTACAATTGTTGGTGTTAACAAGCACAAGATGGATGAAGAGTTATCTATTCCTATTTTGAAAATGGATGAGAAAGGAGAGCACCGTCAGGTTAATAGATTGAAGAAACTTCGTAAGGATAGGGATCAATCAAAGTTTGATAGGAATATTAGTTGCCTTAAGAAAGTAGCTGAGGGTAATGATAATCTTATGCCATATATCCTTGATTGTGTTCATTCCTATGCTACGTTGGGCGAGACTTGTGATGTGTTGAGAGAGGTTTTTGGAGAGTATGTTGAACCTGCAATTTATTGAGGATGGTTATTATGGAACGAAAAATTAGAGTGTTGGTAGCGAAACCTGGTCTTGATGGTCATGATCGAGGTGCAAAAATTATTGCACGTGCTTTAAGAGATGCTGGCATGGAAGTGATTTATACTGGTCTCCATCAAACCACAGAGATGATTGTAGAAACTGCCGTTCAAGAAGATGTTAATGTTATTGCACTAAGCCTGTTGTCTGGTGCTCACATGACCTTGTTTACAGATGTCACTAAGCTTCTAAAAGAGAAAAAGATGGAGGATGTCCTAGTTGTAGGAGGCGGTGTTATTCCTGAGGATGATATTCCTGAATTGAAGAAGGCAGGTGTTTCTGGTATTTTTGGACCGGGCACTCATACAGAAACCATTGTCAAGTTTATTAAGAAGAACGTGAAAAGATGAACGATATTGCTTCCAAGGTTCTGAAAGGCGATGCTAGATCTATTGCTCGGTTGATTACACTTGCTGAGAACAGTTCTCCTGAATCAACTAGTGCCATGAAGGATATTCATTCTCATACAGGAAATGCTCATGTTATTGGAATTACTGGAGTGATGGGAAGCGGGAAGAGTACATTGATATGTGAACTTACTCGTGAGTACAGAAAGCAAGGCTTAGAGGTTGGCATTATAGCCATTGATCCCACCAGTCCATTTAGTGGCGGTGCCCTGCTTGGAGATCGAGTCAGAATGATGGAGCTTGCTACTGATGACGGTGTTTTCATTCGTAGTATGGGAACACGTGGTATGCTTGGTGGGCTAACTAGTGCTGTTTATGATGTTGTAGAGATACTTGATGCATCTGGAAAAGACATTGTGATGGTTGAAACTGTTGGTGTAGGTCAGGCCGAGGTGGATGTAATAAAAATTGCTGATACAACACTTGTTGTATTGGTTCCTGGTTTAGGTGATGCAATTCAAACAATTAAAGCAGGCGTTATGGAAATTGCTGATATTTATGTCGTTAATAAGGCCGACCGATCTGGTGTTGAACAAACTCTTGCTGAGGTTGAAAGTCTAGTTGAGATTGCATGCATAAATAAAGATAGAAAAACTCCAGTTCTTACAACAATTTCCAAAGAAAATAAAGGTATTGCAGAGCTTATTGATGAAATAAACAAGCATAGTGACTATTTGAAAAAAAGTAATACATTTGAAGCTCAACGAAGGAAACGATATGAGGCCGAACTTGTTGAAATCATTCGTAAGCGTCTTATGAATTTCATCTTTGACGAGTCAACGTTTAAAGGAAAAGTTGAATCGCTCATTGATCAGATTAGTAAAAAAGAACTTGATCCTTACACGGCTGCTGAGGAAATACTAGGAAGGATTCTTAAATAGAATCCTCTTTTATTTTCCTTTGAATTCTGGTTTTCTCTTTTCTAAAAATGCAGTCATACCTTCCTTCTGATCGTCTGTTGAAAAGCTAGATGAAAAATACGAAACTTCAAGGGCGCATGCTGAATGCATGTCGATATCAGTTCCTTTGTTTACAAGTGATTTGATAAAAGCTGTTTGCACAGATGACTTACCTGCTATTTTACTTGCTAGTTTCTCTGTTTCCTCCTTAAGTTTATCGCCATCAACTATTCTGGTAATGAGGCCGATGCGATAAGCCTCCTCAGCAGTTATATTGTTTCCAGTTAGCAGCAATTCTTTTGCTTTAGCGCGCCCGACAAGACGAGGTAGGCATTGAGTCCCACAGAATCCTGGAGATATTCCAAGATTTATTTCAGGTTGTCCAATCTTTGAGTTTTTACTGGCTATTGTAATATCGCAGCTCATTAAAACTTCACATCCTCCACCAAGAGCATAACCATTAATCATGGCAATAAATGGAATTCGTGATTGACGAATGCAAGAAAGCATATGATGACCAGCCTCGGCAAATTGTTTCGCTTCCAAGACATTCATATCTTTCATTTCACTAATATCTGCCCCAGCAATGAAAGCTTTATCTCCTTCGCCGGTTAGTATTGCTACTTTTATGTTTTTATCTTTGTCGAGTTCGACAACAGCATCCGTCAACTCTAAAATAGTATCTTTATTCAACGCATTCAAAACCTTAGGTCTGTTAATCTTTATGGTTGCAATGCCTTCTTTCTTTTCAACAATGATATTCTTGTAAGACATAACTTAATCACCTACTTATAGTCATAAAATCCTTTCCCAGTTTTTTTGCCAAGATGTCCTGCTTGTACCATCTTTTTGAGCAATGGGCAAGGCCTATACTTTGAATCATTAAAACCTTCATAAAGAACAGTCATAATATTCAAAACAACATCCAATCCTATAAGATCAGCAAGAGCGAGTGGTCCCATAGGATGATTCATGCCCAGTTTCATCACGTTATCAATATTTTCTGGTGTGCCAATCCCCTCATTATAACAATAAACCGCCTCGTTTATCATAGGCATAAGAAGCCTATTTGATACAAAACCCGGTCCATCATTTACTTCAACAGGTATTTTGCCCATTTTTTCTGCAAGCTCTTTAATTAACTTGGTAGTTTCATCGTCGGTCCTTAGCCCTCTAATGATTTCAACTAGTTTCATCAATGGAACCGGATTCATGAAATGCATGCCAATAAAATGTTCAGGTCTCATAGTAACCGAGGCAAGATCTGTGATAGGAATGGTAGACGTGTTAGATGCAAAATATGTTTCTTTCTTGCAGATTTTGTCGAGATCTTGAAACAACTCCTTTTTAACCTTTATATTTTCAAAAATAGCTTCAATAACAAGATCAACATCTTTTAGATCCTCAAGCTTTGTCGTACCTTTCAAATGAGAAAGAATTTTCTTCTTTTCATCGGCGGTCATCTTCCCCTTTTCAATACTCTTGTCAAGAAAACGTTCGATTTTTCCTAATCCTTTCTTCACATATTCATCTTTAACGTCTCTCAATATGACGTCAAAACCTGATTTTGCAGCTACTAGGGATATACCATGCCCCATCTGACCAGCGCCAATAACGCCTATTTTTTTAACTTGCATATATTTTCACCTCTCAACAATCATTTGAACAGCATTGCCTCCACCAAGACATATTGTTGCAAGACCACGGTGTTTCTTATATTTCTTCATCGCATACATCAAAGTAATAAGTATTCTAGATCCACTGTTGCCAATTGGGTGACCAAGCGCCACTGCACCACCATGAACATTGAATATATTCTCAGGAATGCCCACCTCTTTTATTAATGCAGCAGAAGCAGATGAAAAAGCCTCATTATGCTCAACCAAATCTATGTCATCGATGGTAAGTTTCATCTTTTTCAAAAGATTTTTAACACCTGGAATAGGAGCCCCCATTACATAAGCAGGCTCAACACCACTAGTGTTATACCCCTTGATTGTTGCAAGTTTTTCAGCTCCTATTTTTTTTGCTTTTTCTTCACTCATTACAACAACTGCAGAGGCACCGTCGGTAATTTGCGAGGCATTTCCTGCAGTAACTACGCCACCCTTTTTGAAAAACGGTGGAAGTTTCGCAAGTTTTTCAAGAGTTGTATCAGGTCGGATACCTTCATCCTTGTCAAAAATAATCGCGTCGCCCTTTCTCTGTTTAACCTCAACTGGCATAATCTCATCCTTGAAACTACCATTTTCAGTTGCCTTCGCAGCCTTCTGATGACTTCCCAACGCAAATTTATCACAGTCTTCTCTGGTTATATTGTGTTTCTCTGCTATAACCTCTCCAGTGTTTCCCATATGAAAATCGTTATAGACATCCCATAGTCCATCTCTTACCATGCTGTCAACAAGTTTTCCATCAAAAAGTCGGTATCCAAATCGTGCCTTGTCAAGCAAGTATGGGCAGTTGGTCATGCTCTCCATTCCACCTGCAACAATAATATCGGCATCTCCACATTTGATGGCCTGAGTGGCTAGGACTACCGCCTTTAAAGAAGAACCACAGACTTTATCAATATGAACCGCTCCAACTTCATATGGTATGCCAGCTGCAATTGCAGCCTGACGGGCAACATTCTGACCAAGACCTGCAGGGACAACATTCCCCATAATTACCTCATCGACATCTGTTGGTTTTATACCTGCTCTTTTAACAGCTTCTTTTATAGCCATGCCACCAAGTTGCGGAGCTGAGAAGCTTTTCAAACCACCAGCAAACTTTCCTTGAGCTGTTCTTGTACCTGAAACTATTACAACTTCTTTCATATATTGCGCCTCCTCCGTATAATGAATTTAGTTCTGGCAATATGATTTAGATTTAAAACATTTTCCAAATATTATTTTACATTAACCTTCAAAGAACAGATATCTCCAAGTTTAGCATCCAATAGATCTCCTGTAACTATCTCGCCAACTCCTTCAGGAGTACCCGTCATTATCAAATCTCCGCGTTCCAGGGTCATTAATTCTGAAATAAATTCAATAATTCTCTCAACTGAGTAGATCATATGGCTTGTATTGGATTGTTGTCTCATCTCTCCATTGATTTTCAACGATAGATCAAGATTGTTTGGATTTAGTACACTCTTCTTTAAAATAACCTTGCTAATAGGTGCAAAAGTATCAAATCCTTTAGCTATGCTCCACGGCCAACCATTCTTTTTTGCGATTGATTGTATGTCCCTTGCAGTGATATCTAATGCAAGTAGATACCCCAATACATAATTCAACGATTCTCTCCGTGATACATTTTTACATTTTTTTCCTATAACAACCCCCAACTCAACCTCATGATGTAAGCATTTGGACATCTTTGGGATGATTATTGATGCTCCTTCAAAGATAACAGAACTAGACGGCTTTAGAAAGAGGAGAGGATCTTTGGTTACATCTGAATTCATTTCCTCTGCATGCTTTTTATAAGTTCTTCCAAGGCATACAAGTTTTCCTATGGGCACATTTTCTGCAATTTTGTCTTTGAAAACATAGTCAGTCATACATCAAACAAATAAAATTTGGTGATTTAAAGTTTTTACAAAAAGTCTGTTTTATAATAAGTTTCTTTAATATAATCTTGTTATCGAGATGGGGAGTTTATGAAATTCATTCCTAATTCCAACATGAAAGATGTCATGCTTAAAGAAATAGGTTTAAGCGATATTGATGAGTTGTTTTCCGACATCCCTAAAAAAATAAAAGCCGATCATTTGAACTTGCCTGAAGGTTTATCTCAGCAAGACACTGAACAAAAACTAAGGGACATAGCAAATAAAAACAAGTCATATCATGATATGCCCAGCTTTCTTGGTGGCGGAACGAAGCCCCACTATATTCCATCGGCAGTTAAATCAATTACCTCACGTGCAGAGTTTTACACAGCTTATACTCCATACCAATCAGAAGCAAGTCAAGGTTTCCTTCAGGCTATGTTTGAGTATCAAAGCATGATTGCAGAACTCACAGGAATGGATATTGCCAACTGCTCATTATATGATGGTGTTACTGCCCTTGGGGAAGCCGCATTAATGTGTACGCGTATAAACAAAAAAAAGACCTTTATTATACCCAATAACATCTGTAAAGAAAAAAAATCTGTGTTAAAGAACTACACAAAAGGACCTGAAATAACGATAAAAGAAGCCCCTTATGATAGTAAAACTGGAAAAATAGATATCAATGAGCTCAAAAAAAAGATTGATGAAGATACTGCTGGAATCTGCATAGAAAATCCAAACTTCTTTGGAGTTTTTGAAGATGATGTTGACAAAATTAGCAAGATTGTAAAAGATGCAGGATCTCTTCTTGTTGTTGGTGTTGATCCTCTTTCATTAGGAATTGTAAAAAGCCCTGGTGAGTATGGAGCCGATATTGTTCTTGGTGAAGGAAGAGCATTGGGGAACCCAATGGACTTTGGCGGTTCCACATTGGGGATATTTGCTTGTAAAAAAGAGTTTCTACGTCAAATTCCTGGACGTATTATTGGCATAACCAATGATGCTGAAGGCAGTCGTGCATTTTGTATGGCCCTTCAAACACGAGAACAACACATTAGACGAGGTAGGGCAACAAGTAATATATGTACAAATGAGGGATTGTGTGCTCTTTCAGCGACAGTCTATCTTTCATGTCTTGGAGCTGATGGATTAGAAGAACTTGGCAAAATTAATTTTGAAAAAGGGAAACAGCTTGCCGATCGTATTACATCTATTGCTGGTTTTGAAAAGATGTTTACGGGCTCCAATTTTAACGAGGTCGTTATCAGATGTTCTCAAGATGTAAATAAAATTAATAAAAAATTATTGAAAAAAGGCGTTCAAGGTGGTTTGATTCTTGATCGATGGTATCCAGAACTTAAGAATTGTCTTCTTTTTGGCGTATCTGAGGTGCATCGTGATGAAGATATAGAAAAATTTGTTTCTCTGTTAAAGGAGGCGTCTCATGTATAGATCTGCCAGATATGATGAGCCCTTACTTAATGAATTGGCAGGTTCTAAAAAGGAGAAAAATAAACTTCTGGATGAATTACCACATTCTTTGCAAAGAAAGGAAAATATTGATATTCCAAACCTTGATGAGACTCAAGTAGTAAGACACTTCCATCGTCTTAGTCAGATGAATTATGGTGTTGATTCCGGCATTTATCCTCTGGGGTCTTGTACGATGAAGTACAACCCAAAGATTTGTGAAGATATTGCATCATGGGATCGATTTGCAAATGTTCATCCATTTCAGGACGAATCTACAATTCAAGGAAACCTTCAAATCATGTTTGAATTGGAACGTATGCTGTGTGAGATTACCGGTATGGATTATTTCTGTTTGCAACCAGCTGCTGGTGCACAGGGTGAGTTTCTAGGTATGTTACTAACAAGGGCGTTTCATGAGTCCAATAAGGATATCCAACGAACTGAAGTTATACTCCCAGATACTGCTCACGGCACTAATCCAGCAAGCGCTGCAATGGCAGGATATAAACTCATAGAGGTCCCTTCCACTAAAGATGGAACTGTCGATTTGGATATGTTGGAGAAGGTGCTTTCAGAAAGAACGGCTTGTTTTATGCTGACAAACCCAAATACACTGGGCATCTTTGAATCTGAAATTCTTGAGATCTCCAAAATTGTTCATAAAGCAGGTGCATTACTCTACTATGATGGAGCTAACACGAATGCTATTATGGGAAAGACGCGACCTGGAGATATGGGATTCGATATTGTTCATCTAAATCTTCATAAAACCTTTGCAACACCTCATGGTGGCGGTGGGCCAGGTGGTGGGCCTGTAGGCGTAAACATCAAACTTGAAAAATTTCTACCAACGCCACGTATAGGTAAAAAGAAAGATGGTATTTATATTCTCGATTACGACGCTCCCAAATCTATTGGTAAAATTAAGACTTTTTATGGTAATTTTTCTGTTTTATTGAAAGCATATGTCTATATATTAATGATGGGTAAAGACGGCTTGAAAGAAGCATCTGAAATTGCAGTGCTTAATGCAAATTATGTTAAGAAAAAGGTCCTTGATTCTGGGTTATACGACATGCCATATAAAGAACTAAGGAAACATGAATTTGTATTGAGTTGTGATAAATTAAAGCAAGAAAAAGACATAAGGGCAATGGATGTTGCAAAACGACTTCTAGATCATGGTCTTCACCCACCAACCATCTATTTCCCACTAATTGTCAAAGAAGCACTGATGATTGAACCAACTGAATCAGAATCAAAACAAGATTTAGATAAGTACGTTAACGCACTCGTTAAGATTGCAAATGAAAAGCCAGAAGTTGTTAAAAATGCACCAAACAGCACCCCTGTAAAACGTATTGATGAAGTTGGTGCAACAAAAAATCCAATTCTTACTTGGAAAATGATTTAATCTTCACTTTTTTCCATTAAGGACAAGATAGTACCAATTATTCCAGGTAATACAAGTACGATGGTTAGTGAATAAATTCCTATGTCATACCATACTTCAAATCTAATTCCCCAATAAAAGTAAATACCAATTCCGGCAATAAGGGCTAACAAGGAAAGTACAGTAAATACATTGAAATTTTTTATGTTGATTTTCGGTATATATTCTCTCATTTTTTCACCTTTTTAATGTGATGGGAGCACTGGGATTTGAACCCAGATCGGCGGGTCTCTTCTTAGGTCATCGCTCCAGTTACTCATCATATATCAGATGACCCATTTGTAATCATTCCTAACTGGAGCCCACAATGATGCCGGGTTACACCATGCTCCCAGTTATTTGTCTTACTTTCTTCTACTCCTCTTTTCACGTCGCATTCGTTTTTTACGCCATTTCCATCTCATTTTATGTTTTTTTTTCCATACTCGTGAACTACGTTTCATAGTTAGATTTCCTCTGATATTATAGCTTGCCCTAAACGACTTCTTCTATTTAATGATTTAGGAAAAGCTCTGGAGACAGTCATTAAAAATTGATTAGAATAAATGAATCTACAATGTTATGCTGTTGCCTTGATTTCCGCTCCTTGTTCTCTTTTTGAAACATAGCTTATTCCTATCTCAGTTAATTCTACAACATTGAATGATACATACTGTAATAATTCAGCTTCCAGCAATCGATGTATCATTGCTTCAAACTCTTTTTTAGTTAGGCGCAAAAGCGTGATGGCTGTTTCAGCGTCTATATCTCTGGAGTTCAACATTTTTAGCAATTGAAATTCCTTTTCTGTTATCTCGATATGCTCATCAAATCCACTTGGAATTTCTTCTTCTCCTTCTGACAAATCCTTTACATAATTCTCGACAATGGTATCAAGATTTAGTTTATCCAGTACTTTGCCCCCCTCACTGTATAATGTGCAAACTTTCTTGGCAGGGTCATACTCCCAAGTTGAAACAGATTTCCAAGTATATCCTAATAAACTGACACCATCCTTGCGTTTTTTCCCTTTACTAGTACGTGTCTTCTTCTCTCTCTGTCTGTACAAATAATGCTGTTCTGTCTGTAGAACGCTTAGATCGGCCCCATAATTCTTGATTTCTTTAATAATTTTCTCGCCGGCATTCTTCTTTAATTCCTTGATAAAAAAGAGACCAGCCTTACCAATAAGATCCATATATACAACTCTAATAACTGCTTCAACGGCCTTTCCTATTTGAGTTGGATCAACCTCGTTTATTTCTGGTGATATAAAAATTACATCGCCAGATATACTAATCTCTTCTTCATTTATGGTAACATACTTTAGAAAACTATAATTCTGCTCAAGCGTTTTTACAATGGACCCAATAACAGCAGCAGCAAAGCCCTGGGTTGTACGTCTGCTTGACACTGCATAAAGCGATCGCAATATCCCGCCTAATATCTCTTCGTTTGTTAATTTAGCCAATTTTATCCATCCAAGCGTATTTACATCGTGTGCAGTACCAGCCCATTGAAACCCATTGCTGTTTTCCATGTTTTGGGTTTATATGCCTATACAATCGTGCTAAACCAAGATTGCACTTTGGACATTTTTCTTTAAACGAATCATTGTATGCATCCCCTCCAATTTTATAGATTAAAGTATCGCCTGCTACTTTGTAGGTATGTCCACATTTTGTGCAATGCCATGCAGTGGGAATCCATTTTCTTTTTCCTTCTATACTTTTATTTTGATAAAGTTTTACAGCTTTGGAACTACATTCGGGGCACTTTTTTTTAATTTCAGATCACCACTACATCTTCATCCCATTTCTTTACATATTAATGAAAGTTTAACTCTTAAATCCTACTGTCATTTTATGAATATATGGTAATTGTATCAAAAGTTTGCTGCCTTTTCTCAATTTACTTTCAGCCCAAATTTTGCCATTATGCTTTTCAATGATTTCTTTACAGATAAACAGCCCTAACCCAGTACCTTCATTCTTACGGTCCTCACCAGTATATGCTTGATAAAACTTAGTAAATATCTTTTTCAGCTCGCTTTCAGAAACACCGACTCCTGTATCTTCTACCCATATTACAATATAATCTTCTTTCTTTCTAGCTCCAACAGTTATAGATCCATGGTCAGTAAATTTGACTGCATTTACTAACAGATTTTTGAGCACTTGTGACAATCTATATTTATCACCCACAATGGCTGGGAGATTTTTTGGAATTTTTGTAATAAATTGTAAATTCTTTCTTTCTATTGTAGATTTCATATCCTCTACAATTTCCTCAAGAATTTCAACTGTATCAAGCTTTTCCATGTCAAACCGCATGGTGTCACTGTCAAGCCTGGAGACGTCCAAAATATCATTAACTAATTTCAATAATCTTTCAGCATTTCTCAAGCTTATTTTAGCCCAGTTTTTTACTTGCTCGCTTGCGTTCTCATCTGATATGATGAGATCAAGATAACCTTTTACTGGAGTAACCGGAGATTTCAGTTCATGGGCTGCAATGTTCATAAACTCAGTTTTTAACCGCTCAGATTTCTTTAATTCATCTTCCATTCTCCTTCTTTGGGTAATATCCCGAACGGTGCAAACCATACCTGCAAATTCCTTATCTTTTTTCAACGGAGCAATGTTGACTTCAATAGGTATAGCGCCTCTGATTTCATTGATTAGTTCTAGTTCTACATTTTCAATGGTTTCATTTTGCTTTCTTGCATCTATAAAAATTTGTTGAAAGAAGTAAACAGAGTCATCTAGTAAATAGTCTCTAAATAGTGTTGCTAAAATCCGACTCTTTCTTTTACCACAAAGTTTTTCAAACGAAGGATTGACATAGGTTAATCGACCAAGCGGATCGATGGTTATTACGCCATCGGCAGATGTCTCGGCAAGAACCCGATATTTCTCTTCAAGCTTCACAAGCTCTTCCCACGCTCGCTGACGTTGTGTTACATCCCTGCCGCGTATAAGAATTCCCTTAATCTCTTTTTTTTCCTTAATTAAATCGGTTGAAAAAAGCAATCTATATTTTACACCATCCTTTGAAATAAGATCACTTTCGTAATCGCTTACGACTATGTCCTTAGCGGCCATTTCAACTGATTCGAGATGTCTTTTCATGTCCTTTTTTGGAAAGAGTCCCTTTATACTAGAGAACGGTTTGTTAATCACTTTCTCCTTTTCTAAGCTGCCCATTTTGACTGCAGTACCATTCATATCTAGTATAGTTCCTTTTACATCTACATACACGAGAAAATCACTTGTCGCATCGAATATGTCTCGGAATTTTTTTTCAGATTTTAGAAGTTCATTTTCAATCTTTTCACGTTGATATCTTTCTTTCAGATCCCGTAGAATAACAAGATCTCCTACAAGTTTACCATCTGAATAGATTGCATTTGCATTGATTTCGACGTGAATTTTTTTCCCTTTTTTTGTTAAAATTTCAACTTCGTATGTGGAAACATTTTTGCCACTCATCCGCTTCTTAAACATTTCCAGTGCTTTGATTCTACTTTCTTTTGTTAATATTTCTACACTGTCAAATCTCTTTCCGATTAGATCTTTTTTAGAATGTCCCAATAGCTCGGTTACTTTTTTATTTATATCAACAAAATTGCCTTCGGTATCAAAAATAATTATGGGGTCCATTGCCGTTTCAAACAAATCTCGATATCGTTTCTCAGATTTCTTTAACTCGGTAATGTTTCTAGAAATACCCATCGTTCCGATTGTCTCTCTATCTTGATTGTATCTTGGTATCTTTGTTACTGAAATCCATCTTTCATCTCCATCTTTGTTTACGTATTTTTCTGTTTTATTCACTAGCGATTTGCCTGTTTTCATTACCTTTTGGTCATCCTTGTAAATTCTCTTTGCATCATTTTCAGGTAAAAAATCAAAATCAGTTTTTCCAATCATATTTTCTGGGGTTGTATTGGAATGCATTGCTTTGGCTTTGTTTACTTTGACAAATTTACTATCAGTGTCTTTGAAATAAATAGAATCAGGAACTGCGTCTAATAGAGACTGTAGTAACCCATGTTGGTATGCCAGTTCTTTCTCTGTCTTTTTCCGCTCGCTTATATCTTTAATAATGCCAATAGAACCAACAACATTTCCATCGAAGTCTTTTAAAACGCTCAATGACATATCTACATCAAGAAGTTCGTTGTTTTTCTTTAAAATCTTAGTCTCTAGATGGTGTTGCATGCCCTTTTGTCTTACATTTTCTGAGCGTATTTTCTTCCATTCTTTTGTTTGATATAATGAACTGACAGGTTTCATATGCAAATCTTCTTTGTCAAAACCTAACATATTTTCTGCATATGAATTCCAGGATACAATATTTTCATTTTCATCTGTAAGCATAATGGCTACAGCAGAGTTTTCGAAAATAGTTTTATATTTTTCTTCAGACTCTACAAGTTTTTTTTCAGTTGTTTTTAGTTTGGTTATGTCCCTGATAATCCCAACAGAGCCCATTGTTTTTCCTTTGGCGCCTTTTAACACACACAAGGAGATTTCTACGCAAATAAAGCCCCCTCCCTTTCTTATCATCTTTGTTTCTAATTTATTCCTCATCCCTTTTTGTCGTATATTTTCATCTCTAATTTTTTTCCATTCTTCTTTAGGATAAAGTTCACTAACGTGCTTCATGAACATATCTTTTTCATCTAAATTAAGAAGTTCCTCTGCATATTTGTTCCAAGAAACAATCTGCTCATTTTCATCTGCTAACGTAATGGCGACCGCATAGTTTTCAAAAATCGTTCGATATTTTTGTTCAAAGTCTCCTAATTTAATCTCATTTAATTTCCCATCATAATGCTCCAGTGTCTGTTCCGACAACTTTCCTCCTTCTGTTTTTTCTGGCAATTCTACAGTTTCATAGCCGCTGGATATTTTGCTAGATAGTGTACCGAGTTTTTCCTCTTCTCGGAGTATTTTTACTATTTCAGCTCCCTCTCTCATTATTTTGCCTCAAAAACAACAAAATATTCTTTGTTATAAAACAAAAAATTATGCCCTTTAACTTTAGTATATGTTAAACTAATAGTGTCTCTGCATCCCATCTTAAATCCCATTTATTGAAAAATGAAATGCTTTTTTAGTATATTAAATAATTGTTAATACGGATTACAAAACGGACGCGGCGGGATTCGAACCCGCGATCACTGGCTTAGAAGGCCAGTGCCATATCCAGACTAGGCCACGCGCCCAATTTCAACTATGTGGATAAATGTGTATTTGCTAAAAATTGATAAAAGTATGGATAAACTGTATCACTCGTAAGGTGCAGCCTCTTCAAGTAGATTAACGTGAGTCAGAATCATACGTCTGCAACAGTATCTGTCAATTCCAAGATCATCAAGGATCTTCTTCGGTGTTTCTTTTGGTTTTTCACCGTTATCAACGGCCTTTTTGTAATCCTCGTAACGTTTTTTATACTCCTCAAATGCATCGCCGATGATTTTTCCGCATGTAAAACATCTTACTGGAATTATCACAATATCACCTATATGATTTCTGCCTTCTCTTCCTGGCTCCTCTGCCAAGAGGTTTTTTAGGTTCTTTTCTTCTCGAATCGCTCACCAAAAGACTTCTGTCATGATCTAAAAAGGCGAGTTTTAAACTGGGGTCTTTAGTATATTCAATCAGTCCTCTGGCAATTGCAGTTCGTGCAGCATTTGCCTGACTCATAAATCCACCACCGCTAACGCTTACATCGATGTTTATTTTGTCCATATGTTTTTCAGCTATATTGACCGGTTCAAGAATCTTCCATCGAGCGATTTCAGGTTCATATATTTCGACAGGTTGCCTATTAATTCTCACTAAGCCGCTTCCTTTCTGAACTGCGGCTTTTGCAACCGCAGTTTTTCTTTTACCCGATGTATTGACAACTTTTTTTGTCATTAAACCTTCGCTCCTAAATATCTTGAAAGTTCCTCAATTGTCACAAATTCAACAGGCTGCTTCTCAGCCTCCTTGATTAATTCTGTTTTCTTGCCTTCAAATTCTTTTGGGATGCCAACATAGCATTTCAACCTTTTAAACGCTGCTCTCCCGTGAGGCGTTTGGTAAGGAATCATACCTCTAACAGTCCGTTTTACTATCCGCTCTGGTGTTCGTGGGAAGAATGGTCCTTTACGGTAGGTACCCACCTCTCTTTTCTGTTTGTAACGATTTTTTATGGCTGGCTTTTTACCAGAGATAATGGCCTTTTCAGCATTCACAATGGCTACTTCTTCCCCACTTAGAAGGCGTTTTGCCACATTTGTACTTAATCGACCTAAAGTTGCACTGCTTGCATCAATTATTGCTTTCATACTTATCCCAATATTCGAATGTCTTTTCCTTTTGGATTTACTTTCAGTAATTCTTCAATGGATATGCACTTGCCGCCTGCTTTTTTGATCTTTTCTTCTGATTTCTCTGAGAAAGACCAGGCAGCAATAGAAATCTTTTTTGTAAGTGCTCCTGTTGATAGTACTTTACCTGGGATGAGGGCTGTTTCTTTTTCATTGGTATATTTACTGATCCTATCAAGATTGACTTCTGGCCAGTTTTTTGATGGTTTTTCAAACCTATTGGCTATATCTTTCCAGATTTGTACATCATTTTCATTTGATTGTTTTTTCAACTCTTGAATTAATGTGATGAGCATGGGATTTGTCTTCTTTGTTATCTTAGCCATATGTGTTTCTCCAGGTAAGTGGGTTGTAGTGAAAGAGAGTGGTATTTATAAGATTTGTGGGAGAAACAATTAAAAGTAAATGGCAAATAAAGCCCCTGGATGAAAAGACTTATTTCGATATGCGGAAGTGATGGTGCTGACGAACGCTTATCGTCTTATGCATTAGAAACTGCTGAGAAAATTGGAGGACTCATTGCACAGAAAGGAGGTGTTCTTGTTTGTGGTGGCCGTGGAGGAGTAATGCGAGCTGCATGCAAGGGTGCAAAAGAAGCGGATGGGATAACTGTTGGAATATTGCCTTTTTCAAAAGAAGAGGCGAATGAATTCGTGGATATAAGAATTCCAACAGGCCTCGGTAATATGCGGAATTTTTTAGTTGCAAACTCTGGTGATGTAGTCATTGCAATAGGCGGAAGATGGGGAACACTCAATGAGATTTCATTTGACATGATTCTAGGAAAGCCCCTCATACTTGTGAAAGGAACAGGCGGTTGTGTTGATAAAATAATTGAAAAGGAGATAATGCAGCACGTTGAGTCTACATATTATATTGCAGAGTCAGCCGAAGAAGCAGTTGAAAAAGCATTTGAACTTGCTTCAAAATTAAAATAAATTTTTAATAACAAAAGATAATAACTAAAGCCTTCTAAATAACTAACATTCGTATAGATTGCTAAGGTTGAAGAAATGACTACGGATAAAAAATCAAACGAAGGATTTGTCATCAACGAATCTCTTCAAAAAGTAGCAAAGGGTTCGAGCATCGTTTTTGCCGCTCTCTTATTGAGTTTGTTACCTGCCTTTATTTCTAGACTCATTATGGTTAGGTATTGGACAGAAAGTGAATACGGTGTATTCTCTCTGGCGTTAGTTGTATTGTCTATCTGTATTGTCATTAGCACTCTTGGTCTTCCCCAAGGTGTTAGTCGAAGCATAGCCTATGCTAGAGGTAAAAAGGAATACACAAAAATACAAGAATTCCTCTCTGCTTCAATCTGGTTTAGCGCCTTAGCTAGTATTTTAGTTGGCATAGTTTTGTTTCTATTTTCTGAAATGATTTCAGTATCCATATTCCATGAACCTGAACTTGTCACTCCGCTAAGGGTATTCTCTTTAGCCCTACCAATTTCTACGCTAATCTCTGTTATCGTCTCAATATTTAGAGGATTTGAACAGATAAAACCAATAGCGTATTTTCAACAAATTTTACCGAATGTAATTTTTCCTTTGTTGTTGATTGTTGTTATCTTTTCCAACCTGTCCTTCATTTTTGTTTTTTATGCATTTGCAGGCGCAATTACCATTACATTTATTCTTCTTATAGTTTATAGTTTGAGAAAAATTCAATTATCGTCGATATTCTTTATGAAATCTATCACAGGTCCTGCACCTAAAGAATTACTCATCTTTTCTCTTCCTTTATTGATTACAGCGACTTTAACTAGCGTAGTATCTTGGACCGATACCTTGATGCTTGGTAGTTTAAAGAGCACTTCTGATGTAGGTTTATATAACGCGGCTCTTCCTTCGGCACAATTTATAGTCTTTCCTTTATCAGCATTGTTGGCAATTTATATGCCCGTTTTATCAGGCTTATATGCAAAGAACAAGTTTAATGAAATAAAAAGAAATTATTCGATTTTGACAAAATGGCTTTGTTCAGCCACATTGCCACTTTTTGCTACATTATTTTTATTTCCTGGAACAATAATAACTTTCCTATTCGGATCTACATATGCCCCTGCATCGAATGCTCTTAGAATCTTATCTTTGGGATTTATTGTTAGTAATTTTTTAGGACCTTGCAGCGTTTCATTAATAGGCATGGGAAAATCTCGATTTTTTATGCTTTCGTCTTTATTTGCAGCTATATTGAATGTAGGATTAAACGCTACATTAATTCCATTTTTTGGCCTTATAGGTGCTGCTACGGCTTCTGCAATTTCACTAGGTTGTATAAATTTGATACGAAGTTGGAAACTCTATTTGCTAAGCGGAGCAAAACCTCTAAGTAAAAACCTAGTTAAACCAACATTGGTATCGTTGGGAATAATTGGCGTAATCTATATTATTTTCCAGAATTTTGTAACGATGGAGGGGTGGATGCTCCCCATCATCTTAGTTCTTTTCTACATTGTTTATATTCTGGCTATGTTAATCACAAAAAGCTTGGATCAAGAAGACCTAAAGATGTTGCAAATACTTGAAGAAAAAACAGGATTTAAATCCAATCTTTTAAGGCGATTATTACTCAAATTTCAATAATGCATTAAACCTTTAGTTTGTAAAACCGCAAACATTAATATTTCGTTTTTTTATTTCAGATTGGGAGCATATATGAGAGAATATAGAATCAAAAGAGGACACAATGCAGATGTGGGCTCACTTGTTACCAAGTATTTTGGTGCAAAGGGCGATATTGCTAAAGGCGTGATATTTGAGGTAGACGGTATTGGAAAAGTTGACATGAGACAAGAGAAAAATTCTCTTTTCGTCGATATCGAACCGCCCAAGAAAATATGCGGTGATTACAGTTTAATAAAAAAGTGGAATACCTTTCTATTTGAAGCTACTGGAAAGGATACGAAAGAACGAAAAAAGGATTTTGGGAAAATTAAAAAATAATTTTATTTCTTTACCTTTTTCCAATCGTCTAAAAACTTTTTTATTCCAACATCTGTCAGTGAATGTTTGACCATTTTTCTGATAATGCCTGGTGGAACAGTGGCAATATGTGCCCCTAGTTGTGCTGATTGAATTACATGAATTGGATGGCGGATACTTGCAACAATGACTTCCGTTTTATAATCGTAGTTGGTAAAAATATCCATGATCTCTTCTACGATTTGCATACCTTCTTGTCCAATGTCGTCAAGTCTTCCAATGAATGGACTGACGAATGTTGCCCCTGCTTTTGCAGCAAGAAGTGCCTGGTTTGCTGAGAAGACAAGCGTGACGTTGGTTTTAATCCCATCTTTGCTCAGTACTTTAACCGCCTTAAGCCCTTCCGAAGTCATGGGTATCTTTATGGTGGCGTTTTTTCTGTGTTTCTGTGGAACCGTTGATACAATGGCCTTTGCTTCTTTGACCATACCGTCTGCTTTTTCGCTGATAACTTCTAGGCTTATGGGTCCATCGACAATGTTAAAAATTTCATCTACAACTTCTTTGAATGACCGTCCAGATTTTGCGACTAATGTAGGATTTGTTGTAGCCCCATCTATGATTCCCCATGATGCAAGTTCTTTAATTTCATCAAGATTTGCAGTATCAATAAATATCTTCATAAAGCTTCAACCCTAGCAGGTGTAATATGTTTTTATTCATAATATTTTGCTTTGGAAGCGCGAGGTGTGGTAAAAGAATTTTACATCATGATAAATATTTTTAGATATATTTGGAAAAACCAAAACGTATATATATTTAGGTATACATTACTGGTTCTTGGTGGATGGGAGATGCCTCTAACAAGAAAAGCCCGGGTAGTGGGTAGTAGTCTAGTGCTGACAATACCTAGCCAACTAGCAAAAGCTCACGATATTAACGATGGGGATGAGATAGAAATCATACCCATGGGCGTTGGAGAATTTAAAATCAGAAAGCTAAATAAGTAAAGTGCTAAGGCTATTTCAGTAATGCATTTTTAGAAAATGTAGTTTATAGGCCTGAAGCTAGATCTCTAAGTACGCCTTCTTTATCTTTTGCTTTTACGACACCACTGGCCAATAGTACTCCTTCTGCACCCAACTCAATGGCTTTTAAGACGTCTTTTCCGTTTTTTACCCCAGCGCCACATAATATTTTAATGCCTTCGTCAACTGCCTTTACTGATTCTACACTATCACTAACTATGCCCGGGTCAGCTGTCGTAACTGAGATGTCTCCACCAATTAGTTCTGGGGGTTCTACGGCTACAAAATTTGGTGATAAAGCAGCAATTGCCTTTGACGTCGACACATTATTTGAACAGATGATATGATCTAAACCGAGTTCCTTTGCTCGCGTGATGCAAACATCAATATCTGCAAGTTTTAATCTGTGTTCGCTGTGGTTTATAAGCGTACCTATAGCCCCAGCGACTTTCACTGCTTCTGGCAATGTCCAACCTGTATGACTTCCCGGTGTTATTGGATCTATATGTTCAGCGAAGACCGGAATACGGACTTTATTCACGCATGAAGTAATATCAGTTGCCTGTACAGCTATAGCCATACTGGCTCCTGTTTCTTTGGATACTTTGTCCATAATTGCAGCAAGTTCCATGGCATTCTTTCCTGTTGCCTCAGCGTAGGTTTTTACATTCAAAACAATGACTGGTGTTTTTAACATGATAGCTCCTCAAATCTTGTTGTGAGGATATCGATTACCTTTAATATATTCTTTCCCATTTTGGTCTGGACTAGTCATGAGTTTATTACCGGAAGCCAGCCTATTTCTTGGAATCATACCTGCTCTTATAT
>Ga0272444_10001662_pt1 | contig 21234 bp, 28 predicted proteins | sample SSMForm13_FD_201033 | JGI IMG/M metagenome (GOLD analysis project Ga0272444, IMG submission 201033) | Marine sediment archaeal communities from Little Sippewissett salt marsh, Falmouth, MA, United States - SSM-Form-13 | ecosystem: Environmental > Aquatic > Marine > Wetlands > Sediment ...
GATGCGGTCAGCGCTCAGGAAGCGACCGCGAGGCTGGATCGCCTGAAAGCGGTCGAGGTTCTTGAACACGTTCGGGGCGCGCTTGGCGCGGCTTTGATGGCGGGCAAGGCTTCTCAAGCCATGCTCGGGCACAACCACGAGGTCGTCTAACAAGCGTCTAACAAGAATTCCCTGCATTGACAGGGGTTAGTCGGCGTCCTTCGGGGCGCTTTTTTCATTTGCGGTAGCGCCCGAGGGCGTCGCAAGGAGGTTGAAAATGGCAGTTGTCGGTAGCGCCTCACCAGGCGTCGATGACCTTAATCTCGACGGTTTCGAGGCGTTCGCGTCTCAGGAATTGGACGCCGAAGACGGCATCAATCGAGAGCAAGACACCGAGACGGTTGATGGTCCTTACGAGGGTAGCCCAGAGGCCGACGAGGGGGCAGAAGAGCAGCCAGAAGGCGATGACGCCGAAGGTTCTGAAGCCGAGGACGAGGAATCGTCCGAATCCGAAGACGATGCGACTGAAGCCGAGGGCGAAGAGAGTCCAGAACAGGCCGAGGGCGATGATCTTGAAGACTTTGTCGAATGGGAACATCCCCAGCACGGCCCGATCCGGGTAGCTCTTGACGAACTCCGTGACGGTTACATGCGGACCGAGGATTACACGCGGAAAACCACGTCGTTGAGTGACGAGGCCCGCGCACTCCAGAACCGCGCGCAAGAATGGGAGCGCACGAAGGAACAGGAGTTGCTGTTTCTACAGGCCAACACGCCTCAGAAACCGCAATGGGATTCGGATGATCCAATCGGATCGGCTGAAGCTCAGCACCAGTATGAAGCTGTGATGCAACAGCGCGCCGCTTTCTTGCAACAGCATGAACAGCGACACGCCCACGCTCAACAGCAATACGCGGCTGAGCAAGCGGCATTGCTTCCCCGACGCATCCCTGAATGGGCGACGCCGGAAGTGGCAAGCCGCGAAAAGGCCGGCGTTCGGGACATGCTTTTGTCGTCGGGGTACACCCAGGATGAAGTCAACGGTTTGGCTGATAGCCGCGCCGTCGTCATCGCCCGAAAGGCGTATCTCTATGACCAGGTAATGGCCGAACGGAAATCCAAAACATCGATCGCGAAGAAGAAGGTGGCCGCAAAGCCGCCGGTTCCCGTGCGGTCGGCTGGTCCCGCTCCGAAGCCGAAAGGCGATCCCAAGAAAGCGCGCCTTGTGAAAGCACACCGCCAGAAGGGCAGTGCTGAATCAATGGCGGACATTCTCATGGCTGACATGATGAAGTAACCCTTCGGCGGAGGACATAAGGAGCCTTGAAATGGCTGTCCCCTCCGGAACGACTACCACGTTCGACCTCACGGGCGTTCGTGAAGACCTGAGTAACTTGATATTTAACATCTCACCAACGGAAACTCCCGCAGTGAGTAACATGAAGAAGGGCACCGCAACCAGCACCTACCATGAGTAAATAGCTTGCTCATGTAAAATCTGGCTATATGCTGGGAAGCCCTTAGAGCCCGTGAGCCTAAACAGTAGTTGGAAACGACAAGCTGCATGGTTTGAACAGTCACGGGATTGGGTAATCAGCAGGGAAGGCCGCTAAATCTTCGGACAAGCGGAACCCTCAGAGGCTAATACGCCAGACGCGCCACTTGTGGCGTGATGATAGAGTCCGACCTTGCGGGAAACCGCAAGAGGTGCCGAAGTGAAGTAGGCGCCCGCCACGAAAGTGGTCAGTAGAGGCCGGGAGTCCTCGAAAGTAACAGATTGGGCAGACCGACTCCCTCGCCGCCGCCGCGTCGAATTCTCATCTCGACGGCGACGATTCGAGCCCGAATACCATTCAGGCGACTTCGCGCCTTGGCAACTACACGCAGATCCTGAAAAAGACCGTCCAGGTTTCCGGCACTTCCGACGCCGTGAACAAAGCCGGTCGGGCGAAGGAACTCGCGTATCAGATGTCCAAGCGCTCGAAGGAGCTGAAGCGCGATCTTGAGCTTTCGGTGACGCAGAACAGTGCGGCGGTTGCCGGCAGTTCCGCGACGGCTCGCGCCATGGCGGGTATGGAAACGTGGATCGCGTCCAACAAGGACAATTATACCGACGGCACCACGCCGGTAACGTCCTCGGGCGCTCCGACCACTGCTCCGACCGACGGCACCACCGTTCGGACCTTGACCGAGGCTCAACTGAAGACCGTTCTTGCTTCGGCTTGGGACGCGGGCGGTGATCCGTCGACCTTCATGGTGGGTTCGTTCAACAAGCAGCAGGCTTCGACCTTCTCCGGCATCGCGACGTTGTATCGCGACACCGCGCCGAAGGTCGGTCAGACGCAGATTATCGGCGCCGCCGATGTCTATGTCAGCGACTTCGGTCAGCTTGCGATCGTCCCCGACCGCTTCATGCGGGGTCGGACGGGCTTGGTGGTCGATTGGGATTACTGGAAGCTTTGCCCGCTGTCTGGGCGTTCGTTCAAGCAAGAGCGCTTGGCGAAGACCGGCGATTCCGAGAAGCGCCACATTGTAGGGGAATATACCCTTGAATGCTGCAACGAGGCCGCAAGCGGTAAGATCGCGGACCTCGCCGTAGCTTAGGGGTACACCCTACGGCTTGCGCGTAACCATGGGCGGGGGGCTTCGGCCCCCCGTTTCCTTTGGAGAAATCATGACCGACAAACGCTTGATTGATATCGACCCGTTGACCGGGATTCAGACTTGGTACGTTAATGAATCCACCGATGGAAACGAGTTCCAGGTTCACGAAGTTCAGGACGTGACCGGCATTCTGGAGGCCAACAAATATCAGGCCAACGAGGGTCACGGCGGATGGAGTGAAAGCCGAGATTTCCGCAAGGTCGGCACCATCCCCCTCACGATTATCCAGCAATGGAAAACCGAGAAGGGCATTGACGTTTTCAACAAAGACCATTGGCCGGCGGTCAAGCGACTGTTGAACGATTCCGATTGGCGGCATTTGCGGAGCGCCCATTGGAACGTATGATCCAAGCGCGCCAGTTGGTCGAGGCGGGTGACCCGACCGGCGCGTTGAGCCTCTATGAGAGTTATCTGAACGATCACCCCAATGACGCCGAATGCCTGTATTGCATGGGGGCGGCGCTGTTCGACCACGGCAACCTCGGCGTTGCGTTTCAAATGTTCCAGCAATCGATGCGGATCGCGCCTGAAAAGGCCGCGCCGTACAATGGGATTGGCCGATGCCTCTATGCCTGGCATCAACACGAGCGCGCGGCTGAATTCTACGCCAAGGCTCTTGAAAGAGACCCGGATTACAAATTCGCGCTATCGAACATGGGCACCGTTCTTCACTCGATGGGGCGGCATGACGAGGCGCTGGAATTTTACCACCGCGCCATTGAGATCGACCCGAATTCCCCCGACACGCTCGGCAATCTGGGCATGGTCTACATGACCAAGGGAGATTGGGAAAACGGCTGGCGCTGCATGCATTCCCATGTGGGGCAGCCCGAGCGTCCCGAGCGGTTTTTCGGCGACGCGGAGATGTGGATCGACGGCGACTTCGACCGGCTAGTTGTCTATGGCGAGCAAGGCGTCGGCGATGAGGTTTATTTTGCCGCCCTGCTACATGAATTGGAGGGGCGCGATGTCGTTCTGGAAACCAACCCAAAGCTAGCTGGGTTGTTTCAAAGATCGTTCCCATGGCTGAAGGTTCGCGGCACTCGATATCAGACTGATAAGCCCTGGCTGGCGGATTTCAGCCCGACGCATAAGATCCCGATTTCATCCTTGCCGATGCATTTCTGGGACAAGCCGGACGATTGCCCGCGCAAGCCGTATCTGACCGCATGCCCCGAGCGGCGGAAGATGGCGCGGGCGCTTTTGGATGATTTACCGGGACGGAAAATCGGGCTGGCCTGGACAGGCGGCTTTGCGAAGGGCGCGGGATACGAGAGGCAGGTTGATGCTCAGTGGCTATTGGAGAAATTGGGGGTGTCCCCGTTCACAGACGGGCCGGACGTTACGTTCATCTCTCTCCAGTACAAAGAGCCACCCCTCGTTCCTGGGATTATCCATTGGCCGTTTATGGTCGAAACGCCGGACTATGACGAAACGGCGGCGCTAGTCGCCGAATTGGATGCGGTGATTTCGGTTCCAACCTCGGTGATTAACCTTGCCGGCGCGCTCGGCACGCCGACGTGGGTTTTACTGCCGAAGGACTATCACCATTGGCGTTATGGAATAAACGAGGCCACGCACCCCTGGTTTGGCTGCGTGAACGTCGTTCATGAGCCGTGGGATTTGAAATCGGTATTGGAGGCGACGAATGGCACTCGCGAATTACGGGCAGCTTAAAACGTCGATTGGCGCTGAACTGGCGCGAGATGGCGACACGGATTTCACGGCCAAGGTGCCGGATTTTGTCCGATTGTTCGAGGTCAATATCCAGCGGGATCTTCTGCATCGCCGGCAACAAACGAGCGAGACAATCGCGCTCGCGGCTAGCGGGACCAGCCTCACGCTGCCCACCGATTTCCTGAGCGCCGAGGCGGTGATATTGCAATCGACGCCACTGAAGGCGCTGGTGAGCAAAACGATCTTTGACTTGTTCCAGGAATATCCAAACACAACGACGGCCCAGCCGGTGGCCTATGCGATCCAGGGCGGGGATATGCTCATTCGCCCGCCGTCGGATGCCGCCTATAACGTCGAATTGCACTATTACCAGGCTCTAACGGCGTTGGCGGACGACGCGGACACGAATTGGCTTTTGACCAATTACCCGGATGTCTACCTCTACGGCTCTCTGGTGCATTCCGCGCCGTATCTTGAAGATGACGCGCGGCTCCAAGTGTGGATAGGCCTCTATGACAGGGCGGTCGGGGCGTTGAAAGGTGAAAGCGCGCGGGCGATCTACAGTGGTTCGCCGATCAAGACTCAGCTTGACGTGGTGGTCGTATGATCCCGGCCCCGACTGGTAAGGCCTGGGAGCAATGGGCGTGGTCCGTGATCCAGGTTCTCACCCCCAAGCTTCAGAACCTTGAAAACAGCAAATTCTCGCTAGGCCAGATTCCGAAAGTCGCGGCCTACACGGTGGCGACGCTTCCGAGCGCGACGACGCATTTCAATAGCGTGGTCATCGTGACGGATGAGGCCGGCGGACGGACGCTCGCCACGAGCGACGGGACGAACTGGAAGCGCGTTAGCGACGGAGCGACTGTATCATGAGCACATCGGCATCGAATTATGGTGGTTATCCCGTACAGGACGCGGGGGACAACCTGAACACCTGGGGCACCGACACCACGGCGGGGCTAAACAACGCCATCCAGCAGATGTCCGAGGGCATTCACGGCGTCGTTACCCATACGGTGACCGGGGACATGGCCCTCACGTCATCGAACTATGTGAGCCAGCAGAACCGCCAGCCGGGGCATATCCTCGCGGGCTCCCCGTCCGCCGCGTTTACGGTGACGTTGGCGAGCGTCAAAAGCCGATTTATGATTCACAACAAATCGGGGCAAACCGCGACGATTAAGACTTCCGGCGGGTCCGAGACGGTCACTCTCGCGACGGGGCAGGGCGTCAGCATCGTTTGCGACGGGACTGATTGTTACGCCACCGGCCCGATTAATCTTGATGACCTGGGCGCGCCAACGTCATCCGTTTCAATGGGGTCGCAAAAAATCACCGCGCTTGCCACGGGGACGGCAACAACGGATGGCGTGAATGTCGGGCAGATGAACACGGCCATCGCATCGTCCGCGATCCCGGCGGCGTCCGGCGCGGTTCTGGTGAGCGCGAACGATACGACAGCTCGGTATCTGAACGGCGCTCTAGTGGCTGGTTCTGGCGTCACGTTGACCGAAAACAATGACGGCGCGGACGAAACGCTGACCGTGGCGGCGGATACCGCCGTGGTATCCCCAGTCTCGAATCTCAATCTTAACCACGCGATGGCGATGGGAGTCATGTAATGGCCGCACCAACGATTTCTGGCTCAACGACGGTCAAGGAATACGGGTTTTCCGTTGCCTTTTCGTCCGCGACCACGAACCGCAACTTTCTTTCGAACACGGCAAGCAGTGGCAAACTGGTCCGGCTCGTTTCCCTTGTGGCGGTGAACAATGACGCCAGCGCGGCGGCAGTTACGGCGCAGTGCAAGCGGTACAACCAAGACGGCGCGGGCATCAACTCCGATGTCGGAGACAGCCAAGTGGCTTACGGCTCCGACACGGTTGCCGGGTCTTCGTTGGGTGATGTTATCCCGCTGAATGTGTCAATCGACGCGGGAAAGGCGGTTGTTCTTGTGGACCGCAACTCGCCGATCGACGTGATGGAGGACCAATCTTTGGTTGGTCAGGCGTCGGCGGCGGATGATTTGACGCTCAACGGCATCTATCAGGTGGTCGGCTAATGCGAAACCCTCTCATAGGCGGAGCGCTTCCCGACTGCCCGATCCAGCATGTCGCGGATGGGGTGGTCGCCGTCGGCGCGTCCGACGCGCTCCTGGCCAATGTCGCATTGTTGTTGATGCCAGAGGACGGCGACGCCTCGATACTCGACAAATCGCCAAACGCCAGAACGGTGACTAACACTGGGCCGGTGACGATCGAGACGGACGCTGAGAGCCCCACCGGATACGCCATGGACTTCGGCTCCGAGACGGACCTGTTTTACTTGACGTTCTCCGATGATGCGGGATTGAAACCAGGGACCGGCGATTTCTGCATTGAGACGATCGCCTATGTAAATAACACCGCTACGGGAACAAATTGCATGACCGGGGCGGCGTCTGGCGGGTCTACCGGCGTTTCGTTCAATTTCCCGTGGTTCTTCAACACGACTAGTGGCCCCTATGCCTACCCGCCAGCGGCGGACATGGGCTGCAACAACGGCGGGATAGCCACGAGTGAGAGTGGGGTGTCGTGGAACCGGCCAGCGTATCATCATTGGGCGTGGTCACGGTCGGGCACAACCTATCGCCTGTTTTGTGACGGCAATGAAGAAGCGACAGGCACGGATAGCACCAACATTGGGGCATCGAACTGGTCGCAATTCTTGATCGGCATGTGGGGGCTAACCAATGTCCGTCCTTTCGGAGGCCGAGTCGCAATGTTTCGCCTCACGATAGGGGCTGCTCGGTACACTGCGAACTTCAGCCCCTTCGCTCTCTTTCCTAAAGTTTGAGGACCGGCCATGACGCTCTATTCATTCAACGGCGCGGCTCCGGCTCCGCTTCCCAAATCGCACCTTGCGGCGGATGGCACCAACTACACGGCTCTCAATCAGTTGCCCGATGCCAAACTGGCCACGCTGGGCTATGTCGCGGCCACAGGCGCGCCGGCGTTCAATCCGAACACGCACAAGCAATCGTACGACGGGTCGGAATGGGAGACGGTAGCGTTGACGGAGGACGAGACGGCGGCGCGGGTGGCGAGCGTCCGCGTCAAAAAACTAGACGCCCTCCGCGCCGAGTATCGCCGTCTATCGCAGGCAGGGATGACCTTCAACGGCATCCCCATTGCCACAACGCCGGACGCCGTCGCAGAGATCAAAGAACTGAAAGACGCTTACGCGGATGGGAGTTTGACCGGCACGAACAAGGTGACCACGCGCTCCGGCAAAGTGATTCCCATGACATCCACTCTTGCCACGGCGTTATATCAACAGGTGGTCGATCACAAGAAAGACTATCAGGCGGCTGAAAGCGCGCACGCCGAATATATCAACGATCCCACTCGAACGGCTCAAGAAATAGCCGATCGGGACATCACAGCCGGATGGCCGTCGTAACATGGCGAACTTCGCCCCCCGTCTCCGCCCTGGTGTCGTTAAGGACAACTCGGAATTGTCATCCGAGGGCGCCTATACCGATGCGGACAAGGTTCGATTCCGCGTCGTGAACGGGGAGGGCCTGCCACAAATCATCGGCGGGCAGGAAAAGGCGACGCTCGACACGGTTGCCGGGAAAGCGCGCGCCACCCATGCATGGGAAGACAATGCCGGGCAGAAACTTGTCGGCATTGGCACGCATAAAAAGCTCTATGTCTACCATGACGCCAGGATATGGGATGTCACCCCATCACGGGCGAGCGGAGAGTTTACCAGCGGCATGGCGACCGTCGGCGGGTCAACCACTGTCACGGTCACGCACACGGCGCATGGGGTGACGGTTGGCGATGCGGCGTATTTGCAGTGCGCGGCGACGGTTGGCGGGTTGTCGATCGGCGCTTCTGGAACGCTTGGTTCGGGGCTTCTCGAAACCATCCAGAATTCCAAATTTATGATTATCAACCACACGGCGCACGGTCTGACCCGAGGGGAATACGCGACCCTCGGAAGTTCGGCGGCGGTTGGCGGCGTTGGAACGGGGGATATTGATAAAACCCACCGGGTCTATGTTCTGACGCCCAATGCATACCTGATCCACGTCGACACCGTGGCCACGAGTTCCGCCACGGGCGGCGGGACACCAACGTACACGTATTATCACGAGCATCCGGTTGAATCCGTCACGGACGCGGACACCTATGCTTTCACCGCCCGATCGGCGGCGGATGCGACGGCATCGGCGGCGGGGGGGGTGTCGAAATACTTCTATGAAGAGAACATCGGGCGCGAATTTGGCGTTACTCAGGCGGGCTATGGCACGGGGACTTATTCGTCGGGCTATTACTCCCGGTCATCGACGGAAAGCGACTTGCGGGCGCGGGTGTGGCATATCTCGAATTACGGCCAGAATATGGTGGCCAACTATCGGGAGTCCCCGCTTTATCGTTGGGCCAACAATCTGAGCCAGAACGCGGCGGCGCTCTCGGCAACGGACGCCCCGGCGCAGTCCCTAAGCCACTTCATGACGCCGGAGCGGTTTCTGGTGGCCCTTGGCACGGAAGATGCGGCAACGTCGACACAAGACCCCATGCTCGCCGCCTGGGCGCTGCAAGAGGGCGGATTCACTAACGGTGACTGGACCCCGGCGGCGACGAACACGGCGGGCGATTTTAAGCTTGCCGAGGGCTCGCGCATTGTTCGCGGCATGGCGATGCCGTTCGTGAACGTGATCTGGACTGACACCGCGATGTATCAAATGCGGTATTTGCAAGACACCACCTTTGTTTTTGGCTTCGACCTCGCGGGCACCGGATGCGGTCTGATTGGCTCTAACGCGGCGGTCAGGGTCGGGGATACCGGCGCGGTATATTGGCTCTCCACCAGTCGGAAATTCTTTGTCTGGCAGGGCGGCGCGCCGCAAGAGATTCAATGTCCTGTGCGCGAGTGGTTCTTTGACCGGCTTGCGAATGTCCAAGAGGAATTGATTTTTGGCGGTGTCAACGGGCGCTGGAATGAAATTTGGTGGTTTTATCCGGGGGCGTCGAACGAGTGCGATTCCTACCTGATTTACAACTACAAGGAAAACCATTGGTCGATCGGCACGTATGACATTTCCGCCTGGGTTGATCGCGGCGTTCTGCAATACCCGATGGGCATCCACACCGACGGGACGGTCTATCTTCAAGAGCGCGGAGATACCGACGGCGGCGACGCGATCACCTGGCACGTCGAGAGCGGTTATATCGATCTCGGTGATGGCGACAACCTCATGATGGTGCGGCGGGTCACGCCTGATTTCGCGGATCTTGTCGGCGGGGCAACCGTCACCATGACCGGGAAAATGTGGCCGCAAGGAACGGAGAGCGAGAAGTCGTTTGGAACCCTCGGCTCCACCACTAAATACCTCGCCGCGAGGATCAAGGCGCGGCAGGTGAAGGTCAGATATTCCGGATCTTCTGCCCCCGCGTCGGGACGGCTGGGCCGGATGACTTTTGATGTTCAACCGTCTGGTGAGAAACGGTGACGCCGGAGACTTGGGCCAAGGCCAAGCCCTTAATTGAGGCGGCGATACGGCGGGGCTTGCCCACGCACAATGCGGAAGATGTCCGCAAAGCGATCGAAGCCAAGACCATGCGGCTTTGGTGCCACGGCGAGACAGCGATTGTTACCGAGATGGTCCAGTTCCCTCGACTGAAAGCGTGTCGGGTCGTTTTTGTCGGCGGGCGAATGGCCGATGTTGAGGAAATGAAGCCGGATATCGAGGATTGGGCGCGGTCCGAAGGGTGCGCGTTCATGTTGGCCGGTGGCCGAAAAGGCTGGGTTCGGGCGTTGCCGGATTATTCCGTCTCGGCCCATTTATTGGCAAAGGAGATAGTGTGATGCCTGGTGGTGGTGGTGGGACGCAAACGACGAGTTCGGAAGTCCCCAAGCAATATAAAGATTTTGCCAATCAAAACCTTTCGATCGCGGGGACGATGGCGAACTCTCCCTATGTCGGTTATCAAGGCCCGACCGTGGCCGGATTTAGCGGCATGGAGACCGGCGCGTTCAATTCGATGCAGGACAACATGAACGCCTGGGGGCCGGCCATGCGGCAATCCGCCGAGGCGCTTGGTGGGCTGGCGACTGGCGCCGGCGACGTGACGGTCAGGAACGGCTCGGAATATCTGAGCAATTACCAGAACCCTCACGAAAACACCGTCGTCAACAACACCATCAACGACATGACGCGAGCGAACACCATCGCTCAGAACGGCCTCAACGCGACGGCGGCGGGGGCGGGGGCATTCGGCGGCTCGCGGCATGGCATTGCCAATGCGGAGATGAACCGAAACCTGCTCGATAGGGTGGGCAATACCGCCGGTCAATTGCGCCACCAAGGCTTTACCACGGCGGCGGGGCTCGGGCAGACTGATGCCTCTCGCCAATTCCAGGGCGATACGTTCAACACCAACACGCGGTTTCAGGCGGCTCAGGCGGCTCAGAACCTCGGGCTTGGCGCTCAACGCGCGGCGCTACAGGCCGGCGGGATGCAACGTGGCATGGATCAAGCAAACCTCGACGAATCCTATAACCGCTTCCTTGATGAGCAGGAGCATCCGATGCGGATGTTGGCGATGCGTCAATCCGCTCTTGGCCAGACGCCTATGGGGTCGATCCAACGGTCCCCTAAGCCGGGCATGGATGTCGGGGGGCTTTTGGGCGGCGCCGGGACTTTTGCAATGGGCGCGGCGAAATTGGCGCCATTTCTCTGTTGGGTGGCTCGCGAGGTCTATGGCGAGGATGATCCAAGGTGGCTGGAATATCGTGACAAGATGTTGGCGCACGGTTCCGACGAATTGGTTAGCGCCTATGCCGAGCATGGCCCGGCCTTTGCCGAGCACATCCGCCATAATCCGGCCATGAAGGCGCAGGTTCGCGAGGCCATGGATATGGTCCTGGCGGCCTAGAGAGGAGACCGGCGATGGACAATCTTGGGTTTGGCCCCGCCGCCATTCGGGAAGCGCATTTGCAAGAGTGGCTACGCTTGATGCAGATGGGGCGTAAGCCGCAACCGATCGCCGCCCCACAACCCCCACAGAGTCAGAACCTTGGCTTCGGCGCCGGAATGGGCGCTTTCGGCGATAGCATGAAGAAGATCGCCGGGATTATGGAAAAGAATCGTCAGGCGCAATTGGTTGCGGGCGGCGGCTACCCGGTGAACGGTCAATTGCCCGTCGGCCTCGGCGGCCTTTCTGGGATTTAGGAGAAACGCTATGAGCAATCTTGGATTTGGCCCCGGCAACATCTTGGCTGGCCATAGAGCCAACCAAATGCGCCTGATGCAAATGGGCCGCGCTCCTAGCCCCATCGGCGCTTCGGCCCCGCGTCCGCAGCGTGACATGGGCACTCAATTGGGCCAAGGCTTGGGCGCAATCGGCAAGATGCTGGGGCAATTCGGCGAAAAGCGGAAAGCCGAGGCCCAGGCCGCGACCGAGCAAAAGGCCGTCATGGGGTTGTTGAACGAGGGCCGCAACCAGGCTCTCGCGGAGCATGGTGGCCCAACCATTCAAGCGGCGTCTCAGGCCGAAGCGGCCAAACCGATGTTCCCGCCGCAAGTCGAACGGCTGGCGCGTGCCTGGGCGAAATCTGGGAAGGCCGAGGACGCGATGGGTCTGCTCCAAAGCTACGCGCTCAAAGAGCGCCCGGAGAGCAAGCCGACTATGATGCGGCTGTTCCACCCGAATAACCCCGAAAAGTCCGTTGATTTGCCGGAAGGCTCGCCGCTTCTCGAGCAATACACGAAAGTGGGATGGAGGTTGGAGCCGGGCGGAAAGGCGGTGGAGCCTAAGATCATTGAGGGTGCCGATGGCTTTAACCGTTATGTCGACGGCCCGAATGCGGGCAAGCGGGTGTTCCCTGGGTTGACGAAGGCGCCCGAGAGTCCATTCGATAACCCGCGCTGGGCGGAGCAAGCCTTGCATGCCGCCGCGCAAGGCAGGGCATCCGACCCTGCGTTGCTTCGGTTGGCGGTGTCCAACTTCACGCAGCCGAGGCCTTTCACCGACCCTATCACGGGCAAGACGCACATTATGCGTCGAGACGTGCCGCCCGAAATCATGCAGGCCATAGGGCCGATGATCGGGCAAGCGGAGGGCGTGCAAACTGCGCCGGCGGGTGGCGTCTCGGTCGAGGCCGTTGACCCTGACGGGCCGGGCAAGTTCTCGGAAGCGCAATCGTCATCCGCTGGTTATGCGAACAGGATGACGAAGGCGGGCGCGACGATGCGAGAGATGATCGGGAAGGGGTTTGACCCGGCGAGCGCACTCCAGCATGGGGCGGCTGCGATTCCGGGCATTGGCAACTACCTGGTCTCCACGGATCATCAACTTTACGGCCAGGCTCAGGAAGATTGGGTCCGCGCCAAGCTTCGTAAGGAGTCCGGCGCTGTGATCGGCGATGAAGAGATGGTGCGGGAGATCCGAACATACTTCCCGCGCCCTGGCGACAGTCCCGAGGTTATCGCGCAGAAAGAGCGCTCCCGCGAAACCGCCCTAAACTCCATGGTTGGGCAGTCCGGGCAGGCGTATCAATCTCTGTTTGGAGGGCGGAACGAACCCGCGCCCGCAGCCACGTCCGTAGATTTCTCTGCGATGTCGGACGAAGAGGTGATGCGCGCCGCTGGGATGTCAGAAGAAGAAATTGGGGCCATCCTGAGATCCCGATGATTTGAGCCCCGCGTCAGTTTGGTGATCGGCAAAACCCAAAATTCTGACTGGCGGCGAATTCAAATGCATTGCCAGGTCGAGAAAGCAATGTATGGCGGCTATGAACACTCTTCATCGTCGCCAGAGTGATCGTTGTCGTTTGGACGGCGCCGGTTCCCAGAACTTCCAAGAACGTTATTCCGCCGTCGCCCCGGGCGACGGAAACGTCAACAATCCCATTGTTTCCTATTAGAGTCGCCTTGCCTGCCGTTGTGTCAAAGGCGAACTCTAATCGCATTGGGGCTGCGCGACCTTTCAGGCCCGCCGCGTTGGTTGCTTTTGGGTATATGCAAAAGTAGCGCTCCACTTTGGCGTAGGCGGGCACCCCAAAACCCAACGCCAATATCAGCGCTAGAGTCATTGTTTTCATCTTCATGTGCTCAATGTAATGGAGGGCGTCGCTTTGAACAACCTGTCACCAGATCTGGCGCGACAAGAAGTCATTCGGCGGGGTTTGATTCCGGTGGATGGCGGAGGCGGGGTTTCGCGCGCGGCGGCTATCGAAGAGATGCGGCGGCGCGGACTGATTGGGGCTGACGCGCCTCCGATCGGCGGCCCCATTAGTGAGGCGCGAGCGGCCCAACCGACACCACAAGAACCGAAGCCAGACGATGGCGGCTTCATAAACGGCGTTCACCGCGCCTTGCGCGACATGGGCCAGCAGATTTCAGGGGCGATGCAGGGCACGTCGCCCATCACGTCGGACCTAGAGGGGGACTACCTTCGCGAGCCGCTGGGAGGGTTCGTGGACAATTGGGACGGCGGTCCGGCTTATCGAGATGCCAACGGCGAAATCCAGGCCATTAACCCAACCCGACATGTTTTGCTGTTCGACGAGAAATCCGGCAAGAACATGGTTTTCCCGCGAACCGACGACACGGAAGAGAGCGTTCTTTCTGGCGCCCGACTTCTCGGCATGGGGATGATCAATGCCCCGGGCGTTGCGGGGATTAAGGCGGCGAAAACGGCTCGCCTCGGGTCGGAGAAGGGCGCGCATCTTGCCGAGGACTTTGCCCGCGTGGGCGTAGAGCCTGATTTCCCGACTGTCTCCCAAAACAAGGTTGCGGGGGTGGCGAGGAACGCGCTCAAAACAATTCCAGGATCAAGCGGGATCACTCAGGGCCGCGCCGAGAAAATGGTTAATCAAACGGCGCGAGCGGCAGAAGACATCGGCGGGCAGTTCGGCTCCGCGACAACCCCGCAGGGTGCGGGGGATGTGATTCGCGAGGGACTCCAGGCGCACGCCAAAAGGTTCTCGACGGAAGCGGATAAGCTGTTTGGTCGCGTCGACGAGGCGATCCCTAAAGGGACGCAAGTCGACTTTGCGAACACCCGGAAATTTTTGGTGGAAGAACTGTCTGAGCTTGACGCGGCGCCAGACCTGGCGAATTTGCTATCGTCGCCGCTTTTAGTTGGAATCAACAAGGCCGTTTCACGGAACGAAACACTGCCGTACAGCGTGCTGAAGCACGTTCGCACCCTCGTCGGACGTAAGATGTCCGGCCCGATGTTGGTGGCCAATGAGGATCGCGCTACGCTCAGCGGTCTATACGCGTCACTCACGGACGATATGCGCGCGGCGGCGGAAGGCGCTGGCGCGCTTGACGCGTTTGAGCAAGCAAACGCCTTCTATCGTAACGGCATTGGAACGATCCGAGGCCAATTCGACCCGTTGTTGAAAAAAGCGGAAATCGCCATTTTTGAGGATATCGGTAGGGCCGCTGGGGAAAAGGGGGCCAAGGCATCGGCTAAGTCGCTCTCGAATTTGAAAGAGGCGTTGAGTGAGTCAGAGTGGGGCGATGTCGGCGCGGTGTTTGTTCGGCAGATGGGCAGGAAGACGCCAGGCGCCGCCGACCCGCTTTCTAACGAGAATTTCTCGCCCGCGCGTTTCGTGACGAATTTTGCGAAACTATCCGACGATGCGAAAGATTTGATTTTCGGCAAACCGGGAGTGGAGAAGCGGGATGCGCTAGATACCTTGGTGAAGGTCAGCGGGGCGCAAAAATCGGTTGAGGCGCTTCAAAATACTAGCGGCACGGCGTCACCATTGATTCTTGCCGCCACGGGCGCAGGGTTTTTCTCCGATCCGGTAAACACAAGCCTGGGGCTGATTGGCGCCAACGTGGCCGCGCGGCTTATGGCCAGCCCGAAATTTGTGAGGTTCCTATACAGAACCCGGCAAATGCCCGACGCGGCACGGGTCGCTCAGCTTAGTTACATGGCTCGACAGTCGCCGGAGATCGGCCCAGATCTTCGTGCCCTGCAGAACGCCATACAACAATCCAACGCAGAACCCAGCAGTGAGACAACGCCGCCACGGTAGCGAAGTCGTACGTCATAAACAGGAAATACGCCGCCGTCACGCCGGCATAGATCCAAATTTCCTTGCGGGAGACGCGAGGGGAATTAGGACTCACGCTGGGAGCCATCCGCCAAGGCTGAGGCCTCTAGTCCTCGCTGGACCAAACGCCGGATGGCTTCCGAGCGATTTGGAACATCGGCTTGCGCGGCTCGCCACTCATCGACCCGCTTCAGCATCTCGGTTGCGATGGTCAGGTGGATTTGTGCGTCAAATTTCTTTTCTGGCGGCATTTGTCCAACATGGCGATGCCGAATTGATTCCGCAAGTGGGTTGGTGCTTGCGTACCGCATGATGTGTGTAAAACATATCAATATAACAATATGGAGGGTGGGATGCGATTTCTGATGATGCTTTTCGTTATGGCCTTCGCGTTCCCGGCGGCGGCTCAGACCCGCCCGATAGCCGTGCCCCTGCAAATGATATGCACGCCGACCGAGTCATGGACTCGCCAGCCGGACATGAAGGGCATTTTAGGCGGGATGGATGAGGCTTCCGATGTTTGGAGCGTTTACGCGTCGGAAACGGGCTTTAACATCCTGGTGACGTTTCAAGGACTGATTTGCCTTGTCGGGAGCGGGAATGAAGTCGGCGATCATCTCATTCTCCCGATCCCAGTAGCGAAGAAGGGCAAGGCGTCATGAGTTTCGATCAATTGCTTGCCACCTTCGGCCCGGTTGGCGCGTTGCTGATCGTGGCCGTGGTCGCCCTTTGGGTGGCGTATCAAAAATCGGTGGCGAAGGGATACGAACGTGAGGCCAAAATGGGCGAGGCGCTTTCCCAGGCGGCGCAGAGCATGACGTTGCTCGCGGCTAGGATCGAATCCTGGGAGCGTTCGCGATGATCGCCTTGTTTTCGTGGCAAAAGACACCCAAACCCGACGCGGCGGATAAGGCCGTTGCTGATTATCACAAGGCCTTCACCCGTCTAATGAAGGCGCTCGATACCGCGACCGAGGGCGGGGTTAAGGCCATGGATGGTTTGGCGGAGCAGACGCGAAAGGCCCCCGGCGATGCCGATTGATCAGCTTTTCAACGGATCTCTTGCATGGGGCGCGTTTCTGTCGCTCGGGGCGGCGATCCTCGCAACCCTCATGGCGGTTAAGGTCTACCGCAAGCCGGGCAGAGACAGGGCGACATTGTTCCTGGCAACCGGCGTGGCCTTGGGCATTGGTTCGCAGTCCATTTTCATGGCTTGGCTTGCCGTTCTGTTGTTCCTGCATCGCCACAGCGACCACCAAGCCGTCGGCTGGTGGTTGGAGTATCTGCCCGCCGTCGCGCTGATCCCTTTTGCGAGCGGCGTCGCGGCATTGATTCACATTCGAACGGCGACTTACCAGGATCGCGGCGTGCTTTGCACGCTGATCTGGTTTGCGCTTGCGTTGGCCGTAACCGGCGCCGTCGCGCTGTTTTAGGAGAAGAGATGATCAACTGGCACTTCATCGAAGAACTTGAGGGCGCGGCGGTTGCCACGGGCTATGTGCCCCTGGACAAAGACGGCAAGCCACTCGGCAAGTCCGGCGTGACGATCGCGGGTGGTGTGGATCTCGGGCAGCGGTCGGTCAATGACTGGCGGCGTCTGGCGATCCATGAGGCAACGCTGGAGATGATCCGGCCTTATTGCGGGGTGAAGGGTGATGCTGCCGTTGCCTTGCTGAATGAGCGGCCCCTGGTCCTGGGAGAGGCGCACGTCGCCGAGCTTGACAATTGCCTCCGCGCCGAATTCACCAAGACCGTCGAAAACCGATGGAACGCCGCCACCAGCGTGAACCACGGCGCTATGTGGGACGATCTAAGCGACCGAGAGCAGACTGTTATCATGTCCGTTGCTTGGCAATACGGGACACCGTGGAAGCGGTGCCCGACGTTTTGGAGTTACGCCACGGCAGGGCGATGGGGCGCCGTGATTGCCGAGCTTCGCGACTTCGGAGACGCCTACCCGACCCGCCGGAGGAAAGAGGCGGACTATCTGGAGGGCAAACATGTCTGAAGTTATTGATCTTGGCGTCATGCGAAATCAGCGCGAAGCGCCGGACCCCGAGAACGTTCGACGCGATGAATATGGCCGTCCGTTGTATCGGTTCATGGCCGAATATGAGATGGGCCGCGACCGCTACGGTATCGATATTTGGGCGTACGACCAGAGCGATGCAGAGAACAAGGTGGTCGCCATCCGTAAAGGTTTGGTGTTGTCGGGCCAACTTTTTACATCCGTCGATGCCTGACCTTAGCGACGCTCTGCTAAGTGAGTATATCGCAGTCGCCGCCCGCCGAGGCGGTTTTTTCATGTCTGAAAGGAAACGTTATGAAGAAACTCGCTCTCGCGGGCGCGCTGGCGCTCGTCCTGTCCGGTTGCGCGCCCGCCGCTATCGTTGCGGGCATACCCGTGGTCATGGAGGTGTATAGTGCCGCCAAGTCGACCTATTGCGCCAATGCGACGGATGAAGGCCGGGCGAAGGTCCGTGACAAGCTGACCGATGGCGAGACGGTGTATCGCTATTGTCCGGGCGATGAGTGATGATCGGCTTCACCTCGACGCCAACGCTTGGCGTGCTGCCAGATGGCAAGACATGGAAGCTGGTCAATGACCTCGAATACGAGACCGGCTATGGCGTGATCAAGATCCCGGCAGGGTTCGAGACTGACTTCGCCAGCATCCCGAGGTTCTTTCGGGTGGTCGCCTCGCCGGCCACGGGCAAGCATCGGCTAGCGGCCATCCTCCACGACAGCCTCTATACCGACCGGATCATTTCACGCGGGCTCTGTGATTGGTATTTCCGCGACGCCATGATCCGTGATGGCGTGCCGCTATGGCTGGCGTGGATTATGTGGGTTGCAGTGCGGGTCGGCGGCGGCGGTCACTTCAAGGCCACTAAATAACCCAAAAATCCGGAATTAGGTAGCACGCGCACCTAACGCCTGGGAGACCGTGAATGATAAGGAAATGGTGGGCGGTAGCTGCGGCGCTGGCGTTATGTGGCTTTGTTGAATCCGTCCACGTAGTTGAAGGAAACGTCGGCGGTGGCCGCAACTTCGCCGGCATCGTCCACTCTTTTGAAGTTTTCGCCAATACGATAGACGGGCCAGTTTTCGTACCGCCAGCAAGATGTACCGAATTCCGCGACCAAAATTTGCTGTTGGGAAAGGTCCAGTCCTTCGATAAGAAGGTTTTCTTGCCGTTCAGCGGAATCAGCGGACCGCGTAGCAGCGTCAGCCGATCGACGCTGTTCTATGAGGTCGGCGGCCTCACGCTCTTGGGAGTTCTGAGCGCGTTCTTCGGCGCGCTTGGCTTCGTCTGGGTACTCAACAATGCGGACTGGAAGCGCAAATTGAGCGGGGGGATTGTCGCCTGTATAGGCCTCACTGGGACGATCTTCTTTTACGCCTGGGGGGCTTACTTGCACCCCCTCGGGTTCTTGTTGCGCCTGTAGCTGAATCGGAACGAACAGGATCAATGCTTAACGACTGGCGTTAGAACGCTTGACATCGCCGGGGGCGAAACACATATGATGATCAACACGATCCAACGTGGCCCCTGCGGGGGTCGATTTGACCGCAGCAATGGCCTTGCGATAAGTCGCATGCCCCATCGCGGATGACGTTTCCGCATTTGGATATCGGCGAATCTGGCTCGTCCAAGAATTCGCGGATGACGCGCATGTGCTTCGGGCGACGGAACCTGCGAATATTCAGTTTCTGAGCGTCATCAGGGGCCAAATCCCCCTGGTCCTCCATGCTTAGTTCGCCCGGGTCTATGGTCCAGGAAAACTTTGCGCCCTTGCTTGATGTGATCGTGGCGGTGACAACCCCATCTAGCGCGACCATGTAATCATCTTGATAGCCATAAACCCGCTCGTCCGGGATCAGCCCAACAGTGCATTCCACCTTGATGCGTCGTCCAGGCCTAAGCTCTTCCGCCAAGCGCGGACAATTGAACGACGCGGACCTAAGTCCCTTAATGCCTTTGATTGCGGATCGGTACTCCTCGCCAAGTTTGCACTCCTTCCGAAAAGTGCAGCCGTGACATGGTTTGATATAGCCGCTCACGACGCCACCCCCATTTCCAACTTCCACCCTAACCCATTGAGGCCGTGTGGCGGCTGGAGGGGTTCAAAAGTTGGAAATCGCGCGGATATGCCGGAGGGTGCGCGCCCTCTCACGCCGTGAACGTGCATAGCGGAGCCATGATTTGCACAGTTCTGTTGCTCGGGCGTTACTCGGGCGTTATAGGGTATATCGGGTGTCATTTCGTGCCGCCTCCTGCTTTAGAAAGTCCAGGTTTGCTGCGGCTTTTAGCGGCGGGTCGTTTCCCTGGGGGTGTAGGGGTCGTGGGTTCAAATCCCGCCGCTCCGACCAATCTTCCCAATGACTTAGGCATTGGGACTACAGCGGGCGAAACCGCATTCGGGCGAAACTCGGGCGTTATAGCCCGATCGACCCGCTTTTGAAGGTCCACGAAATAGGCGTCAATCGCCCTCGAAACGTCCCCGAGATAGTCGGGGCTGTACTCACCATAGAGTTCGGTGATCGGGTTTCGGCTATGACCAAGCACGCCAGCCAGATCGTCCACTGACACACCGCGCCGCCGCAGTTCCGTGGCCATGGTGTGGCGGATGGATTTGGAGACGAAGGTCGCTGGCAATCCCACGACGCGGCGCAGCCTTCTGATGGCGCGCTTCATCGACCGGATCGGCTGGCCTTTCCACTCGACCAGATAGGCCCGGTCAATATCACGGAACCACCAGGCGAACGTATCGCACATGGGCACGATCGGGCGGCGCTTGATCGTCTGGCGTCGTCCCTTGGGGTTGAGGGTGATGAGCCGGTCGTCAAAGTCGATTTGACTTCGGGTTAGGTCTAGCACGTTCTCGGGCCGGGCGAGGGTGGTCGCCGCCGCCATGAACCAATCCATGACGTGAGGCGCGTCGATCGCGTTGACCAGGCGGGCCATTTCATCGATCGTCAGCTTGCGCTCGGGCGGGTCATTGGGCCGGATGTTCTCAATAAAGGGGGCAGACAGCAGAATGCCGCGCCGATGCGCTCGGGAGATCGCGCCGCTCAGAACGGTCAACTCGCGCCGGATGGTGCTGTCGGAAACATGCTCGCGCCGCGCGGTCACATAGCCTTCCACGGCATCGGGGGTGAGGTCCGATACCGGACAATCACCGAAATGTCGGTTCAAATGCTCCACCGCTATGAACCCGGATTCCCGGCTCGCCAATGTGGTTATGTGCTCTTGCGCGTAGATCACGAGTATCTGTCCTAAGCCGACTGACTCGGGTGCGGCGTTCTTGGGCTTGTCGTGTTCGATGACGTGTTCGGCGAGCCGGATCTCAGCTTGTGAATGCTCGCGCTCACCAGTGCTTTTCCGTCTTGTCCGCTTGGCGGTCGCGTCGTACCAGCAGATTGACCAGTGTTGTTCACCGGGGCCTTGGTGGAGCCAGAATCGCTCTTTTCGTCTTGGTCGCGGCATGGTTTGACGCTCCTGGATTCGATGTAGTCGCGAATGTGTTCGGCGGTCAGCATCACCTTGCCGGCAATCTTTGTGAAGCCGATATTCCCGCGATACCGTTCTCGCGAGACAGTGCCTCGATCGCAGCGCAGGCGCTTCGCGGCCTCGGCTTCGGTATACAGTTCGGGGATGATCGCGTCGGCCATGGTCTCTAGCCCTCCGCCTGCGGTGACCAATCCCGCAATCGCACTGTCGACTTTCTCAACACCCAGATTGATTTAGCCGGGCATACTCCAGCCGCGCCAGATCCGGCGACGACGGGGGTCACGATTTTACAAACAAGCACGCCGCCAAAATCAGCCATCACCGTTCTCCCGT
>Ga0272444_10001665_pt1 | contig 21228 bp, 18 predicted proteins | sample SSMForm13_FD_201033 | JGI IMG/M metagenome (GOLD analysis project Ga0272444, IMG submission 201033) | Marine sediment archaeal communities from Little Sippewissett salt marsh, Falmouth, MA, United States - SSM-Form-13 | ecosystem: Environmental > Aquatic > Marine > Wetlands > Sediment ...
ATGCCGATCAACTCAACAGCCCCGGCAGCGTCGCCGAGCCGCTCGATGACGAAGGCGAGCGGCAGGCCGTGCGTTGTCGCGAGCATCCGGTCACAGGATCCAATCGGGACGCGGCGTATCGAGCCCGGATCAAGGCCCATCCGTGCCGCATCGACGATGACCAACTGATCAGGGCGCTCCCTGGCGACGATCCCGGACGCGTTCTCGAGAGCGATTCCAGCATCGATCGCATGCCAACCTCCGGCGTCTTGCAGTCTCTCGGCGACGAGAGGCCCGACGCCATCGTCCGCGGAAAGCCGATTCCCGACGCCAAGGAGGATTCGCTTCATCCTTCGGCGCCGTCCGCCGAGCGGAAGCTGCCGATCTTCCGATAGCGCTCGTACCGCTCCTTGACCAGGTCGTCGACCGACATCGAAGCCAACTCGTCGATCTGTCGCCCGAGTTCCGTCTTCAGGTCACCGGCCGTTCGAGGGAAGTCCTTGTGGGCTCCGCCAAGCGGTTCCGGGACGATGGCGTCGATCAGGCCGAGTTCCTCGAGATGGGCGGCCGTCAAGTTGAGCGCGGCTGCCGCCTCCTTCGCCCGTTCCTTGTCCTTCCACAGGATGGCGGCCGCGCCTTCGGGGCTGATAACGGAGTAGATGGCATTCTCGAGCATGATCACGCGATCGGCGACGCCGATCGCCAGTGCGCCGCCGGAGCCGCCTTCGCCGATGACGACCGAGACGATCGGGATCCGTGCCTTCGACATGGCGAGAAGACTCTCGGCAATCGCTCCACCGATGTTCAGTTCCTCGGACTCCAACCCAGGATACGCGCCGGGGGTGTCGATCAGCGTGATCACCGGCATCCGGAACCGCTCCGCCAGCGACAATGCCCGCTGCGCTTTCCGGAAGCCCTGCGGTCGCGTCATCCCGAAGAAACGCTCCTTGTTCTCATCCGTCGTCCGGCCCTTCTGCTGAGCGATGACCACGACCCGACGTCCCGCGAACCGCGCAAGCCCGACGAGGAGAGCTCGATCGTCACCGGCGATTCGATCGCCGTGAAGCTCGTAGAAGCCCTCGAAGATCTCGTCGATATAGTCGAGTGCGTAAGGCCGTTTCGGATGCCGTGCAATCCGCACGCGCTCCCAGTCGCCCAGGTTCGAGTAGAGCTCGCGCCGGAGGTCCTCCAGCTTCGTCTCCAGTTCCTCGACTTCGTTCGTGAGATCGATTCCATCGACCTCATCAAGCTTCTTGAGCTCCTCGATCTTCGCTTCGAGGAGATCCAGCGTTCGTTCGTCGCTCATGCATCCTCCTCGAAGAACCGAAGGAGAAGGGCCAACTCGTCCCGCAACTCCTCCCGTCTGACAACCCGATCGACAAAGCCATGCTCGAAGGCGAAGACGTCCGTCTGGTAATTCTCGGGGAGCTCCTCGGCAATCGTGTTCTGAATGACCCGGCGTCCGGCGAATCCGATCATCGCGCCACGCTCGGCGATGATGACGTCGCCGAGGCTGGCAATCGATGCCTGCACACCACCCGATGTCGGATAGGTCATAACGGAGATGAAGGGGAGGCCCGCGTCAGCCAGTCGCTCCCGGACGGCCGCCGTCTTTGCCATTTGCATCAACGAGAAGAGTCCCTCCTGGAGGCGGGCGCCGCCGGAGGAGGAGACGAGAATGAAGGGACGACGCTCCTCGACAGCCATCTCGATCGCGCGGCAGATCTGTTCGCCGACCACCGATCCCATGCTCCCTCCGACGAAGCGGAAGTCCATCACCCCGATGACGACCGGCACCTCGTCGATCGCCGCTCGACCGCAGAGGATCGCATCGTTGAGCCCCGTCTTCTCACGCGCGTCGTCGATCCGCTCCGCATACGACCGGCTGTCAACGAACGTCAACGGATCGTTGGCGACAATCGGCTCCGTTGCATCAACGAAGCTCCCTTCATCCACCAGAGACTCGACCCGCTCGGCGGCCGTGTGGAAGAAGTACTGCCCGCAATTCGGGCAGATGTTGCTGCTTTCGCGAACGCGCCGCTTGAAGACCAGTTCCCCACAGGACTTGCATTTCATCCAGAGCGTCTCATCGCGCTCCTGATCGACATCAACGCGCACATATTGCCGTTCCTTGAAGATCGCCAAGATTCACCCCCTACGAGCGCTTCCGGTTCGGGAAGAAGCGGAACCGCTTCCGATCGTCCTCGACCTGTTCGCCTTCGCGCAACAGGCTCGCCGGCAATGCAGATCCACTTGAAACGACCATAGAAAGCGCATCTTCCACCGGCATGTCGACATAGGTCACCAGGCGCTTCGGGATGATGAGCATGTATCCGGAGAGTGGATTCGGCGCCGTCGGCGCATACACGAGGAGGCAATCCTCCCCGGTCAGATCCCTGATCTTCCCGACGTTCTCATTCGTGACGACGCCCAGGGCCTGCACCCCCTCCTTCGGAAACTCGAACATCACGACACTCTGAAAGGCCGTCGTCCGTGTTCGATTGAGGAGCGCATTCGAGAACTGCTTGAACGTGCCGTACATCTTCCCAACGCCGGGCACCGCGAAGAAGAGACGCTCGAAGTAGTAGTGCAACGTCCGCCCGATGACGTTGCGGGTGATCACACCGATGATCAGGATCAGCACGATCGTCACGTAGATCCCCAACCCGGGAATCCACTGACCGAGCGCTCGTTCGACCGTATTCCCGAACGTCGAGCCCTTTCCGACGAATCCATCGATGAATCGGAAGAGGCTGACCACGACGAACACCGTCAATCCGACGGGCAGGATCGCGAGCATCCCGCTGACGAACGTGGTTCGCAGCCAAACGAGGAATCGCTTCATGCGACCCCAGTCAGCTTGCGGGAAAGGGAGAGTCCGAAACCTCGATCGTTCACGGCTCAGGGATTATAGGCTACCCGGGTATGATACGGCCATGGCACGTCGATCGGCCGTTCGCCAGCTTCTTCTGGTCACCTTCGGCATCCTCGTCACCCTGTATGCAGGTCTCCTCGGCATGCGGGTCCTCTGGCCCATCGACTTCCAGGACATAGTTCGAGACGAAGCGGTGAATCGCCTGCTCCCTCCAGATCTTGTCGGAGCCGTGATCTACGCGGAGAGCCGCTACCGGCCGGACGCCGTCTCATCTCGTGGCGCCGTTGGGCTGATGCAGCTCATGCCGACGACCGCGATCTCGATCGCCGAGTCACTCGGCGACCCGCCCCCGACGACATCCGACCTCGCCAACACGCGGATGAATGTCCGATACGGAACGTGGTATCTGGCCAGCCTCCTCACTCGATTCGGGAACCTCGATGAGGCTCTTGCCGCATACAATGCCGGGCCCACGGCCGTCGATCGATGGCGTGAGACGGGCTCGGAACCCTTCTCGGAGACGGAGGCATTCGTGAAACGCGTGCTCTCCGCAAGATCGATCTATGCCTTCTACTTCCGATACCCGTGGATTCCTCGAATCACACCCGCAATCCGCTTGTAGCGCGGACCCGCGCGTTGCAGGGCTCGAACGGGTGAGCTAGACTCCGGGTCGATTTCCGACGCACATTCACGTTGAGCAACATAGGAGGTTCAGACGTGCCGGATGCAGCGCAGTGGGTGAAGAAGGATCCGGAGAGGGAGAACGTCTTCTGGCCGACGGATGAGCTGAAGGCGAAGACGTGGGTCTCCGACGAATCGATCTACGAGAAGGCTGCCGCAGATCCCGAAGGGTTCTGGGCGGGCCACGCGGAAGATCTACACTGGTCCAAGAGCTGGGACACTGTCTATGAGTACGCGCCCCATGCCTACAAGTGGTTCGTCGGCGGTAAGCTCAACCTCTCATACAACTGCCTTGACCGCAACATCGAAGAGGGTCGAGGAGACAACATCGCTCTGATCTGGGAGCCGGAGCCGACCGATCAAGAAGCGGTCAAGCTCACGTACAAGGAGCTTCACGCCGAGGTCAGCAAGTTCGCGAATGTTCTGAAGTCTCTTGGCGTTTCGAAGGGCGACCGCATCGGCATCTACCTGCCGATGATTCCCGAGGCCGTTGTCGCGATGCAGGCCTGCGCGCGAATCGGCGCCCCTCATTCGGTCGTCTTCTCGGCGTTCAGTCCTGACTCGCTCCGCGATCGGATGGTCGACGCAGGCGCAAAACTGCTGATCACGGCAGACGGCTACTACCGACGCGGCAAGCAGATCAACCTGAAGAAGAACGCCGACCTCGGCGTTGAAAACTCGCCGATCGAGACGGTCGTCGTCGTGAACCGCCTCGGCGATGAGATCGACCTCGTCGAGGGGCGGGACGTCGTCTACCAGGACCTGATGGCCGACGCGTCCCCCGATTGCCCGGCCGAGGAGATGGATGCGGAGGATCTCTCCTTCCTCCTCTATACGTCCGGTACGACGGGCAAGCCGAAGGGCATCATGCACACGACAGGTGGATACGCCGTACAGGCCTACACCACCGGCAAGTGGAACTTCGACATGCATCCGGGCGATGTCTTCTGGTGCACGGCGGACGTCGGCTGGATCACGGGGCACACGTACATCAACTACGGCCCGCTGATGAACGGCGTGGCCACGCTCGTCTATGAGGGTTCGCCGGACGCGCCCGACTTCGGACGATTCTGGGCGATCATCGAGAAGCACAAGGTTACACAGCTCTACACGGCCCCGACAGCCATCCGTATGTTCATCAAGTGGGGCGACGAGTGGCCGAACAAGTACGACCTATCAAGCCTGCGTATCCTCGGCAGCGTCGGCGAGCCGATCAACGTCGATGCTTGGCTCTGGTACTTCAACACGGTCGGCGGCGGCCGTTGCCCGATCATTGACACGTGGTGGCAAACCGAAACCGGCGCAAACATGGTAAACAACCTCCCCGGCATTGGCCCCTTCGTGCCGACGATCGCTGGTCGCCCCTTCCCCGGCGTTCTCGGCGACATCCTCGATTCCTCCGGCCAACCGCTCGGTCCGGAAGAGGGCGGCTACCTGTCGATCTTCAGCCCCTTCCCGCCGGCGCTCACGCGCGGCATCTACAAGGATCCGGAGCGCTTCCAAGCCCAGTATTTCTCCGAATACGGACCGGAGAAGTACTTCACGAGCGATGGTGCAAGGAAGGATGAGGCGGGCAATGTCCGCATCACGGGCCGAGTCGACGACGTCATGAACGTGGCCGGGCACCGGCTCGCAACAGCCGAAGTCGAGAGTGCCCTCGCCCAAAACGACAAGGTCAGTGAGGTCGCCGTCGTCTCGCGGCCGCACGATCTGAAGGGTGAGGTTCCGATCGCATTCGTCCTTCTCCGCAAGGGCGTCGAGCCGTCGGAGGACATCACGAAGGAACTGATGTCCACCGTGAACCAAGTGATCGGGCCGACCGGGCGCCCGGAGCGGATCATCTTCGCGCCGGACGTTCCAAAGACGCGAAGTGGCAAGATCATGCGACGCGTGCTCAAGGCGCTCGTTCGTCACGAGCCCGTCGGTGACCTGACGACGCTACAGAACCCAGAGAGCGTCGCAGAGTTGAAGGAGCTGGTCGAGGCCAGCGAGTAAGCCTCAGCTCAGATTCCATTCACGACCGAAAAGGAAGCGGGGACGACCATCAGGCCGTCCCCGCTCCTTCTTCAGTCTCTTCACTGACTACGCAGTCTAGGACTTGTTCTCCTCGCGCCCCAGATACTGCATGATCGCTTCGACAACGAGGTAGTTGACGGAACGATCCCGCTTTTCCCCCAGCTGCATCAGGCGTTCCACAGGATTGTCGTCCATTTTGGACTGCGGAATGTAGATGCTCAGCTTGTCAGTTGGCTTCTTAGGGTCCACGCCTCACCTCCCGGTCAGCTATCTTGCACCCGCTGTATGGATGCGTTGAAGTCATACTATATCATCGCAGGCTTCGTCGTGCAAGCTCCACGTCGTAGACCCGTAGTGCAGGATAGGCGATCACCATCCGAAACGGATATACACCACTTGCAGTGTTGCTTCACAAACCGGGTTGATCGCGGAACGCCCCTCCGCTCCTTCTCGCGCAGAAGAGATCGAGGGATGCACGGCAAGGGAGGAGAGAGCCGCACACCCCTCGAGAGGCGTATCCTGCGGAGGTGGTGCAGGACAACCTCACTCTACTGGGCGCGGATGGCAGCTCGGTGGAGTCCTCTTGTCAGGAATGCGACGAAAGTGTCACGACGCTGTGAGCGACTTCACAGACCTTTCCACAGCCGGCGGCGTAGCTGCCTAGTCATACGAAATCCGAAGACCTCATCGAAGCCCCCCCTGCGAGGAATCTGTGAGCAAGCTGTGATGGAATCGACATTCCTGCGAACCCTGCACGCGCGACGATGCTCGCGAGACGCTTGATGTGGCATAATGGGCGTGTGGTGGTGGGTTCTCCCTCGTACGAAGAACCGGGGCGACCGCAGCCGCTCGACGCCTCTCACGTCTGCAACGCCCACACCACCACTTCCCTTTCCTCGAGTGCCGTCCGCCTCTCGCGCATGTCAGGTATACTGCCTCAAGATGCGTACACGCGGAATCGGCCTAGTCCTCATCATGCTTGCCCTCGCGATCGCGAGCGGCTGCACGACTCCGACCTTCAATCCTCAGCTGTCGATCGAAGTCGACCATCTCACCGCCGCATCCGTTCGTCTGACAGCACCGTTCGGATGGGCAACCTACGAGTGGACGTTCGGAGATGGATCAACGACTTTCGGCCGAGTGCAAGAGCACGCCTATGAGGAGCCAGGCGAGTACTCTGTGAGTGTGAAGGCCCTCGATCTCGACGGTCAAGCCGCGTTCGCGCACCGCACAATCACCGTCTACCGCGACATCTACGTGTTCGAGGATGAGCAAGCGGAGGAGGACCAGCCAACAACGAGGATCCAGCCAGCCTTGGACGCCGCAGTCGATGGCGACTGGGTCTTCATCCAGGGATCCCACCGGGAGAACGTGACGATCGACAAGGCGATCACTGTCGTCGGCCCCTGCACACTCACCAGCCTAACCGCGGCTCCGGCTGTGCGGGTTCGAGTCGACGGCGTCAGATTGACCGGCATCTCCTTCGTCGGCGGGATGCACGAAGCCACGGCGGGCGGCGGCATCCACATCGACGCCGTGGATGCCCTGATCGAGAACTGCACGTTCGAGGACCATTCCGGGAGCACGGGGGGCGCCGTCTACTTGATGGAATCGACGGCTCGCTTCGTCGGCTGCACGTTCACCGACAACGATGCCGACATCGATGGAGGCGCCGTCTACTGCGAAGGGGACGAAGCGTTCCCGGCATTCGAGGCCTGCACCTTCATCGAAAACCGCGCCGAGGTCGGTGCCGGGCTTGCTGCAAGGGCGACGACCCTCGCCTCTCTCGATGCGACAGCTCTGAGAGTTGAGAGCTGCGTCTTCACGGGAAATGTCGCCTCCGGAGCGCTTGTCGGCGGCGCCATCCACGTTGGCCTTTCCGTACGAGCCATCCTCTCGGACGACAACGTCTTCTCCGGCAACGGCCCGATAGACGTCGTATTCGAGTAGATCCGGAAGCCAGGCTCACCACTACCGAATCAGGTCCGCTTCGGCGGAGAGGTTGATGTTGACGATCGACCGAAGCTCCGGATCACACCTGCGGACGGTCGTCTCGGGCACATCCCGTACGGACACAGATGGATAGAAGCTCGTGACCTTCACGGATCCGTTCCTGATGAGCCTTTCGATCGCCGGGATGCAGGATTGGCGGTAGGCGGCACAAAGCGGCTCATGGAAGCCGTTGACGACTGGAACGACGGCATCGAACCCCACAGCCGCGCCGACCATGTGCACCACGAGCGCAGGTTCGACGTACGGCATGTCGCAGGCGGCGACGAAACAGAGGCCCGTGTGCGCAGCAGCAAGCCCAGCATGGATACCGACGAGGGGGCTACGGATGACGAAGCGATCCTCCTCCATGCGCAAGCCTGGAGGGACACGTTCGATGTCCCGGCCGACAATGATCGTCTCGACGAACAAGTGCCCGAGGCGCCGATGGAGATGCGTCAGGATGTCGACCCCGTCGACGAAGAGGTTGTGCTTCGGGAATCCCATCCGCTTCGACTCTCCACCGGCCAGAATCAGGAGTGTCGCCGGCTCGCGGGTCACAGACCGATCCTCCAGCCGTGCGAGTAGACGTTCAGACGCTCCCCGCGGACGAATCCGCAGAGACAGATGTTGAGTTCTTCGGCGAGTTCGACGGCGTCCGCCGTCGGGGCGGAAACGGCGGCAACAATAGGAACTCCACACCGAGCGAGCTTCCGGATCATGCGAGCCGGAACCCGAGACGAGAGCAGAGCGAGCGCTTGCCCAAACTCGACACCCTTGAGCACGGCCTGTCCGATCGCCTTCTCCAGCGCGCAGGTCCGGCTGATGTCCTCGACCAGAGCACGCATCCCCGTCTGATCGGCGATCGCCATCACGTGCGTTCCGCCCGTCTCATGGAAGATCGTCGCTCGGCTCACAACTTCGGCCGCGGCATCGAGGACGCGACTCGCGACGTATGTGAAGTCGCTCTCCACTGACTGCAGCAGGGAAACCTCTGTGACAGATCGGCACTGCACGTTGTAGGCGTCTCCATCGTGCGTGACCTCGTCGACATCCTCCGGATCTCCGATGAGACCCTCGGAGAGGAGGTAGCCGATCACCCATTCGCCGAGTTCGCCGGGGCTGCAGACCGTCTCGACTCGAAGAACCCCATCTACGGTAATCGAGACCGGCCGCTCGACGACAACCGAATCCTCGACCGACTCAACCTGCCCTGACTCCAGCCGCTTGATCGGAACCGATTTCACTTGGCTCATGATGACAAGCCTAACCGCAGAGGGCGCAGAGAACCGCAGAGAGGACCGCAACGGACACGTGCATCGATCTAGGGTGAAGTCCAGTGACATCCCCCAGAGCCCTTTGGGCCTGCTGCTTCATCGTCCTGTCTCCTGGTTCTGCCTATGTCTCTCCTCTGTGTTCCTCTGCGCCCTCCGCGACCTCTGCGGTGATGCTCTGGTGCTTTGATGCTTCGAGATCCTGCATCTACGCCTTCTCAATCCGGCAGGCCGCCACCTTGAGTTCCGGGATCTTCGCTTTCGGATCGAGGGCGTCATTGGTCAGCCGGTTCGCCGCAGCCTCGACGAAGTGGAAGGGGATGAAGATCGCGCCCTCCCCGACACGTCCGTTCGCGACCGCTTTCGTGGTGATCTCGCCGCGACGGGTGACGACTCGCACCATGTCGCCTTCAGCGACCCCGATGCGTTCCAGATCGGCCGGGTGGATCTCCGCGTACGCCTCACCGACGTAGGCGTTCAGTGCGTCGGACCGTCGGCTCATCGAGCCGGTGTGGAAGTGCTCTAGAATGCGGCCCGTAGAGAGCATGATCGGATACTCGTCATCGGGCAGCTCCTCAGACGGTCGATACTCCACCGCGTGGAACCTGCCCAGACCTCGACGGAACGTTTCCTCGTGCAGGAAGACGGTTCCCGGATGATCATCCGTCGGACAGGGCCACTGCAGGCCGTCCGGCTCGAGCCTCGCGTGGTGAATGCCGCCATAGATCGGCGAGACGGATGCGATTTCGTCCATGATCTCAGAAGGCCTGTCATAGCTCACCGTGTACCCGAGGCGCCCCGAGAGATCGCACAGGATTCTCCAGTCCGCTCGCGCCTCTCCGGGTGACTCGACAGCCGGGTTGACCATCAGCACGCGGCGCTCCGTGTTGGTGAATGTTCCAGTCGTTTCCGCGAAGGACGCCGCAGGGAGGACGACGTCAGCGAGCTGCGCTGTCTCCGTCAGGAAGATGTCCTGTACGACGAGAAAGTCGAGATTCCGCAGCGCCTCCTCGACGTGGTTCAGATTCGGATCGGAGATCATCGGGTTCTCACCCATGATCAGCATCCCCTTGAGGCGTCCTTCGGAGGCAGCATGCATCATCTCGACGATCGTCAGGCCGATCTCTGGAGAGAGTTCTCTTTCCCAGGCCGACTCGAACTTCGCTCGAACCTCGGAGTCGTCAACCTTCTGGTAACCCGGGTACACGTTCGGAAGCGCGCCAAGATCGCAGGCGCCCTGGACGTTGTTCTGACCGCGTAGCGGATTGACTCCGGAGGAGGCCTTGCCCATGGACCCGGTCAGCATCGCTAGGTTGGCTAGCGACAGAACGTTGTCGGTCCCGTGCGTGTGCTGTGTGATCCCCATTGAGTAGACGATCGACGCCTTGTCCGCGCGGGCGTACATTCGCGCCGCCTCGGCGAGGTCCTCGGCGGGGATGCCGGAGATTCGCGCAGCGTCCTCCAGCGTGAACTCGTCGAGGACGGAACGGAGGTCGTCGAAGCCTTCGGTGCGCGCCTCAATGAACGCATCGTCCTGCAGCCGTTCCTGCAGGATGACGGACATCATTCCGTTGATCCACGCGACATCGGTTCCGTTGCGTTGGCGGAGCCAGAGGTTCGCATGGCGCACCAGGTCGATCCGGCGTGGATCAACGACGATCAGCTTCGCGCCGTGAAATCGGACGGCCCGCTTGATCAGGTTCGCGATCACCGGATGCGTCTCGGTCGTGTTCGATCCTGTGACGAGGATGCACTCTGCGTGCTCCAGCTCGGCGATCGAGTTGGTCATCGCGCCGGAACCGAACGCGGCGGCGAGGCCGGCGACGGTCGATGCATGGCAGAGGCGGGCGCAGTGATCGACGTTGTTCGTGCCGATTGCGGCACGCATGAGTTTCTGGAAGAGGTAGTTCTCCTCGTTCGTGCACGTCGCCGACGACAGGCCGCCGATCGCGTCAGGCCCGTCCTCTGCCTTGATGGCCGAGATGCGCGACGTGACGAGGTCAAGCGCCTCGTCCCAGCTTGCCTTCACGAACGCGCCGTCCCGCTTGATCAGCGGGGTTGTCAAGCGATCCGGCGCCTGGATGTAGTCATGCCCGAACCGTCCTTTGACGCACGTCGATCCGAAGTTGGGGATCGCTTTGGAGCCAGAGGCATTGACGATCTTCCCGTCATGCACCCAGAAGTCGAGCTGGCAGCCGACACCGCAGTACGAGCAGGTCGTCTGCACCGACTCCATCTCCCACTCCCGCGGAGGCTGTCCAGCGAGCTTCTCGCGGATCGCCCCAGTCGGGCAGAGCTGGACGCACTCGCCACATCCATCACACGCCGACGCTTCCCAGCCCTCCGCCCCTGCAGTGACGACCGCATTGAGACCTCGGTACGCGAAGGAGAGGATCTCCTTGCCCTGGATTTCGTCGCACGCCTTCACGCAACGCTCGCAGAGGATGCACTTGCTCGGGTCGTAGAGGAGCACCGGGGAGGAGTCGTCGACGTCGGGCAACACCCGATCGGGAAAGGCATACCGCCGCGTTCGCTTGTCGAGACCGTACCGGTAGGCGAGGTCCTGGAGCTCGCAACGGCCGGCAGCCTCACAGACGAGGCAGTCGCAGTTGTGTTCGGCGAGCAGGAGTTCGATCAGCGAACGACGATCGGCCTCGAGTTCCTCATCGAACGCGATGATCGTCAGACCTTCGGACGCCTGAAGTGTGCACGCGGTGGTCGGTCCTCGCCCTCCTTCGACCTTGACGAGACAAAGCCTGCAGCCGACGGTCGGCGTCAGCCGCTCATGGTAGCAGAGGCCGGGGATGTCGAAGCCGTTGCGTCGCGCAAGAGCGAGCACGTTCTCGCCGGCGATCGCCTCGATCGTTCGACCGTCGATCGTCAATCGGACGCTGCCGCTCATGCCTGCACCCCCTTCCGAACGGCTCCGAACGAACAGGCCTGGAAGCACGCGCCGCAACGGATGCATGACGCCTCATCGATCGTGTACGGCGGATCTCCGGGTGTTCCGCGTGCGGAGCCGGTCGGACAGGCTTTGGCGCAGGCATTGCACGCCTTGCACAGATCCGGATCGATGGTGTACGGGGGCGCGAGCGCCTCGCAGACGCCGGACGGGCAGACCCGATCGACGATGTGAGCTCGATACTCATCCTCGAAGTACCGAAGCGTCGACAGGACCGGGTTCGGCGCCGTCTGGCCGAGCCCGCAGAGCGAGCTCGTCTTCACCAACTCTGCCAGTTCTCGCAGTCTGTCCAGATCGTCGAGTTCTCCCTGCCCTTCGGTGATGCGCACGAGGATGTCGCGCATCGTCGGGATGCCGACGCGGCAGGGAACGCACTTCCCGCATGACTCGCTCGCCGTGAAGTCAAGGAAGTAGCGGGCGACGCTCACCATGCAGGCGGTATCGTCGAGGACGATCACGCCACCCGAACCCATGATCGCACCGTGCTCGGCAAGCGACTCGTAGTCGATCGGAACATCGAGTAGATCCGCCGGCAGACAACCTCCGGATGGACCTCCGAGTTGCGCTGCCTTGTACGTACGTCCTTCGCGCATCCCTCCGCCGACTTCGAAGATAATGTGCCGAAGGGTCGTCCCCATCGGGACCTCCACGAGCCCGTTGTTGGCCACCTTGCCAGTCAGGGAGAGAATCTTCGTCCCCTTGCTCGTCTCCGTCCCGATCCCCGCGTACCAATCGGCGCCCCGAAGAACGATCGGCGGGACGTTGGCGTACGTTTCGACGTTGTTCAGGTTCGTCGGCAGCCCCCACAGGCCCGATTGAGCCGGGAACGGCGGACGGGGTCGCGGCATGCCGCGCTTCCCTTCGATCGACTGAAGGAGAGCCGTCTCCTCGCCGCAGACGAAGGCACCCGCGCCCTCCATCACGTGAACATCGATCGAGTAATCGGTCTCGAAGACGCCCTCGCCGACGAGACCCAACGCTCGGGCATCGTCGATCGCCTTCCGCATGTGCTCGACGGCGAGCGGGTATTCAGCCCGCACGTAGATGTGGGCCTCGCTCGCTCCGATCGCGCGGGCGGCAATCAGTATCCCTTCTAGCACAGCGTGCGGCGTCGCTTCGATCAGCGACCGATCCATGAACGCGCCTGGATCTCCCTCATCGGCGTTGCAGACGACGATCTTTCGGTCGCCGGGCGCGTCGCGCGTCAGTCTCCACTTCCGTCCGGTCGGAAAGCCTGCGCCACCGCGGCCACGGAGTCCCGCCCGGAGCACCTCGTCGACGATCGCCTCCGGGGACATATCAAGGAGCGCCACCGCCAATGCCTGGTACCCGTCGTGAGCAATGTAGTCCCCGATCGACGTCGGGTCGATCTTCCCGTTCAGCGCGAAGACGATGCGCTCCTGACCGGTGTAGAAGCGGATCTCATCATGGCGAGGGACACGCTCGCCGCTAACCGGATCCTCGAGGAGGAGATCGTCGACCAACGCGCCACTCTCGATCGTCTCGCGGACGATCCGCTCGGCATCTCCCGGCCTCACGCCGTGGTAGAAGACCCCCGAGGGCTCGATCGTGACCAACGGTCCCCGCTGGCAGTACCCCTGGCAGCCTGTCGGCATCACGTCGACGCGATCCGAGAGACCCCGCGCGTCGAGGACGGCGATCAGCGCCTCCCTCACCTCGACGCCGCCGCAGGCGCGGCAGCCGGTGCCGTTGCACACGGTGATCCGCTGCTCGATGGCGGCCAGCCGCTCAAGATGCTGCGCCTTGAGCGTGTCGAGCTGTTCCCGCGTGGCGACGCGTTCGGTCATCGGTCCTCCTCGAGTGTGCGATCGACAATCGACACCGCGTCCTCCGGCGTCAGCAGGCCGTGATACGTCTCATCGACGACCATGACCGGAGAAAGCGCGCAGGCGCCGAGGCACGCGACCGTTTCCAAGGTCACGGCGAGGTCGTCGGTCGTCTCTCCGGGTGTGACGCCGAGACGCCTTTCGATCGCCTTCAGGATTCGATCGGCGCCACCGACATGGCAGGCCGTCCCTTGGCAGAGGCGGACGGTGTGTCGTCCGCGGGGCGAGGTATAGAACAGGTGGTAGAACGTGACGACGCCGTGGACACGGGCGACCGGCACCCCGAGCCGGTCGGCGATGAGTGCCTCCGATTCGGGCGAGATGAACCCGACGGTCTCTTGGACCCGCCGCAAGACGTGAATCAATCGGTCCGATCGTCCTGCGGCATCCTCGATCTCCGCATGCAGTGCCTTCGGCCACTGGTCCGACACCGACGCTCCCTTCCATCTCCGATCTAGAACAGGCCTGTGATCTCACCCTTCTCGTCGATGTCGATCTTCATGAACGCCGGGTACGTCGCCAGACCGGGCATCGTGCTCATCGTACCAATCAGCGGGTAGATGAACCCGGCACCGACTGACGCCCGAACCTCGCGAACGGGAACGGTGAAGCCCGTAGGCTCGCCCTTGAGTGTCGGATCGTGCGACAGCGACAGATGCGTCTTCGCCATGCAGATCGGGAGGCTGCCGAAGCCGGCGCGCTCGTAGTCGGCAATCTGCTTCTCGGCAAGCGGCTCGTAGGAGACGCCATCCGCACCGTAGATGTCGGTGGCGATGGTCTCGATCTTCTCCTTGATCGACCACTCGAGCGGGTAGAGGAAGTCGAAGTTGGACGGCTTCTCGCAGGCAGCGACAACGGCCTCGGCCAGCTTCCCGGCCCCCTGGCCACCGTCGGCCCAATGGGTCGTCACGACGGAGTTCTCGGCACCCTGCCCGATCGCGTACTCGCGGATCATCTCCAGCTCGGCCGGCGTATCGTCCTTGAACGCATTGACCGCGACGACGACCGGAATCCCGAACTTGAGCGCATTGCGTATGTGCGCTCCGAGGTTGCAGAGCCCCCTCTCCAGAAGCTCCAGGTTCTCCTCGGTGTATTCGGCCGCAAGCGGCGCGCCGGGCGTCACCGCAGGTCCTCCCCCATGCATCTTGAGCGCACGGACAGTCGCGACAAGAACGACGGCATTCGGGATGAGCCCCGAGTAGCGGCACTTGATGTTGAAGAACTTCTCCATCCCGATATCGGCCCCGAAGCCGGACTCCGTCACGACGTAGTCGCCGAGCTTCACGGCAATCTTGTCGGCGATGATCGAGCTGTTTCCGTGCGCGATGTTGGCGAAGGGGCCCGCGTGCACGAAGGATGGCTGCCCTTCCAACGTCTGCATCAGCGTCGGCATGAGGGCTTCTTTCATCAGGACCGCCACCGCGCCGGCAACGCCAAGCTGCTCGCAGTTCACGGGCTCGCCCTTCTTGTTCATACCGACGACCATCTTGCCGAATCGCTCCCGCATGTCCTTGAGAGACGTCGCGAGAGCCAGAATCGCCATGATCTCGGAGGCAACCGTGATGTCGAAGCCCGTCTTCCGCGGGAAGACCGGGCTCGGAGATCCGTCCTTCAGCTTGTCGTCGTTGAAACCGACCTGGATCTCACGAAGGGAGCGATCGCAGATGTCGACGACGCGCCGCCAGGTGATCGTCTCCGGATCGATGTCGAGGCGCGTCAGGCCGCGTTTGGCCAACCCGGCGTCCGACTGACGAGATTCGTGGAAGAGCCGCGTGTCAAGAGCCGCCGCCACGAGATTGTGCGCCACGGAGATCGCGTGGATGTCGCCGGTCATGTGGAGGTTGAAGTCCTCCATCGGAACGACCTGGGAGTAGCCGCCGCCGGCGGCGCCACCCTTGATGTTGAACGTCGGCCCCATGCTCGGCTGCCGGATGCAGCAGATGACGTTCTTGCCGAGAACCGTCCCAAGCGCCTGGGTTAGGCCGACCATCGTCGTCGACTTCCCTTCACCGAGAGGCGTCGGCGTGATCGCCGTAACATCGATGTACTTCCCGCTCGGACGATCGGCGAGTCGATCGAGAATCGAGAGTTTGACCTTCGCCTTCAACTTGCCGTGCGGATCGAGCTCATCCTCGAGAATCCCGAGATCGGCAGCAATCTGCTTGATCGGTTTCGGTTTCGACGCCTGAGCAATCGCTAGGTCCGATGGTACGTTGCCAGCCACACTCCCTCCTTGCCTCGAAGCTTCCATTGCCGCTCAACGCCGTCGCTAGCCACTCGCTGGATCACGTAGCTTCAGCGCCGCCCGCTTCAGGTTGATCTGCTCAATCAGGATCCGCGACATCTCCAACGGATCCGGTTCGACGAACCACTTGCCGCCGCAGTCCTCTTCGATTCCCTCGAACAAGTAGTCGGAGAGAATCTCGCTTCCCGTTGTCGGGAAACCGACCCCAAATCCAACCGGCACCCCGCTGGCGACGAAGTACTGACCAATCGAGATCGCCTTCTCGCTCATCCACTCCGGCGCCGCGCCCGCAGCCGGCACGTCGGAGATGTCTTCACCGAGGCCGCCCTCCTTCACCATCTCCGTCGCCGCGATCAGAAGCCGCGAGTTGTCGACGCAGGATCCCATATGCAGAACCGGCGGAATCCCGACGGCCTGGCAGATCTCGCGCAGCCCCGACCCTGCGAGTTCGGCCGCCTCCGGGATCAGGAGCTCATCCCTTCCGGCGCAGATCGCGCCACAGCCGGTCGTCAGAACGAGGATGTCATGCGCGATCAGCTCGCGCATCAACGTGGTGTGCCCATACCCGGTCCCGATCTTCGGGTTGTTGCATCCGACAACGCCGACAACGCCCCGGATGCGACCGTCAATCACCGCATCGTTCAGCGGCCGATAGGAAGCCCGGAACTGCCCGCCAAGCATGTAGTTGATCGTCTCGTGACTGAAGCCGGCAATCAGGTCGATCGTTCCCTTCGGGATGTCGACCGGCCCGCGGTTGCCGTAGTTCTCGATCGCCCGGCGGACCATTGCCTTTGCCAGCTCGAGCGCATTGTCATGATGGAACTCCATGTGCGTCGCCCCGGGGATCTGGGCCTTCTCCGAGGTCGTGACGATCTCCGTGTGAAAGCACTTGGCCACCGTCGGCAGGGATGGCATGACGCACTGGACGTCGACGGCCATCAGATCGACTGCACCGGTCATCACCGCTAGCTCCTGCTGCAGAAAGCTCCCCGCAACCGGAATTCCGTGGCGCATCAAGATCTCATTTGCAGTGCAGCAGATGCCGGCGAGGTTGATCCCTGTCGCGCCCTTTTCCCTCGCGAGGGCCAAGATCTCCTCGTCACGCGTCGCCTCGACGATGATCTCCGGCAAGGCCGGCTCATGGCCGTGAATGACGATGTTGACCTGATCCTCCAGCAGGGCGCCGAGATTGACCTTCGCCCGCAGCGGAACCGGAGTCCCGAACAGAATGTCCTGGAGTTCGGTCGCGATCATCGATCCGCCCCACCCGTCGGCGAGCGCCGCGCGCGAAGCCTGACGGATCAGATTGACGTGATCCTGATCGACGCCAACGCTCGTCCGATGGAGCATCTCGACAACTTCCCGATCGACGCCCCGCGGCGTCACCCCCCAATCGCGCCAGACCTGTTGCCTTCTCTCCGGCGCACGCCGGACGAAGGCGAGTTCGCCCTCTTGACGGCCGAACTCGCCCAGCGCCGACTCGCCGACTCGAACCGCAAGCTCCCCAACATCGGCACTCTCAGCGATCTCCTCGAGGCCGAGCCTTCGCGCGACTGCTCTGAGCTTCCGCTCGTCCCGGATCTTGTAGCCGGGGGCGTCACCGCGTGCGGCGGCCAAGAAGAGATGCGCGACCTCCCGCCCGTGGTCGGAGTGAGCCGATGCGCCGGCGGCCGCCATCCGTCCGAAGTTCTTTGCCGCAATCGACGCCGGACTCGCACCGCAGACGCCCGTTCCCCGTTCGGCACTCCCTTCGACCACACGGCACGGGCCCATGTAGCAGTATCGGCAGCACGTGCCGCCCGCCCCGAAGGGACAGGGCTTGTGTTCGGACGACCGGTCGAAGACAGAGGTCACGTGCACGGTCTCCTGTGTCAGGCCGGTTCCGGTTCCCGTCGTCTCGGTCGTCATGCGGCCACCTCCTCTGTGATCCCCTGAATGCCTGCTGCGACGCCACCTCCGCGGATCTGCGACCGCTCGGTCCAAGACGGCTCAGGAAGGTCGAATCGGCGGTAGGGCCGAAGCTCGCCCGGGTCTCCACCACCATTCAGAGATGGGAATCGCAGCACGCCGGTGGCCGAGGTGAGTGCTCCCTTCACAGCCTTGCTCACATCACGAATCGACCCGTATCCGAGAGGCTTCCCGGCCGCCCCCGCCAGATCGGCGAGAACTCGCCACGTCTCCGGTAGATCGGTTGGCACGGCAGCAGTCAGAGGGACAAGTTTCCCTCCTGCGCCAACGATCGTCCCCTCCTCCTCCGCGAAGCCGCGCAGGGGCAGCACCACGTCGGCCTTCTCCGCCGTCTCCGTCAGGAAGAGATCCTGGACAACGAGGAAGTCAGCCGCCGACAGATCGCCGTCCGCCGACGGGTCTGTACCGAGAACGTAGAGGCCCTTCGCCTCACCCTCCGGAGCCCCTGCCCCGAGCAGGATGCCGGCCCACGGGTTCGCCGAAGGGTGGAGGGGCAGGAGCGCCCTTCTCCGTCGGCCGGTCAACAGGAGGAGGCCCGCACTCCGGTTTAGCACACTGCAGGTGGTGGCGGACGTGACGACGACACCCTTCCCTTTCGCGAACAGCTTGGCCGCCTCGGCAATCTTCTCCGGCTCGACGCCCGTCGCCGGAACGTCCAGCTCCGAGATCGCGGCAACCGCCTCCGCACCTCCCTGGATCTGCGCCACAGCGTCGGCGTTGTGAAGCTCCGCATCGACGGCGGCCCTACCTATCTCGCTGAGGACATCGGCCTCCGACCCGGCCGCCGGCTTCAGGTGCAGGGTCGCCATCGCCGTCAGCTCCGAATCGCCCGAGTCGATCACGATCAACTTGGCGCCGTCTGCGACAGCCCGCTGGATCGCGAGGCGTGCGCGCGGATAGCCCTCCGCCAAGCCTGGACCGATCGCCAGGATCTTCTTTGCCTTCTCCACGTCCGCCTTGTCGGCAAGAGCCTTCAGATCACCAAACGTGGAAAGGACTCCGAACGGCACACCCCCTCCGGTGAAGGCCACGTTCGTCGAACCGAATGCCGATCCGAGGAAATCGCCGAACGCCTTCACCGCTTCGTTCGTGGCATTTGGTCCGACGATCCCGCGGACGGACCCTGCCTCTGCGAGTCCCTTCGCCGCCCTGGCGAGAGCATCCTCCCATGTGGCCTCGACAAGCTCTCCGCCCTCTCGAACAAGCGGCACGTCGAGCCGGTCCTCACTCGCGAGGTAGTCCCAGCCGAACTTCCCCCGGACGCACAGATAGCCGTCATTGCCAGGACGCGCACGCACGATCTCCCCATGTGCGCGATCGATCACCTGACTGCAGCCGAGATTGCAGTGCCCGCAGACGGTCTCGGTCGACTCGAACTCCCACTCCCGCCCGCGAAGCTTCCGATCCCGCTCGACGAGACATCCGACCGGACAGACTTCGATGCAGCTTCCGCAGAAGTCGCATCCGGAGTCGGCGAGCGGCTTGTTCAGCGACGTTGTGACGATCGTCGACATCCCTCGCTCCATGAAGTCGAGGATCCCCTGGCTCTTCTCACGGCAGGCGCGAATGCAGCGGCCGCAGAGGATGCACAGCCGAAGATTCCGCTCGATCAGCGGATCGCCGAGGTCGGTCGGGATCTCATCCGGCGCGTAGAGACCGTAGGTCTCCTTGTTGACGTCGAGGTCATAGGTATAGCGCTGCAGGTCGCAGGCGCCCGCCTTCTCACATGTCGTGCAATCGCCGTCGTGCGTCGACCAGATCAACTCGAGGATGAACCGCCGAGATGCCAGAACCCGCTCGGAGGCCGTCTGGACGGCCATCCCGTCCCGCGCTCTCTGCATGCAGGAGACGGCGAGCCGCGACTGCCCCTCGATTTCGACGAGGCAGAGCCGGCAGCTCCCGCTCGCAGGCAGGCCCTCGAAGTAGCAGAGACGTGGGATCTCGATCCCGAGCGACTCCGCCGCCTGGAGGATCGTCGTCCCCTCGGGGACGGTGACAGGCTGTCCGTTGATGTGCAGCGTGATCTCTTTCGCCATCGTCGCTCCTTAGGTGACTCGCTCGATCGCGTCCGCCGGGCAGACGGTCACGCACTTCCCGCAGCCGTCGCAGGTCTCCAATCGAATGACGTAGGGCCGGTTGTCGCCGCGCCATGCGACAAAGGAATCTCCCTCGATCGCGTCTCTCGGACAGGCCTCCTGACAGGCGCCACACATCGTGCAGGCCGCCGGAATCACGCGATAGCGCGTCAACGCAGGACAGGTCCCGGTTCCGCAGATCCCCTCCACGTGGCGGGCGAACTCCGAACTTGCGAGCGCCTCGCCGAGCCGCTTCGCCGCCTCCTCACCCTTCGGGCACCGAGCGGCATCAATGAGCTCCGTCGACACACGGAGGAGACGCTGCAGGTCAACCGCTTCCCCATCCCCCGAGGTGATCCGCTCGAGCATCGCGATCGACTGCCGTGTCGCAATCGGGCAAGGAAGACAGCGGCCGCACATGTCGTCGGCTGCAAAAGCCCGAAGAGCTTCGAGCGCCTGCTGCGGTGCGCAGGCAACGTCTGTCGCCGTGCTCATACGGTCACCTCCGTTCCGGCTTCCTCAAGCGCTTCCGCATCGATGACGATCGCCTCCGCAGGGCAGATCGCGTGGCACTTCCCACAGCCAATGCAGAGGGCAGGATCGATCCGGTAGCGATCGCGGCTCTCTCGAACCGCATCCTCCTCACAGACATCCTGACAGAGACCGCAGAGGAGGCACTCCGCTTCGACAATTCGATACCGTCCCGGCGAGTAGCAGACGCCGGCCGGACATCGCTTCTCGACGACGTGCGCTTCATACTCATCGCGGAAGTGACGCATCGTCGTCAGAATCGGATTCGGCGCCGACCGTCCGAGGGCACAGAGGGCCGTCTCCTGAATCCACTCTCCGAGTTCCTGCAGACGATCGAGATCCTCCGGCTCGCCTTTGCCTTCTACGATTCGGTCCATGATCTCGAGCATTCGGTACGTTCCGACTCGACATGGCGTGCACTTCCCACAGGACTCCTGTTGGGTGAAGGCGAGGAAGTACCGGGCTATCGCGACCATGCAGTCCGTCTCGTCCATCACGACAAGACCGCCGGAACCCATCATCGCGCCGACCTCCTGAAGCGAGTCGAAGTCGATCGGCGTATCGAACAGGTCTCTCGGGATGCACCCGCCGGACGGGCCGCCGATCTGGACCGCCTTGCATGGGACGTCATCGAGGGTGCCTCCACCGATCTCATAGACGAGTTCACGAATCGTGACTCCCATCGGCACTTCGACGAGGCCCGTATTCCGGATCTTGCCAGTGAGGGCGAAGACCTGGGTTCCCTTCGAGCCTTCGGTACCGATCTGGGAGAACCACTCCGCACCC
>Ga0272444_10001666_pt1 | contig 21218 bp, 14 predicted proteins | sample SSMForm13_FD_201033 | JGI IMG/M metagenome (GOLD analysis project Ga0272444, IMG submission 201033) | Marine sediment archaeal communities from Little Sippewissett salt marsh, Falmouth, MA, United States - SSM-Form-13 | ecosystem: Environmental > Aquatic > Marine > Wetlands > Sediment ...
GGCCTGGACCATGCGCCGGGCGTCGCCGGCGGTGTTGATGACATACGTCTCGAACCTGTTCAGCGGCTCGATGGCCAGTGTGACGTCGGCCTGGCGGGCATGGTCGGCAGCCATGGAAAGACCCTCGACGCACCAGTTCCAGTCATCTTCCGACCTGGCCAGGCCGGTCATACATCCAACGGGCGCATAGAGAGGCCCCGCCATGACCTTGCCGCCCATCTCGGCCGTGATGTCGATCATCCGCCGCAGTCTCGCCAGGGCTGCGCCCCGCTGGGCGACCTCGCCCGAGCACAGGCTGGCGTCGGGCATCAGTACGCAGCAACTCGTCACGCCGACGCCGGCCTTCTCGCAAGCGACCCGCGTCGCGGCCGGATCGAGCACGTCGAGGTCGTTGAAGGGAATCTCCACGCCGTCATAGCCCATCTCGGCCACCTTGGCGACGAGATCGAGCCTGTCGGGCGAAAACGTGGGCGTGTAGACCAGCACGTTCAGCCCGAAACGAACTCCCGAAAGCCCCTTGCGAACCTTACCCGAAGGGCGATTCTTCTTTTTCTTCTTCGACATGCCAGATCTCCATTGCGCCAAACGAACGCCACGAGTGAAAGGCAACTCCAGAACTGAAGTTTAGGTCCCCTCCCACAGCCGGTCAAGAACGATCGGGGCTCAACTGTCATGCCAATATCGAGCCCTTGGCGAAAACCATCACCCCGGTCATCCATCGACTCTCAGAAAGAGGTCGCGAAGCCCGGACAGGAATCTGGTCAAAGCCATTGCCTCATTCCAAAGCAGATGGCTTCTGAGCCGGAGCGAACCAAGCGATTCCGGCGACGCGAAATCCGTCGCCACGATTCGTGCTGCCTCGATGAGCACCAAGTGCTGCGAATACTCTCGATTCTTGTAGCGGGTCTGTTCGAATTCCCGTTCAGTCATCATCGCCACGACCCGGTAGAGGTCCAAAGCATGGTGCCGAGCCCAGTCCTTCTCTTCATCGTGGCAACGGTCGCAAAAGGCATACAACTTCATCAGCAAAAATGTGAATGCCGATGGAATACAGATCGTGGCCCGGTAGATATCACCCGAGGACAGTGTCCCCGCCACCGGGATCGCCATCGTATTGTCCTCGAATCCCAACGCCTCATCCATTCGATGGGCATGCAGTTTGACGCCATGGCGTGGCCGGACACGACGGTCATCAACCTTCACGCGAGGATCGTCCGCAAAGGCGCCGAGCGGCCCGGTGAGCAGATCAACCTTGACGAATTTTCCGCCGGAAAGGTGCTTGACGAACTGCATGTACTTCGCCCCAGATACGGCCAGGTAGTTCAGTCGATCCAGCGCTGTCCGAATTGGCCCCATGCGAGCGGCATCAATCACAATCTCTGTTCTCAGAATGATATCCAGATCTTCTGTCGCTCGCGGCACCGGCCAGAACTCGCCTTCAATCAGCCTCGAATCGCTCAAGGTGTTCTGAAGGTGGATCTGCTTGAGGTAAAGTCCATAACCACCACCCAAGATCAGTCGGAGGTCTTCGTCGCGTAGCTCATGAAGCAAGTCAAGTAAACTGGTCTTCAGGATGAATTGGTCGTCGCCCATAGGCAGCCATAGTCTCAGAAGCTGTCCAGCGAATCAAGAATACCACCCCTGACTTGTTGGGCCACATCCTTCTGACGCTTGTCTCCATTGGCGAGTTCCAGATACGCCTGCACGGGACAAGCGAAGGGCAGACCATCCTCTACCCGAGGATCAAAGAACACCCGCGCATCCGTCGTTTGCAGAATTTCGAGGTTGGAGAACAGATCAGTCTCTTTGACGTCGGTATTGCTTTCAGCCAGCAACTCGCGGGGCGACATGGATGTATATAGAGACAATACCGGCTCCCTTGCCATGGCGGCATACTTTTCGGCCGAGGCAGCGCCGGTCATGATGACCATATCCTTTTGACCAGAAGCGGCAGACCTCAGTCTCCGGACAATCTCGCTGCCGGGCAAATCACACTTTCCCCGATACCGTTCGACGATATCAGGCGACTCGTAGTTGGCGGCCAACTTCTCCAAAAGCACATCGGCCTGAATGAGGCGGATCATGCCCCCTGCTCGGCTGACAACAAGTTCCTCCTCTAACCGCGTGATCACCTTGGACACCGTGGAGAAGGCAACTCTGCCACGACGCTGCGCAAGCAGTTCCACAATGCCCTTGACTTGGGAAAAACTGGGCTGAATGAGAAAAGCTCGTGGTACCAGGGAGTTCTTTCCCCGATAGACATTCTTGAGTTTCACCGACTGCGGGTACCTGTTGGGCTGCCCGCTGCGGAAGATAAGCATCTGACCGGGCACGACCAACACCCCATTGCCACACAAATCCACGCCGCTGACCATGGCGGCTTCGAGTTCGGCGAGTTTGGCCGGCGAGAGATATGGCACGACAACCATAGGATGTGTCGCAGGTGGAGAGGCCACATCCCGAGCCGTGGCGATTGCCTGTCGGAGCGATTTCGGCGTCGCGAGTTTCTTCACTTCAGCAAGGAAATGCACACACTGGCCTGCCCATCGCCCCTCGATGACGGCATCGGTGTAAACGCCGGCCTCAATGGTTGGATCGACGTTCAACACGCGCAGTTCAGCAGGAGGCAACGACAGCTTGCCGTTCCGCATCAGGTCCAGTATGTCAGGTACCCGGGTCATATTTCTATTTTATCGGCTTTCTTGTTCAAGAAAACAGGCCAAAGAAGGAAAATCGCTCGACAATTTCCTATCTCTTGACGTTTTCTTCTTCAAGACAACAAGCCATAACAGGAAAACCCCTCATGGCTTAACCAATCGGGTAAAGGTATGCGGTCCATCGGGGGCAGGTCATAAAACATAAGCTACGGGTTGCCCAATAGATATTCGCTGCGTTCTGATTCACCTGCCAAGTGCAGTGCGACTCCGCGAGAGACAGGCTTTTCGCATCGGCCTCTTTTGTTTGGGCGGGCGTTCCATTAGCATGAGTGGGCTTGCCGCATGGCGACGGGTCTGGTTGTGTCTTCGCAGCGGCAAAACAGCAAAGCGGCGATGCGGCTCGTAGCGGATGGCAGTTCTCATTGGTTAAGAAAAAGACAATCTTCCTTTCGCTGGCGCTGTACCTGCTGGCGACGGTTGGCTTTGCGGCCTTGCTTGCGGGGGCGGCCTGGCTGATGCGCCCGGACATGTCCCGCCGACCCGCCTCGCACAGCCCTGCCGAGATCGCGGCAGCCGCTGCAAGCCGGCAGATGGACATCGACCCGAATCGCCCCGTGGTGCTGTACCGCGAGGTGGATTACTCCCAGGGCCCCAACGCCCCCTGGTACCCAAGGGGCCAGAGCCCGATACTGGATGAGTTGGTCGCCCAGGGCACGCTGCCGCCCGTGGCGGAACGGGTCGGTCCCGAGCCGGAGGTCGTCGAGGGCGTCGAGGGCATCGGCAGGTACGGCGGAACGTGGATGCGCGTGGGCAACACGGGCAACGACAACTTCGGTTTGATGGGCAGCAGGTTGTCCGCCCCGCTGCTGGTGCGATGGTCGCCGCAGGGCTACCCCATCGTCCCGCACATCGCCAAGGGCTACGAGGTCTCCGACGATTCCCGCATGTTCACCTTCCATCTCCGCAAAGGTGCCAAGTGGTCCGACGGGCATCCCTTCACCGCCGATGACATCATGTACTGGTGGGAGCACGAGGCCAATAACGAGGAATTGAACCCCGACCTGCCGAACATAATGAAGGTACGCGGACAGGCCGGAAGCATTGAAAAGGTCGGCGACTACTGCTTCCGCGTTACGTTCCCCCATCCAAACGGTCTGTTCCTGCCGAAGCTGGCGACGATCAAGGGCACGGAATTCTGCGGCAGCCCCAGGCACTACCTGAGCAAATACCACCCGGATATCGGCGACAAGAAGCTCATCGCGGAGATCATGAAGGCCCGCCAACTGCTCGACGAGCGTGCGGCCTATCGATCGCTCAAGGCCATCCAGAACCCCGAGCATCCGCGGATGTGGCCCTGGGTTTTCCACACCTACAAGCCCAACCCCCCGTACAGCTTCGTACGGAACCCGTATTACTTCATGGTGGACACGCAAGGCAACCAGTTGCCCTACGTGGACCGGCTTTACTGCGAAGTCAAGAGCGGGCCGATGATCGGCGTCAGCGCCACCGCCGGCGGGGTCACGATGCAGGCCCGCCATATCAGCTACGACCAGTACACGCTGCTGATGAGCGAACGCAAACGCGGCGGCTACGATGTACGACACTGGTATCCGGGCGAGTCCAGCCAGTTCGTCATCAGCCCCAACCTGAACCTCAAGATCAGCCCCGAAAGGCCCGACTCAGCCAACAAAGCCGCCCTCCTGGCCGACAAACGATTCCGCCAGGCGCTCTCGCTGGCGATCAACCGCCAGGAAATAATCGAGGCGGAATTCAACAATCAGACCAGGCCCGCCCAATGCGCCCCCGGGCCGGAATCTTACTACTACTATCCCAGGCTATATAACGCCTTCACCGAATACGACCCCAACCGCGCCAACAAAATGCTCGACGAGATCGGCCTGACCAGGCGAGACTTCGAGGGATTCCGCACGTTTGCCGACGGCAGCCGGATGCAGTTCTACCTGAACCTCTCGCAGTCCGGCCTGACTCCGCAGGGCCCGGCCCAGTTTGTCATCGACGACTGGGCAAAAGTCGGCGTCCGCACGGCGCTGCGCCTTCGCGCTCGGGGGCTGTTCTACACCGAAAAAGCCGCGCTGATGCACGACTTCAACGTATGGACCAGCAACGGCGAATTCCTGCCCATGCTCGCGCCGCGGTACTTCCTGCCGCTGGCGGGCGAGAGCAACTTCGCCATAGCCTACGGCCACTGGTACGACCGGGGAGGACTCTACGACAGCCCGCGATCCAAGCTCAAAGGCGCCCTCGAACCGCCCCCGCGAAGCCCCCTCCGCGAGGCGATGGAAATCTACGAACAGGCAAGCGCCGCAAGCGACCCCGCCGGGCAGCGGGACATCTTCCGTAAAGCCATGGACCTCGCAGCCGAGAACCTCTGGACCATCAATCTCTGCACCGCCCCACCGGTGCTGGCGGTAGTCAAAGACGGATTCCGCAACGTGCCGAAGTCGGCTGTGTATTCGTGGGACTTCCTCTCGCCCAGCAACGCGGGCATCGAAACATACTTCTGGGAAACCGACACCGACACGCCGCAAACCAAGGCCGGCATCCGCGAGGAAGTCGTCAAGATAACACCCCAACCGGACACGCCGTCAGGTATCGCCAAAACCCAGGCTGGCGCTGACACCGGCTGGGTCGGATGGCTGCTGCGAGTCGCGTTCCCTGTCTGCGGACTGGCGATTCTCCTTATGCTCGCGGTCAGGCACCCCTACATCGGGCGGCGCCTGCTGATTATGATCCCGACGCTGCTGATCATCTCCGTGATCGTCTTCGTCATCATCCAACTGCCGCCCGGGGACTATGTCACGACGCGCATCATGCAGTTGCAGGAATCCGGCGACACGGCCCAGCTCAAGGAAATCGAGCGAATCCGCGATCTGTTCCACCTCGACGATCCGATGTACCTCCGTTACGCCCGCTGGCTGGGCCTGCCATGGTTCGGCTCGATAAGCCTGGGAGGCGATTTCCCGTACCTCCACGGGAACCCTGAACTCGAAGGCCTGCTCCAGGGCAACCTCGGACGCTCCATGGAAAACAACCTGCCCGTCAACCAGATCGTGGGCGACCGCATCGCGCTGACGTTCCTGATCTCCCTGGGCACCATCCTGTTCACATGGGCGCTGGCGATACCGACGGGAATCTTCTCGGCGGTCAGGCAATACTCGGTGGGCGACTATATCCTGACATTCATCGGATTCATCGGGATGTGCGTGCCGTCGTTCCTGCTGGCGCTGGTGCTGATGTACCTCAGCAAGGAAGTGCTGGACTTCAACGCGTCGGCATTGTTCAGCCCGGAGTTCGCCGCCCAGGCCGGGTGGAGCTGGGCCAAAGTGCTGGACCTGCTCAAACACATCTGGGTTCCGGTGACGATTCTCGGCATAGGCGGCACGGCTGGGATGATCCGCGTGATGCGAGGCAACCTGCTGGATGAGCTGAAAAAGCCCTACGTAACGACCGCTCGCGCCAAGGGCGTCAGGCCCACAAAGCTGCTGATGAAGTACCCGGTGCGAATGGCGCTGAACCCGTTCATTTCCGGCATCGGGGGCATTTTCCCGAAACTGGTTTCCGGCGGGGCCCTGGTGGCGGTGGTGCTGAGCATAACGACCGTGGGCCCGCTGATGCTCGACGCGCTGATGAACGAGGACATGTACCTCGCCGGGTCCATGCTGATGGTTCTCAGCACGCTCGGCGTGATGGGTACGCTGGTCAGCGACCTGCTGCTGCTGGCGCTGGACCCGCGGATTCGCTATGGAGGTGGCTCGCGATGAGCGAACGCGCCTCCGCCAGACCCGCCGCCGGCCCGGACAACCAGGCCAGCCATGAGACCCAGTGGGCTCTCATCCGCCGACGGTTCGTGCGCCACAAGCTCGCCGTGGCCGGCCTGCTCATACTCGCCGTGCTGTACACGCTGGCGATATTCGCGGAGTTCTTCGCGCCGTACACTTCGCAATGGCGTGATCTCGGACACGCGTACTGCCCGCCCCAGCCGCCGCGATGGAGCTCCAAGCACGGCCTGCATGTCTACGCCGTCCATCGCACGATAGACCCCATCACCTTCAAACGCGTATACCAGGAAGACCCCAACGACATCATCCCGCTGGGCTTCGGCGTCCGAGGGCAAGCGACAAAACTCTGGGGACTCATCCCCATGCAAAACCGGTTCTTCGGGGTCGATATCGATGCCTATCGGCCGCCGGCGATCGATGGCGATGATGTCACAACCAGGCCGGCGGGGCTGGCGACGTTCTATCTGCTGGGGGCCGACAAGTATGGCCAGGACATCTTCAGCCGGATCATCTACGGTTCGCGAATATCCCTGTCGATCGGCATCGTGGCCATCATGGTCACGTTCATCCTGGGCCTGACCATCGGCGGGATCAGCGGATACGTCGGCGGGGCCGTCGATACGTTCATCCAGCGCCTGATCGAGATTCTCAACTCGTTCCCCGCCCTGCCGCTCTGGCTTGCCCTGGGTGCGATCATGCCCTCGGACTGGCCCCCGCTCTGGGTGTACTTCGGCATAACGATTGTGCTGAGCCTTCTTGGCTGGACGGGCCTGGCACGCGTGGTCCGAGGCAAACTGCTGAGCCTGCGCGAGGAAGACTACGCCGTGGCGGCCAAGCTGATCGGCGCCAGCCATGGCAGGATCATTTTCCGCCATTTGCTGCCGGGTTTCACCAGCCACATTATCGTATCATTGACGCTGAGCGTGCCCGGGATGATACTCGGCGAGACCAGCCTGAGCTTTCTGGGCCTGGGCCTGCGCCCGCCGGTGGTAAGCTGGGGCGTGATGCTCCAGGACTGTATGAACATGCAAGTGCTTGCGAACTACCCCTGGCTGCTGCTGCCGGTTATATTCATCGTAATGGCGGTGCTGAGTTGCAACTTCGTAGGCGACGGCCTGCGCGACGCGGCGGATCCGTATTCGGCTCGATAGGAAGAAGAAACGAGATTGGAATTGCCTACCCACAGGCCCCGGCCATGGAAATATGAGCACTGATAGAATGACAGATGAAACTCAGGACAATCTGCTGGAAGTTACCGACCTCAAGACGTACTTCTACGTCGATGGCAAGGAGATTCGCGCCGTGGACGGGGCATCATTTATCATGCCCCGCGGACGCATCCTCGCCATTGTCGGCGAGAGTGGGTGCGGCAAGAGCGTTACGGCATACTCAATTCTGCGACTCATCCAGAAGCCCGGCAAGATCGTCGGCGGACAGATCGTCCTCAAGCCCCGCAAAGGCAAACCCATCGACATCACCGCACTGTCGGAAAAGGATGATACGCTCTTCCACGTCCGCGGAGGCGTGGCAAGCATGATCTTCCAGGAACCGATGACCGCCCTGAGCCCCGTGCATACCATCGGCAACCAGATATGCGAGGCGATCCTTCTCCATCAGGACGTATCCCAAAAGCAGGCCGCCGAAATCGCAGCCGGCATGCTGGCCAAAGTAGGCATCCCCAACGCCAAGTCCCGTCTCAAGCAGTACCCCCATGAAATGTCGGGCGGCATGCGTCAGCGAGTGGTCATCGCCATGGCCCTGGTATGTAACCCGGAACTGCTGATCGCCGACGAGCCGACAACCGCCCTGGACGTTACGATCCAGGCGCAGATACTTTCGCTGATCAAGGATCTGCAAAAGGACCTCGGCACGAGCGTGCTGCTGATTACGCACGATCTCGGCGTGGTCGCCCAAACGGCGGAGGAAGTGGCCGTCATGTACCTCGGGCGGATCATCGAGCAGTCGGACGTCCGCGCGGTTCTCAAGGACCCGCGTCACCCCTACACGCGAGGCCTGCTGCATTCGCTGCCCAGCCTCAGCGGGCAAGGCGAGCGCCTCCCGAGCATCGCCGGCACCGTGCCTTCGCTTACGGAACTGCCCTCGGGCTGCCCGTTCCACCCGCGTTGTCCGTACGCCAGGGAAGGCCTGTGCGATGTGGGAACCCCGCCACCAATGAAGCCCATGTCCGATGGCCGAACCGTGGCCTGCCTGCGGGCCGAGGATATCCACAGCGGCAAGGTGACCGCCAGCCAGGAGGTGCCGACATGATAACCAGCCCCGCCCTGCTCGAGGTCCGCGACCTCCGCAAGTTCTTCCCGATACGCAGCAAAGGCTTCTTCCGAAGGCAAATCGCCACCGTCAAGGCCGTCAACGACGTCAGCTTCACGCTTCGCCCGGGAGAAACCCTCGGCCTGGTCGGCGAGAGCGGTTGCGGCAAGACCACCTGCGCCCGAACCATCCTGCGGGCGCTCGAGCCCACTGGCGGACAGGTGCTCTTCAACAGCCAGGCCGGAACGGTAGACCTCGCGGGCCTGACCGAACGCCAGCTCAAGCCCCTCCGCACCGAAATGCAGATGATCTTCCAGGACCCCTTCAGCTCGCTGAACCCGAGGATGAGCATCGAAAACATCGTTGGCGAGCCGCTGACGATTCATAAACTCGCCCGAGGCCGGGACCAGGCCGACCGCGTCGCGGAGATGCTGCGAATGGTCGGCCTGAAACCCGAGCACATGCGCCGCTATCCCCATGAGTTCTCCGGCGGGCAACGCCAGCGAATCGGCATCGCACGAGCCTTGATAATGCGGCCCAGTCTGGTTGTCGCCGACGAGGCCGTCAGCGCGCTCGATGTGTCCGTCCAGGCCCAGGTCATCAACCTCCTTGCCGACCTGCAGGAACAACTGCACCTCACCTACATATTCGTTGCGCACGACCTGAGCGTCGTCCGTCACATCGCCGACCGCGTGGCGGTTATGTACGCCGGACGCATTGTCGAACTCGCACCAACCCAGGCCATCTTCGAAAGCCCGCAGCACCCGTACACCAAGGCTCTCATTTCCGCGGTCCCCATGCCGGATCCCGACGACAAGATGAACTTCCATCTAGGCGGAGAGGTGGCCGACCCGGCAAACCTGCCTGTCGGATGCAGCTTCCACCCGCGATGCCCGAATTGCTTCGAGCCCTGCGATCAACATCGACCTGAACTGCTGGACACCGCCGACAACCACCAGACCGCATGCCACTTGTTCGCCGAAAAGACACATTCAAAAGTGTATGATCGTCCTTGACAATCTTTTGACGCCAACACATAATACATTGGTAATTATGCTGGCGGGCGGTTTCGGGAATCGCTTCTCGACCCGCGAGCGAAGCTCGGCTGGCATCCGGGCGGATTTGCAGGATTCGTGAGTAAGCTTCACTTCCTTAAGGACTCTTGGGCTTCTGGGTAACATTCCCTCGTCTCAAGCGTACAGAATTACTGCGACATTGGCTGCAAGTCTCAAGTGCCTATCTGCAAATAAGGAGCCTCCACATGGCTACCGGAACAGTAAAGTGGTTCAACAACACCAAGGGCTATGGGTTCATCACCGCCGAAGACGGAACGGATGTCTTCGTTCACCACAGTGATATCCAGGGCGAAGGTTTCAAATCCCTCGACGAAGGCCAAGCCGTCGAGTTCGACATCACCCAGGGCGAAAAAGGCCCAAAGGCAGCCAACGTCCAAAAGGTGTAATTTCCTGACAGACAAACTGGGCGCCGCCTCCATAGCGGCGCCTTTTTTATGCGCTGCCCCCGCATCAAACCCTAGCCCCCACCTCGCGACCACTACCGTGCCTTGACCAGGCGCGACAGCACAGCCTCGGCCTCTTTGAACAACTTGAAAACCCTCTCCCTGCGCTTGAACGCCGGCGTGTGGGCAGCCCTTCTGCCATTGGCATACGCCACCCCCAGCGAGCGATGCAGCAATTCGTGGTACATGACAAAGTCCACCACAAAGGCCGGCACGTCGCACCGGTCAAGCGACGAGCTGATCATCACTGTGTCGCGGATACTGTCGTAATGGCCGAACTTCCGCATGGCGAAGGCCTCACCCCACTGCAGCATGGGCCTGGAAAGCTCGCCCCGAAAATACTCGCCATTGACGCGATTGAACGACTCGCCCAAGTCGTGGTGTATGCCCTGGCCCAAACCGCCGGCGCCGCCGAAGGCCTCCAGCTCGGCCTGCACGCGCTGAAAACCTCCGCCGTGCATCGCCTCGACAACCGGCGCCTCGGATCGCCCACGATGCAGGGCGAAATCAGCCAGCACGGCAAACTGCTCATTGGTGAAAGCAATCATGGGCGTTGGCAAGACCACTCGAGTGCCCTTTCCTTCGGCCCGGAGGCGGTAAATCGTCCGCCCCGGCCAGAACCGTACCGACATCGGAACGCAGAATCGCCGCAAACGCCTCGCCTCGCGCTCGAAGGCGGCCCGGGCTTTGCTCACGGCAGATATGTAAAGATCGAATGACTCCCGCCGCGAAAGCAGTGACAGCCACGCCCGCAAGTCGCGAGAGTTATCCTTGAGGTGCTCCGGACGCACCTGCCGATCCTCCATCACCGACTCGATGCCCTCCAGGCGCGTTCGGATCAACTCGAGTATCGCGTCAAGCCGAACCTCGCCCGGCAACTCAGCCAGTCTGGCGGCGATATCCTCACAGAAACGCTTGATCCCCGGCAGACGGACGTTGGCAAGATAGTGCTCGTCATCGACGGCGGAGGCCGACGTCGTCACCGCGGAGAAATCCACGCTCTTGAGAAACTCGTAAGCCCTCCGACTCGATGGGGCCATCGCCTCAGGCCTAACGTCCTGCTCCTCCAGCGAAAGGTCGAGTTGCTCGAGCATCTCCGTAACGTGATCGCGCAGCCGGGAGAGCCCTGCCGGGGATATCGGCCCGGCAAGCTGGCGGCGAACCAGGTTCGCCAGCTTCACTACTCCGCGAACGGTAAAGCCTTTCATGGGGAAATCCAGATAACACGAAGCCCACCTTCCGTCAACCCCCCGCGCCAACCGACCGATCGCCTGCTTGCGGGATCGGCCCAGAATCACCCGCCGGGCCGTACTACTTCGCCCTGACGTCGTAGCAGAGCAGTGCCTCACCACGACGAATGTAAAGCCGACCATTCGCCACCACCGGATGCGACCAGTGAGGCCCCGAGCCCTCGGTCACCGCGAAGCTGCCGCGGACCTTGAACTCCGCCGGGGTTATCTCCAGCAAGGTAACCCTGCCACCCATTTCGTCGTAGGCGTAGAGGCGGCTATCGGCAAAAATAATCGCCGCTTTCCGCACGTCCTGGGCCGAGAATACGACCTTGCCGACCTTCGGCTCCAGACAGCAAAGCCTGCCCTTGCTTGGCGAACCGTAAATCAACCCGCCCAGATACAGCACGCCCTGGAAATGGTTGTCCAGCTTCCGCTCCCGCCAGATCTCCGAAGCCTTCCTGCCGTCAGCGGAAAGCTTCAGCAGCGTACTCCCGTACCCGTAGCCAGATGAAGTGAAAATCATCCCGTCGAAGGACAGCGGAGTGTTGGGATGCACGCCATAACGGTTTCGCTGCGGATGAAGCCACAACACCTTGCCAGTCTCGGCCTCGATGCCAACAATATTCTTCTCCGTCTGGGTGATAATCTGCCGAGTCCCTCCACAAGTAACCAGCAACGGCGAGCAATAGCTGCTCTTGTCACTGAGGCCCCTGGTTGTCCAGAGGGTCTCGCCGGTCAAGCGGTTCAGCGCAACCACGGCTGCATCGGGCCCGCCCGGGTGGCAGATGAACTTGTCGTCGAACACGAGCGGGCTCTCGGCGATGCCCCATTGTATGTTTCTGCCCTTGAACTTTCGGAGCGTATCGACCGACCACTTGAGCTTGCCGGTCTTTGCGTCGAGACACGCCGCCGTGCCCATGCCGCCGTAAACATACGCCAGGCCGTCAACGATTGTCGGCTGGGACCTCGCCTGAGCGTGGCTCCTGGTCCACTCGGACCCGTAAGCCTGCTTCCACTTGAGCTTGCCGTCGAGGCCAATGGCATAGAGCAATCCGCGATTGCCCTCGGTGCCTGTAATGTAAATGGTATCGCCCACCACCGACGGCGAGCCATAGCCCTTCCCGGCAGTCTTGATCGACCAGAGCTTCTTCGGACCGTCGTTGGGCCAGTCCTTGAGAAGTCTGGTTTCTCTGGATATGCCGGTGCGGTCCGGACCGCGCCATTGCGGCCAGTCTGCCGACAAGGCTGCCGAGCCGCCAATAGGCATAAGCATCGCAATAAGCAAAATACATTGCTTCATTCCCAGTTCCTTCCTTAGAGCGTCCACATATGCGGACTCTCTTCTTTAAACGCGTCGGGCAAGTCAGGTTCCTATGCCCTCTGGTCAAAAAGCGTTCCCATGCGAGCCAGGATTGCACTTACGCATCATCACCCCCTATAATGTTCAGGGCGATTCCCGTCCGGTGCCTGCCTGGCGGGTTTTCCGTAGGGAAAGAAAGGCATGACTGACATGGCTGAAACCAAACGGAAGAATCTTTTCGTCGGAATTGACGTCGGCGGCACGAAAGTCCTTGCCGCTCTCGTTGAAGCCAACGGGCGCGTGCTGCAGCGCGAGCGCATAAGCACACCTCGCGAGAAAAAGCCCGCCATCGTCGTCGAGGCAATCCTGGACGCCGTCAGGGACGTCGTCGCCACAGCCGGGGCTGAGATGAGTTCCGTCACCGCCGTCGGCATGGCGATTCCGGGGGTGGTGGACCCCGCCACCGGGACTGTGATTGCCACCGCCAACATGAATCTCAGCGGCATGAAGATCGCGCCGCTGGCGGCAAAACAGCTCGGCGTGCCTGTCTTCCTGGGCAACGACGTCAACCTCGGCACGCTTGGCGAGAAATGGCTTGGTACGGCGATGGATGCCCGCAACGTGGTGGGCATATTCGTCGGCACGGGCATCGGCGGCGGCGTGGTGATAGACGGCAAGCTCGTTACCGGCTCGCGAGACAACGCCGGCGAAATCGGGCACATGGTGATGGACATGGGCGGGCCCAAGTGTGGCTGCGGCGCCAAGGGATGCTTCGAGGCCATCGCAAGCCGCAGCGCTATGGACCGCGACATACGCGCCGCGATCAAGGGCGGGCGAAAGTCCGCTATCGAGTCTCTGGTGAATCTGGACAAGCCCAAAGAGCCCATCCGCTCCGGGGCCCTGAGAAAGGCCCTGGCCAAGGGCGACCCGCTCGTGACGGAAATCGTGACACGCGCTTCCGAGGTCATGGGCATGGCGTGCATCTCCATCAGCCACCTGGTGGACCCCGACGTACTGCTGTTCGGCGGCGGGGTCATCGAGGCCTGCGGCAGCTTCATCCTGCCGATCGTTGAACGGGTTCTTGAATCCGACCCGATCAGCGGCGCCAGACCTGGCGGCAAGGTGCTGGATTCCAGCCTCGGCGACGACGCCGTCGTGCTGGGCGCCGTGGCGCTGGCCCAGCAGCAACTCGGCATGGACCCGTTCGCAAACGTTGGCCGGATTCGATACCCCAAACTTACCTTCGCCGACGGGTGCATTGCGGCATCCGGGCGAGCCTGCTGTGGTGGCTGCCTCATCCTCGCCGACGGATCGAGCATCTGCGGCGATCAGTTCGAAGATAAACTCGCATCCGATATCGAGAAAGCCAGGCTTGGCGACAAGTCAATCCGCCTGCTCTGCACCGCGAGACCGCACGCAGTATTCATCGGCCAGGTGGGCCCCGAGCCGATAACGCTCAGCAAGCGTGCCCAGCAAACGCTGGCATACCACGACGTGAACCTGGAGATCATGCCCGCCACCGATGCCGTCAAGGCCTTCGCCAGATTCAAGGGCCGAAAGGCATTCCTGCTGGCCGAGCAGCGCCCCAAGGCCAGGAAGAGCAAGGGCAAGCCCAAGAAGAGCGAAAGCGACAACTGACCGATCAACGGGCGGCTCGCCCCGCCGTCAGTTTTCCGGCCTGGTCATGGGGCGGAATCGCATCTTCGCCGCAGGGTTTGCCTGGGCGGCATCGACAGCCTGTCGATAGAGGGCTTCCTGAACCCGCACACGTTTGCCGGAAGGTTCGACCCCAACGTACGTGCCATCCGGCAGAAGCCTGTGGGCCTTGACGTTATCGTCGAAATACATCTTGAGCGTCGCGATAAGCCGGCAACGCTGTTTGGGGGCCTGGACGGGAAAGAGTATCTCCAGCCTGCGGTCAAGGTTCCTGCCCATCCAGTCGGCGCTGCTGAGATACACCTCCTCGTGCCCGGCGTTGGCGAAGTAAAATACCCGCGCGTGCTCCAGGTAGCGATCGACAATCGAAGTGACTTCGATGTTGTCCGACACGCCCACAATGCCCGGCCGCAAACAGCATATACCTCGAATGTTCAGCTTCACCCGCACCCCGGCCCGGCTTGCGCGATAGAGTGCCTTGGCGATTCCCTTGTCGTTGAGGCTGTTGACCTTGGCGAGAATCAGCCCCGGCTCGTCGCGCGTCGAGGCATCGATCTCGCGGTCGATCAATTCCAGGAACCTCCGCCGCAGACCCGTCGGCGCGATCGCGAGTTTGGACCACCCAACCTGTTCGCTGTAACCGGTCAGCAGATTGAAGAACGAGGCCGTGTCCGTGGCGAAATCGTTATCGCTGGTCATCATGCCTATGTCGGAATACAGCTTGGCGGTCTTGTCGTTGTAGTTGCCCGTCGCAAGATGAACGTACCGGCGGACGCGATTGGCCTCGCGGCGAACAATCAGCAGGGCTTTCGAGTGCGTCTTGTACCCCGCAATGCCGTAAATCACCAGCGCCCCGGCTTCCTCCAGACGACGCGCCCATACGATGTTTCGCGCCTCGTCGAAACGAGCCTTCAGTTCCACCAGCACATTGACCTGCTTGCCGTTGCCTGCCGCCCGCTCGAGGGCCGCGATAATCGGCGAATCACCGCTGGTGCGGTAGAGCGTCATCTTGATCGCAAGTACGCTCGGGTCGTCCGCCGCCTTCTCGACCATCTGCACGACCGGCGAGAAAGATTCGTACGGATGAATAAGCAAAACATCCCTCTCGGCCAGCGCCTCCCACAGGTCTTCCTCCGGGTCCGGCAAGTCGCGAGGCTGCTGGGCAGGCCAGTCCGCGTCGCGAAGCTTCTCCAGGCCGGGGCGCATTGCGATTTCCATCAGACCCGTCGCATCCAGCATGCCATCAACCTGGTAAACATCCTGAGGCTTCAAACCCGCCCAATTCATCAGCCACCGGCGAAGCCAGCGGTCGGTCCGAACCGGCACCTCCAGGCGAACCGGGTCGCGCCGCTTGCGGGCGCGAACGGCCTTGTCGATGGCAGCCAGCAAGTCCCCAGCCGCATCTTCCTGAACCGCCACGTCGGCATCTCTCGTAATGCGAAATCTCGCGCAGGCGCGTATTGAATACCCGGGAAAGAGCGTCTTGGCGTGGGCGACAATCACGTCTTCGAGCCTTACAAAGTGCAGGCCCTCTCGCGCGGGAAGGGCAATGTGCCTGGCCAGGCATGTCGGCACGGGCACGATGGCTACGCGATCTTCGGGCGTGTCGCTTTCGGCCTCATCGGTGCCGGCGTTGGGAACCAGCCTGAACGCCAGCATGATCTGCAACCCGGGCAACACCGGCGGCGGATCGAGACGATCCATCGCCAGCGGCGTCAGAGTCGGCTGAATATCGAGCTGGAAGTGCGATTCCAGAAAGTTCCGCTGGCCGATCGTCAGCTCGCCCGGTGTCTGGAAGTGTACACCTTCGGCGTCCAGGGCCTCGAAAACCTGAGCGATACCCGCCGACTGCTGCTGAACCATCTGGTTGACCCGCCGGGATATCTGCCTGAGCTGCTGGCCGGCCGTCAGACCCGACATGTCCCGCGAACGAACCTTCGCCGCCAATTGCTGCTTGAGCCCTGCCACACGGATCATAAAGAACTCGTCAAGATTCGAGCTGACGATGGCCAGGAACTTCAGGCGTTCCATTAAGGGGAGTTTTTCGTTGAGTCCCTCGGCCAACACCCGATCGTTGAATTCCAGCCAGCTAAGCTCGCGGCTTATGTAAAGCTCCGGGATATCCAAGTCGATCTGGATGGGCTTGTTTTTTTTGTTCGCTATTTTTTTGGCCACGAATACTCCCCTATCGATCCTTGCGCCGCGAGCGGGCCGACGACTTGCCGCGGGTGGAATTGTTGGACTCAACAGGCACCAACGCCTCCTCCAAACGGACCCGCAGGCCGTAAATGTCCTCTAGAAGATTCGCCTTTTTTTCCATGGCCAGACGCTCCAGCGCCAGGTCCGACACGCCGTGGATCAACAGTACCACCTCGTCGCCATGACGCTCGACATGAAAATCCTGCACGTGCTGGGTATGCCCGCGATCCAAAGCATCCGCCACGCGTAACAAGGCCGCCAACTTGCTGACCTCCGCCCGACGCTCACGAGGCAAGGCCGTGTACTCTGGATGCGACTGCTTGGGGCCGCCACGACGGTGATACCGCGCCACCAGCGCCACTACCTGAAGCTCCTCGCCGGTCAGACCAAAAACCTCGGCGTTGCTGATCAGGTAATAGCTGTGCTTGTGGTGAGCCCTGCCGCTGACGTACGAACCGACCTCGTGAAGCAGCGCCGCCGTCCGAAGAAGCAGTCGCCCGCGCCTGCTCAGGCCGTGCTCGGCCTGGAACTCGTCGAACAACCTCAGCGACAGGTCCGCAACGTGCGTCGCGTGCGACATGTCGCAACGGTACTTCTCGCAAATCGCATGGGCCGACTGAACCACACCCTCGGCCAGATCCGCGTCTTCGCAACCCATCAGCCGGCGCGACATCTCCAGCAGCAGCCCATCACGCATGGATGTCTGCGAAGCGATTATCCGCCGAGCGCCCGTCTTGTGAAGCAACGCCTGGTAGATCAGCAGCGCCGGCACGAGCGTCTCGGCCTGCGCCAGAGTCAGATCGTACTTGCGAGTCAACTGGCTTACCGAAAGCGCCTCCAATTGTCCCACAAGCTTCTCGAACTGCTTGGGCGATATCGTGTGAAGCAGATCGCTGCGAGTGCTCTTGCCAATCTGCAATGCCGCGAAACGAGCATCGCCGCCGACCGCGAAAAATGTCTCGACCTTCCGCATCGGCAACGAACTCGCGATCGCCGACAGCATGCCCGCAATCTGATGGCGGATAAGGTCGGCTGTCTTGGCCGGTGCCTCTTCCGTCAACGACAGCGACTCCTGCAAACGGATCGAGCCCAACCTGTAACTTTCGGACTGGACGATGTCACCCTTGTGCAAAAGTGTCAGCAGAGCCGTGCCACCGCCGATCTCGACAACCAGCGCTTCGTCCAGAGCAATCTCCGGTGCGTCGGCCAGGGCATGCCTCACCGCAGAAACCTTCAGCCGACTTTCCTCGCTGGTGCTTATCACCTCCACGTCCAGCCCGGTGGACATGTAGATGCGATCAAGAAACGCGTCGGAGTTGGCCGCCTCGCGAACGGCGCTGGTCGCAACGGCACGAATCTGCTGAGCCCTGTAACTCGATAGGATCCGACGGAAGTCGCCGAGAATCGCTATCGCCGCATTCATCGTCCGCGTCGCGAGCCGCCCCGAAACGAACGTATCCTGCCCGAGATGCACCGCTCGCTGCACGCGCTCGAGCACCTTGATCTCACCGTCCGGCAAGACCTCAGCCAGCGCCATGCGAATGGAGTTCGAGCCGACATCCACCGCTGCGATCGTCTGCGCCTCTTGACTGACTTGCTTGTCTTGGGCCATAGAGTCAATCCATTCTAAATCCACACCCTTATCAATTCTATCAGACGACACCGAGAGCAGGAAGTAACTTCCTCCAATACGCACGGACACACGGACACTGCCCTACCGCTCCGCACAAATACTCACATCTCTCTCCATCGCGCGGGCCAGCATATCGGATTTCCGCTCGGCCTGGGCCTGCTCCGCCCGGGCACTGCAATCCGCCCGGCAGAGAACCTTCAGACGCCCTGGGTGAACCTGCACGTCCACGCCCTGCACAACAGACCCGTGCGTGTAGTCCAGCCCGTCAGCCACGCGAAGTATACCCGCCAGCAGCCAGACCATCCGCCGGTCGGGGGCGTCAAGTGCGGCAAATTGCTTATGGCGCCGGCGCGGCATGGCCTTGCGATGGTAGCGAGCAACACATGCGACGAGGGCTCTTTCCCGATCGTCCAGAGGGATAGTCCTGTCTGCCAAAATCAGCCGCATCGCCGTCTTGTGATGGCCCCTGCCACCCTCGCACCAGCCTATGTCGTGCAGCAGAGCCGAGCAGTTCAGCAAGAACCGCTCGCGCGAACCCAGGCCGTGAATGCCTGACAGCTTGTCAAACAGTTCCAGCGCCAGCCTCGTTACCTGCTCGGTGTGCGGGCGGTCGTAATCGCAGCGCCGGGCAAGGACCGTCGCGGCCTCGATGATATCGGCCATGCTGGCCTGAGCGTCATGCACCTGCTGATAGCCCTGCCCGGTAAGCACCATCTGCGCGAAGGCCTCGCTCTGCCCGCTGGCGCGAATAGCTGCGACAGCCTGGCCGACATCGTACTCGACGCGGTGATGCTCCACGCTGATTCCGTCGGCGTCGATCTCCATCGTCGCGTAGCAGGCGCGGCGGTCGCCGCCCTCGGGCCTGCCAACGGAGCCCGTGTTGACGAACCATACCCCGCCGACCTGGCGAGACATCTCCCTGTGGGTATGGCCGCACACGACGACGTCGGCATCGCACATCTCTGCCAGCTCAGCCAGGCGACGCTCGTCGGTCTCGTCGGTCAGCGGCTCATCGTCGGATTCCGGACTGCCGTGAACCAGCAGAACTCCCCGCCCGCCGACAGTAAGCCTCGCCTCTGCCCGAAGGGACGCCAGATACCGCCGGCTGCCTTCGCTGAGATGCTCCCACGCATACTTGAACGCGGAGAGTTTCTCGGCGTTCTTGCTCGAACGCCACTTGGCCTTCTTACTGGGATACTTGAGAACCTTGCGGTCGTAGTTGCCCATTATGCTCACATCCGCGCAGTTACCAAGCAGCACGACCACCTCTTCGGGATGGGCGCCGTAGCCGACAAAGTCCCCGACATTCCAGACCGCATCAACCCCGCGAGAGCTGATGTCGGCCAGGACCGCCTTCAGGGCCTGCAGGTTCGCGTGAACGTCGCCGAGTACCGCAACCTTCATCGAACATCCTTTCGCCTACGGAACTGCGGGTGGGCTGTTGATCCGGGACCCGGACTACTTCTCCTTTTCCGGCTCGAGCTCTGCCTTGCCGAGGGCCTTGAGGATGCTGTTGGCAACCTGACGGGCAAGAACCTTGGAGCCCTCGGGCGTGAAGTGAACGTTCCTGGGCCGCTGGATTTTCGAAAGCTGCGGCAGAGCCAGCGCGTAAAGGTCATCGATTGCGACGCCGCTGTCGGTCATGATCTTCAGGGCAATCGCGTTGTACTTGGCGGCGTCGCCCCTAACCCGCCCACTGGACCCGGCAGGGACGGGCGTGGTGGTCGTCCAGACTAGCTTCGCGCCGGTCTTCTTGAGCCTGACGACCAGTTCCCGCAAGTTCTTGGCGTACTGATCAGGCGGAATCTGCTGCTTGCTGGTCGGCGCCTTAGGGTCTGCGAGATTCCCGCCCTTGGGTCCCATGTACTTGAGGTCATGCAGGCCCCAGTTGAAGTGAATCACATCCCACTTGCCCTTGCCAAGCCATTCGTCGAGGCTCTCAAGCCCCCTGCTCGTCGGCCCGCCGTTGGTGGGGATGCGGTGCAAATTGACCTTGCCCGCCAGCAGCTTGCGCGTATCGAGCGTGTAACCGATCGAGATCGAGTCGCCGATCAGCAGCGCCCGCGGCAAGCCTTCGACGTCCTTGACAGGCGCCATCGGGCCCTTCCTGGCCGGGGCAGGCTTCTTTGCGGGCTTCTTTGCGAGCCTCTTCGCCAGGGACGCTGCCTGCTGGGCCTGAGCAAGCCCGGCCAACACCACAAACACCGCCGCCACTACAATAACCAGTATCCCTGAATTCGCTTTCATCCCGACCTGCCTTTCTTCTATCTATTCCGCGCCACAACCTGCGCTAATTGTACGCCCCGCCGCCAGTCTGGTCCAGAAGCAAGCCCAGGCCCGCCGGGCGGAGCTATTGCACCTTGGCGCGAAACATCCCTTCGTAATCGTCGTTTGGAATGGTAGATTCATTGACGCCGACCCGCGGCGCTGGCGGGTGTACATCTATCTCCGACCCATGGAGGACCGAAGACATGAAGCCATTGACGACCGTTCTCGCCCTGGCAATAGCGATTTCACTGCTGCTTTCGACTTGCCCGATCAGCACCGGCCTCGACAAGGCCGCGTCCGACCAGCCGGACAAACCCACCAGCCACTACGCCAAGCGTGAGCTTCGCGGGTGGACTCTGCGGGTAAACAAAGACCTTCTCGCCGCCGAGCACGCCAAGCTCTACGCCGAGGTCATCGCCGAGATGGACAACCACTTCTACCGTATCGAGCGAGTCATTCCCGCCAAGGCGCTGGCGAAGCTCAAGAAGGTCGTCATCTGGCTGGAACTGAGCAACCCCAAGGCCGGGAACTGCCATTACCACCCAAGCATCCAATGGCTCAAGGAAAACAAGTACAACACCGACAAGGCCAAGTGCGTCGAAATCGGCAGCGCCAGGAGCTTTCTCCGCGCCGTCAAACACCAACCATGCGTCATGCTCCACGAACTGTCGCACGCCTACCACGAC
>Ga0272444_10001668_pt1 | contig 21197 bp, 13 predicted proteins | sample SSMForm13_FD_201033 | JGI IMG/M metagenome (GOLD analysis project Ga0272444, IMG submission 201033) | Marine sediment archaeal communities from Little Sippewissett salt marsh, Falmouth, MA, United States - SSM-Form-13 | ecosystem: Environmental > Aquatic > Marine > Wetlands > Sediment ...
ATTTATTACCTTGTTGGGTGGATAATTCGGCAGTCTACTAAATTCTGTATCGATACATTTCTATCTTTTTAAGTTTCATGAATCAGGTATGTAAATACTCTTTGCATTTAGAAGAGAAACAGGAGCATCCGTGATCATGGTTATTCCGCGCAAAGAATATCCTCGCCCCGATTTTGTCCGAAAAGACTGGCTGAACCTCAATGGTGAATGGTCCTTTGAATTTGACGATGAAGATAAGGGGATTCGGGAAAGTTGGTTTAACAATCCTTCTTTTTCGAGGACAATCCAGGTTCCCTTTCCATTTCAATCCAGCCTATCAGGGATTGGGGATACCGGATTTCACGATGTGTTCTGGTATCACCGTGAAGTTCAAGTTCCGATGGCCTGGCGTAAGAATCAAAGAGTCCTGCTTCACATTGGGGCTTTCGACTACCAGGGCGAACTATGGATTAATGGCAAAGCGGCAGGCCGACATCGGGGCGGATACACTCCCTGGACAATCGATATCACTGAAGAGGCAAGGCAGGGAAACCTAAGCATTGTCTTTCGGGGCGTGGACACCGAAAGCAAATCGCAGCCGAGGGGGAAGCAACAATGGGAACTTCAGTCCTCGGGCATTATGTACACCCGAGTCAGCGGTATCTGGCAAACAGTATGGTTCGAACCGGTTCCCAACAGTTATCTTGATTCTATTCATGTTATACCGAGGTTGAATCCAGACCGCCTTAGCCTCTCGGTTCAAGTCAATGGGACTGTCCCTGATCTGCAAGTAACCTGCTCAGTATCTGATGGCATCAAAGAAGTTGCCCATGGTTATTCTTCAGTTCAAAACAGTGTGGCAAAAATGGAGATTGATATCCCCTCGGCGCATCGTTGGTGCCCCGAGGATCCGTTTCTTTACGACCTTGAACTCGCCCTCGTCTCGGATGGTAAGGTCATCGACCAAATCGATAGTTACGCGGGCATCCGCGAGATTCGCACCGACGGCCAGACACTCCTGCTTAATGGACAGCCTATACGCTTCAAGTCGATTCTCGATCAAGGTTATTTTCCGGAAGGAATCTATACCGCAGTCAGCGATGAGGACTACCTGAGGGATATCGAGCTAACAAAGGCTATGGGATTTAACGGTGTACGAAAGCACCAAAAAGTCGAAGATCCCAGGTGGTATTATCTTTGTGATCGCCTCGGCTTGCTGGTCTGGGGCGAGATGGGAAACACTTGGGAGTTCACACCCAAAGCCCAAGAAGCACTTCGCCGGGAGTGGCAAGAGGCCGTGAAACGCGACTGGAATCATCCTTGCATTATCGCATGGGTTCCGATCAACGAAAGTTGGGGTGTTCCCGACGTGATAACGGATTTGGCACAGCAAAAATTTCAGGCGGAGATGGTTCAACTGACGCGCCAGATGGATCCCACGCGTCTCGTTGTCGATAACAGCGGCTGGCATCACATTGAAACAGATATCGTGGATGTGCATCCCTATGAAGACAATCCAGCCAAGTTTGCTGCACTGCTAGATGAGATCATTCGTTCAGGAGCAGGAGGCAAATACTATCCGACCGAGGTTTGGGTAAGAGGTTTTTCCTACGGCGGGCAACCGATCGTGATTTCCGAGTATGGTGGCATTGCCATGGCATCGGATATCCAACCCGAGAAAGGACAAACTGGTGGATGGGGATATGGTCACAGCATGAAATCAACCAAGCAGTTATTGAAGCAGTTTCAGGCGCTGACGGACGAAATTCTCAAGCGCCCTGAAATTGCAGGTTATACCTATACACAGTTGACGGACGTCGAGCAAGAGGTCAATGGGCTATTGACTTTTGATCGCTGTCCCAAGGTTCCAGTGGACCAGATTGCAAAAGTTCAAACTGAATGATAGAAAAACCAACAACAAAACATTCCAAAAGTAAGCGTGTCGCTACACTGGCCATTGTAGTGATTCTTTCCCTTTGCACAATTTCTGTAGAAGCCGATAGAAAAATCATGCGCGACTCCTTGGACTATCAGGATAACGAGCAGATGCGAACCATTTGGCAACCTGCAATGGGGGAGGAATTCGCTCCGTTGTTGCAGCGGTCAGAACAGGGGGTCCAACTGACAGACATTTCCGGTGACTGCTGGAGTGATACAAACACCCAAAGAGCGGTTTTCCTGTGTCAGCCTGCTTTGAAAGCACCTGCCTATATACAGGTTGAGGTTAGTGAATTTGTCCCTGAAGATCGATATGCCCAAGTGGGTCTGGTCGCATGGGCGGATGAAGACAACTACATTCGAAACACTATTGGGTTTTGCCCCCCCGGTTCGGAGGCGCTCGCTGAGTTTAATGGGAGAACATCTTCACAAGGCATCTATTCAAGTTACCCCCGAGGTGACTCACAACGCTGTCTGTTGCGATTCGATATATTGAACAACGCTATCAGGTGCTACCTTTCTTACGATGCAAGGCATTGGTACTGCACGGGCGGCTTCACGCTGCCTAATAGCAGAACAGTGGGAGAGTTTTTCAAGGGATTTGGCTTACTGGGGGTAGGGGGAAGAATGAAACAAGCACCTCAGTTTACTAACTGGGAAAAAGGCCCACTACCACGCTACCGGGACGATGATTTTTCAGATAGCGTAATCGGCGACCACTGGACACTCGGCCAAACGAATGGTAGCTGGTGCAGTGAACAGGTGCAATACTATCAGAACAATGGTATGCTCTCAATCCATCCTTTTTCCGGGTCCGATATATACTTATATTATGAGCAGTATCCCTTTGCAGCAATGGAGACTCCTCGGGCCAATTCCTGGGAAATCGAGATTAAGCTGGTGGCTTTTAATCCTCAAGCCAAGGGGCTTTGGAATAAAGCTGGCATTGTTTTCTGGGAAGATAATCGTCATTATCTCTGTGAAGCTGTAGTGGCTGACCAGGAGGAGGACCAAATGTATTTCGAGGTATTGGCCTGTGGGGCCAGTACCTCCAAAGGATTAGCGATTATCAATGAGGGATTCCAGGAGAGGACAGTTACCGATGTGTACTTTCGAATAGGAAAAGTTTCTCCCGGTCACTTTCATCTTCAAGCCTCATATAATGAAAAGACCTGGCATTCGTTGGGATCTTTCTCGGCACCTTTCAATAATCCTCAAATTCGGCTCTTCGCTTCGGGGGATGTCAATATTCAGTACCCAGAGGACTATGACTTCTCTGCAAGCTTTGATTATGTAAAGAGGTTGCGAAATCAGCAGGAGAAAGGAACAAAATGAAACCGATCGCAGCTGCCGCTCTCGTCATCTCAATAGTTGCCAATGTCGCTTATGCCGAGGAACCTATGTTTGAATTTATTGAAAAAGACACCGATTCAGTTGAACTCACTATCGATCTTTCCAAAATTTCATCTTATGTGATCCCAGCCGAAATCTTCGGTAAATTCTCAGAAAATCTGGGCAATAATATCTATGGTGGATTCTGGGCGCAGATTCTCGAAAATCCCAGCATCGAACCCATACGAAATTGCAAGCCATCACGAGGTTATTCCGGGTGGCAAAGAGGACACTTGAAAAGGATAACGCGAGAAGATCTACCGACCCCCTATGAGGAGGAAAATCTAGGTTACTGGTGGTTTCGCTGGAACGGCGATTCGGCGAATTACTCCTTTTCTGAGGAGGCATACAACAGCCAATACTCCCAGAGCATTATTGCGGAGCAGATTCCCGACGGGATACCCGCCGTTGGAATTCGACAATTGGTTGATTTGCCCGTAAGTCGAACCCGAAAATTCGATCTGGCATTTTACGTAAAAGGTTCTTCAAAGACGAGGCTCATCGCCCAGATTCGCAGTATCAGAAGCCCGGAACAAGTCTATGCTTCAGTAGAGTTCCCTGTGGCCGGTGGAGACACTTGGCAAAAATATTCTGGAAGACTGTCAATCTATACTGCTGCGAGCAGACTCGACAGTCGCTTCTGGTTCACCCTGGGTTTGGCGGAACCAGGCGAGATTAAGCTCGATCAGGTGACTCTTTTTCCGGACGATTCCGTGGATGGCTTCGACCCCGAAGTGCTGCGTTGGGCCAGAGATTCGAAAATCCAGTTGCTCCGTTTCCCTGGTGGGAATTACGTCAGCGGTTATCAGTGGAAAGATGATCTGGCAGCAATTGACAAACGCCCAACCAAACCCAATCCAGCATGGGATATCTGTGATCCCCATCATGTCGGAATGGATGAACACCTAAGATTCTGCCAACTGATTGGCGCTGAACCTCTCATCTGCATTAATGCAGGAGATGGTATGCCCGAGGACGCTGCCGATCTGGTCGAATATTGTAATGGTGGTCCTGAGACAAGATGGGGAAAACTTCGGCAAGAACGAGGATTCCCTGAACCTTTTAATGTTCGTTATTGGGAAATAGGCAATGAACTGTGGGGCGATTGGCAAATCGGCCACTGCACTGCAGAAGAATATGCTAGTCGTTATCGGGCTTTCTATACTGCTATGAAAGCCATTGATCCCAGCATTTCCTTTATTGCTTGCGGTCATGTACAAGATGATTGGAATAAACCGTTGCTTGAACAGTGTGATGATATTCTCAGATCCCTCTCTGTACATCTATTGTTTACCTGCAACACAAACGCACCACCTGAATATTGCTATCTTTCTCAATTGGGCTACAGCCATATTCTCGAAGATGTGTTTCGAAGGATTCATCAGAAAGGGCAGCAAAAAGGTCTAGACCTGAAGATAGCAATCACGGAAGAGATCATGTTCAATCATGGGAAACACCAACCGAACGCATCGACCCTTTCTGAGGCACTTTATTATTCGGGTGTGGTAAACTCTGCAATCCGGACCAAAGGAATTGTAGAGATTTTTACACACAGCGCACTAATCAATCACGGAGGCGGACTTCGCAAAAGCCGAGGCATTGTATATGCTGATCCGGTTTATTACGCACGTCGGCAGCTTCAGCGATTGGCTGGAGGAAGGCCGGTGAAATTTCGACTAACGTGCCCGTTTTCCGACATTCCCGAATGGCAGGAGGCGTGGGCTGGACCATCACCCAAGCGCTTTCCACTCATCGACGTCATGACAGTTCGGCAAAAAGATGCCCTGCAGATCGTGCTGCTGAATCGTTCTCCTGACAAGCCCTATGAAGTTGAGATCCATATCCATCGCGGGCATTTCGATAATCAGGCAGATCTATTTTTGTTACAGGGATCATCCTTCATGGCTTCAAATGAGGTGGTTAATCCCAACAGGGTGATTCCGGTGAACCAATCAATCCAGGTTGCTTCAACGGGAACTCTACAGGTAGAATGCAAGTCCTCTTCTATTTCTATGATAACACTTCGAGAGCAAGGTCAGTGAATCAGGATATGATCAAAGATAAGTCATTGAAAATTTCTGTAGGGTACACTTATGAGACTGCTTCGTTTATATAGGGTATTCTTCAGTGCCGCTGTTTTGTTTTCGCTGTTTTTGCTCATCGTGGTAGTGGGATGTGATAGGCCGTCTGACCATGTCACCATTCGCTTTTGGAACGGTTTCACTGGTCCAGACGGTAGGACCATGCTGGGTCTGGTCAGGCAGTTTAACCAGGACAACCCAGATGTACGGGTACTGATGCAACGGATGGAGTGGCCCTCCTATTACAATAAGCTGTTTGTTGCCGGTCTTGGTCAACGGGCACCTGAGGTCTGTGTCATTCATACAGATGTTCTGGAGCGCTTTATTCAGGCTGGATTTGTTTACCCAGTGGACAATTTTCTCAAAGGTGAACATGGAATCGATGTAAACGATTTCGATGAGAATGTCTGGAAAGCAGTCGAGAAAGAGAGCAAACACTATGCCCTTCCCCTGGATGTCCACCCCCTCGGACTCTACTATAATAAGACGCTGTTCTGCGAGGCGGGTATTGTCGATGCTTCAGGAAACGCCAAGCCTCCTATCAATCAACAAGTGTTTATTGATGCTGCTCTGAAAATCACTCGAGATCTCGACGGTGACGGAACAATCGACCAGTGGGGATTTGTATACACCTGGTTTCGGACTAATGTGTATGCAATGATGGCTCAATGGGGCGGGCCTATCTTTAATAACGAAGGAAATACTTGTCTGCTAAACAGTCCAGAGAATGTCCAAGCACTGCAATTTTGCGTTGACCTTATTCATAAATATCAAGTGGCCCCACCTCCGGAGAACTACGACGCATGGATTGGCTTTCGCCAGGGAAAAATCGGGATGGCATTTGAAGGGATTTACATGTTAGCAGACCTCGAAAAGCAAACTGATTTGGATTATGCCGGGTCTCCAATTCCCAAGTTGGGAAAAGTAAAAGCGACATGGGCCAGTTCACATAACCTGTGTATCCGTTCCGATTTGGATGAGGATAAACAGGTCGCTTCATGGCGCTTTATTAAGTACCTGACAGACCATAGTGTCGACTGGGCTAAGGGTGGACAGATCCCTGTTCGTAAGAGTCTGAGGAACTCAGAGGCCTTTCACAGTCTGGAAATCCAAAATGAATTCGCCAACCAGATTCCCTATGTGCACTATATGCCAAGGGTACCCTATATCTTTGAATTTTACAGTGAATTTGACTTGGCCATCGAAAAGGCTCTTCGTGGCAGTGCAACACCAAAAGCCGCTCTGGATGTCGCTACGGAGAACATTAATAAGGTCATAGAACGCCATAAAAGACTATTCAGTGAGTCAAGAACTCATGGGGATGAGCAATAAAATGAGACAATTCACATGGTCTGGCTATATGTTTCTGGTTCCTTACCTGTTGCTCTTCAGTAGTTTTCTCATCCTACCCTTGATCTATGGTCTGGCCTTGAGCTTCTGTCAGTGGGAAATCCTGTCTCCCGCCCCACCCCGCTTTGTGGGATGGGCCAACTACCAGGAAGCCCTTAATAGCGAGTATTTCTGGAAAGCCTTCTGGGCTACATTCCGCTTTGTGTTGATGGCAGTACCCATCATTGTTAGCAGTGCTCTTCTAATTTCATGTGGTCTCAATCAGGTAACCGCACGAAACCGCCAATCATTCTATCGGGCAGCCTATTTCCTTCCGACTCTAATCTCGATCAGTGTTGCAGGGATTTTATGGCGTTGGTTTTACAATAACGAATTCGGTCTATTCAATGCCTTTCTGGCCGATTGGGGATTGAAGGTTCCCTGGTTGACCGAGGTGTCTGTCGCGATGAAATCCATCGTCCTTATGACATTGTGGTGGACAGTGGGTGGGTCGGTAATTATTTTCCTGGCAGCACTTAAGCAAATTCCTGATCAATATTATGAAGCGGCTTCTATCGATGGTGCAGGAACCTTTCATCGCTTTCTCTACATTACCTTACCATTGCTTCGGCCGGTTCTGTTGTTCGTGGTAGTAATGAGCATAATTGGCTCATTTCAAGTTTTCGGGCAAACCTTCATGATGACACGAGGGGGACCGGAACTATCGACCCGCGTTCTGGTCCAATATATCTACGAGACGGCATTTACTAATTATCGAATGGGATATGCTGCAGCGATGAGCTGGTTGTTGTTTCTTGCTATTGCTGTTTTTTCCATCATCCAGTTTCGACTCATGCGGGAACGATAAGGAGATAAGAGAAGCGTGCGAAGACATCTGGCATCAGCAAAAAGCACTTTAGGATTTGGCGCCGGCTGGAAGTGGTCCAAGATTGGGATCGAAATCCTGGTCGCTCTTGGATCTCTGTTGATGCTTGCACCAATTATGTTGATCTTTATCACGGCTTTCAAACCGGATGCGGAGATTATTCACTTTAAAAGCATATTGCCTGAGCAATGGACTTTAGGAAATTTCCGGGAAATCTTAGGGAGCCCCGAGGAAATCCCGATCTTCCGTTGGGTTGCTAACAGCCTGTTTATCTCCTCGATGGTAACCATTCTGGTTCTAACAGTCACTTCAATGGCGGCTTATGCCTTAGCGCGTTTATCTCTGCCGGGCAAAAAGTGGATCTTTATGTTGATCGTGGCAACGCTTATGATTCCCGGACAGATCCTTCTCGTTCCCATATATCTGATCCTCGAGTGGATTCACTGGATCGATACTCCCTTAGCCTTAATTGTGCCTGCTGGAGCCAGCGCCTTCGGTGTGTTCTTGCTGCATCAGTTTTTTCTCTCCATTCCACGTGATCTGGAGGATGCGGCAGCCATTGACGGTTGCTCAAAATTTGGAATTTTCTGGCATGTCGTTATCCCCCTCTCCCGCCCTGCACTGGCAACACTGGGAATATTTACATTTGTAGGTTCCTGGAACGATTTCCTTGGTCCACTGGTTTTTCTGGATTCGGTTGACAAGTATACTCTGCCGGTCGGGATCGCCTTGTTTCAAACGTCTTATTATGCCGAGTATGCCCTGACCCTGGCAGCCAGTGTCATCTGCACACTGCCCGTGCTGATTGTATTCCTGCTATTTCAGAAACATATCATCAAGGGAATAGCACTGACAGGTTTGAAAGAGTAAAAGAAACAAGTTGCATTTCGATATGAACTTAACTCATCACATGTATAGTTGCTACCCATCAACATGATTTTTTCAAAACCATTATGCCATAGGGTTCAAGCGTTGCAGATTCGCTTATCGTTCGCTGCGTCAGCAAGTCGGAGTAAGCTAAGTTTAGATTAAAGGTGACTTCCCTATTATTGAAGTTCATCAAGAAGATATATTCTATTTGGCCATCGGTTCTGAGTTGAGCCGACACCCCTTTTGGTAAATCGATATCCACAACCTTCTTCAGTGACATGTCAGAGATCAGGCTGCCGTAAAAGTCGGCCAGAAAATTTTTGTCATTACGGGAGGCTATGTAGTAGGCCTTTCCCTGCCCATACTTGTTGACGGTCAATGCAGGACTATCAGCAAAGTATTCTGAGGCATAGGATGCCAGGACTGTAGAGCCTTCAGCATGAATCACTGAGCAAATATCACCGGCCCTATATAGGCCATGCATTCCAAGAGCATTATTTTTTGTCATGACGATTTCTACAGATTCATCAGGGAAATAGTTCTGGCTTTCCTCTTCCCGCACACCAAATATTTCACTTAATCCGGCGCCGGGTATTCCCCCCAGAAAGCACAGGTCAGACTCATCCACAACAGCGCTCCAGTAAGTCATAACCGCGTTGCCACCATCTATAATGAAGTGCCTCAGACGATCAGCAAAACCGGGCCTGAGCATATAGGCTATCGGTGATATGACAAGCTTGTACTCGTCGAGACAGCCTGATTGATCAATGACATCCACAGGAACACCCGCCTCCCAGAAAGGACGGTAGTGAGCGAGGCATTCTTGCCGATATTTTACATTCTCTCCCAAGTAGACTCTGCCGCCTGTATCTAACGCCCATTCGTTTTCCCAGTCCTGGATGATTGCAACTTCGGCAGGAACAGTCGTTCCAATAACGTCATCCAATTTGGCCAGAGCCTGACCAACTTCTGAAACCTCGCGAAAAACTCGCGTATGCTCATGGCCGATATGATCTACAACTGCCCCATGAAACTTCTCCATGCACCCTCTGCTCTTGCGCCACTGGAAATACAGCACAGTATCAGACCCATGGGCTACCGCCTGCAGGCTTGATAGAAGGTGCATACCAGGTTTCTTTTGTTTCTTGATACTGCCACGGGTTGGAATGCTGGGAACACTCTCCATGAGCATAAAAGGTTTGCCACCTTTCATGGCCCGATTAATGTCGTGCATGAGTGCGGTTTGAGCTGCTACTTCCCTGTCATCTCCAGTTTCATGCCATGGGGGGTAGGAATCCCAGGAAATAACGTCGACTTCTCTGGCAAAAGCCCAATAGTCAAGTGTAGTTGAACCTGTCATGAAGTTGGTGGTAACTGGAATATCGGGCGTGATCGCTTTGAGGGGTGCGCTTTCGGCTTTGAAAAAGTCGATTGTCTGTGCTGTCTTGAATCGATTCCAGTCGAGCATCAATCCGTGGATTCCTTCATCTGTCGGTATCACATAATCCCAGTCAGGGAAAGTGTGCGACCAGAAGGAAGACCAGTAGGCATGGTTCAGCTTATCGATGTCATTATCATATCGGTCTTTAAGCCACTCATGAAAAGCCGCGTGACACAATTCGCAATGGCAATCTTCGCCATCGTATTCGTTGGATACATGCCACACAAGCAAAGCCGGGTGATTCTTATATCGTTCTGCAAGTTTCTCGTTCATGATCCGGCACTTCTCCCGGTAGACAGGTGAGGTGCGACAGTGATTATGACGTTCCCCATGTTGCTGCCGGCTTCCGTCCGCATTTACCCGACATACTTCGGGATATTTACGACTCATCCAGGTCGGCTTGGAACCACTTGGGGTTGCCAATACTGCATAGGCACCATTGTCCGCCAGTTTATCCATGATTTTGTCCAACCAACCAAACTCGAAAAGTCCTTCTGAAGGTTCCAGAGTGGACCACGAAAAGATGCCAACAGACATTGCATTGCAGTGTGCAAGCTTAATCAGGCGCATATCTTCATCCCATATTTCAGGGGTTCGTATCCACTGATCAGGATTATAGTCGCCTCCATGAAGCATATGTGGAAACTTCGAATTAATAGGCTTAAACCTTTTCGTCATTTGTGTTGTCTCACTTTCCGTCTCTCATAAGATATTCCGCAGCGCCGCGGATTGCCGGAAGTATGTCTGGACAGATTCATCCATGTACTTCGGAAGATCAGATCATTTGCTGGCTTGAACAGACCGATGCCAGTCTACAACCTTGTGGATCAATTCCTTTGTAATTTCTGGTTTTGCATTGGCAAGATTCCTGGTTTCGCCTATGTCTTCTTTTAATTTATAGAGTTGCGGTTTGCTGCCATCATAGTCACAGAGTAACTTCCAATCGCCTTGTCGTATAGCAAGGTCCGGCAGGTCCTTCTCTCCAAAAGCCTCTTTGAAATCCGGAGGACGACTGAAAAAAATCGGAGCCTTCCGCGACGCTTCAGATTTTCCCAGCAGGACGTCAAGCATGTCTTCCCCATCATAATTGGTCTCTGCCGGTGTAGTCGCTCCTGCGAGTCTCAACAGCGATGGCACCAAATCGATCGCAGCGAAGACCGAGCTTTTGTTCCGCTTCCCGGTAGCATCCGCAGCCATCACACCCGGCCCCCATACAACCAAAGGTGAGCGGATTCCACCCTCATAGAGATGCATTTTGCATCCTTTTAAAGGATCCGCCCGTCCGGCACCCTTTTCACATCCATTATCGGAACAAATCAGGATAAGAGTATTGTCACGCAGGCTCTTGATGTCTCGGACGTAATCGAATAGCTTGCCCAGCTGCCGATCCATCTCCTCAAGCACCCCCAGATAACGCTGCCTCTTTTTCCCATTGCCCCACATGTCGATCGGTGGCCAGAAGGGACTATGCACATCATCGGGCCAGAGGTTAATGTAAAAAGGCTTGTCATCTTTTTGTGCCTTGTTCATAAAGGAAATAGCAGCGTCAACGAATCCACCGGTGATCTCTGAGCGTTGCATCCAGGTTACCGGGCCGCCGAGAATTTCGGCATCCTGCCAGATTCGCCCCACCTTGCCATCCGGGTCTTTTGTCAAGGGCAAGAGTTTGGGGCCGAGTCCTTCAAAGTTGGTCAACGATTCGTCGAATCCATACTCGGCAATCGCTGGAGCCTCGGTGACATCCCGTTGCCCACCCATGTGCCACTTCCCAAAATGGCCGGTAGCATACCCCGCCTGTTTCAAACTACGGGCCAGCATCGGCGCTTTGGGGTCGAGCCATTGGGCCATACCACGATTTCTGTTGAGTTCACGACGTGCCAGGTAGGAAGTAATCCCCCAGCGCTGCGGATACATACCGGTTGAAATTGCCACCCGCGAAGGTGAACAGACGGGGGCGTTTACATAGAACTGCTCAAAGGCGATACCCTCAGATGCCATTTGGTCTATGCGAGGTGTTTCCCTGACCTTGTTTCCAAAGCAGGATAGGTCCGCCCAGCCCATATCATCAATAAATACAAGAATAATGTTTGGCTTGGTTCGAATTGCATCGGTCCAACCTTTGAAAGGGCAAACTGCGAGTGTCGTTGCTGTAATTACCGTTTTTAAAAAGGTTCGTCTTGTTAGTCTATTTTCTTTCATTCTCTTATCCTGGCCAAACCTTAGTGTTCACGAATACGGCTTACTACCTCTGTTGGATCACCAGACTTAACATTGAATCATTCTGTTTTATTGCCCAGGCCACTCTAACGACCATACTCCATCTCAATACTTGCTCTGGCAGTACACCCCCCAGCAGAGCGAAAGTACAATATAATTTCAATTTCTCCCTATGGCAAGATGTTTTTCAATACAAGACGAATCTTGACCTGTTGGCACCTTTTTGATAATATTTAATTGCAGAAGTTGAGAGGCAAGACATGAAATATTCAAATATGAACAGGGGCCTGTCATGTTGAACCATTACTTGAGAGTTTTTCTTCATACTGCACTAGCAATATCTATGATAGTATCCATTGTTCTTCCTGCGGACGCTGATCAAACATTGGCTGATGCAGATTGGTTTGAGCGAGAACTCGGTGCTGGCGTTGTCTGGCGCTTCTATCTTTTCGACAGTCTATTTGGAGTGAAACAGAGCATCAGCTATGTTGAGGTCGACCTAAGCAATCCGGATGTGTCGGTCGAATTTCCATATCTTGAGTCAAGCCGGGAACGAACCAGTTCAATGATTCCCTCCCAGTTTCCTTCTGCCACCGCTGGAGTGAACGGAACTTACTTTGCAACCTCAGGATCAGGCGGTCATGTGACTTACCTGCGAGTCGGTGGAACAGAGATTCCGCCCGGCGGCAGCCTTTTTGCCCCCTGGGGTTATGAGGGCGGTCTGGCACTTGACGGTTCGAGCAATGCTACGATCCAAACGATGCCCTCAGGAGGTTGGTCTGATAACGTCACGCACCCCGATATACTCGCCTGCGGCCCTCTTCTAATCCTGAGTGGAGTCATTCCTTCTAGTGCCCTTACAGCTGTTGGAGGTCACTGCACGAATCGTCATCCTCGCAGTGCTATTGGATTGACTGCCAACAATCGGCTGATACTCCTGACCGTTGATGGACGAACAGATTTGGCCTTTGGAATGACCTGCGAAGAAATCGCCGAAGTCATGGAAGACCTTGGATGCCAGGATGCCTTGAATCTTGACGGTGGAGGCTCTTCCACACTTTGGGGTGTAGGAGAACTCTACAATGGGGTGCTGAACTATCCATCGGATAACGGAACGTACGATCATAGTGGTGAGCGCGCCTGCTCCAACGCCATCGCAATACTTTCCACGGGACCCGCCGCTCCCAAGACATGGGACGCAAGACTGATGAGCAAAACATTCTCATCGATGATGGACAGCGGGGCCCAACAAATGGTAAGCCTTGTTTACGAGAACATCGGAAACGGAACCTGGACCGCGACTGACACACAAGTCGTTCTGGCTCGACCGGAAACACGCACGAGTGACTTCTATGATGCAACGACATGGATTTCCTCTTCACAGCCAGCGCTCATGAATCCTACGACAGTGGCGCCGGGCGAAACCGCGACTTTCTCTTTCATCATGAAATCACCCGAATCGATGGTGACGCTGGCGTACGATGAGCATTTCATGATGACCCGAACTGGGACAGGTCGAATTGGCCCTGCAGACAGCGAAGCCTGGATGAAGATCCTAATTCAACCTCCTGTCATGCCGGGTGAAACGTTCATTGTGGAAAGTCGAGTCGGGGGCCATAATGCTGGATGGTATTCCGACAGCGATATGGCCAATACAGGTTATCATTGTACGGCGCCTGGTTGCACAGGGAATATCGGTATGCGTTACGGTTCGACCTATCGGAGTGTCGCCGGAAGCAAGCAGGCCGTTGTAGCACCGAACTTTCCCGATGCGGCCCTGTATAACGTTTATGTCTCATGGGGAAATGGTTCCAGCCGAAGAAGTCCAATAACCTATCACGTCAACCACTATGAGGGTTTAAACGACTTCCAACTCGATCAAACGGCAACATCCAATGTGTGGATGCAACTTGGCAGCGATCCCTTCTTCTTTAATCAGGGCTATGGCGGAACGGTAATCATGACCAACGAAGACATCGATGTCAGCGGTTCGATGTACGCAGGGGCAGTCAAGTTCGAGTATCTTTCAGGACTACAACCGGATAAGACCTATGTCGTTAACTATCTCTACTCTTCTGAGGTGAAACCCACGATCGATGGACAAGTCGGCACTGAAGAATGGGAAAGGGCATCACCGCCGGGAACAGGTTATGTAATACATGACGAACCCTCATCCAATGCCGTGGAGGACGGGTCTTTCCAAATGCTTTTCGATGATACCAATCTCTATATCCTGTTTAGAATGGACAACGCATATCTTGAAGGCTATGCGACGCCACTAAGTCCCTATGAATATCATGATCTTGGAGGCGACAAGATTAACTTCTTTCTCACTCCTATGGGCATTACCAGCCAGCCCTTTTATAGAATTCTTTTCAGTCCCAATATAAGCGACGGTACTTGCTATGTCTGGTCGCAGGCAAGCCTTGTAAGAACCACAGAAGCTACTGTGGGAACGGATTGGAAGGCCGGCGATAATGCGGCTTATGATTATGACGAAGGAATTCTAACGATTGAATATAGAATCCCCTGGGAAGACTTCAATTATTCTGGAATGGGGGCTTCCACTTGCCCTGAAGATGGCGATGTCTGGGGTGTTCAACCCTGCATCAGCAATGAAATCACATCGGGCAATTGGGAATATGTCAACTGGGAACCAGACGGTAGTCCCAGCTATGTTCATGGCAGTCCGTTTGGAATGTTGAAATTCTGCAAAACCCTCTCGGTCATTAACGGCTTTACACTTTACTGAAATGATAACGGGTGTTTCTTTTATCAATAGGGCATATCGATCCATAACGGCCTGCCAAAAGGAGATAAAAAGATGGCGTATTTTGGCTATGGGATTACCCGAAGAAAATTTTTGCAAGTGACCGGTACGACGCTGGCCACTGCATCTTTTACTCCTTTCATTCATGCGAAAAAAAGCGAACCAAAGCGCCCGAACATGATCGTCATCCTTTCTGACGATATGGGCTTTTCCGATCTCGGCTGCTATGGAGGAGAAATTAACACCCCCAACCTCGATGGGCTTGCAAAAGGTGGTGTCCGCTTCACTCAATTCTACAATACGGCTCGCTGCTGTCCTACGCGCGCCAGTCTGCTGACCGGTCTTTATTCCCATCAGGCAGGAGTCGGCTACATGACTGACATGCTGCATTACAGCAAAATTCGCATGATCAACGAATGGTATCAGGGAGATCTGCGCAAGGACTGCATCACATTGGGTGAAATGATGAAACTTGCAGGATACGCTACCTATGCAGTCGGAAAGTGGCACGTTACGAAATACAGAGATGGTGTCGATAATCACAACTGGCCTTTACAGCGCGGATTTGACCGTTATTATGGTATCATTGGAGGAGCGGCAAATTACTTCAATCCTGAAGAACTTGTTCGCGGAAATAAGTACCTCAAGGCAGAATCTGATCCGGAATATCAATCCCAGGAATATTATTTAACAACAGCAATCAGCGATCACGCCGCTCAATACATTGAGACCCACACCAGGCAACAATCCAACAAGCCTTTCTTCATGTACCTGGCCTATTCTGCTGCTCACTGGCCACTTCATGCCCTTCCGAAAGACATTACTCGCTACAAAGGTAAGTATGACCAAGGTTATGATCCGATTCGAAAGGCTCGCTTCGAACGCGCCAAAGAGCTTGGGGTCATTCAGGATCACTGGGAATTGAGCGATCAATGGGGTGACTGGGAGAATATGCCTTTCAAGGAGTGGGAAGCGCGCTGTATGGAAGTGTACGCTGCACAGGTGGACAGCATGGATCAAGGCATTGGCCAGGTCATCAAAGCGCTGAATAACACCGGTCAGTTTGAGAACACGCTCATCCTCTATCTGCAAGACAATGGGGCTTGCGCAGAAGAAATCCAGGGCAACCGCCTAAAACTGGACAAAGCACCTCCCACGCCCGGAGCCAAAGACACCTGGCAGTCCTATGGAGAAGCCTGGGCAAATGTGTCCAACACCCCTTTCCGTTACTACAAACATTTTGTCCATGAAGGCGGTATCGCTACACCGCTGATCGCTCATTGGCCTGAAGGCATTAAACGGAAAGGTGAGATCGAACGTCAACCAGGACATCTCATCGACATCATGGCCACCTGTGTTGATCTTTCCGCCACAAAATATCCCAAGGAATACAATGGTGAAACCATTCAGCCCATGGAAGGTCGCAGCCTCGTTCCTGCCTTCAAAGGCAAAGAAATCCAGCGCGAAGCCATTTTCTTTGAACACGAAAGCAACCGGGCCATCCGCAAGGGGAAATGGAAACTAGTGGCCAAAGGTGCTAATGGCGAATGGGAACTCTACGATCTCGATCGGGACCGTACTGAGGTGCACAATCTTGCAAAAAAATATCCTCCAAAAACCAGGGAGATGGTTAAACTCTGGGAAGAATGGGCCCAGCGCACTCACGCCTTACCCTGGCCCTGGGCACCAGCCTATGGCGAGGATCTGATCTATGAATACTCGCAGGGCGTTTCACTCGACAAATATAGCGCCCCCGATATCGGTGGACGGGAAGTACTCATCGAAGCCGCTATCGAACATAATGGCGCAGATGGGATTATCTACGCCCAAGGAGGACTCCTTCATGGTCTTGCGCTCTATATTAATCAAGGCAAGCCGGTCGTAGCCGTTCGTTGCGACGGAAAGCTGCACACCATCTCAGCTAAAAAGCAACTAAAGAAAGGAACTTTAGAATTGTCGATCCGACTTGAACGCAACGGTAAAGTCACCATCAAGGCCAATGGAAAAGTGATAGGCCGGGGTAACGCCACCGGACCGGTATCTAAGACTCCGCTCGATGGCATGCAAATCGGAAGCGATAGAAATGATCCCGTTGGCGATTACAAAGGGCCTTTTACTTATTCAGGAATGATCAAAAAAGTTATTATCTTTTGTGATCCCGAGGCCAAGAAATAGATCGCATTTTACCAAGCTGCAAGTTCTATTGCCGGAAAGGGATTACTCTCAGCGTCACCCGGGCAAAGTTGAACAACGAGATCCACCTTTGTCGAGGGTGCTATCTCGACCTTGAAACCAATCATGCGGGTGCCTTTGTTCAGATGATCATAATCGTTTGGCGGTTTTGCTGTTTCGAACAGTTCGAGTTTGGCATCTTCCGGACTGAGAACCCTTAGCACACATTGTTGACCATTTTGTTGAAGAAGTGCTTGACGCTCCGTCTCGATCTTAACGGTAGCCCGTGTGACCATTCCCCAGCGGATAGAGGTCTTACGGTCGAGAGTTTCGATTTCGTCTTGGACCACGACAAAACAATTCGAATGTAAACCAACACCTCGCTTGGCCGCCGCCAACTGCCCTTCATAAACACTGCCGAGATCGACAATAGTATAGGGCATTGGGGCCTGATCCGAAAAAGCGACAATGGGAGCAAAACCTGCAACTCGCTGTTTCTGTCCATCCACGACTAGAGTGTTGTGGCTGAAGTTATTCAAGCGAAAGACGTCCCAGCGCTGACTGTCTTGGCGCATATTCCACAGGTCGACACCTTTCGACTCCAGGCTATGATATGACTGCAATCCAAGATCCAGTGCCCAGCGAATCCCTTGAGCATCTAAAACAAAGCAACCGATGTCCATTTGACCATGATTTGCACCAGGCGAACCTGCTTTTACCCCCAAGAAGATTTCTTCAGAAGTTTCCCATCCGCTACGATGTAAGGCAACCGGTGTCTTGCCTTCGCCTTTCCAATGCGTGGTCTTCGGCATGGGAATGTTATCAAGTTCTCCAGCCCATAAGATCAGAAAAGGAAATGTGGTATTCGAGTCGTCTCTCGCGCTATGGGTCTTGGAAAGGAACCCCTGCAGTTCCTGTCGCTCCCTCCAAAGAAGCGAGGGCTTTTTCCGCGTAGCAGCAAACCAGTACATTGCCGGGGAGACGCCGCCACGCGCAGGACAATCCGAATAGTTGAAGAAAAAACCTGTTGGTCCAGTGGCATGAAGATAATAATCGGAGCATTCCATAAATCCTTTTGATGTTGACAAGCCGAAATCCGTTCCGAAAACCGACTCGAGTGCCGAAATCATGATGACATTATAGGTCGTCCCGTAACCCCAATATCCTGGCCCCTCGGGATAAGCGCCGTCTGGCGCATACTCAGCCATGGCTTTGGGCAAGTTCTTAAGTGCTCGTTCGATGATTTGCTCAGCCAGTTCGGGATCATCTTCCAAGATGGCAAGCGCTCCAACAGTGAGGCCGCCGTGACAGACCTGGTTCCAATTATTCTCGGCGCTCACCCACCAGCCTTCCTTGAGTGAGGTCCTTAATCCTTTTTCAATAATCGCTTCCTTAATGATCCGACGGGCCTCTGGGTCGAGTTCCTTGTACATCCAGTCATAACCGACCGCCAGTGCCATAGTCATCTCGGCAACGTCAAGAAAGTGGCTTGGATTCCAATCCGTGAATCTGGCAGCGGCCAACATCTCCTCTTGTGCCCTGATGGCGTAACTCTTGTCACCAGTCAGACGGTAGGCAAGTCCAAGATACATCATCCGCTTCAAACACATCCGAGAAATGTGAAGTAGTCGTTTTCCGGTCATTTTTCGCTCTACCTGCTTCACTTCCTGGATGCCGTCAGCAATCGTCGTCACATGCGTAAAGGCCTTTCGAAGAAGAGGATCTGAATTGATCCTTTGCTTGAGCTGAACTTCATCGCCACTACTAAAAAACAGTCGCGGGTGAATATTAGGAACTTTTTCGATTCGCGATTTCAAGTCCTCCCCCCTAACATTGATCGAAAACAGACAACTTAGTACCAAAGCATATATAATGGGGTATCTCATATTCGATTCCTTTCTGTCACCTTGTGACCAAGACTTTAGGACATCGAAAAGAGGTTTGATTTAGTCTGCTTCTTTTATTCACAGGTCTGCATCTTCTCTTTCTCAAGGGAGTGTCAGAATATTGTATCATTTCCTATATTGCAAAACACTATATCAATTCCGAGAACATTTACTACCTTGCTATAATATTCTTTTTATTTCCTCCCCTGAAAACAACAAAGGCTGCAGGATAACTCCCACAGCCTCTTCACTTGGCTCCCCAGCTTTGCCACAAGTAAGAACTTTTCGAGCAGTTTTCGGTTTGTTCCTAAGTCTAAAAACAAAAGCAAGTTCGAGAGTAGACATAATCGGAATGCTCTACATCCGATCCATCTTGCTCTGAAGATCAGAGCCGATTTGGATACTGGTAAGGTTAACACCTACACCGAAGTTGGGGAGAAATATGGCCTAAGCCGTCAACGTGTTTGTCAGTTGCTTAGGCTGCTGAAACTCCCGAATGACATTCAAGTTTTCTTGCTGGAATTTAGAGATCCGAGCATGATCCGGAGATTCGGGGAACACACCTTCAGGAATCAAAACTATCAAATCATCTCGGATCTTCAGGCCAGGATAACAACCAGCTATCTCTCCAAATCATGATCCCAGAAGGCCTTGACAAGAGGAATTGTACGTGTAATATTATTTATTATTATAAATATATATCAAGGATTTCACACATGGCGGTATCCGGTCAGAAAAACGAGGAAGTTCTCAGATTTGTCAAGAAACAGGGGATGATCCGTGTTCGGGATGCTATTGCCCACGGGATTCATCCGGAATATCTGCGCAGACTGTGCGAAAAAGGCCTGCTAATGAAACTGAGTAGAGGCATTTATATCCCCGCTGACAGTGAGATATCCCAGAATATCGGTCTCGTACAAGTTGCTAAACGTGTACCCCAGGGAGTTATCTGTCTGCTTTCGGCTCTGCAATACCATGAGATTGGTACCCAAAGTCCCTTTGAAATCTGGATTGCTGTCAATCCCAGGGAAGCCAAGCCTCAGATAGATTATCCGCCGGTCCGAGTCGTGCGTTTCTCCGGTCAGGCACTAACCGAAGGGATCGAGGAACATCTGATCGAAGGAGTCGAAATCAAGGTCTATAATCCGGCAAAAACCATTGCAGACTGTTTCAAATACCGCAATAAAATCGGGCTTGATATCGCTCTGGAGGCGCTGAAAGATTGTCGACAGCGAAAACTATGCACGAATGATCAGTTCTGGGAATATGCCAAAATCTGCCGGGTATCGAATGTGATGAAACCTTATCTTGAGGCTACCCAATGAAGAACAAACGCGGAAATATTGTAGCCTCAATTCAACAAAGGCTGATTAACCTCAGCAAAGCAAGAGGAGAAGATCCCAATCTGGTTTTCATCCAGTATGCTATTGAACGCTTACTGTACCGGTTGTCCTGCTCAAAGCACTCCAATCATTTCATCCTCAAAGGTGCGATACTCTTGGCTGCCTGGGCAGGAAAAACTCACCGGCCTACAAAAGATTTGGATTTATTGGGTTTTGGAGATGCTTCTGCCGCTGCTCTACGAGCGATTTTTTGCGAGATATGCAATGTAACGTTTGATCCTGATGGAATGACCTTTAATCCGGATAGTATTCAGCTCACCGAAATTCGAGAGGAACTTGAATATCCAGGCCAACGCATGAAACTTGAGAGCAGACTTGGAAATGTTCGTATCAATATTCAGATTGATATCGGCTTCGCTGACAGTATTGTACCCGCACCCATTGAGATTGATTACCCGACATTGCTGGATATGCCCTCACCCCACATTCGGGCTTATCCTCTTGAAACCGTTGTAGCGGAAAAACTCGAAACCATTGTATCAAAAGGCATTCTAAACAGTCGAATGAAAGATTTTTATGACTTAAGGGTGTTGGCAAAAGAGTTTAGGTTTGAAGGCAATAACTTGGCTCAAGCCATTATTGCAACATTCACCAGGCGAGGGACCCGTATCCCGCGGGAATCCCCGGCCGCCTTCATGGAAGAGTTCTATGAGGATTCGGAAAAACAGGGGCAATGGCAAGCATTTTTAAGGACGAGCAAGCTGGAAAAAATGGATCTGAATTTATCTGCAATCGTCGCTGACATTCAACGCTTTCTCATGCCACCCCTCATTGCTGCAGCAGATGACAAGCCTTTCTTGAAAAACTGGTCGGCTGGTGGGCCGTGGAAATAG